>Ga0105047_10001690_pt1 | contig 39645 bp, 32 predicted proteins | sample MAT04_FD_78384 | JGI IMG/M metagenome (GOLD analysis project Ga0105047, IMG submission 78384) | Freshwater microbial communities from Lake Fryxell liftoff mats and glacier meltwater in Antarctica - MAT-04 (megahit assembly) | ecosystem: Environmental > Aquatic > Freshwater > Ice > Liftoff...
CGCCGCCGGGGCGATGTACGGCAACATCGTCCGCCCCGACGGGACGGCCACCGCGCCGGTGGTGTGGCGCGACGGCGTGCGGAGCGAGTTGACCGGCTTCGGGGGCTACACCGACGTGACCATCCAGCGGGTTTCGCGGGGCGGGGCGGTGGCGGGCTACCTGTTCGATCCTGCACTCGGGAAACCGCGCATGTTCGCGATGGTCGGGGGCAAGCTCCGGGTGATGGCCCCCGAGCGCTACACCACGTGGGGCCTGAACGTGGTGGACGTGAACGACTCGGGCATGGTCCTCGCCCAGAACATGTACTATTTCGGGAACCTGGGCGAGGCGTTCGTGCTGTACCGCGATGGCGCGGGCGAGTTCTGGGAGGACCTGTACACCCGCACGGCCGCTTACCGCCCTTGGCGACCGACCGCGCTGAACAACCGAGGCGATCTGATCGGGGTGGTGCACGCGCCGGGGATCCAGGATTCCAAGCTGTTCATCGCGACCCCCGTCCCCGAACCCGCCTTCCTCGCCGCCCTGGCCCTGGGCCTCGCCTTCCTCGCCCGCCGCCGCCGCTAGCGGCGGGGGTCGGGACGGGGGCTTTTTGGCCTCGCTTCCCCTTCGCCCGATGAACAAGCGCCCTTGGAGCCCTGGCTACAACAGCGCTACCTGACCCTACGAGGGTAACGGCAGCACCGGCGGGGCTAATGAGTACTCGGCCAAGAGCCTGGCGGCGGCTCGGTTGGCGGAGGGGTTCACCCAGATGGGCGAGGGGTTGCTGGACTCGGTCCGGTTAGGGCTGGACGGGATTGGGATGATTCCCGGTCTCGGCGAGCCGGCCGACGCCATCAGCGGCGTCATCTCGCTGGCCCGGGGCGACCGCGTCGGCGCCGCCCTCTCCTTCGGCTCGATGATCCCCATCGGAGGCACTGTCACCGGCGGCGTCAAAATCGCCTGCCGGGTCGGGAAGATGATGGACGGTGCCAATACGGCTCGGCGCGCCAGCGGAGGAGTCCTTCCTACCCAGATCGGCAAAGCAGGGGAAGCCTCGGTTCGGGCGGCGTTCGACATCGGGGAGAGTAGGGGTTTCAGGACGCGAGATCGCTTAAGGATTGCAGATGGAGTCAACCGAAGGCTTGGAACTGTGACGGAGGTCAAAAACGTCCAGTATCAGGGGCTGACGAGGCAACTGCGGGACTACCTGCAGTACGCTCGAGAGGCGGGACTAGATTTCCACTTGTATATCAGGCGTGACACCAAGCTCTCGGGTCCGCTTCTCGAGCTCATCGATTCGGATCAGATCGTTAGAAGGTTCATTCCATGACCAAGCGAAAGTACAAAGGCCCGATGACGGCGCAAGAGCATGCCGACATCCTTGAAGCCGACCCCGAATGGTGCGCTCGCCGAGATGAACGTGAGCGTAAACGTCAGAAGCGCTCGGATGAGATCGGCGAGAATGAGCGCCCCCTCGTGGAAGCCCTCAACGCTGCGGGGTGCCATGTCACTTCCGTGTGGGACTTGGTGAACCGGGACAAAAAGGACTACGACGATGTCGTCCCCATCCTGGGCGAACACCTCGAGCGGGACTACTGGCCGGAGATCCTGGAGGGCATCGCCCGTGCCATGGCCGTCGGAGTCCCGGCGATGCCCTACCGGCCGATCATGATCCGCATGTTCTGTCAGAAACCGTTGCTCAAGGATAATGTACGAGATGGCTTAGCGATCGCGATTGATGCAACAACGGGACCGCATAACGTTTGGGAGACCATTGAGCTTTTGCGCGATGGTTCTCTCGGAGAAAATCGCCTCTTCATGCTCCAAGGGATGCGCAAGTCCAAAGACCCCTTTGTGCGCCAAGCTATCTTGGACCTGCGCATCAGCCATCCCGAACTCGCGCTGGAGATCGGTTCAATCAGTTGGGTGAAGAAGCTGGACAAGGAAGCTAAAACCGACCCCCCGACATAGGCGGGTAAGGCGAGGCTATCCCCAGAGCCGTCCTGCACACGCTTGACGGCTTCGAACTTATCTCAGGTCTTGGCGAGCCGGCCGACGCCGTCAGCGGCGTCATCTCGCTGGCCCGGGGTGGGCGTTAGGCGCTTTCGGGGGCGACGATGACGGCGGTGCCGTAGGCGAGGACCTCGGTACAGCCCTGGGCGATCTCGGTGGCGTCGTAGCGGACCCCAATAATGGCGTTCGCGCCGGCCTCGCTGGCGTGCTGGATCATCAGTTCGTAGGCCTCCTGGCGGGCTTGTTCGGCCAGCTGCGTGTACAGCGATATATTGCCGCCGAAGAGGGTTTGGATGCTCGCGCCGATGTTGCCGATGATGCTGCGGCTGCGCACCGTGATCCCGCGCACCACGCCGAACGTGCGTGTGACCCGGTAGCCGTCAAAGCCATTCGCGGTGGTGACCCAGTGGTGAATGTTCGGGTTCGTGAGGTTCGCCATGCCCGGCAGTTTACGCGATCAATGTGCCCAAGCATCGCACCGTGCTGGCCCGGGGTGCGGCGGTGGCGGGGCGCGTCCGGCGACGGCGCTTATCCGGTTTGTGCCCCGAAAACTCCCGGAGTGAGTGGGTCATTCGGAATAACTGCACTACAATAGCTGGTTATGCGACTACTCTTTTTGACGGCAATGGTCGGCGCGACGGTGGTGTCGCACGCTTCCTTTGACTTGATGCTCTTTGGCGAGAACCCCGTGGGAGGCATGGCGCGGGTTACCCGGTACGACCCTATTTCGAGACGGGCGCTGGGCTCCTTTGGTGAATCCTTCATCCCGGGTTCCGTGTCGTCGATTGCGGTAGATCCGGCCACGGGGACGGCATTTGTGGCGTCCAACGCCGGCGCGGTAACCAAGTTTAACTATAACACGGGAGAGTATTTAGGGGCATTCGGGATGAATACGTTCTTCGGTGGCTTTGCCTACGATACGAGATCGAACCTGCTGATGGGAGGTTACGGCAACGGAAGTGGCGTTAGTCCCGGCCGGGGCTTTAACGTCAACACCGGTGCCAGTATTTGGACGTTTACCTCGGGGTTTACGTCAACGCCACCCTTGCTCCGTCCGGGGACTTCAACCTATTTCACGTGGGGCCTAAATGGTTCCCCCCTCGCTACCGTCGCCAACACCTACGCATCCGGTGGCGGATCCGCGACCAACACGTCGGCGTCAGCCTACGTTTGGACCAGCTCAGAAGCCATGCGGGCGAGTGCGTTTGTGGGTGACCAATTCTATGGCGTGATGACGGATGGTGCCCAGAACCGCCTTTACCGGGTGGGCACCACGACCACTGGCTTCTCCGGGCCCCCGGGGCAGGTCATGGCATTCGGTGGTGCCGCGAGTCCGAATCTCGGCATCGTGAACGGGCACGCGGACTTGCTGTACCTAAAAAGCGGGAACCAATTAAACCTGTACAGCACCGCGACCGGGATGACCCTGGGCACGCAGACGTTGCCGTTCGGCACGGCCTCTAGCGTGCAGGGCATGGCCATCGTGCTGGCCCCCGAACCGGGCACGATGATCGCGCTGGGGCTGGGGCTGGCGGCGCTGGTGCGGCGACGCCGATCCCGACGCTGAGACAGGGCATTTCCCCGGCGATCGGCGATCAAGCACGCCGGGGGATCGCACCTTTTCGGCCAACCCGTCTTATAATCAATGTCTGATGAAACTGTGGGCGTTATGGATGGGTGTGGGAGTGTTAGCGCAAAGTGCTGTCGCTTCGTACGATTTAATGTTGGTCGGGGAAAACCCGGTGGGTGGTCAAGCCAAGATATGGCGCTATGATCCGGTCTCGCGCCGGGCTTTAGGCTCGTTCGGCGAATCGTTCATCCAGGGTCAGGTCGTAGGGATGACCATGGATCCTTCTCGGGGTCACGTTTATGTGTCCACGAGTAGCAATCGGTTCCTTAAGTTTGACTATAACACCGGGGAGTACCTGGCGGGCATCGTCGGTAATGCACCCTACGGGTCGCTCGCGTTTGACTCGCGGTCCGGCGTGATCCGGGTGGGTCAAGGAGGCGGGAATGGATTTGACGGCCAACCTGGGATAATCGGGGACACCCTCACGACCACGGCCGCTATGCAAGGAATCTTCATCGGCGCGGCGGCCATTCGTCGCTCGGGTTCCGACCTCTGGTACGCCTATGGTCTTGATTTTGGAACCCCCTCTCGCCTGGCGCGCGCCACGTTTGCGGCCGGCGGTGGCGGCGGTACCATCGATTCCTACGGTAAAACCTGGAATGGTGTCAATGCCCACCGCACTTCAGCCTTCAAGGGGAACACGTTGTTTGGCGCGTTCCTTGATGGCGCAACCATGCGGGTAACGCGCGCCGAGACCAGCGCGGCCGGCTTTTCCAGTGCGACCACCAACGTGTATGCCACCGCGTCCGTCTCGGGATCACTCACCCTCGGCGGCGGTCACGGCGACATTTTGTACTTGCAGACGGGCACGCAACTCCAGCTCCTCTCGTCGGTGGATAACTCCTTAATCGGTACTCAGACCCTCCCATTTGGCACCAACTCCACCCTCGCGGGCATGGCGGTTGTGATCGCTCCCGAGCCGGGCACGATGATCGCGTTCGGAGTGGGTCTGGCCGCCTTGGTGCGGCGACGCCGAGCGCGCTAAGGGCCGATACGTAACGGGAGAGGGGCCGACCCCTTTCCCGATACTGGAGTTGGTTAACGAAGTGTTAACCTTAAGGTGTTGACCCCGGGCGGCTAGTTTGGGCGGGATAAACTATCCCGCCAGTGTTCTCCCTTCTCCTGCTGACCGTCGCGGTGGTGGACGTGGTGCCCAACCTCTTCACCTCGCCCATGCCCAACGACGCGGATGATCCCGCGATTTGGGTGCATCCCACCTCCCCCGCGCGCAGCTTGATCCTGGGCACCGATAAGGCCGCGCGCGTGGGCGGGCTGTTTGTGTTCAACCTCGACGGCAAGATCGTGCAAACCATCATGCCGGTGGATCGACCCAACAACGTGGACGTGGAGGGCAACGTGGCCGTCCTGACCGAGCGCATGACGCGCCGTCTCCGGGTCTTTACGATTGACCCCGAGACCGGGCACCTCACCGATGCCTCGGGCCAGACGGAAGTGTTTGCCGGCGAGCTGGGCGACCGGGGCGCGCCGATGGGGGTGGGGCTTTACCGCCGACCGAGTGATGGAGCGCTGTTCGCCATCGTGAGCCCCAAGGAAGGTCCCGCCGAGAACTACCTGGGCCAGTACCGCTTAACGCTGAACCCGGTAACGGGCAAATACGATGCCGCGCTCGTCCGTCGGTTTGGCACCTTTAGCGGCAAGAAGGAGATCGAGTCCATCGCGGTGGACGACGCACTGGGCTTCGTTTACTGCTCGGATGAGACGGTGGGAACCCGCAAGTACCTGGCCGATCCGGACGCCCCGCAAGCCAATCGCGAAGTGGCCTTCTTCAACCGTACGGACGTGAAGGGCGATCACGAGGGCGTCGGCATCTGGACGCGTCCTGATGGCACGGGCTACCTGGTTTGCACAGACCAGCTTCCTGAGTCCAGCGTCTACCGCGTCTTTCGGCGGGAAGGGAACAACGACTACCAGGGAAGCTTTCGGCTCGGGGCGGACGAGACCGACGGGATCGAAGTGGTCTCGGCCCCACTAGGGGCGGGCTACCCGCAGGGCATGATGGTCGCGATGAATAGCGTCGGCCGGAACTTTGCCGTGGTGGATTGGTCGCGCATCGTCCGGGCCCTCGACCTTAAGTAGCGAACGCGCCTCTGCGTCCGCGTGACCGGGATCACGACCTAAAATGGGGTAGGCGTCTCGCTCAAACTTGGTATTTTGGCCCTTACGCATTACACTGACGCCATGCGTTTTTGGTTGTTAGCAATGGTGGCGGTGGTAGGTGGCCCCGCGTCTGCGACGTACGATCTGATGTTCGTGGGAGAAAACCCGGTGGGAGGCCAGGCGCGAGTGTGGCGCTACGACCCGGTGGCTCGTCGGACGCTCGGGACCTTTGGGGAGGGCTTCATCTCGGGCACGATTTCATCGGTGGCCGTAGATGCATCCCGAGGCATCGCCTACGTTCAAAATTCCGTGGGTCGAATAAGCCAGTTCGACTATAGCACGGGGGTATTACTGAGAGCCCTCAACATAGGCTCTGCTTGGGGGGAGATCTCCGTAGACCCCGTCACGGGCTACCTCCTGCTTGGCAACGGACAAGGATCCGGTTGGAACCCTTCTTATTCGTTAGACTTTAGTACCGGGGGCGTCGTTGCGACTTATCGCGACTTCTTCCACGGCAGTGCCCCGTTGCGTCGGCCCGGCGGGACTCATGTGTTCAGCTTCGGTCTCAGCACCTCAGCCGTCACGCTGGCCGCGAGCGCTTACCCGGTCGGTGGCGGGGCAAGGGCCGGGCTGGTTGATTCTGGCGCGGCATGGACGGGCGCAAATGCCGTGCGGGCGTCCGCCTTCAGTGGGACGAATGGGACGACGTTCTATGGACTCGCGAATGATGGAGCCACCAATCGGCTGTACCGCGTGAGTACGTCCGCAACCGATTTCGTGGGGTCCATAAGCCAACCCTTTAATGTGGCTTCTCTCTCATCTTCAGTGGGCCTAGTCGCTGGTCATGGCGACCTGCTTTACCTGCGCAATGGTGCCCAGATCATCCAATTCGAGACGACGACCAACCAGGTGATCGGGACCCAATCGCTACCATTCGGTACCAACTCCACCCTTGCGGGCATGGCGATCGTCGTGGCCCCCGAGCCAGGCACGATGCTCGCGCTTGGCGTGGGTTTGGTGGCGCTGGTGCGCCGCCGCCGATCGCGGGCCTAGTCCATTTCCGGCGGGCGGGGCGACCGGCGGGGAATCACGATTACCGAGACGGATGCGGGGGGGAGTACTACCTTCAGCGCACGGTGCGCGGGGGTGAGGGTTGTCGTTTGACGGCGCAACTCGCCCCCGCCCGCGGTGGATAACGAGAATTCGCCCGTTAACGTGTGCACCCGAACCCCCGCGCCGCCGACGGTCGTCGGGAGGGGGAGATTCAGCGTCATCGTCCCCTCCCGGGCGCGATGAATCACGTGCACGTAGATCGCCCGGCGATCCTGGGTGACTAAAGCATCTACCGAAGCCATGCGCGCCACGGGCGGCCACCACCCGGCCAGCGAGACGGGCTTATCCACCACGGGCGAGCCCGCCAAGGTGCTGGCCAGGAGTTCATTGCCGTGGTACTGCGCGTAAAGGCGCGTCACCTCGGATTGGGTGCCAAACGCCACGCGGCCCTTGGGATTTACCCGGACGGCGGTGATGCCCCACGTGGTGCCCAGCATCATGGACTGGGTCGCCAAGTCCACGTTCGGGTGGCGCATCATTCCGTGCAGGAACCCTGCGCTACTCAGGGTAGCGGGAACGCCTTCACGGAACGTGGCCTGAGGGAACCGCTTGGCGAAACCCCATCCGTTCCAATTCCACTCGGTGACCACTGCGCGATAGCCCAGCCGCTGAATGTCGCCGTACGCGGTGCTGTCGGATAAAGCTTGACCACGTTCATCAAATCGTCCGAGAGTCGCGACCGCCGCGTCCCACACTTCGTCTTGCGTCAGTTGGTTGGCCTGGAGGGCCACGCCGTTGCGATGGGAGTTCCAGATGCCCATTGGGGCGTAGGCATGGGCCGCCAAGTAGCGGTAACGGGCTCGGACCTCGGGGTGATCCACCGCTTTTGTCCAGACCTCCGCGATCCGACCATCCCCAGGTCGAGGCCCGTCGGCGATGAGCGAGACCTTGGGATCCACCCGGTGCAAGGCGTCGGCGTAGGCCACCAGGCATTCGCGCAGCCAGGTGGCGGCGGCATCGTCATCTGCCAGGTTGAGCGCCGCCAATTGATTCGGCTCGGGGGGCCAGAAAAACCATCCCTCGTTGCCAACCTGGAACGCGGTAATCGATCCGCGCGGGGCCCGGGATTTGGCGTAGCGTAGGAGCTCGGCCGCGTGGGCGGCGGCTTCGGCCAAGGGGCGCTGGCGGTAGAGGGCCTCGCGCAAATTGCCGACCAAAATCGTGCGCCACTTCATACGGCGGGCCAAGCCAAAGTACTCCGGGTAGCCAAAGCGGTTGGTGACCAAGCCCCCTTGGTGGCCCTTGGTGGCCGGTCGCCCGGGGCGTCCAGGCAAGTCAATCATGTCCTGCCAATTGATGTAGTCGGCGTCGGTGCCCGCCGGGAACCGAACCAGCGGAGCCCGGAGGTCGCGCAAGTGGCGCTCCACGGCCTCGGGCAGCTGACCCTGATCGTTGACGACCGCTTCCGGGCCGAACTCGCCGCCCCACGATGGGCGCTCTAAGAACTGCCCAAAGAGGTCTCCAGAGATGCGTTGGACCACTCGGTCTTCAAGGGTCAACGTGACCTCCGCCCCCGGTGCCAGGGCGATGGCCGCACCGCCAAACGTCATCATGGCGGCCGTCGTGGTCAAAAGAACGGAGGGATCCATCAGGTTTCCGCTCTGGTGTACCCGTCCGCCGGTTAGACCGGCATGGGTGATCTCGGTCGACGTCGCTCGGTCGGCACGTCGATCCGCTGCCGACCGGTGAGGTAGTCCGAAGTGGGAGACGGTCGCGTGAGGAAGTCGGCCACCGTGCCCTGATTCACAATCTCACCGCCGTGCTCGCCGGCGCCGGGGCCAAGGTCAATCAGCCAGTCGGCGGCGAGCATTGTCTCTTCGTCGTGCTCCACCACAATCACGGTGTTGCCTAGGTCGCGCAGACGGATCAGCGTCTCGATGAGCTTGCGGTTATCGCGCTGGTGAAGGCCGATGCTGGGTTCATCCAGGATGTAAAGGCAGCCCATCAGGCCGCTGCCGATCTGGGTGGCCAAGCGGATGCGCTGGGCCTCGCCGCCCGCCAACGTCCGGGCATTGCGGTCCAGCGTCAGGTAGCCTAGGCCAACGTCCGAGAGGAAGGTTAAACGCTCCTGAATCTCCTTCACGGCGCGTTCGCCAATGGTGCGCTGGCGGGCGCTGAGGTGGTCAGGTAACCCGAAAAAGAATGCGCCAGCGTCGGTAACCGCCAGGTGGGTAACGTCGGAAATCGTCCGCCCCGCCACGCGCACGGCCAAGCTCTCGGGCTTCAACCGCTGACCGTGGCACACGGGACACGGCTTGGTGCTCATGTATTGCTCTAGGTCCTGCTTCACCCAGTCGCTCTCGGTCTGCTCGTAACGCTTCTTCAGCGTGGCCAAGACGCCGTCCCAGGTGGTGGCGATCTTACGCTCGCCGCGCCCGTGGCGCAGGCGCACCTCCACCGGGTCGGGCAACCCGTTCCATACCGCCGTCATGGCCTCGGGGGAGAGTTGGTTCACCGGGAGGGCGGCATCAAACCCGACGGCCCGCCCCACCGCGTCCAGCAGGTCCGGCCACCATTCCTTGGTGTCGCCGCTTTTATAGCGAAACGGCGCGATGGCCCCGTCACGCAACGGTTGCTTGGGGTCGGGCAACAGCAAGTCGGGGTCAAACTCGGTCTTGGTGCCCAGACCCGTGCACTCGGGGCACGCTCCGTAGGGCGAGTTGAAGCTGAACATCCGGGGCTCGGGCTCGGGCATGCTAAATCCGCATTGGGCGCACGCGTAGGCCTCGCTGAACAGGAGTTCCTCTTCCTCGGTCACCTCCGGCCGGCTGAAGACCAGCGCCACCAGGCCTTTGCCCATCTTCAGGGCGGCTTCAATCGAATCCGTCAGGCGTCGCTCGCCGCCGGGCCGCACCACCACGCGGTCCACCACCACTTCGATGGTGTGCTGTTTATAGCGATCCATCGGGATGTCGTCGGTGACCTCGAACATTTCGCCGTCCACCCGCACTCGCACGTAGCCTGACTTCGCGGCCTCCTGAATCACGGATTTGTACTCACCCTTGCGTCCGCGCACCAGCGGGGCCAGCACTTGCAGCCGGGTGCCCTCGGGCAACGAGAGCGCGGCGTCGACAATCTGGTCGGTGCTCTGCCGTTCGATGGGCAAGTTGCAGTTGGGGCAGAAGGGCGTGCCAGCCCGGGCAAACAGGATGCGCAAGTAGTCGTAGATTTCGGTGACGGTGCCCACCGTGGAGCGTGGGTTCTTCGAGGCCGACTTCTGGTCGATGCTGACGGCTGGCGAGAGGCCTTCAATGTGATCCACGTCGGGCTTGTCCATTTGCCCCAAGAACTGGCGGGCGTAGGAGCTCAGGCTCTCCACATACCGACGCTGTCCCTCGGCGTAGATCGTATCGAAGGCTAGGCTGCTCTTACCCGATCCGGAAAGCCCCGTGATAACCACCAGTTTGTCCCGCGGGATTTCTACCGTGATGTTCTTGAGATTATTCTCGCGCGCGCCAACAACAACGATCTTATCCTGGGCCATGGGTCCTCTCAGTTACAGTTGGGGCGTCCGTCAAACGCCCGAAAGATGTAGACGAAAGGATACCACCCACGCCAAGGTCTCGCAAGAAAAACAATCGCATGAGGTCAGCAGGTAAACATGGAAGCATGGACATTGGAGTCTGTTTCGCCATCGTGGGCGTGAGTCTGGGTTTGGTCACGGCGTGTGCGGCCGATTCCGCCCGGCAACCGGTCGGCGTTCCTGCTAGCCGGATTGATCGGTTGGCTAAGGGGGCTAATGTTTGCCGCTGGTTCCGTTTCCCGACGGCCACCACCGACGCCCACTTCGCCTCCTACATTGGAGACGAAGAAGCGGCGCTGATGCGCCGCATGGGCCTGCGTCACGTTCGTCTATGCGTAGAGCCTAAGGTGCTGATGAACATGACAACGGGGATGCCCAACCCTCGCGAGTTGGGCTTCTTGGATGCCGCCATCGCGCGGTTTGCCAAGCACGACTTGATGACGGTGGTGGACATCCACAATGAAGGGCGGGAGCTGACGGAGACCGCCGATGCGGCGGCCCGTTTCGTGAAGTTCTGGACGGCCCTCGCCAAGCACCTCGCCACGACGGACCCCGAATTGGTGTTGCTGGAGTTGATGAACGAGCCGATCTTCGACGGAAAAGAGGCCGAGTGGTTTGGCCTGCAAGAGCGGCTGGCCGCCGCGGTTCGGGCCCAAGCTCCGCGTCATACCCTCATGGCCACCGGCCCAAATTGGGGTGGAATTGACGGTCTGCGCAAGGGCAAACCCCTCGCCGATCGCAACGTCGTATACTCGTTCCACTGCTACGACCCGTTCCCGTTCACTCACCAAGGTGCCACTTGGTCCAGCAACAATGTGAAAGCACTGCGCAACGTGCCCTACCCCAGTTCTCCCGAGCTGGTGGCCCCGTTGATGGCCGGGTTGCCGGAGGATTCGCAGCAGATGCTGACGGCCTACGGGAACGAGCGATGGAACCGGGCTAAGCTGGCCGATCGATTCGGTCAGGCGATAGAGTGGGGCAAGACGTACGGGGTTCCGCTGTACTGCGGTGAGTTCGGCGTATATCCGCTGGTAGCTCCGGGCGATTCGCGCGCGCGCTGGTTCGCCGACTTCGGCAGCATCCTGGGCGAGAATCGCGTGGGTTGGGCGAGTTGGGGCTGGGATGAGGGCTTCGGCATTAATCGCGGTCACAAAGACGGCAAGATCGTCGTGGACGAGATTGTTGCCAAGAGCCTCGGCCTTAAAATGCCCTAAACGAAGTTCCGCCACCCCTTCTTGGGGTGGCGGAACTTAAAAAGGGGGGAATGGGTGGTTCTTGGCGTGAGTTTGGCCAAGTCCCCCTCCCCAAAGTTTTAGCTGAGCGACTCGGCCGGAGCGCACGGCTCTGCCGTGCTTAACCCGGTCCCCAGGCCTCCAGGCCTGGCGGCGGGCTTCGGGTTCTTGGTGTGAATGTGGCCAAGTCTCCCTCCCCAAAGTTTTTGGCTGAGCGACTCGGCCGGAGCGCACGGCTCTGCCGTGCTTAACCCGGTCCCCAGGCCTTCAGGACTGGCGGCGGGCTTCGGGTTCTTGACGTGAAACAGGCTAAGGAAAATGGTCAGGAAGGCCAAGCCAAAGAGGATCTCGGCTCGGGCACCTGCCTGAGTAGTCAACAGAGGTTAGCGTTAATCCCAAACCCCCGCTCCAACCCCGCTTAGTGGGGTGGGCTCCTTGGCTAGTGCCCCTGGAGCCCACCCCCAGCGATCTCCTTAGGGTACGAGTTCAACCCACGGCGTCGCGTAGGCGCGCTGGAGCGTGAACTCTAGGACTCCCCCGCGCACCGTCACCGGAATCGCCAATCGGCGTCGACCGTTCGGGTCCAGCGCGAACGCCCGCCGTAGCGTGGACGTCTTGACGCGCACCGACATCGGCACGGTCTCCACATGAACCGGGCCTGCGCCCCACTGGTCACTCACCGAGTCTCGGGCTGCGTTCCAGCCCATGCCGATGTTCTCGGCCCGGCCCATCGCCGTGATGAGGACGCGGCGCGAGGTCTCGATGGGGCGCTGGTCGATTGCTGTCATCGTCACGGCGGCAAACTTTGGCGTCAGCGGCGTTCGGCGGAAGCGGACACTCCCTAACGTAACCTCGCTCGGCGTAAAGCCGACCCAGGCACGCACCTGCGGTGCATTCGCCGTGAAGACCGCGCCCGCAGCCGTACGCTGCACTCGCAAGGGGGTGTTCGTTGCGGCAGTGGTTTTGACCCCATAGGGGGACTTTTCCGCATCGCGGATGGCGATGCGGTGGGTCAGCGCGTTCGGGCGTTGACTCGCCCAGGCTTCGCCGGCTGTCATCGCGGTATGCCAGGCCGGTCGAGCCAACGTTAGTGTCGCGGATCCGCGTGCCACCGGAACTTGGAAGGTGCGGAAGATCATCGCCGCCGTCGAGAAGTAGGCAAACTTCGCGGGGTTCGTGGCGTGGGCAAAGAACCCACCGATCCGGTCATTCTCCATTCCAGTGCCGGTGGCACCGTAGTCGAACGTGTAGATCGCATCCCAGTCTTGGAAGGCGGCCACCGCCGCGAAGAGGAGCATGTTTTCGACTTGGTACCGGTTCGGGGCCGGGTGGTTGTACTCACTGATGGAGTAGGGTTTGCCAAAAATGCGTGTTAGGGCGAGGTTGCCCAATTCGCCGCCGCCACGGTCCATCTCGTTCACCATGGCCACTTGCTCCACCCGCCAGTTCTTGGGGTCCCAATCCGTTCCCAGGAACACGGGATGCTGCCAATAGGCGTGATTGTCGGCGTACTCCATCGAGCGTTCGCGCTCCAGCGCGGTCAGCCCGCCCCACGCAATCTGAGTGTCGATGACGTTCGTGCGCCGAAAGCCTAGCGTTTCGCGAACGAACTTCCGCATGCGGTTGCTGAAGCGGGCTTCTGTCTCGGTGAGGAAGTCGGCAAAGTCGCGCCCCTGCGGGGTTAGGCCGGCATCGGGCAATTCGACTGACTTTTTGGTCAGGGACTCGCTCTTCCGAAGTCCAATAACCTGAGACCCCGGTCGGAGTCGGACTTCACGGATCATCACTTCGCCGGGAGCGTTGCCCATCACAAAGGCAATTCGAACGTGAGACGGTACCGTATTGTTGGCCCGAAAGACGAAGGTGTAGAGTTGCCACTGAGTGCCCAAACCGGCCGTAGCCCCCAGCCCAACGTTGTGCCAATCGGACTGGTCCAGGTTGGCGGTGACCCCCACGGCCCGTTTCCGATCGGCGCGGGCCGAGAACGTGAGGGTGTAGGTCACACCATTCTTCAGGGTGAGGCCGGGAAGGTGCGCTTGCACGTGCCAGTCCGGTCCCTTCAGGTTGGCCAAACTCACCGAAATAGGCGGGGCGGCGTCGGCGGGGCCATCGGTGCCAAAGCTAACTGTGACGTCGGCCTGGGACTGGTTCTCATGCGTCCAAGCGTTCTTGCTTCGAAGCAAACCGGCCCCAAGCGGCGTGTTGCCCTTCGTCCACGCGGCGCGCAGCGCGGGGTCGTTGCGGTACTTCCGGGCGAGCCAAGTATTCCATTGCCGTTTAATCTCGCCCAGGAACGGTTCGGGGAGGGCGTTGAGTCCCGCGCCGACGCTCTCGCCGGGCCAGCCGACCAGCGAGTTCTCGTTATTGATTTCAATCTTTGCGATTGCCGGATCGTCCCGCAAGAACAGCTTGGTGTAAGGGTTACGGCGGTGAAGCAGCGCTCGGGCGTATTCCTCTTGCAGCTGAATCAGGCGGGGGTAGAACTTATCGACCTGCTTTCCATAGCCCCGAGACAGCTGGCGTACCGACTCGGGCAAGCCCATCTCGGGTAGCGGCTTGCGCGTAGTCTGCAGGTTGATATTGGAGTAGATGCCCTGCTTCTTAAGGGCGTAGATGAAATAGTCGAGTTTGTCAACTTGGGCGGGATCGACCTCCAATTGCATCTTGTCCCGACGCCAGATGGTGCCGTTCGGGAGGTCCCAATCATTTTGAAGGTGGTGGAACCGAACCAGGTTTACGCCATGCTTGGCCAGCCGGGCGGCGATGCGGTCGGCGTCTGGTTTAGATGGGAACGCGGCGCCCGCTCCGAGGTTCGTGGCGAAGAAGCGGATTCTTCGCCCGGTGTTCGCCTCCACAAACACGCCGTTTCGCACGACAATCGGCCCGTTCTTTCCGGCCGGCTTGGCGTTGAGAAACGATACGTCGGTGGCGGTGCCGGCAACGGCATCGTCCCAAGGGATGACGAACGGGACCATTCCCGGATCGGGCGGTGGGCCCGGAATGAGCGCAAGGGTTAAAGCGGCAAGAATCATCATCGATAGCCTCTCATGCCCATCATACAGATTTACCGGGGAACAGTGCAAAATCCTCGTTGGGATTTCGGCGGATCGCGAAGGGAATCGGGGAAACTGATGCCTATGGCGAAGTCGATCGTGATGATCGCGTTGGCCGTGCTCATGGGAGGGTGTCTGCTGGGACTCTTTGTGGTGGGCAACGGACTGCAGACGGCAAATCGAGCCCAGGGCGACGGCAAGGAAAAGGGCATCGTGATGCTTCGGGCCGCTCTCACCGATTGGGACGCGCAGGCATTCTATGACCGCGCGGACGATGAGTTCCGCCAGCGCAACTCCCTAGAATCGATCCGGGCCTTTATGGCGCAAGCCAAGCGGGATTTTGGGTCGCTCGAGTCCCTAGGCGAGACGACTTTGCAGGGCATTGGCGCCAGCGCCGCAACTAATCGGGGCGAACCCCTGACCGTGAGTTACACCACCCCGGCAAAGTTCCAACGGGGATCGACCACGGCGCGATGGTCCATCACCCGCCGGAAAACCACATGGAAGTGGTCGAAACTCACGCTGGATGCCCCATCCGGGAAGGCCCCGACAACGCCCTAACCGCCCGCCAGAGGGCGGAGTTGGGTTGACGCCAATGCCGGGAAACCTGGGATAAAGCCCGGCGTTTGTTTACGCCGTCCAGAAATACGGCTCGGCGTCGGTGAGAACGCGGCCGTGCTCGGCGACCGCTTCGAGCAGGTAGTCCGGTAACGTAAACACCGAGCGGTGGTAGCGCGGCGTATAGTACTTCGTCTTGACGCCCCGCGCGGCGAACCGGCGTGCGATCTCTTCCTCGCTCAGGGCTAGCGGATCGTACTTCTTGCTGGCTAACACAAACCCCCACGGCATCATGAAGGACGTGACAAATCCGGAGTAGCCGGCAACGTAGGGGAACACTTCGCGCATGCTCTCCAAGGTCTTCTGCACGCTCGCCATGCAGTACGGATAGTTGGCGTTGGCGCAGCCCGCCTGCATGGCGTAAATGCCATCGTCGGCCAAGTTGTCCGCGCACATCTGAAAGTACTCTTTCGTGAACAGGTACAGCGCGGGGCCGTCCTCGTGCGGGTTGGTGAGATCACTGAGGATCACGTCGAACTTCGGTCCGTCGTAGTCCTTCATCCACTGCCGGGCGTCGGCGTAAATCAGGTTGGTACGGGGGTCCTCAAATGCACCCTGGTGCCATTCGGGCATGTGGGTTTTCACCATCTCCACCAGTTCTCCGTCGATGTCGATCATGGTGGCGGACTCCACGGTGTTGTGGGTGAGGGCCTCGCGCAAGGTGGCCCCTTCGCCTCCGCCGCACACGGCCACGCGGCGGGGATTCGGGTGAAGCACCATCGCCGGTTGGCTCATGCACTCGTGAAAGACGTGCTCGTCCATCAGCGAAGTCTGGATGTTATGGTCGAGGAACAGTGACTTGCCGAACCGCGGAATTTCGCAGATCTGGTAGGTCTGAAACTGCGTCTTGCCTTCGAGCAGCATCTTGGACACGGTGAACTGCCAAGTCAACGCCTCAGTGTGCGTCTCGGAAATGAACATGCCAACGGCTTGAGAGGACATAGGGTTTAGCTTCGCTTAGGATCGGGAGTTCGGGGAATGGTGAGACACGAGTCGGCCCGGCCTGCCGGGGTGGGCAAGCCGGGCCAGAGGCCGGGGCTTAGCGCCCCACTTCGCTTTGGACGCCGCGCCGGACGACCAGGAACTTCATACGTTGGGGCCGGAACCGCTCACGCAGGACATCGATGGCGCGCGTGACGTGTACGGTGCCGCCGCAGTAGAACAAGTCAACCGCCGCGTACCCGTGTTCGGGCCAAGTGTGAATCGTATAGTGCGATTCCTGGATAATGACGGCTCCCGATACGCCGTAGGGCTTGAACTCATGGAACGACTCGGCGACGACAGTCGCTTCGCTGGCGTCGGCCGCGTCGCGCATGGCCGTGCCCACGCCAATCTCTTTTTTCAGGGAGTCTTGGTCGCAGTCGAACAGCTCGACGAGAAGGTGGCTGCCCAGTGACGGAACTTCTCCGAGCTTAAAGGGAAGGCCCTCTTCGTCTCGGCCAAGCCAATCCCGGAACGATTCGTGATCGTCGCACTGGATCAAAGTCCAGCCGTGATCCACCCGAATCGTCGGCGGCGCGATGGACGCCATGGCGCGGACAACACGACGTTTCAGTCGGCTAAGCCACCTGGAACGGGGAGCCTCGAGGCTCTGAGCAAAGGCCGCAAAGACGGCAACGCTAACAATCAGGAAGGTGACTACCAATCAAGTTTCCCTCTAAAATGAACCCACGCCGGAACGCCAGGCAACCTGCTTGACGTGAGAAACCCGACCAGACGACGAACCACGGGAGCGATAGGCCAGAGGCCAGGCGAGATGCGGAGAACCAGCAATCGGCGGGGCCGAGTGTTTGACGAACCCCCTGGTTCGTCGCTAGTTCTTGTAAGTTTTGCATCATCGCCGATTCGAAGCGGAGCTCCCTGAATTGTGCGTGGACTACCGTTTGCTTGTCCAGCAAACCTGAACACGGGGCCGTGCGCAATTTCGGAGTGTACCAACACCCTAACCCCCTGTCAAGAAATAGGCCAAAAAACCCGTTTCTTCTTGAGTTAAGGACCTCGCACTGAGTAGATACGCCAAAAGTACCGTTTCCGTTGCTTCGTTGAATCCCGTATGCGATCAATTGCGTATCCTGGGACAATGCCGCCTGAATTGCCGTTGACCCCGGAAAATCTACCGTTGGTAGACCATGAAGTCCAGGAGATCTTGGCGATTGCCATGCGAATCCAATCCGAGCAGGGCGATGCCTCTTCGGAAGAAGTATTGGCAAGAAGTGCGACCGAGTTGGGAATTTCACCCGAGGTCCTCCAAAGGGCGCGGACCGAAGTGTTGCGGCAGCGACAACGGGATCGCCTCCGCACCGACTTTATCACGAACCGGGTCCAGCGCTTTCGGGGGGAAATCACGAGTTACGTTTCGGTGAATCTCGTCCTCATGGCCTTAGACTTTTGGCAAGGCCGTCAACTCACTTGGAGCCTCATGGTCATATTTTTCTGGGGGATCGCCGTTTTCCTCAAAGGCGTTTCTACCTTCAGCACGTCTCATCCCAGCTTTCAAGAGGACTGGCTTAAGGCTCAAAAAAAGGCGGGCCTTTTGGTCGAGTCCCTGCCCTGAGTGGGCTCGCACGCTACGAGGGTGAGAGGTTTACGGTTACTGGTATTGAGATTGTTTAAACGCAAAATGAAACGCAAGCAATCAGAGTCTGCTTGATTCAGGATCCCGGGCCACGTCCCCCCGGCGTTCTAATTGCTCCCCCTCAACCAATTCCCCGCCAAGCCTGGAGGGCTGGGAAGCTTGATAAGCACGGCTGAAGCCGTCCATGAGCCCTGATCGAGAAACTGGGGTGCATGGTAACGTGGCATTTATGTCGGACGACGCGACTCTGCCGCCGGAGCGAAAGCTAAAAGAGACGTTCACCACCTGGGAAGCCCATTGGGTTGGGCCCGACTCCGATCCCCGATCGGACCTCGGCATTTTCCTCTTTCGGACCGAACTGGCCCTCAAATCTGTTCCCGAGACGTGCCCCATCCGCATCTCAGCCGACCAGCGTTACAACCTGTATGTCAACGGGCAATTCGTTGACTTTGGGCCGCAACGGGGCGATCCGGCGCACTGGTTTTACGAGACGATTGACCTCGCGCCGTACTTGCGTAAAGGGCTGAACTGGGTGGTGGCGCAGGTTTGGAATTATGGCCGGGTCGCGGCGATGGCGCAACACACCGTGCGTACCGCACTGGTGGTCGAGAGCCTCGTGATTCCTGAACTCAACACGCCCGGTCGGTGGGAAGTCGCCCGCGCGCCAGGGTGGGATTTCGCGTTTCTGCAGGACACCCTCCGCTACGTCTATATCGATGTCGGTCCCGGCGATGTTGTAGACGGTCAGTTCTGGCAACCAGCGCTATTGGCCGGAGCTCCGGGTGACCTGACGTGGACCCCGACCCACGACATCTCGCGGGCCGAGGAGCGCGGTACCCTCAGCGGTAGCGTGCCTTGGAGCCTGATCCCTCGGTCCATCCCGCCCATGCGGCATCATCGGAGACGAACTGCCCTTAAGGCGCGTACTGGCCCGGCCGCAATGCCCTGGACCGTCACTCAAGGGCAGCCCTTGGTGCTGGACGCGGGCGAGTTGCTGTGCGCCTACCCCAACTGGACCGTCCGCGCGCCCGTGGGCACGGTCGTCGAGTTCATCTACGCCGAGGCCGCGGTAGACGAGCACCGGCAGAAGGGAAATCGCAACGACGTGGACGGCAAACAGATTATCGGCTACGCCGACCGGGTTACCGTCGGGTCGGAAGCGCTCAACTACACCCCGCTGTGGTGGCGCACCTTCCGCTACATCCAAGTTCAGCTCACCGCCGGAACGGAAGCGACGATCGAACTCTCGGTCGACCAAACGGGCTACCCGCTGGAAGTAACGTCAACCTACGCGAGTTCCGACCCCGACACCCCTGCCTTATGGGAGGTCTCCGTCCGCACCGCCGAGCTGTGCGCCGGAGAGACTTACTTCGACTGCCCCTACTACGAGCAGCTACAGTACGTGGGGGATACCCGGATTCAGGCGCAGATTACGCGTTACTTGGGGCGCGATCGGGACCTGCCGCGGAACGCCGTGCGTACGTTGGCGTGGTCGCAATTGCCGGAGGGCCTCACCCAGTCGCGCTATCCCAGCCGGCAAATGCAGATCATCCCCCCCTTTAGCCTTTGGTGGATCTTGATGCTGCACGACCAGGCGTTTTACGACACGGTCGAAATCAGTGCGGAGGACCGACAGCGTGCCGCCCGCATCATCGAGTCGTGGGATCGGCTGATCGAGGGGGATCCGGACGCCACCTTCTGGTGCTTCGGCGACTGGGTGCCCGCCTGGAACTGGGGCGTGCCTCCGGGAGGCGCTCGGAGCACCATGCACCGGCTGACACTGCTCCTCGCGCGAATCGCCTACGCACAGCTGGCGAAGCGAAGCCTGGATGCCGGGCGCGAAAACTTCCTTCGAGAGCTGAGGACGCATTACACCCGCGAAGCGGGGCTGGTGCGGTCGACGGCAGACTCCAACTGGGCCCCCAGTGAGCATGCCGAGGCCCTTTACCGCGTGGCGCAGCGGATGCTGGATGAGTCGCCCGATCCGTGGCCCATCACCGAGCTGGACGCCGCGAACGCCGCCCGTTGCACCTACTACTTCCAGTACTACTTGCACCAGGCGCGGCCCGACGCCGACTACGGCCAGCTCCTTGCGGCGTGGCGCAAGCAGCTGGCTCTCGGCCTCACCACGTTCGCCGAGAACCCCGAGCCCACCCGCAGCGATTGCCACGCGTGGTCGGCGCACCCGATTCTGGGATTTTTCCAGCACGTCGCGGGTATCACGTCCCGGGCCACGGGTTGGAGCCGCGTTCGGATCGCGCCGGTGCCGGGGGCGCTCACGTCCTTTGATGCCTGCCTGGCCCATCCCGCCGGTGATCTTCGAGTTGCGCTGCGCGAGGGCAAATTGGAGATCACCACGCCGGTCCCCGCCGAGGTGATTTGGGCGGGCAAGACCTGCGAGATTGCCCCCGGGACGGTTAGGTTCTAAGGCAAGTCGGCCCCCGCGAATCTCCGTGGGGGCCGACCTTCCCGATCTACCGGCGAGGGCTACTTGCCCTTGGCAGGGAGCTTGGTCAGCAGCTCTTGCACCGTCCGCTCCAGCATCACATCTCTCCCGTTGAGCCATGCATTCGGGTCGAACACGACATTAACATCGGCGCGGCGGCCGTTGGCTTCCAGATTCTCGCCGTCGATGGTGTAAGCGCCGTTGCTGGGCATGCGGATACTGCCGCCGTCCCACAACGGCCACGTGGAGGTGCCGATCACCCCGCCGCCCGTGCGTTCGCCCACCACCGGTCCAATCCGCAACCTCCGGAAGCCCTCAGAGAGGATTTCGGCGTTCGAGAACGAGTACTGGTTAGTCATCAGTGCGCTGGGCATCTCTAGGCTGTCGCCCCGGTAGACGTTCTCGCTAACCTTAAGCCCGTCAAAGCCACGGAACGTGCGTACCAGCCAGGGGGTTTTCACCAGCACCCCCAGGGCCATGTGGGCGGTGAATCCGCCGCCGTTGTAACGCACGTCAATGATCAGGCCTTCCTTACCGGGCGTCATGGTGCGGATCTCTTCTAGGAAGCGGTCGTGGTTCGGTTGGTCCATCCCCGCAATGTAGACGTAGGCTAAGCGGCCCCCGGAGAGCTGGTTCACCATTCGCCGATTGCTACGGACCCATTCGGCATCGTTGAGGCCGGCCAAGGCTCCTAGCGGGATGGGTTTGATGGCGATGGTCACCTCGCGTCCTTCGCGTTCAACCAAAAGGTTAACCCGCTTCGCCGCGCGCTGACTCAGGAGCGCCGAAACCGGTTTTTCGGCGGTAGGGGCCACGCCATCCACCTTCAGCAGTCGGTCGCGCACGCGCAACGGCGAGTCGGGCATGGCGGCGGGAGAGTTCGGCATCACGCTGGCCACCTCGTAGCGGCCGCGCGCGGCTAGGGCCGTCGCGTCCCATTCCACACCGAGATAGCCCGTCTGCTCGTTGACCGGGGGTAGCGCCAGGGGCGCCGTGGCCCCCATGTGGCTACTATCCAGCTCCTCCACCATCTCGCCCACCGAGGCGTAGAAGTCTTCGCGATCGGCGGCTTGGGCAGCGACGTTGGCAAACCGATTTTTAATGCCGTTCCAATCTTTGCCGTTCAGCTTGGGATCATAGTAGAAGCGCTCCAAAGCCCACACGATCTCTCTGAAGAGTTCGCGCTCCTCATCCTTCAGGTTCAACACCAGGTTTGCGTTGAAGCTGATCGGTGTCGGCGTACCTCCCGCCACTCCCAAGCCAAGGATGCGTCCGGCCTGACTGAAGTACAGCTTGGTGCCCGCCTTGTTGATCCGCAGACCGCGCAGGTTCGCCGGCGCGCCGGGCACGGGAACGGCTGGTCCACCGGCCACCGGGATCGACACCAAACCTTCCTCGTCGATGGCGTAAAGCGTCTTGCTGTCGGCCGAGGGAACGGCGTCCCCCGCAAGGCCAACGATGCGGTTTCGGTCGAATAGTCCTTCGGTCTCAACCATAACGACGACCGGCTCCTTCTTGTCCTCTTTCTTCTCGTCAAGCTTATCCAGGTCGTCTTCACTAAACGTCACCGGCATCGGTACCAAATCAACCACGTGCAGATTCACCGCGTTCTCATCGGACGTCTCGTAAACAATGCCCTTGCCGTTGGGCAAGAACTGTGGAGTGGAGCCACCCTTGGGGGTGCGGGCCAGCGGAGTGACTGACCCATCGGCGAGTTTAACCAATTGGATGGTTGAACCTCGATCATTGGGGACGTCCACTACTAAGAAGACTGAATCCGGTGACCACGAGAAGCTCGGGCTCCCGCGCAGAGCCTCGGTAAAGAAGCCTTTTTGGACCACGGTGGGCGTTCCCCCGGTCACGGGTATGGTGACAATCTCGTTGTGCCCTCGGTGGAGGGCCAGCGTTTTGCCGTCGGGCGAAAGGCGCGGTGCCGTGACGTCGACGGTATCGGTCAGGAATAGCTTTTCCGCCCCATCAATCCCCACCGTCATCAGTTCGCGCTTTCCGTTGCGTCCGGTGACGAACAAGACCGTCTTGTCGTCGAGCCACTGGGGTTGGTTGTCCAGGGCCAGGCTGGTGGTGAGGCGTCTTGTGGTACCGCCCCGCTCGGGAAAAAGCCACAGGTCGCCCCTAATCACAGCGACCATGCGTTTGCCGTCGGGCGAGGCCACGTACTCCGTCGCGCCGGTAGCGAGGTTCAATTCAACCAAATGGTTAGAGCGCGCGTCGGTGGGCGCGTCGATCTCGATTCGGCGGTGCTTTCCGGATTCAAGGTCCAGAATCCATACGTCGCTGTCCTGCTCGTAGACGGCGCTCCTGCCGTTAGCCGCTACCGAGGGCCACCGCACCGTGCCCGTTGTGTGTTGGGTTAATTGCCGCGCACCGGTACCGTCGCCGTTCATCCGCCATAGGTTAGGGATGCCGGCGCGATTGCTGGTAAAGAGGATGCCGCCGTCGGGCAATGCCAGCGGAAAGTGGTCGTTCGCGTCGTTACGGGTGAGGTTACGCAGGTTTTTTAGCGGGGTGCCGACCTCGCCCACCCAGATCTCCGACGTGTTGCTTCCGCGCTGGCCGGGCTTTCGCCACGACGATGGCCCGCCGCCGGTGTTGTACAGCACACGGGTGCCGTTGATGGTGGGCGAAGGGTAGTACTCGTACTCTTGGTCGGGGGTTCGTCCGGTCAGCCGAATGAGGTCACCCCCGGCGATCGGTAGTCGGAACAAATCCATTCCGCCCCACAGGCTCGAGTAGCCGTACACGAATTTGCCATCGGGCGAAACGGCGGTGATCTGCTCGCCAGAACTGTCGTGGCTTAGGCGGCGAATGTCGCTGCCGTCTGCGTTCATCCGGAACACGTCGGTGGACCCGAACCGGTTGGAGACGAACGCGATGGTTTTGCCGTCGGGCGTCCAGCGGGGCATGGTCTCGCGGGCGGGGTGTACGGTGAGTCGACGCGCCGGACCGCCCGTAGCCGGGACGGTCCAAATATCGCCCTGCCATGCGAAGACCACAAGAGTGCCATCGGGTGAGAGCGCGGGGGTGGAGGCGCGCCGTAGCGGGGCGGCCGAGGCGGCAAGGGTTGTGGCCACCAGGCAACCGGCAAGCAGCGAGAGACGGGAGAGAGTCATTCTAACCCATCCTTACCCCTCCCGGGTCTCAAAATGCTCCCGGGAAACAGGCCGTTAGGGCCTTTAGGCCTGAAATGCGGGGACTGGCGCAGGGCTAGGCGCCGCGTCGGGGTCGGGAATCTTGCTAAGGGCCACACGCGCGTCGGTCGGGTTCGCCACCGGTTCGTCGCTCAGCAGGCGTCCATCCTTGAACCGGATGATACGCTTGCAGTGACGGGCCACATCGTCTTCGTGCGTGACGATCACCACGGTTTTGCCCTCACGGTTGAGGTCTTGAAATAGGGCCATGATCTCTTCCGAGGTGCGCGAGTCCAAGTTGCCGGTCGGCTCGTCGGCCAGGATAAGCACGGGCTCGTTCACGATGGCGCGCGCGATGGCCACCCGCTGTTGCTGACCGCCCGAGAGCTCGTTGGGCTTATGGTGCAGTCGCTGGCCGAGGCCCACCAACTCCAACGCCGCACGAGCTTTTTCAACGCGGTTACGCTGCCCGGCGTACATCAACGGCAGTTCCACGTTCTTCTGCGCCGAAGTGCGCGGGAGCAAGTTGAACGTTTGGAAAACAAAGCCGATGTACTTGTTTCGAATCTCGGCAAGTTCGTTGTCGCTCATCCGGCTCACGGCCTCGCCGTTCAGCAGGTACTCCCCGCCGCTGGGCCGGTCCAGGCATCCCACCAAGTTCATGAAGGTGGACTTGCCCGAGCCGGACGGTCCCATGATGGCGACGAATTCGCCCGCTTGAATGCTGAGATCTACGGTGCGGAGGGCATGGACCACCATGTCACCCATCACGTAATCCTTACTCAGGCTATGCACTTCAATGACCGGTTTGCCCATGGACTTCAAGTTATACGGCATTTGGGCCGCTCGCAGTTCACGGAAAGTCCTAAACCCGCATTTAGGCCCTCCCATGCACGGCGTTTTTGACGCAATCGGGTGGCAACCGCGTAGACTTAGGGTCGAATGCCAAGGCTCATCGGAACGGCGGGACAGGTTGACCACGGGAAGCCGGCGCTGATTCGGGCGCTGGTAGGCTGGGATGACGAGCGTTTCCCCGACGGGCCTAATCCAGGCAAGCCGATCGACTTGGATTTACCGCCGCATGGGCGCGTGTCGCTGGTCGAACTCCCGAGCGACCCTCGTGATCTGACCACCCGACGCGGTCGCCCGCTGGAAATTGAGGTGGCCCTGTGGATTGTCGCCGGCGAAGCGGGCGTGGGGTCGAGCACCCGCGAACAGCTCATCATCCTGGATCGGCTGCCGATCGATCGCCTCGTGGTGGCGTTGCTCTACGACGACTACGACGACGGGAACCCCGCTGACTTGACGTGGCTACTGGGGCATGGTAGGTATGGGAACGCCGCCATCATTCCCGTGGATCGGGATTCCGGCGCGGGATTGCCCGACCTCCGTCGCGCCCTTGCCGCCGCCCTACCCCGGCAGTTTACGGATCACGACCGGCTGGAGGCCATCTTGGGCATGGTGGCCCAGCGCCCGCTGGGGTGTCCCACCGAGGACGTGTGCCGTCGGCTAAACCTTCCGCTCGAGGCCGTGGGCGATGACTTTGAAAGGCTGAAGCGCGAGGGCCGACTGCTGGGCTTTGCTGGCCAGTGGTGGATTCCCGAGGCGTGGCGTGCCGGAGCCGATCGGCTGCTGGCGGCGCTGCATGAACTGCACGCGCGCTATCCGGGGCAGGCGGGTCTGGCTCGCGAGGGCGTGCTGCGCGAGGCCAGCCTGGGCTGGAGCGGAAAACCCCTGGACCGTATGCTGGCGCACCTTGCGGGCGAGGGCTTGTTGGTGTTACGGGACAACGACCTGGCCTTGCCGACATTCCGGGTGACCCTTACCGAGCGTCAGGTCGCCCTGCTGGATCGGGTGATCGAGGCGATTGGCGCAGAGGCCATTGACCCGCCCGGTCCCAAAGACCTTGCCCGCGCGGTGGCCGTGCCCCTGCCCGCCATCACCGAAATTCTCACGCTGGGCGAGCGCTCGGGCCGCTTGGTGCGCATTGCCGAGGACCTGGTGGTGCCGGAGACGGCTGTGGGGCGGGTGCGGTCAATGCTGCAATCCCTGGGAGTACACGGTCGCGCCTTCACCGCTGCCGAGTTCCGCGACGCCCTGGATACCTCCCGCCGCGTCGCGATTCCCTGGTTGGAATGGTGCGACGAGCAGGGCATTACTCAGCGCCGTGGCGAATCTCGCGTGCTGAACAATCGGCCCTAGGAACTTCTCGCTTCCCGCGCCCTTGCCTGGTTCAGTAAGCGGGAGCGGCCGCTGTCTCGTCACCAAAACATTAAGTCTAAAAAAGTGCATCGGTCTCATCCCTTGGTAGGGCCTGACCGATGCACTTTCGAATCGACCTTATGGTGACCGATACTCGCCCTTTTCGAGGCGACTAAGCCATGGGGTCCCTAGACCTCATGGCCTCTTCGTCGCTCACTTGACCGCTACCTTGCGGAAACCCGGCCGCGGCCGGCTCTTCATCCCTGCCCGCTACTTCCTTGATGGGCTCGACTTGGGTGCTCTCGTCCATAGGAACCCCTTCGGATCTGGGCCTAGGCTCATCAACCATTGGCACAGCATTTCCACCGAGGTCTCCATCTTTCGGGCCGTTGGGGGGGTAGGGAATATCTGTCGGGTTGGGCCGAGGATTCGGATCCCCCGGCCGGTATTCAGGAACGATGGGGTCGGTGGGCTCGATCGAAGGGAATTCTTCCGAACCCGGAACACGACCGGGGAATTGCTCTGGAACTTGAGGGGGATTTGGCCCTGAGGGCGGAGTACCGTGACTGTTATCTTGGTTCATTGTTTTGACCGATCTCCTTTACCGCTCCGTGGCGGCAGACATGGCGAGGTGCCCAATCATGGGCAGTAGGCTCTTCGCGGTGGCGGCGCTGTCTCGAATCCCCTGTTCGGCCAGTTGTTCCGTCATCTGGTCGCCAATGGATTTTGCGTAGCTGTGAAGGGCGAAGTAAGACGCGTGAATCAAGTGCGCGGCGGCGTGACTCTTTATCAGTTCCATCGTCATCTTCCCGGTCGCATCATGACTCATGCTCCACATATCACTAAAAGCGATTGCGGCGCGGTTCACCAGGCCCCTTACCGAACCCGCCGTTCCGCCAATCCGAGTCAGATTCAAGTCAATTGCCGCCATCCGCGTCCGTGCCGCTTGGGCGGCGGCGGAGCACGCTTGCCGGACGGTAGACGGGGTGTCCACATGCTCAACGTGTCCCTTCAGAATGTCTTCCAGGCCCCGTTCTGCGGCGTGCAGGTCCTGCATGTAGCGGGCGAGTTGTTCTTGAGAATTTTCCATGGCGAATTGCGCCATCCTTCCGTTGCGGCGCGCTTCGCTATATTCCACGCTCAAGAGCGTATGGTAACCGCACGTCCATCTTGTTCACGGACAATGAGTTTCAGTAGAGCGAACTGGTTCAGCTTTAAGAAGTGACGTCTTCATGGTAGCGGGTCGAGAGCTCCAGGCTGTAAGTCTGTTCCGAATTCTTGAGGTAACGGACCACCTCTGAAAGGCTGCACCGAGCCATCGAAATGGAGGTATCCGCGCCGCCATAATACAGGCTGATCGTATCGCCGTTATCTTCAAGCACATTCCCGCAAGGGAAGATCACCGAACCCACGTCGCCGACCAATTCGTAGGGTTCCTCGGGTCCCATCAACCACTCATCCCCGCGGGCGATCGCGCGGCTTGGATTTTCGAGTTCGAACAACGCGGCACCGACTCGATAGATCGAGCCCGACGCGTGCTGACGTACCCCGTGATAAAACACCAGCCATCCTTCGGGGGTCTCGATTGGTGGGCCACAGAGTCCGATCTTCCGGGCATCCCACCATGCGCCACTCCGAGCCTTCATCCACCGTTCACTTTCGCCCCAGTGCAGAAGATCCGTCCCGTAACTCAGCCACATGTCCGCGCCACCTTCTCGCGATGGCCGGTGGATCATGGCGTAACGCCCGCCAAACCGCTTGGGAAAAACGGCCCCATCTTTATCGTCGGGCCGCATGATCAATCCGCATCGATCAAAAGTCACCCAGTCTTGGGTCGTGAAGATGCTGATGCCCGGACCCTTTCGGCTGAACGCGGTGTAGGAAACGATGTAAGTGCCGTCATCATCCATCCGGGTAATGCGGGGGTCTTCTACCCCCCAAAGCTCTTCTGGATACTTTAAAAAGTCGGGAGCGAAGGTGGGTTCAGGATCAATCACCCACCCTTGAATGCCGTCTTCGCTGATCGCCTTGGTAAAGTGGCTGTGACCCCGAAAGTCCTCGCATCGGCAAAGGAGTAGCACCCGACCATCGGGCAATCGGGTTACTCCCGGGTTAAAAACCGCATTGACCGGGTACGGCCAATCCTTAGCCGACAAAATCGGGTTTTGCGGTTCACGAATAAATGCCGGGCGGGCAATCATCGCCGCGGCAACCAGTCCTTCGGCCGGTGGTTCATGGAGCTGATTCCCGACCACGATTCTCGCATAGACCGGTAGGCAGCATTGGCCGACAGGTAGGCCCAGGTTGACTCCGCGCCTCGATTGAGGTTCGGTCCACGGCTGGCTAACCCATCGTAGGCGCCCCTAGCATCTGCCATCGGCACCCGTGAAATGTTATTGCCCCAGAACCAGTTGAATGCGCGCTCAGCCGCCAAGAGCCACGCGGGATCACGATCGAACTTGTAGGCGGCTTGGTAAGCCAGGATCATGCTGCAAGCTTCGATCGGTTGCTGGTCGAATACGGCCCGTTTGCCGTTCGCGGGCCAGAAACCGTCCGCGCCGACCGGCATAAATAGTCCCATTGGTCCGGTATGGACCTCATCGAGCCAGCGCAAGAGGCGAATTCCCAGGAGCCCGATGTCCGGATCATCGACCGCCATCGCGTACTGCAAGATCCCCTCGGGAATCTTGCCATTGTCGTACTTCAGTTCCTGTTCGATCCAATTCCAACCGGGCTCCGCGTTGGCTTCCAGCCGTTGTCGAAGGTCAACAATGATGCCCGAACCAATCGCTATTGCCGCGCTATCGGCTTCGTCTTGATAAATGAGGTCGGCCAACCCGGTGAGGATATTGGCCATCGAGCGTACGTGGCAGATACTGCCAAAGTGGTTTTGAGCCTGACGGGACAATTGCAAACTGTACGTACGTCGCCCCTCCGTGCTCGCCCACCGCGAGCTGCCGGCAAGGGCCGCAAACGATCGGGCTTGCGATTCTTCGCTGCCGACTGATTCCACCCAACCTCGGGCAAAGTCCATGAAATTACGGAACCGTCCCTGGTCCGGATTCCAGGCGTGCCCGAGGAAGCTCAGTGCCACCGCTTCGATACGCTGGCGTTCAATGTCGGGGCCGTGTTGCCGCAAGAGCGTCTGCACGAGGGTGAGGACGCGGGCGTTATCGTCAGAACAGTAGCCTTCGTTACGGAGCGGCACATCGTAAGTGGCATGTTGAAGAACCCCGGTATCGTCCACCAGTTGCGTGAGGTAAGCCGTATCGGGCGGGGTGATCTCGCGGCTGACCGCGCGCAACGCCGGGATCTGAGGGGCTTGCGCGGTAAGGGCGATCCGCATCATCTGCTCCCCCACCTTCGACCATCGCATCTCGTCTCCCTTCGCAAGGGCGCGGCGCTCAAACTCCTGTTTCTCGCGAGGGTCGTCGAGGACTCGGGCAAGTGCGGTTGCAATTGCGTCCGCATCGCGGAATGGCACCAAGATCCCGGTGCCATCACCCAGGAGTTCATTGGCGTGAATGTAAACGGTGCTGATGACGGGTCGACCCGCCCCAACGGCATAACTGAGCGTGCCTGAAGTGATTTGCTGGGCATTCAGGTAGGGCGTGACGTAGACATCACACGCGTTGAGGAGCTGACAAAGGTCAGGTAGGTCTAGGTAGCGATCGACGAACTCGATATGCTCGGACACCCCTAGCGAGTCGGCCATCTGAAGCAAGTTCTCGCGGTACTTTTCGCCGGAAAGACGTCGCACATGGGGATGGGTCTGTCCGGCCAACACATAGAGAACGTCTGGGTGCTCCTTCACCACCGAGGTGATGGCGTTGAGGACGTACTCAATCCCCTTTCCGGGCGAGAGGAGGCCGAAAGTCAGGATCACGCGTCGATTCTCCCACCCGTACTGGGCCTTTGATTCGGCACGTGACTCAGTTACGCTTTCGGGCACTCCGTGCGGCACAAACTGCGTTTTTGCGAACGGGACGTGGTACACGCGGTCTAGGATCGCTTGGGCGGTTTCGCTCATGACCACCACGTGGGACGAGAGGTCGGCGATCTCACGCAGAATGCGCCGTTGAACCGGTGAAGGCTCTTCCAAAATGGTGTGAAGCACGGAGACGATGGGCACGCGAAGGTTCCTCAACGTGATGAGAATGTCCTCTCCCGCGTCACCGCCATAAATGCCGTACTCGTGCTGCACCACAACGGCGTCGACCGATGCGTTCAGGCTAGTGGCCATCTCTAAATAGGCGAGACCGTCATGCTGCGGAACGACCCGGTTGACGATATCTGGGTAAGGGAAGTCTTCGGTCCCATCGTCCATCGCGCATACGCTCACATCTGCCCCGGCAAGTTGCATGGCCGCTGCCATATCCATGGTGTAACTGGCGATCCCGCAACGGCGCGGGGGGTAATTGCCGATCATGCCTACGCGCAGAGTTGCGGTGCGGGGCATTCGGATGGCTGCCAATGCCGGAGCTTCAAGCCCTCGCAGTGAGGGATTGACGCTGCGAAGGAAGGCTTGGCGAACATCGGAGCTCAGAGTTTGTTCGAGGGAGTCCATCGTAGAGACCTTCTACTGAGGAGCTGGATAGAGCGCATCGGTTAAACACGCCCGGATGTATAGGAATGCCGTAGGAACCAGGTTCGGCGAGGAGCGTATAAGAATTGCGCATTGTAAGATGGTGCCGTGAGACTCACTTACCATGCGCACCCATGGCCTGAGTAAGCGGGCAACCTTGATGAGGGCGGGCGGCGGAGACGGTCAATCATCGCCATCCGAACCCAATCGGGAGCAAAATGCCGGAGGACTGCCATACTTGACGGACGCCGAAATGCGCAGACGCACCCGGCGCGAGTGCGTGGCTTAGCCTTGTCTCACAACAATTTTTTTCGCTGTCTCGCAGGCTAGCCTTGCTTGAAAGCGTTTTTTTAACCGAAAGTAGCCCCGCCAGATGAGTTTTCCCATGACGCCAACGCCAAGTTCGGAACCAACAGACGTCAGAGCGAGTGTTCTCGTCATCGATGACGACCCCGCAATCCTACGCATGCTGAATACCGCGTTTAAGGACACAAGTTTCACCATGACGGAAGCCCAGACCGGTCAGAGTGGTTTGGCAAAGGTCGTGCAAGAGCGGCCAGACCTGATCTTGCTGGATATTGGCCTTCCCGATATGTCAGGCGTAGAGATCATCCGTACGGTTAGGGAATGGTCAAACTGTCCCATTTTGATGCTCTCGGCAAGTGGTCATGAACAAATCAAAGTCGAGTGCCTCGAATCCGGCGCCGATGACTACATCACCAAGCCATTTAGTGTTAACGAGCTCATGGCTCGGCTTCGCGTGGCTCATCGGCGGCACCTCGCCATGGCCAGTCCCAGCCAAAGTTCGGTGTTCGAAGCGGGCTTGCTGCGGATCGACTTCGCCGCCCGGATTGTCTGGGTTTGTGAAGAGAAAGTCCACTTGACGCCTCTGGAATACAAGCTGTTGTCGGCCCTCGTAAAACATGCCGGCAAAGTCGTGACCCATCGGCAATTGCTGAGCGAAGTTTGGGGACCGGGCTACACCGAAGAGTGGCAATATCTCCGGCTGTATATAGGCTACTTAAGGAAGAAGCTTCCGTCCGGGGGTGACCTCATCCACAATGAACCAGGAGTTGGATACCGTCTTGTGCTGGAGCCATGACCCCGGCACCTGATTCAGTGAACCACGACACGTCCTACGCATTCGATGCCGCGCAAAATCGTATCCCAGCGTGGCATCTTCGGCACCATTCGCTCGGGTTTCAAATCCTCGCCGGAACGCTGAGTGCCGCCACCTTCGTAGGTCTCCGCTTCGGATTTGCACCTTGGCTGGGTGATGCTAAGGTGTTTATTTTTTTCGTGCTCCCCATTCTCATTTGTGGGTATCTATTCGGTTCGGTTTCGGGTCTCATTGTGCTTGCTACCGGTCTTGCCACTACGTGGATTCACGTTGGGGCACAAGGGCAGCTAAGTCCGGATTTTCGGTCACAGCAAGACTTTTACGCTTTATCCCTTCATGGCCTGGTAGGCCTCCTTTGCTTGGTCATTACGAATCGGCTGCAGTACTTTCAGCGTGCAGAAGCTCTTGAGGTGGCTCAGAAAACGCGTATCGTCAACTTGCTCGATAGCCTGCTCGATAATTCTCCTTTGGGCATCGCGCTGTACGATCGCCGCTTGGCTCGCCTGCGCGCAAATCCTCGTTTCTATGATTTAATCGAACTTAATTCGAAAACCCCTGGAAAGGCGGCGAATCTGAAGGATGACCTCGGGGTGACGTACGCCCAACTGGAACCGTCAATTGAGACTGTGTTGAGCTCCCACTGCGCGATTGAATCCAAGATTGTCGAGGTTCCCACGCCGGTTATTGGAGAAACTAGAACCCTATCGTGCAGCTTCTATCCGGTGTTTGACGAGTACACGTACCCCACCGGGATCGCGGTTTTGGTAAACGATCTTACCGAACTCCAAAAGAGCAGTGAGGAACGAGACCGCTTGTTTGAATTAGAAAAACAAGCTCGTCAAAGCGCCGTAGTGGCGAACCAAATGAAGGATGAGTTTGTGGCCATGCTGTCGCATGAACTGCGAACCCCCCTTACCGCAATCCTCGGCTGGTCAGAGTTGATGCGGACTCAGTCGGGGGATCCCGCCTTTTCTCGAGATGCCGTTGAATCCATTACGCAAAGTACCCGGACCCTTATGCGCATGGTTGAGGATCTCCTAGACCTTAGCCGCATGAAGACGGGGCAACTCCGCCTCGATCGCGATATCGTGGACGTGGGTGACGTTCTCAAGGAAGTCGCCCGTAACTCGCAACAAGGCAGAGACCGAGAAATATTGGTCACGGATCAAGGCAAGTGCCTCGTGGACGGTGACCACCAGCGCTTGACCCAAGTCTTCTCCAATATCGTAGACAATGCACTTAAGTACTCTGGCTCCAAAATGCCTGTTCGCATCACTGTTTCGCAAGTGAACCGTGACATTGTGGTGACGGTGGACGACGATGGGATCGGAATCGATCCCGAGTTGATTGGTGTCATTTTCGATCGATTCCGTCAGGGTGAAGCGGGATCTCGCCGGCACTACCGAGGACTCGGGCTAGGGCTGGCGATTGTTAAGGAACTCGTGAATCTCCACTCCGGAACCGTTAGTGCCGAGAGCCCCGGCCGCGACCAAGGTTCTCGGTTCACCGTGAGCCTGCCGGCAGCCCTCGTGATTCGCCACTCAAGTTTGGACCGCCCCCGGGAGACAGCTTATTTAGATGTTGATGAAGCGCTGACAGGATTTCGCGTACTGCTAGTAGAGGATGACCACGAGACCCGGGAAGTTCTCAAGCGGATGTTGGCGTTTGCCGGCGCGGTGGTCAATGACTTCGACAGTGCTTTGGCGGGATTAGATGCCTTGTCCAATGGTCGGTACGACGTCATCATCTCTGACATTGCGATGCCGGAGATGGATGGCTTCGAGTTTCTGTCTCGCCTGCGTGAACGTGAAGCTAACGGGGTGGAGCCGACTCCCGCCATCGCGCTCAGTGCTTTCACCCGCGTCAAAGACCGTCAAGCCGCATTCCAAGCCGGCTTCGATGCCTATTTGAATAAGCCCGTCGAACTGGCAAAGCTGGTACAGGCGGTTCGGGGCGTTGCTGTTGTAGCGGCCGGAGAACGGTAAGTCTATACCGTCGAACTTATGCGGTGGCCTCCGGGGTGCCTAACCGCTACCTCGACCGTAAAGACTTTCCGACAGGGTCTTTAAGGCTGGAACCGTTCCTGAATGGGGATTGGAAGATCCGGAGGTTATTGCGTTGACCGCGACATGGCGCGTTCGCGGCTTCTCGGTTTGGCCGCCCTTTACCTGCCAAAAAAACTGGCCTCACCGGTGGGAGCAAACCGGCGAGGCCAACCTACATTTGATGCTAGATTCAAGGGGACGTCGTTGGCCCCGATCACCTAGGGTCGCTTGGGAACTTGCGGGTTCTTGTTTTCGCCGTAGGGGTCATCGGAACGAACGTCGTTCAAGCCATCGGGGTCCAGGTCGGGCGTACCGAAAGCCGACGCCGGAGCTTGGTCAGCGCGGCTGGTCGTCTCTTGGAACGATCCGGACGGGGTGACCGGACCCTCTCGATCGTCATCAACATCGGACAATCGAGCCGTGTAAGGGGGCACATTGGCCGGAGCGTAGATGTCGGCCCCGCTATCAACCCGAGGCGCGTTGTTCGGAAAGAGATCCCCTTCCCGATCCGTCGTGAGACCCGCTCGGTCTCGGTTCACATCCATGTCAACTCCATCCGCCCCGATGTCGTTGGCATTGCCCACGTAGTCGTTATCGTACTGATCGGCGATCGAAACCGCCGCGGCCGAGGCAACCGCACCGGCGACGCCCCCAATCACGGCACCGCCCACGGCACCAAGGGGACCCAGAGCGGCCCCGGCAATAGCGCCGGTGATGATACCACCCACTCCTCCCAGTTGCGCCCCGGTCGAGACGTCATCCGAACTAATCGGTTCTCGTCCGCTATCGACATCAACATCGACTTCGTCGTTGTTCATGTCACGGTGATCCCGATCATGAGTGATGGGAATGTTTTGCACTGCGTTGCGGTCAATATTCTGAGGATCGTTCATTAACTTTCTCCGTTAGATGGTCTTGCGAGTGCCACGCATTAAGAGCGAGGCAACGAACAGAACGAGGAACACCACGAAGAGCACTTGGGCGATCGACGCGGCCGTTCCCGCCATGCCGCCAAAGCCGAGAGCGGCGGCGACGATGGCGATGATGAAGAAGACTACAGTCCAGTAGAGCATGCTTACTTCTTTGCGTTGCTACTGCTTGCCGTGGAACCACGACTGGACCCTGAGGCCGCCGAAGTAGCAGCTTCCCGTGGTGCTTTCGCTGAACCGCCGCCCTCATTGAGCGCCATGTCGTTGATCATGGTTTCGGCAAGTTCCGTCAGCGCCTCGTCGGTCATGCTTTCTTCGTCAAGCGTTTCTTGCAGAAGCTCAGCGTGATCTTCGTGACCCAGGAGTCGCGCAAACGTTCGGGCGGTGCCATAGCCGGCAATTTCGTAGTGCTCAACCTTTTGGGCGGCCCCGATCAGGCCTGCGTCGCGAACGGCACCGGCTTCCTCTTCTTTGATCAATTCAGCCGCTTCTTTGACGAGGCCCTTCATGGCCGCGCACTCTTTCCCTTGCGGTGACTCTTTCAGCGATTGGAAAATTTTGTCAAGCCGCTTAATCTGGCCTTCCGTTTCTTTCAAGTGCTTCTTCACCGCAAGTTGCAGCTCTTTTGTTTTCGCCGCCGCCTCCACCTTGGGCAAGGCTTCCGTTAGCTGAGTCTCGGCGGAGTAGAGGTCCCGGAGACTTTCAATGTAAAGATGTTCGAATCCTTTGTTCTTCATGGTCAGTTCACCTGATTCGCAGGGGTGTTTAGTTTCACCCAAACGAAAGAACGTTCCGTGCCGCAAGAGTCCTGTCTATCTAGAGCCGCGTTGAGTAAGAAACTTATCTAGGCGGCTGCGGCCACGCGCGAAAGTTGAAGTTCTAGCACCATGACCTGGTGGAGCTTGCGGCGAGCCCGCCCGAGACGATTTTGAACGGCCATCGTGCTCATGCCAAGCAAAACGCCGATCTCACGGCAAGTCATCTGTTCGAAGAAAGCGTAGCGAATCAGGGTCTGCTCTTCGGGGGAGAGTTGGATCATCGCTTGCTGAAGCTGAAGCGAGTCGTTGAGCCTACTTTCGGTTCCCCCGCTGGATTGAGTGTCCACGACTGATTCGATCTCGAAGTCCAATCCGAGGTCCGACTCAGGGACCGCCTTAATTCGGCGATCGCGATGACGACGTAAGTCCAGGAAGACGTTGTACGCAATTCTCATCAGCCAGTTCTCAATCGCTCCTTCTCGGTTATAGGTGTGGAAAGACGAGTAGGCTCGGACAAATGTTTCTTGCGTGATGTCCTCGGAATCATCAATGTTTCGGCAAAGGTTCTTAGCGAACATCATAATTCGAAGGTAGCATCGCCGGTGCATATCCTCAAATTCAAAAGGCTGAGTAGGGTTCATGGTTGTCTTCTTTCAGTGGGCGAACGTTGCCTCACTTCTTAAATCATGGCGCTAAACACGTAGACTTGCCATTAAAGTTAGGGGCGAGTAGTATTAGAATAGTGCAGATTGTGAGCCCCCCCAAGTCGGAAACTGTTAGTTATGCGCGGGTGGGTAAAGGAAATGCATAAGAAACGTCTTGCGGGGGCCCCAGGGGTCGTCAATATCCGCTGATGATACAGGAACTACAATCTGGCCGGAGGATAAGTCCGTTTGTTCAACTACTCTGGGCCGTGGGCACCACGGTGTTGGCCGCCTATCTCTCGGCTCTCGTTAAGAAGAAGCTGGACCGCCAACACGAACATCGAGTAGTGGATGCGCGCTTAGATCGCGACTTAGAGGACTCAATGGACTGCAGCGATCCGGTTGCTCGCTACTAATGATATTCCTTCGCCAACGGGCTCATTCAAACACGGTTCCGGAGGCGAATTGCGTATCCTAAGACTAACCATGAAAATGAATGCGTTGAAAACTCTTCCCTTAACTTTGTTGGTGGCGATGATGCTGGTTGGTGCTGGATGTGAAAATTCGGCTAAAGGCCTCGAAAAGGACACCGAACAGAATGCTCAGGGCGTTTCGAAGGCAACCGATAAAGCAATTGATGGCGCGACTGGCGCGGCTTCGAACGCGGGCGAGGGCGTTTCCGATGCGGCCGCAAACGTCGGCGCGGCAACGATACTCACCCCGCGCCTTAAGAACGCCGTCACCGCCGATGCCCAACTGAACGAGCGGCGGAATCTGATCAACATTGACTCCACCGACGAAACGGTCACGATCCGCGGGCACGTGATGAACCAAGAGCTGAAGGCGCACGCCGAAGATGTGGTGAAGAAGGAGATGAAGCAAGCTGAAGCGAAACAGCGCGTCATCAACGAGCTTGAGATTGTCGCGGCTCCTTAACTCGTAAGTTGTTCGAAAGACCCCTTCCACGGTGGACTCCGCGGAAGGGGTCTTTTCGTGACGATTCTCTTGTTCCACAAGGCGCACCCCTTACGGATCGCTCTCGGGAATGGTTCTCTGACAGGGAACGGTAGTCTTGAGATACCGGTTAGCTTGACGGTACCAAAGACTTCTTGAGCTTTGCCCTGCCGACCAGCATCCTGACTGTGTTCAAAGATGATCTCGCGGTTCTAGGGTCAAAGTATCTCACCGGATCGGGCAGCCGACAATTGGGTGGGAATGTCGCCGTATTCATCATAGAAAGGACCCCGATTCTGGCAGGCTTTGGGACGCGGTCGAACTGGATTGCGCCAACAAACCCAGAACGGCCAAACCGCTTCTTTGCGGAGTCTTGGGGAGCTTGACGGGCGGACTCGGCACGCAAGTTCGCGACCCAGATGCGCCCAACGCGCAGTTTACTCCGCGACTTTTAGCACGCTGAGGAAGGCTTCTTGGGGGAGTTCTACGGTGCCGATCTGCTTCATCCGCTTCTTACCTTCCTTCTGCTTCTCGAGCAGTTTGCGCTTGCGGGAGACGTCGCCGCCGTAGCACTTAGCGATGACGTTCTTGCGGAACGGCTTGATGGTGTCGGCCGAGATCACCTTAGCGCCGATGGCGGCCTGGATGCGCACCTCGTATTGCTGGCGCGGGACCACCTTCTTAAGCTGTTCCACCATCGAGCGCCCCCGCTGGTAGCTGAACTGGCGGTGCACGATAAAGCTCAGCGCGTCCACCACGTCGCCATTCAGTAGGATGTCCACCTTCACCAAGTCGCTCACCATGGGGGTGGTCAGCTCGTAGTCGAACGACGCGTAGCCCCGGGTGGTGGATTTGAGGCGATCAAAAAAGTCGTACAGGATCTCGCCTAGCGGCAGGGTGTAGGTGATCATCACGCGCCCTTGCGAAGGGTATTCGCTCTTGATGTAGCTGCCGCGCCGGTCTTGGCACAGGGTCATCACCGCGCCCACGTATTCCTGCGGGGTCATGATGGTGGCGGTGACGGCAGGCTCCTCGATCTTCGAGATCTCGTTGGGGCTGGGGAACGCGCTGGGATTGCTTATGTGCGAAACGCTGCTGTCGGTGCGGTGGACGATGTAATCCACACTCGGCGCCGTGAGGATTAGGTCTAGGCTAAACTCACGCTCCAGCCGCTCGCGGGCGATGTCCATGTGCAGCAGTCCCAAGAAGCCGCATCGGAAGCCAAAGCCCAGCGCGGCCGAGTTTTCGGGGGCAAACTCCAGCGCCGCGTCGTTGAGTCTTAGCTTTTCAATGGCGTCGCGCAGTTCCTCGTAATGCTCGCCGTCGGCAGGGAACATGCCGCAGTAGACCATCGACTTGGCTTCGCGATAGCCCGGCAGGGCCTGGGTGGCGGGGTTGTTGGCCAGGGTAATGGTGTCGCCCACCGGAGCGTCGCCAATGTCTTTCATGGCGGCGGTGATGAAGCCCACTTCGCCGGTCATCAGGGCCAAGGTGCGCTCCAAGGCGGGCTTAAACACGCCCACCGTGTCCACGTCAAACGTGGTTCCGGTCGACATGATCTGGATTTTGTCTCCGGGGCGCACCGAGCCATCGATGACCCGGATGTAGGCCACCGCGCCCTGGTAGCTATCGAAGTGGGAGTCGTAGATGAGCGCGCGCAGGGGTGCGTCGGCGTTGCCGGCGGGAGCGGGCACGCGCAGCACAATGGCCTCCAGCAGGTCTTCCACGCCTAGGCCGGTCTTACCGCTGACCAGCACGGCGTCGTCGGCGGGAATCACTACGGCGTGCTCAATCTCCTCGCGGGCGCGACGGACGTCGGCGTGCGGCAAGTCGATTTTGTTGATGACCGGAACGATTTCCAGGTTTTGGTTCATCGCCATGCTGGCGTTGGCAATGGTTTGGGCTTCCACGCCTTGGCTGGCGTCCACCACCAACAGCGCGCCTTCGCATGCAGCCAAGGCCCGGCTGACTTCGTAGGTAAAGTCCACGTGCCCGGGGGTGTCGATGAGGTTCAGCTGGTAGATGGTGCCGTCGTGGGCGGGATAGTCCAGCCGAACGGCCGCCATTTTAATGGTGATGCCACGCTCTCGCTCCAAGTCCATCGAGTCCAGCATCTGCTCTTGGGCTTGGCCCCGCACCGCACCGCAAATTTCGATGACGCGATCGGCCAGGGTGGATTTGCCGTGGTCGATGTGCGCGATGATGCAGAAGTTGCGGATGTGGGATTGGTCCATGGAGGGCTTCGGCGGGTGCCACTGTATTCTACCGGTCCGGGTCGCGGGTCCTCGCGCCGGAAGAGGGTAAAAGGCCGCGACCGCCAGGCAGTCCAAGCTCCCTGACGGTCGTGTTCAGCCTCCCGCTGGGCTTATCGCTTTTGGCGTCGCCGAACCACTGCGCCCAGCCCTAACCCCAGAGCAACCAGGGTGGCGGGCTCAGGAACGGCCGCGTAGGCCAGCGAATTCAGCACTAGCGTATTACCACTCAGGCTGGTAAAGCCGTTATAGACGAAGGTGGAGTCGGAGAACACCACCACGGCCCCGGAACTGGCGCTGAGGGTGCCGCGCGGCACGTAAGCAACGCCCGATCCGCCCAAGCTATCGACGTTGGCCACGTTGACCGCTCCCGGGCCTAACGTGTTGAAGTTGCCGGTGTACCAGAACGTCGTGGACGTAACATTGCCAAACGGACCATTGCTGATGGGGTTAGTGGGGGCCACCACGGTCACATTCATGCCCGGCGACGCGGTGCCGGTGACGTCAAACCCAAAAGCGTCGACCAGGCTCTCGTTGGCCGGGTCGGAGTTGCCGCCGTTGAACGAGTCGTTGTCGGCAAACAGTAGCGCGCTCCCCCCGGCCTCCACAAAGGCGCGCAGGGCGGTTTGCTCGGCCGCGCTCAGTGGGGAGATGGCGGTGCTTCCGATGGCGACCGAGGAGATCATCAGCACGTCAATCCCGCTCA
>Ga0105047_10001692_pt1 | contig 39636 bp, 32 predicted proteins | sample MAT04_FD_78384 | JGI IMG/M metagenome (GOLD analysis project Ga0105047, IMG submission 78384) | Freshwater microbial communities from Lake Fryxell liftoff mats and glacier meltwater in Antarctica - MAT-04 (megahit assembly) | ecosystem: Environmental > Aquatic > Freshwater > Ice > Liftoff...
CCGCGGACGCTGAACCTTTACCGCGACTACGTCTTCGAACTCGGCCAGGAACAGGTCCAACGCTTCACCACGTTGGACGCCGGCCTTGTGCAGGCTTGCCGAGATTCGACGGAGTTGACCGCCGCCGTTGATTGGGATGCCTACGACCGGCTCGCGGAAAAGGCCGCCGAACGAGTCGGCAAGGAGGACTGGCCCGCCGCGTTCGCAGCCCGCTTCGACGCCGTCCAGATTCTTGCCGCCGCATACAACCGCAGCCGCAAGAAGGACGAGGAATTCAAACCGAACTGGACGAAGCCGGGGCAATGATCGAGTCCGATTCCCGCCGAGCATTTTGGTCTGTTCGCAATTCTCCGCCGTTGGTATCGTCGCTCGCTCTTAAGCTGGATCGGGCCGGGTTCGCGCTCGGCTCTCCGTTTCGTGAGGACGTTGGAATGCGTTTGATGTCTCGCCGCGCGACGGCACTCCTGGTTTCGACGGTTGTGCTGTCCCATGCTCCTGCACAAAGTCCGGTCCCCGGCCAACCGGCGCCGACGGTTCCCGCTCCGGTCGTGCCGATGACCCCGGCTCCCGTCGTTCCCGCAGCGCCGCCCGCCAAGCCAATCGAGCGGCCGACCGGTGTGGCCGCAACCGTCAACGCCCAGCCGATTCCTGAAGTCTCGGTCTGGCGTGCCCTGCGGCAGTTCCCGCTCGATGAGCATCCGGTCGCCCGCAAGGAAATCCTCAACCACCTCATCGAAAACACGCTGATCGACCAATACCTGAATGCGTTGAAGATCGAAGTCACACCTGCCGAAGTCGAGAAACTCCTGAGCGAGTTGAAGGGTGAACTGAAGAAGGCCAACAAGGACTATCCGAAAGAACTCGAAGCGATGATGCTGACCGAGGCCGAGTTCATGATCGAAGTCGGCGCCCAGATGAAGTGGGATAAGTTCCTCAAAACCCAAGGAACCGACGTCGCGTTGCAGGGCTTCTTCGAAAAGCGGCCCGATCTGTTCGACGGTTCGTTGGTCCGCGCCCGCCACATTCTGATCACGCCCGGCACCGATGCCGCAAAGATCGCCGAGGCCAAGAAGAAGCTGATGGACATCAAGGCCACGATCGCCGCCGAAGGGGACAAAGCCGCGGCCGCAGCACCCGGCGACGCCTTGGCCAAGGAACAAGCTCGCGCCAAGCGCGTCGAGGAACTCTTCGGTCAGTTCGCCAAGGATCACTCGACCTGCCCGAGCAAGGCCAACGGCGGCGACCTGCAGTTCTTCCCCCGAGTCGGCGCGATGGTCGAACCGTTCGCCGAAGCCGCGTTCAAGCTCGGCCTCTTCCAGATGAGCGACGTGGTTGAGACCGAGTTCGGCGTTCACCTGATCCTGGCCGTCGCCAAGAACCCCGGCAAGGTCCGCAAGTTCGAGGAAGTGAAGGAAGACGTTCGCGCCGTCTTCGCCATGCAACTCCGCCAAGCGGTCGTGACCCAAATGAAGCCGAAGAGCCAAATCGTCGTCGCCGCGGCAACCGCCCCGGCCGGACTGCCCGCACCGATGGGCGGCGTCCCCGCCGTGCCGGTCTCCAACCCGAAGCCGTAGTCCGAAATGATGTTTGCAAACTCGAACACCCGCGGATTACCGCGGGTGTTTTCATTCCGCACGCCTTCATAACCATCGCCTTACTGCTCATCGTCGTGGCTGCGGCACTGGAGGCAAGCGGTCAACCCGGCCGGGCGGGCAACCGAGATCAAGAAAACCACGGATCGCCGGCGGCTCTTTATGAGTCGAATACCCCGCTTATTTCGTGCGCGGTTCTAACTCCGATAGGGCCGATGGGTGCGGATGGCTTCGAGCGTCGCACGTATGTCCGGCGGCAGGGGGGCTTCGGCTTCGATCATGACGCCGCGTTTCGGATGGCGGAACCGCAGCCGATGGGCGTGGAGCGCTTGGCGTTGAATGAGAACCGCGTCGTCGGCGGGGGCGAGGCCCGGCACGACGTCGGATAGGGAAAAGCGGTTGGTGCTGCCGTACATCTTGTCCGCGACCACGGGACAACCGATGAATGCCAGGTGGACGCGAATCTGATGCGTTCGCCCGGTCCTCGGCTGAACCTTGACGAGCGTGTAGCCTCGGAATCGCTCCATCACTTCGTAGAAACTGCACGCATCCTTGGCGTCCGGGTCGTCCTGATCGGTCGTCCAGATCATCTGTTCCCGAACCACCGGGTGATGCTTCAGCCGGGCTTCGACGTAGTCGCTGTCCCGGTCGATTTCTCCGAGGGCGATGGCCACATATTCCTTGTGCACCTTTCGTTGTTCGAACTGCTGCGACGTTTCACGGTGGGTGACGTCGTCCTTGGCAATCAGAATCACGCCGCTGGTGTCCCGGTCGAGCCGATGGACGATGCCGGGGCGGAAGGTGCCGTTGGCCCGACTCAATTCATCCTTGAAGCGGAAGGCCAAGGCGTTGGCGAGCGTGCCGGACCAATTCCCGCGCGCCGGGTGCACGACCATGGCCGAGGGTTTGTTGATCAGTGCGAGGCATTCGTCCTCGTAAAGCACATCCAGCGGGATGTCTTCCGGCTGGATGAAGTCGTGGATCGGCTCGGGAAGCTGAATGTGGATCTTGTCGTCGTTGCGGACCTTATGGCTGGCCTTGGTCGGCTTGCCGTTGACGAGGACGTGGCCGCCTTCGATCGCCTTTTGCAATTCGGATCGGCTGAAATCCTGCAGGTACATGTGAATGTAGAGATCGAGCCGCATTCCCTCGGCCTTAATCTTCACCAACATGTCGACGGGGTCGCGCGTTCGGGCGTAGGCGGGCGCGGGCACGCCGGCGTCTTCGTTCAGGTCATCGGCTGATTCGATCGTCATGGTAAGCGGCGACGGCCGGTGCTACTTTCCGGTCGTCGGTGTCGTCGGCGGCGGTTGAATCGGCATGGGCGGTTGGATCGGCATGGGCGGTTGGATCGGCCCGCTCGGAGGGAGGACACCGGGTGTGATCGGTGCGTCCTTCTTGGGTTCGAGGGTACCGGGGGCGATCACACCGCCCGCGCCGAACTTCGGCGAAATGTCGATCGTCGGCACAGGGTTGGCGCGGTCGAACAGGTCGCTGCCGATCTTATCGTACTCGCCGGCCCTTTTACGCGTCTCCTCGGCCTTCTTCGCGTACTGATCGCCCGCCGGTTTGTCGCTGAACAGCTTGGCAATCAGATCGTAATACTCGGCGGCCTTCGCGGCATCGCCGCGCTTGGCGGTGCCGGACGCATCCTTAGGAACACCTGCCAAGGCCAACTCCGCATCGGCCGCATGGAGCAGGCAGTCGGCTCGCAGCGTCTTGTCGGCTTTGAGTTCTTCGGCCAGTTGAACGAATTCGTCTCTGGCTTTTTCGATGTTGTCGAAGCCCTTTCGCTGCAGGTCGCGGTCGGTGCTGACCATGTCCTGGATTCCCTGCGGGCCGAGCAGCCGACGGGCCTGTTCCATGCGGGCAATGCGGCCGCTGAGCGTATCCTTGTAGTTCTTCGCGTGCGCTTCCAAGTCGTCCGGCGTCGGGTTGACCAACTCGGTCCACTGCCGGCTGTTCGCCTTGCGGCTTTCCTTGGCCAAATACCACCAGAGGCCCAGCACCAAGGCCAAGGCCGCCGCCAGCGCGATCAGGCGAATCACGGCAGGCGTCAGAAAGCTGCCTGTGGAAACGTTCTGCACCAGCGTCGCAGTCCCTGCGGCCAGCGAATTCTGTTCCAGATCTTTACGTTCATCCGCCTTCATGCGGCTTCGCCTCGTGCAGCATCGTCATTCCGGTAAGTCGTCATCATAGAGCGACCGAGAAGGACGGTCAACGCGAACGCTGCGGCGTAGTGTTCGTAGCCCTGCAGCCGTGCAGCAGAACACCGAGGATGCGTTCGGGGTGTTCGATCGAGTATTCGTCTGCGTCGATTTCGCAAGGTCTTCTCGCGCGGCTGATCCGTATCATCCCTCGTAACGTCTACGTCCTTAACGAGCATCGCGCATCATGGTACTCGGGCGATTCTTCACTAAAATCCGTCAGGGCCTGTCGAAGACGCGGAATGTCTTCGGCGGCATCGTCGATCTGTTCACCGGCAACCGCCGTGTGGACAAGGTGTTCCTGCTTCAGCTCGAAGAGCAGTTGCTGCTCGCGGACGTCGGCGTCGAAGCTTCCATGCGGATCGTCGAACGGGTGCGGCAGGCTTATCTGGACCGGGAAGTCGGCGAAGACGTCAAGTTGTTCGTCCGTTCGGAACTTCGCGAGATGCTCAGCGATCCCGAAGGCGGCATCCGGTTTCAGGCATCCGGCCCGACGGTCGTGATGATCGCCGGCGTCAACGGCTCGGGGAAGACGACGTCGATCGCCAAGCTGGCCAACCTGCTCAAGAACGACGGCAAAAAAGTCCTGGTGGCCGCGTGCGATACCTTCCGCGCCGCTGCGGTCGAACAACTCAGCGTCTGGTGCGAACGCATCGGTTGCGACATCGTCAAGCAGCAGCAGGGAAGCGACCCCGCCGCCGTCGCCCACGACGCCTGCGAGAAAGCCAAGGCCCGCGGCTACGACGTGCTCATCGTGGACACAGCCGGCCGGCTGCACACGCAGACCAACCTGATGCGCGAACTCGAAAAGATTCACCGTATCGTGGCCAAGCAGATTCCCGGCGCCCCGCACGAGGTCTTCCTCGTGCTCGACGGCACCAACGGCCAAAATGCCGTGATCCAAGCCGAGCAGTTCACCAAGGTCGTGAAAAGTACCGGCATCATCATGACCAAGCTCGACGGCAGTGCCAAGGGCGGCGCCGTCTTCGCCGTCAAAACCAAAGTCGGCCTGCCGGTGAAGTACCTGGGCGTCGGCGAAGGCATGGACGATCTCGACGTCTTCGACCCCGAAGCCTTCGTCGCGGCGCTCTTCGACAAGGCGTAAAATGAAACTGGTCGCTTTTCACTTGCGAGGAGCGTGAGCATGATCGATTCCGTTGCCGAAATTTCCATTGAAACGATGTCACTCGACGACAAGCTCATTCTCTTGGAACGCATTTTGGAACAGCTTAGCGGAAGTCGCCCCTCTTCCGGTTCCGCAGTGGCATCTCGCAGTATTGAAGCGACGCTCCAATGATCCTGACGAGCGGCAAGGTTCAGTCACGCTCGCGGAATTGCAAGCCGTGTTTCATGGGGACTTGGTTTGAACAACCCGCCGATCATCTCGCGGAGTGCAAGGACCGATCTGCACGCGGGACGCGCCTACTTCGAGTCACTTCGAAACGGTTTGGGCCGATCGTTCGTCCGTGAGGTGTTCACAGCTGTCAACTCAATTCAAACGATGCCGAGTGCTTTCGGCACGCTCGACGGCGAACATCGCGCGATCGGCACGAAACGATTTGGATCCGTCGTTTGTTACAAGCTGAACGGTGACGAGGTTGAAATCGTGGCCAACCTTCACGGTGGCCGTTCGGAAGATTACGTTTCGTCCCGTCTCGGCTGAGCCGGGGTTCAAATCGACTTCACGAAGCGTCTAATCTCGGTCGCTTTGCCGGTGTTAGGGTCGAAATCGACGATGGTGCCGACGAGGCGGACATCGTTGGTCGCCACCTCAAACATGCTCGGCTCGAAGGTTTTCATCGTGTGCAGGATGCGGTCGGTGCGGCGGCCGATGATGCCGTCGTGCGGGCCGGTCATGCCGACATCGCATTGGAAAGCTGTGCCGTTGGGAAAGATTTGTTCGTCGGCGGTCGTCACATGCGTGTGTGTGCCGAGCACGGCGGTGACGCGGCCGTCCAGATAGCGGCCGAGTTGGTATTTGTCCGCCGTCGCTTCGGCATGAACGTCGACGACGATGATCTTGGCATCGATGCCCGCAAGGACACGATCCACCGCGTGAAACGGGCAATCGACCGGCCGCATGTAGGTGCGACCCATCAGCGAGATGACCACGATATCCCGGCCCTGCACCACGATTTTGCAGTGGTCGCGTCCCGGTGCCTCCGACGGAAAGTTCGCGGGCTTGACGATCGGCTCCAGCGGGTTGTTGAGCACCTCCGCCAGCTCCATCTTCTTGTAGATGTGGTCCCCCATTGTGATCGCATCGACACCGGCAGCCCGCAGCTTCCGATAGTCCCGCGGCATCAATCCCGACCCGCCCTGTACGTTCTCCGCATTGGCGACGACGAGATCCAAGCATTCAGCAACCCGCAGCGCGGGCAACAGCGATGTCACGGCCGCGAGGCCGGGCACGCCGACGATGTCGCCCAGGAAGAGGAGGCGCATCACTTCGCCGTTTCGTAGGCGCGGGATTCGCGGATGACGGTGACTTTGATTTCGCCGGGGTAGTCGAGTTGCTCCTCGATCGCCCGGGCGATTTCGCGGCAGACGCGGACGGCGTCGGCGTCGCTGGTGCGGTGCGAGTTGGCGATGACGCGGAGTTCGCGGCCGGCCTGCACGGCGAAGGCGGCGTCGATTTCGGGGAAGCCGCAGGCGACCGCTTCGAGGTCGGCCATCCGCTTGACGTAGCGTTCCAGGGTCTCGCGGCGGGCGCCGGGGCGGCCGGCGCTGATCGCATCGGCGGCGGCGACCAGCACCGTGTAGATGTTGTCCACGGTGATGTCGTCGTGGTGGCCGGCGATGGCATGCAGCACTTCCTTGCTCGTTTCGCCGTAGCGCTTGGCGAGTTCCGCACCGACCTTGGGGTGACCGCCTTCCATCTCGTGATCGGCCGCCTTGCCGATGTCGTGGAGCAGGCCACAACGGCGGGCGAGCTGCGGGTTCAGCCCGAGTTCGGAGGCCATCAGGCTGCACAGGTGCGCGACTTCGAGCGAATGCTGGAGCACGTTCTGCGAGTAACTGGTGCGGAACTTCAAGCGGCCCAGAAGTGCGACGATCTTCTCGTGCGGCATGCCGACGTCGGCGTCGAGTACGGCTTTCTTGCCGAGTTCCTGAATGTGCTTCTCCATCTCGGCTTGGGTTTCGAGTACGACTTCCTCGATCCGCGTCGGGTGGATGCGGCCATCCTGAATCAGCTTCGTGAGGGCCATCCGCGCCGTTTCGCGGCGGACGTTGTCGAAGGCGGAGACCACAACGACGCCGGGGGTATCATCGACGATCACGTCGACGCCGGTACACTTCTCGAAGGTGCGGATGTTGCGGCCTTCACGGCCGATGATGCGGCCCTTCATCGTGTCGTCCGGGATGTCCACCGTGCTGACGGTCGTGTTCGATGTGTGCTCGGCGGCGTAGCGCTGCACGGCGACTGTGATGATCTCCTTGGCCCGGGCTTCGGATTCATTCTTGAGTCGATCGGTGTGCTTTTGTATCTTGACGGCGAACTCGTTGGAAAGTTCCGATTCGAGCATCTCGAACAATTGCTTCTCGGCCTGCTCGCGGGTCAGCCCGGCCACGTCCTGGAGTTTCTTCGTGGCCTGCTTGATCACGCCGTCGAGTTCCGCGGCCTTCTTCTCCAACGCGGTCGCCTGATCGGCGGCTTTCTTCTGCTGGGTTTCGAGCAGCTTTTCCTTCTTGATCAAGTCGCGGGACTTATCCTCGGAGGCGTCATCGCGTTTCTGGATTCGGCGCTCCTGTTCGCGCATTTCATTCCGGACGGCTTCGAGTTCCTTGTTCAGTTCTTCGCGGCGTTTGTACGCATCTTCCTTCGCGCGGAACTCGGCGTCCTTCACGACCCGTTCGGCGTCGCGCTTCGCGGTATCCATGGTCTCGCGGATGCGTGATTCGGCCTGTCGGATTTGCTCCGGGTCAATGGTCGCAGGCAGGCTGCTCAACGGGGACGGCACTGCAACGACCGCCGCAGAGACGGGCGGTTCCGGTTTCCTTACGACAAACTTCAGAATCAAAACAGCGAGAACGAGCGTCACCACGACTGTGGCGGCGATCGCTCCGATCATCACGGGGTCCATCCGAATTCCTCCTTGCGAAGGCGATTCGGTCGTGCAGTCGGGGTAAGACGTTGCCGGATCGCATGACTGCGATGGTTTCGGTAAGCCTCAGTTGCGGTACCGTCGTCCCGCCGAGCAAGTCGGGGGATGGATTGCGGATCGTGTCGAGTGACGACGCGAGAAATCAGGCAATCGCCGAAGTCGAATTTTAATCGGAAGCTGAGTTCGGCCGCTCCGCTTCCGTTGTGGCAAATCCCTTGATGCCCGACCGTTGCGTCGCCTTCGATCTATGTTTACGGCGAAAAGTTCGACCCATCCTCGGGTCGGTCGCACGGTCGCCGACCTGCGAGCCGGTTCCGCCCACACTCCTTGCAGACGATTCGGTATTATGTCGCCCCACCCCGGATAGGGTCAACGGGAATGCCGCGATTTGCTCAAGTTCAACCCGCTTCGCTAAAACAATCGACATGAATCTCACATTCGCAGAACCGATCTGGCTGCTCGGCCTGATGCTGATCGCCGTCGCAACACTGCGTCGCCGTCGTCGCGGCGTGGCCGTCTTGGCTTATCCGAATGTAGGCAGGCTAGCCGGCCTTCCCGGCGTCGGCCCGACGCCGAGGAAGCTGCCGAAGATCTTTGCAGCTTGCGGGTGTGGGTGCCTGTTTCTCGCCGCCGCCGAGCCGCGCACGCCGGATGCCAAAACGCGGCTGGCAGGGGAGGGTACGGCGTTGGCGTTCGTCGTGGATGTATCCGGGAGCATGGCAGAGCCGATCGAGCCGGGTGGCCCGTCGCGATTGACTGCCGCTCAAGCGACGTTCCGCAAGTTGCTGTTGGGCGATGAAACGGCCGGCGGTGCCAAGTTTCGCGGCCGGCCGAACGACCGTGCGGCCCTGATCGTCTTCTCCGCCGTGCCGCGGACGCTTTCGCCGCCCACGTTCAACCATGCCGTGACGGCGAAGTTGTTGGCCGAACTTCAACCCCGCTCCGGGCCGGACGCCGGCACCAACATCGGCGATGCCATTGCCGAGGCGACGGCACGCCTGGAGGCGACCGATGCCAAACGCAAAGTCATGATTCTGCTGAGCGACGGTGAGCACAACCTCATCGGCGACGGCATCGACGGCCCATTGAAGCCGAGGCAGGCGGGTCGCTTGGCCGAGTCGCTCGGCATTGTCATCCATGCCGTCGATTGCGGCGGTCAGACAGCGGATGAGAAAGCCGCCGAGCAACGTGCCGAAGGCCGACGTGTCCTCGCAGCCACGGCGGAGATGACCGGCGGCCGTTTTGAGATCGCGGGCAGCGGCGAGGAACTGGACGCCGTGATTGAAGAACTCGATCTGTTGGAACGATCGCCGGCGTTGAGCTTCCGATACCGCCGCTTTCATAACTGGAGCCAAGCAACTGCGATCCTTGGCGGCGTGATGCTGACCCTCGCGTTGATGGTTTCGCAACTCGGCCGAACCGTGAGGCCGACCTCATGATCGCGACTTTTGCCATATCGGGACTTCTGCACGACCTGCGAACATTTGCGGACGCCATCGAGTTTGCCCATCCGAATCGGGCGTGGTTGTTCCTTGCTCTTCCCATCGGGTATCTCCTGCTGCGACTCGCGGCGAAGCTTTGGTCGCGGAGCCCAGGCTTGGCGACGCTTCACCCGAGTTTTGCGGCTCAACTGCTGCGAAGTCGACGTCGCCGCCGTATCCCGATTCTGGCCTCACTCGGAGCAGCCTGCCTGCTGTTCGGCCGGCTCGGGCCCCACTGGGGAGCGGGCGAAAACGACGGACTCGCGGTCGGCCGAGATGTTGTGCTGGTTCTGGACCTGAGTCGAAGCATGTACGCGGAGGACACGCAAGGTCCGAGTCGCGCGGCAGCCGCAATCCGAACCGCCGAGAATCTTGTGGCTGCTTTGCGTGCCCGCGGTGGTGGGCATCGCGTCGGCGTGGTTGCCTTTGCCGCCCGTGCGAAAGTGCTCGTCCCGTTGACGACCGACTACGATCATCTGGAACTCAGCCTGGCCGAACTCGATCCGGCCTTTCCGCCGCCGGAAGTGCGGGCGACGGACCAGTCGCGATCCGGGACGCGGATCGGCTTGGGACTGATGACGGCTCTGAGTGTCTGCGACGACCGGTTTCCGCAGGCGCAGTCGATCGTGTTGTTGAGCGACGGCGACGACCCGTTCGACGACCGCGAATGGTTGTCGGCCATCGATCCGGCACGGGCGAAGTCGATCCCGATTCACGCCATCGGCTTCGGCGACCCGGACCGCGATTCGACGCTGACGCTTCGCGGGGAACTCCTGGAATTCACGGACGATCGCGGCGTTGCCGACCCGGTCCGCACCCGGCTTCACGAGGACGTGCTGAAGCAGATCGCTCTGGAAGGCCGCGGTGTGTATCTGCCCGCACGGCGGGAAATGCCGGCCGTGGATCCATTCCTTCGGGAACTGTTCGCCGCCGGCGGCGACCGCGAGGTCAGCGATGATCCGGTCCCCCAAAGTCGCGATCGTTCCGGTCTGTTTTTCGGGTTTGCCGGTCTCATCCTTGTCGCGGTTTTCATTCTTCGCCGGTAGAATTCGTTCATGCGAAGATGCGCTTGCTTTCTGTTACTGTTCCTCGTCGGCCTCTTCGGCTGCAGTGCAGGCGACGAGGCCGAGGCGTGGACACGAAACGGCAACGCGGCCTTCGTCCGCGGCGACTTGGAGCACGCCGACTCGTACTGGTCGACCGCAAGTCGTACGACGCTCGACCCCGGTATCCTCGCGTACAACCGCGGCATTGCGGCGATGGCGATGCAGGAGTTCCGGGAAGCCGAACGCTGGTTCCTGCGGGCGGAAGCCGATGAATCCGCATCGCCGCAACGGCGGGCGATGTCGTCGTATCACCGCGGCACGGCATTGTTGTCGGGTCCGGGCGGCACGGCCGAGTTGCGTACGGCGATCAACGAGTTCCGCAAGTCTTTGGACAGCCGCCTGCTTTCGGATGAAGTTTACGCCGATGCCCGGCACAACTTGGAACTTGCCAAAGAACGGTATCGGGAATCGTCCCGCAAACAACCGAGCCCACCCCCTTCGGAAGTTCCCGAAGCGCTGCCGCCCGAACTGACAGGACAGCCCGAACGCCTGCCGAAGTCGACCGAGGCCGAGCGGAACTCAACGCCCACACCCGCCCCAAACGGACCGACGATCAAAGAACTGCCCGTCGAAGCTCCGAACCCGATCGACCGCACGGCACCCGGCGGCGGCAGCCTGCCGGTGCTGCTCGACGCCGACCGTCCGCCACCGATGTCCCCGGAGCAGGGCAAGGCCTGGTTGGATCGCATCGCCCAACGACTCAAGCGGGACCGCATCCGGCAGGCGGAACTTCTGGCAGGCCCCGAGCGGAAGTCGATCCGTGATTGGTAACATCCTGATTTCGTTGCTCATCCTGTTGCAATCCCCGGCCGACGAACCGACGGCGTTGGAACGATTGACGCCGGACTTTTACGGCGCCGTCGGCAAGGCCGTGGAGCTTGAGTGGCAACTTAACGCCGACGCGGTCGATGTCGGCAAGCCGATCCGCGCGATCCTGCGTGTACGTGGGGTAACCAACCCCGCGCAACTGATCGCGCCGAAGGCAATCTTCAGCAATGCGAACGCCGGCTTTCAGGTGATCGTCGGGCCGTCGACGGTCGTCAGTGCCAAAGCGTCGACGATGGTCGAGTTCGCTTACGACATTGTCCCGAACCGCGCGGGAAAGCAGGAACTGCCGAGCGTGAAGTATGCCTACTATCGTCCCGGCTTTCCCGAAGGTCGCCGCTTCGCAGTGGTCTACGCGGAGGCGAAATCGTTCACAGCAACGTCGCCGAGTACCACGGTGCCGAAGGCGGACGCAGTCCGTGTACCGCCGGAATTGTTTGAACCGAATGATGGGGGCCTGCCGCCGTGGGCGACGTTGATGGTCATCGCTGCGCTGCCGTGGTGGTTGTACGCCGCCAACACGATCCATCGCCGACTGTTTCCCGATGCCGCCGGATTGGCGGTGCTGCACCGCTCGCGGGCCGTCGGACTCTGTTGGCGAAGACTCGGTAAATGCCACACGGCAACGGATGTGCGCTCGGCGTTGCTGGAGTGGTTGAAAAGCCGCCACGGCTTGCCGACCGCGACCACGACTTCCTCGGAAATCTCGACCGGCCGGCCGAACGCACCCATATGGGAACACGAGGCGATCAAACTCCTCGCGGATTGCGAACGATCCCACTACGCGGGCCGTTCCGAGCCGACGCCGGGAAGTCTCATCGAGCGGGCCAAGGCTCTGCTGACGGCCGTCGAGGGCCGACGATGATTGTCCTTCGTGCCGCTTCACTGGTCGCCGTCGCGGTGATTGCACTCGTTTGGGTGCGCGACGATGGACGTATGTCAGCAAGGATCCACCTCAAAACCGCAACAGAGCAACTTGAACAAGGCCGACATCCGCAGGCCTTGGCCGCGTACCATCGCGCGTTGGCCTCCGATCCTTCCCATCGAACTGCAGTTCAAGGCCGCAACTTCTGTCGCCGGGAACTTGGTGAAGTCGGGTTCGCCGACGGTTGGTTCCCGCGACTTTCCGGCGACGCACTTCTCGCATTGGCATGCCTCAGCGTGGCCGTCATCATCCTCGGCATCGTTCGCTGGTCGCTGCCTCGGGATCGTGCGTCGTTCGCGATGCTCGCTTGCGGTGGATTCGGTTGCCTGCTCGTCGTGCTTGGTATGTTGCTCGTTCAGCGGGAGCGATGGAAGGAACCGATTCGAGTCGTCGCCGATACGACAACGCTGCGAACCGGAAACAACATCCACTATCCGCAAGTCGGCGAGTTCCCGCTGCCGCCGGGAGCCGAAGTGCGCGTGAAAAGCATCCGCGGCGGTTGGTACCGGGTCGCCCGCCCGGATGGTGCGGTCGGCTGGTTGCCGACCGCATGCCTCATCGGGCGGGACAACCCCTAGAATACCGTCATGAACTTCGACGAACTCTTTTTCCGCATCGATCCCGTTGCCCCGTGGGCCGGTGGCACCTTCGGGTTGCCGCTCTTGGGCCTTGCGATGGCGGCGATGGTACTGCTCACACTTTGGTCTTATCGTGGGCACCGCAACGTTTCGCGCCGCCGCATCGCGATCGTCCTGACCTTGCGGCTGACCGCCTTGGTCATCCTGTTCCTTTCGACGGTACGGCCGACCGTCGGAATTCAGGAAAAGCCGAAGGTGCCGAGTGTTCTGCTGATCGGCGTCGATTGTTCCGAGTCGATGACCATCCCGGACGAACTCAACAATCAGACCCGAATCGACGCCGTGCGGAAGGTACTCGAACGTTGCGAGCCGACGTTGAATGCCCTGCGTACCGAACAGAATGTCGAAGTCGTGTTCCATGCCTTCGGCGGGTCGAACTTCCAGCCGGCAAGCTCCGCCTACGACGCGACCACTTCGGCAAACCTTCCGCAATCCGACTATGCACACTACCTGGGGAAAATGCTCGAAGTCCGCGGGAACGAACCGTATCTGCGGGCACACATCATCATCGGCGACGGCACCGACAACGGCCCGCAACGGCCCGAAGCGGAGGCTGCGAAGTGGCGGCAGGCGGGCAAGTCGATCCACACCTTCGCCGTCGGTTCCGCGACGACCGACTCCGGCACGAAGGATGTCGCACTGATCGGCCTGAATGCCGTCAGCGGCTCGGCCGACGGCTCGGTGTTCATCAAGACGGACGTGACGTTCCGCGTCGTCGCCAACGCCTTCGGATTCGTCGGTTCGCGCGTTCCCGTGAAGCTCTGGTTCGACGAAAACGACGGCAAGGGTTACGTGCTGAAGCAAACCGACACGGCGCTGCTCGCCAAGGAGACGGACAACGTCATCGACATCAAGGCCAAGGCGCCCGATCGCCCCGGCGAGATCAAGGTGAAAGTCGAAGTGCCGGTCGAAGCCGTACCGGGCGATGTGGCTCCGAGCAACAACATCATCGAAACCTACGTCAACGTCTCCAAGGAGGGAATGCGGGTCCTGATCATCAATCGCCTCAGCTTCGAGCATGCGATGATCCGGCGGGCCTTGGTCAGCGACAACCGCATCGACCTGTTTCCGGTGATCCGCCAAACCGATGAGCCGGCCCGGCCCGAGGAACGCCTCGGCCTCGATTTCACCACCGCGGCTTACGACGTCATCGTGATCGGCAACGTCTCCGCCCGCCAACTCACCACACTCGACCCCGGCCTGCCCGCAGCGATCCGCGATCAGGTGAGGAACAAAGGCGTCGGCCTGCTGTTCACCGGTGGGCATGCGGCCTTTCTGGGCACCGACGATCGACGCTTCCCGGATGCGAAGGGCTGGCTCGAAGCCCCGGAGATTCTGGACATCCTGCCCGTCGATCTCCGCAAGCCGATGCCGATTCCCGAAGCGATCTTCACCAGCGACCGCGCCCGCATCCAGTACCTTCCGACCGCCCGACAGCAGGATCACTACCTGAATCGACTCGGCGAGTCGACGAAGCAAAGCCTCGAATTCTGGAACAAGCTCAACGACGCTTCCAACCGTGCCCGCTTCACCGGTCTTTCGAAGATGGGCACACCCAAACCCTTGGCAACGCTGTTCGCAGTCGCCTCCGATGCGGCCGGCGGTGAGCCGATTCCCGTGCCGCCGGGTGCCGAAGGCCGCTTCGCCCCGCTGCTCGTCGGCCATCAGATCGGCGTCGGCGGTCGTGGCCGGGTGCTCGCATTCGGCGCGATGGACACGCTGATGTGGCAGACCCTCGGCCGGCCGAACACGGCGGATGGTGCCGAGTTGCACGGCCGCTTCTGGCGTCAGATGATCCGTTGGCTGGCCAATCAGGAAGACGAAAGCAGCCAAGTCTTCGCCCGGCCCGAGTTGCCCCGGCTGCCGGTCGGCGGGCGCCAAACCATCCGGATCGGCATCCGCCGACCGGGTGGGACACCGGCTCTGGAACCGCGCTTCACGGTCAAAGTCATCGCCCCCGGCGAAACCGAAGCGACGGCGGCATTGCTGCCCTACGTGCCGGATAGCGACGGGCAATTCAAGGTGCTCTACGAACCGCGCGTGCCGGGCGAATACGCCGTGAAGGTCACAGGGTTGGGGAAGGACGAAAAAGGGGTTGAGTTCTCCGGCGAAGCGGTCGCCCGGTTCTACTCCTTCCCGACGGCTTCCGACGAGATGGCAATCAAGGCGGCGAAACCCGAGGTGCTGCAACGCACCGCAACCTCCGGCGGCGGCACCTTCCACCGGCTGGAAGACCTGCCGCGATTCCTGGACGAGTTGGCCGCGAAGCCGCTGGAGATCGCCAAGCCTCGACCGAAGTTCTATCCGGACTGGCGTCGCGAAAGCGGCGGTGCGTTCCTGCCGACATGGCTAGTGCTGCTGGTCGTGGTGCTGGGCTGCGAGTGGGGCCTGCGGCGATTCTGGGGGCTGATTTAAAGCGAAGCGATTAAGAGCAGGTTTTTGACCACGGCCTTCGTGCTCGGCTCGTTAAAGTCTCAAGGCTCAAACTGACACCGCCTCAACAATCATACAGACACACCCGAGAAACGAAAACAGCCGTCGTTGGGCGAACGACGGCTGCTTCGATTCGTACTGGCTTCAAGCGGTTAACGCTTGCTGAATTGCGTACCGCGACGGGCACCGCGGAGGCCGTATTTCTTGCGTTCCTTCATCCGGCTGTCGCGGGTCAGGTAGCCCGAATCGCGCAACTTCTTGATCATGCCGAACGAGGTTTCGTCCATCGCGACTTCCGCGGCAGGCGTCGGATCGCCGGGCTTCTTCTCGGCCTTGAACTGGCGGACCACGGTCACATTGTTGTGGGTGTAGACCTTCTGTTCGTTCAAAGGGCTGAACATGGTCTTGATGGCGCGGGCAACGCCTTGGCAGATCGCCCCGGCTTGGCCGGTGATGCCGCCGCCGTGAACCTTGATGTGCAGGTCGAGCCGGTTGGCGAGTTCGGTGATCAGGAGCGGGCCCATGACGGCGCCGCGGTCTTTGTCTTCGGTAAAGTAATCTTCGAGCGGCCGCTCGTTGATGACGATCGCGCCTTTGCCGTCGGTGATGCGGACGCGGGCGACCGACGTCTTGCGGCGGCCCGTGCCCAAGTAAACCTTCTTCTTCTCGGCCATGTGCGTACAAGTCCCGGTTCGTCGCCCTCAGTCGGCTGCGACAGGTGATGGAGGCAGGTTTAGAGTTTGAATTCGATCGGTTCTTGGGCCTGATGCTCGTGGGTCGGCCCGGCGAAGATCTTGAGCTTGGTGATCTGCTTGTAGGCCATCGGCCCCTTGGTCATCATCCGCTTCACGGCCTGGAAGATGATCTCTTCCGGCTTCTTGGCGAGCATGATCTTGGCGGGGATGAGCTTTTGACCGCCCGCATAGTGCGAGTAGGTCTGGTAAATCTTCTTGTTCCACTTGTCGCCGGTGAACTTCACCTTGTTCGCGTTCACGATGACGACGAAGTCGCCGGTGTCCGTATGCGGCGTGTAGGTCGGCTTGTGCTTGCCGCGAAGAAGGTTCGAGATGGTCACGGCCAGACGGCCAACGACTGCGTCGGTGGCGTCGATGACGTACCACTTCTGCTCTGCCGTTTCGCGGTTGGCCAAGGTCGTGTGTTGGCCGATCAAAGTTGCCATGAAACCAGTATCCTGCCGACGGGAAATCGCCCCGGATTCGTAAGTTTGTAATCCTAAACCCATTCCGCGACCCGTCAAGTCGGCTTGGGCGAATCCCGGGGTCGGCTGCGTGCTGAAGGTGCAGCGACATTCTCGACGGGTACCAGCATCTGCACGCCGCACACTGTCCGTCTTGTGCCGACGTCATAGGCCGGGTATCGCGGGGCGATGGAGCGAATTCTGCTCGCCGCCGTTGTCCTTTGCCTCGGATGCGCTTCGCTGGCGGCGCAATCCGACCGGGGCGATCTGCCGCCGCGACCGATCGGTCGGGACGAACGCGGGGAACGCGAGCCGTTTCCGCCGCCACCGCGGGAAGCGGCCGACGATGGCTTGTTCCCCGCAATTCTGACGCCCTCCACCCGCGGGCCGGGAACCTGGCCGCTCGTCAACAGTGAGGATCGGGACGACAACCGTGCCCCGCAGTATCGGGTCTGGTGGTATCCCGAACGCAACGTCCGCCGCACTGCCACGCACCTCGGATTTCTGGAACATCTGCTCGAAGTGCCGTTTCCGATCGTGCTCAGCGACCCGGTCATTCTGGCCGGTTCGTTTCGGCTGCGGAATCTGAACTTCCAGACCAACGCCGTGCTGCCGGACTCGCAACGCCCTTTCCCGGCCAACCTCTGGGACGTCTCGCTTGGGTTCGCCTTCCTCTACAAGTTCCAGGACGGTTCGACTTTTGGTTTCCTGCCGCGCGTCGGCTCGCCAAGCGATCGGCCGTTCTCGAATGCCCAAGTCTACAACTTCACGGCCATCGCCTTCTATCGCACGCCCGCCTTTCTCGAAGGCGACTTCTGGAACTTCGGCTTGTTCTACTTTCCCAACAGTCAGATCCCGTTTCCCTTCCCCGGGCTGAGCTACGAATACAAGCCGAACGACGACCTGCTCATCCGCATCGGCATCCCGTTCAGCCTGATGTGGCGACCGCTGCCGTCCTGGAAAGTCGAACTCGATTACCGACCGCTGACGCAGATCACTTCGCGGCTCTCCTACGAAGTCCGCGAGGGTTTCGTCCTTTATGGAGGCTTCGACTGGGACAATCAGGGTTACTTCCTGAAGGATCGCCGCGAGCGCCGCGATCTTTTCTTCCGCCAGGAAAAACGCATCCTCGGCGGCGTTCGTGCGGACATCGCCGAGCGGCTGACACTGGACATCTCCGGCGGTTACGCCTTCGACCGCAACTTCGGATCGGGCCGAAACGCGCTGAACCTGCGCTACGACAAGATCGACATCGCGTCAGGCGGCTTCCTCTCCGCGTGGCTGCTGATTCCGTTTTAGATTAGAATCGTTTAAGCTTTTTTCATTCGACTCAAAGGAGCCGCGCACGGAGTAAGCGTTCGTCGTCACCACTTACTTCGTGCGCGGCTCCTACTTTTGCCCTTGTTCAGACTCAGCCCGGTACTTTGCGGACGATGGGAAAGCGGAATAAAGATTAAATCCGGCTGAGGTCGGCCCGGAATGGATTGCAGGGCGACATAATCGTGGGTACAGAGCGATCGTCGCGCTTCATGCGTGCCGCATCGAATCGGGGGGGATACCGATTCGTGCCGAGTGCCTGCACTCGGGCGGGTGGATTGCTTGCTCAATTTTTCGGGGGGAAGACATGGCCGCCTCACGCTATCGTTCGGTGATCGTCCTGCGCACACCACTTTGGAAGTTGCGTCGTTGGCTGCCGGCGGTCCTCCTCTCAACATTGGGGAGTACGGTGCTCGCGGTCCAACCGCCCGCGCCCGGCGTCCCGGTGGTCCCGCCGACACCTGCACCCGTCGCAGGCATGCCGCCCGTTGCGCCCGTCGAGAAGGAAAAGACGTTCAGCCAGACTTTCGAGAAGGCGTCTTGGGACGTGGCGTTCAGTTGGCTGGAGAAAATCTCCGGGTTGCGACTGATCACGGCCATTCGCCCGATTCAGACCGTCATCCTGAAGGTGGACAATAAGACGCTCCCGGAAATCATCGACCTCTTCAATGAGGTGCTGGCCGCCGAACAGTTCATCCTGATTCGCCGCGAACAGTCGTTCACGATCTTCGCCGCGGACAAGAAAATCCCGAAAGACTACATCCGTCGCGTGACGGTGGCCGAGTTGGCCAAACTGGGCCGCACGGAATTCATCGGTGTCATGGTCCCGCTCAAGTCCTTGATCGCGTCGGACATGGTCCCGCAGGTCAAGAAGCTGATTTCCGAGTTCGGCGATGTTTACGCCCTCGGTTCCAGCTCGATCTTCATCGAGGACAAGGTCGGCACGATCAAGACGATCATCGCCAACCTGAAAGACCTGGATGAAGGCGGCGGCGCTTCGGGAGACTCGCTGACCCACGTCTGCAAATTCCAGCGCGCAGGCAAGGTCGCGGAAACCCTCGGCAAGCTGCTCAAGGACCCGACGACCAACGTGGATACGACGGTTGTCGCACCGGGGATGCAACCCGGGATGCCGGGCTTCCAACAATTCCCGCAGCCGGGCTTCGATCCTCGAAGTGGTCGCGGCGGGGGCGGCGGACCCGACCCGCGGTTCCGCACAGTCCAGATCGCCGTACTCGACGACACGAACACGATCATCGTGACCGCGCCGGCGGACAAGATCGCCGTCGCCCAGAAGCTGCTCAAGGAAATCGACATCGGCGTGCCGGGGCAGAAAGAGCGGCCCGTCGGCGGCGTGCCCTCCATCATCATGTACAACGTGCCGTCCGGCACGGCGGACGTCCAGGCCGCCAACTTGAAGAACATCTTCAAGACCTCGCCGAACGTGAATATCAGTTCGGTTCCGGCTCAGAATCAGGTCATGGTCTACGCCGCACCGGCGGATCATCTTGAAATCGCAATGATCCTGAAGGGCTCGGATTCCGCCAAGTCCAACACCAAGGTCGAACTCGTCACGCTCAACGTGCTCGACATCATCAAAACGGCTGAGACTTTATCGAAGGCCCTCACCAGCACCGGCCTGTTCGTTGAAGCTCAATCCAACGGCATTTTGCTTCGCGGCACCGATGACCAGATCCAGACCGCCAAGGACTTCATCAAGGCCCTCGGTGAAAACCCCGGTGTCGGCGGGGCGGGTGCGACCGGCGCCAACATGCGGATCATCTCGATCGACCGCGGCAGCCCGTCGATGATGGCCGAGGGACTGGCCGAACTGCTTCGTAAGCTCGGGACGAAGAACCCGGTCGAACTCAATGTGCCCGGCGCTCCGGCAAAATCCCCGACGCCCGCACCGCTGCCGGTTCCGAATCCGGTGATCCCGACGCCGGGCGGCGAGAAGAAGTCGATGGCGCCGACGCCGGGGGTGATTCGAGCCCAATACGTCGCAGCCCAAGTGCCCGGCGAGCAGCCCGCCCCGAAGGTCGAGGATAAAACCGGCAAGCCGATCGTCATCACGGTGGCCGGGGACAAGATCATCCTGACCTCGGACGATCCGGTCGCACTCGACATGGCGTCGTCCGTGCTGCGTCTGTTCCTGGACGGCAAGGGTAAGGAAATCTACGAAGTCATTCGGCTCAAGAACATCAGTGCGGAAGAAGCCGCGAAGACGATCACGGAGGTCTTCAACGGGCCGACGCAGGCAGCCGCAGGCGGCGGCGGTCGCGGCGGCGGCGGCTTTAACCCGTTGGCACTTTTCGGCCAATTGGCGGGCATCGGCGCGTCGGCCCCGAGTGACCCCTCGAAGGACCGCATCCGCGTGGTTGCCGAGAAGACCAGCAACTCGCTGATCGTCATCAAGGCCAGCCCGGCCGACCTCTACACGATGCGGAAGCTGCTGGAAAAAGCGATCGATTTCGACGGTCCGCCCGAAGGCGGGGTCGCCAAGACCTTCATCATCAAGCTCGAATACGCCCGCGCCGCGGACGTGGCCGCAACGTTGGAAACGATCTTCCGCAACCTCATCAACCCCAGTCGCGGGCAGGGCGGCGGTATCCAGCCCGGCTTCCCGTTCCCGATTCCCGGTCAGCAGCAACAGACCCAATCGACGCTCTCCGTCAGTTCGGACGAAACCAGCAACCGCGTTGTCGTTTACTGCAACGACGGCACGTATCAGGAAATCGCCAAGCTCTGTAAGGAGCTCGACATCGCTACCAAGACGAGCGGCGATATCGTCCGCGTCGTCCCGGTCACCGGCCTCAGCCCGACACAGGTTCAGGAAGCGATCGACGCTCTGACGGGCAAAATGCCGGTCGCAAGCAGCGGGGCCAATCGCAGCACGGGTGGCGGCGCCGGCCAGGGTGGCTTCGGCAGCGGCGGGTTCGGCGGCGGCGGCTTCCCCGGTGGCGGCTTCGGCGGCTGCGGGGGTGGACGCGGCGGGTTTGGCGGCGGCGGCTTCGGCGGCGGCGGCTTCGGCGGTGGACGGGGTGGGCAGGGCGGAGGACGCGGCGGGAGACCACAGCGGTCCGACCGCGACCCGGCCGACGGAGGGCGCGATTTTTTTGAACAACCGGGCATGGATGCCCGTTCCGCCCCGACCAACACGATCTACGATCCCGAAACCGACGGTGAACCGCAAAGCCGCGGCACCATCGACAACTCCATCCTCCGCGTGAGCGCCCAAGAACCGGCGCAATTCCCCGGCCAGCCGCCGCAGGGCGGCGTGCCGATGCCCAAACAACCCGGCATGCCCGCGACCCAACAGCCCGGGCAAGCGACGCAGCCGGTGCCCTCCGGCGATGTCAGTGTGACGCCGTTCGAGCAACTCGGCGTCGTCATTCTGCGTGGCCGAACTCAGGCGGACATCGATCAGGTCCTGGAGTTCATCAAGCAGCTTCAGGCGACGATCAAGGATTCCGAAATCGAACTCGTCTACGTCCCGCTGAAGGAAGGGGACGCGACCGAGATCGTCTTTCTGCTCAATCAGATCTATTCCCGCATCCAAATCGGGCCGGGCACCAGCGGCACCATCCAACCCGCCCAGCAACAGCGCGGCGGTTTCGGGGGTTTCGCCGGCTTCGGCTTCGGCGGCGGTGGCGGCGGTCAGCAACAGCAGGCGACGCCCGCCGGTCCGCTGCTGGTTTTCCCATTACCCCGCTTCAACCAGATTCTGGTGGGGGCGCCCAAGACCCGCATCAAGGATGTGCTCAAGCAAATCGAACAGCTCGACCGAAAAAACAACGAACTCGTGCAGCCCGTGTCCTACAAGCTGACGCGCAGCTCCGCCTCGGTCGTGTCCCAACAACTGCAGTCCTTCTTCGCCCAACGTTACCCCGGCGAGCAGCTCGCGCAGAATCAGATCCGCGTCTTTGCCAATGCGAGCAACAACACCGTCTTCGTGCAGGCCGGTGCGGCCGACCAGCGGGACATCGCCGCGATCATCCAAAGCCTGGACACGGGCGAATCCGCGGCTGTCAGCCAAGTGAAGATCATCAAGCTGAACAATGCCTTCGCGGACGAAGTGTCGCAGGTGTTGCAGTCCGCGTTGATCTCCTCGGTCATCAATCCGAACACGACCGCCAACGCCGGTACGGCCGGGGCGGGCACAGGCACGGTGCAGGGCGGCTTCGGACCGGTGCAGGCCGGCGGCGGCCAAGCCTTCGGCCAACAAGGCGGGCAAGGCGGGCAAGGCGGCCAGCAGAACCGCGGCGGTGCGGCAGGCGGCCTCGGCGGCGGTGCCACGGGCACGCTGATCGGCGGCGGCATCTCGACCAAGACGACGACGCTTCGCTTCGTCAGCGGCAAGGACGGCAAAGTCGTGGAATCGGGCTTCCTGGAAGATGTCCACGTCTATCCGGATTCCCGCATCAACGCCTTGGTCATCACGGCTCCCGAAAAGACGATGAAGCTCCTCGAGGAACTCATCAAGGAACTCGACACGGTCAGCGCGGCGAGGGCGTTCGTCAACGTCTTCCAACTGAAGAAGTCCGATGCCACGGCCACGGCGAACCTGATCCGCACACTCTTCTCCGGCTCGACCACCGGGGCCGGCGGGCAGCAAGGCGGCCTCGGCGGCGGGCAGGGCGGCCTCGGCGGGCAACAAGCCGGGGCGGCGCAAACCGCCAACCGACCGTTGCTGAGTCTCTCGGGCGAGCCTGCCGCCGGGGCGAGTCTGATCGATCTGCGGCTCGCCGCCGATCCGCGGACCAACACGCTTACCGTCGCCGGCAGCCGCAACGACCTGGACACCATCAACGCCATCGTCGCCCGGCTCGAAGATGCCGACGCGCCGAATCTGATTCCGATGGTCTACAAACTGCGCAACGCCTCCGCGGCCGACGTGGCCCAGGCGGTGACGAGCTTCTTCAACAACCAGGCGACGCTGGTCAACGCCCAGTTTACCGCCACGACGACCTTCCAGACGCTGCAGCGCAACGTCGTCGTCGTCGCCGAGCCGGTGACGAACCAACTGCTCATCAGCGCCTCGGCCCAATTCGGTGCCGAGATTCAGGCCCTGATCCAGAAGCTGGATTCGCCACCGCCGCAGGTGCTGGTTCAGGTCATGATCGTCGAAGTGCAGTTGAACAACCGCGAGGAACTCGGCGTAGAACTTGGCCTGCAAAGCCCGGTGCTCTTCGCCCGCAGCGTCGTGGGCACGTCGCCCGGTTCGCCGGGGTATCTGTTCAACAGCACGGCGCCGCTTTCCAACACGAACCTGAACAACCAGAGTCTCGTCGGCTATCAGGGGATCGGCAACCTCGGAGTCGGCCGCGCCAGTGCCAACGGCGTCGGCGGCTTCGTGTTCAGCGCCGCGTCGGACACGGTTTCCGTGCTCGTGCGGGCACTCAAGCAGCAAGGCCGCGTCGACATCCTCAGCCGCCCGCAACTGCTGCTGACGGACAACCAGCAGGGGTTTTTTCAGGTCGGTCAGCGCTTCCCGCTCTTGGACGCCACCGTCGTCACCAACGCGGCCGCCCAACAGAGCATTCGCTACGAGGAACTCGGCATCGTGCTGCGGGTGACGCCGCGGATCGACCCGGACGGCTCAGTACTGATGCGCGTGGAACCCCAAATTTCCGCAGCCAACCCGACGCTGATCAACCTCGGGGGCGGTGCACTCGCCACTTCGATCGACGTGCAGAGTCTGCAAACCACGGTGCGGGCGATGGACGGCGAAACCTGCATCCTCGGCGGACTGATCCGCAAGGCCGAGAACAAGCAGGAGAACAAGATTCCGCTGTTGGGCGACCTGCCGTGGATCGGGGCGGCCTTCCGCTACCGCACCCAGGACATTTCCCGCCGGGAACTGATCTTCATCGTCACGCCGCACCTGATCCGTACCGAGACGGACATGGCCCGGCTGCTCGCGGACGAGTCCCGCAAGATGTCCTGGAATTACGACGACGTCATGAACATCCACGGCCACGGCGGTGCCGCCCTCTCCGGTCGGCCGCAGCAGTCGTCTTGGAACGGCATGATGGCCGCGCCGCACTACGGGACCCCACAGTTCCCGCAAGGTACGATCGACCCCACCATGATGGGCGGTTCCGGCGTCATCGGCGTGCCGACAATCACCGCACCGCAAATTGTGCAACCGGGGATGCCGATCCCCGGTGCGATCCCGACGCAGATGCCGGGCGCCGCCGGCACGCCGAGCATCACACCCGGAATGCCGGGCGGCTACGGCACCCCGATCTCGGGAACGCAGGCGCCGTCCCGAGGCACGTTCCCGAATGCCATTGCGATCCCGCAACAACTGCCGCCGATCACGGCGGTGGGCAGCAACGGCTTTCCGCTGACCGCGCCCAACGGCGGCCCGACCGTCTTCGGCCCAACCGCGGTGCCGACGCCGACCACGCCGTCCAATCCGATTCAAGTCGCTTCGCCCCAACCCACGACCAAGGAAGGTATGCCATGGGGACCGTTCAAACGCTAGGAAAACTCGCCCTACTCGCCGCAATGATTGCGGCGGGGACGGGCTGCGCGACCGAACGCACCTTCTCCGAGTCCTACACCGCCATGAAGCGGTCGATGAACCTGGAGAAGCCGGCCCCGGTCAGCCAATTGTTCTGCTCCTGGCAGCGCCACCTGAGTACGTTGCAGGACCCGTCGCACGACGGCGTGCAGGTCCGCGGCATCGTCGGCCAGGTCTTTATGGTCTCGGCCGAGACGACGACCGCGACCGCCGAGGGCAACCTCGCCGTCACCGCTTACGACGTCACTCCGCGGCCCGCGGGGATGCCCGAGAAGCAACCGTCCGTCTGGGAATTCACCAAGGAAGTCCTGGAACGAATGCGGACGCGGGACGAACGCTTCGGCCCATGCTACGTCCTCTTCCTGCCTTGGCCGGCCGAATGGACCGACGTGACGCAGGTCCGCCTGCTTGCCCGCTATCAAGGCGAGAAGGGGCCGGAACTGTACGCGCCGGAAGTCCGCGTCAGCGTCGATTTCTCCACGCCCGGAGCGATGGTCGTGACCAACAGTTCGCGGACCGCCGGACAACGCAACGGCATGACCGCCGACAGCCGTGGTGCCGTCGACCCGGCCAAGCTGCTCGCGGGCGGCAATACCACCGCCGTCGCCACCAGGCCGGACGGCTTCCCGAGCCTGACGCAACCCAACGGCACCGGCGTGCCCGTGGTGCAATCCAACGTCCCGGTCTACGGCCAACCCGTGGTGCCGACCGGCGGCACCATGCCGCAGCCGATCAACGCCTTCCCGCCACCGCAGGGTGCTTACGTACCCGGTGTCGTCGTGCCGCTGCCGCAGGGGAGCAACACCCGCTATGCCACCGAGGGAGCTTACGCCGGGCCCAAGCCGCCGAGCGTCCAGCCCTACGGCCCCGGCACACCGGGCAGTGAAGGCCCGATTCAACCGATCATCATCCCGATCAGCCGGTGATCCGCTTTTTCTGAATGCGGAATGCGGAATCTGGAATGCGGAATCGAAGACGGAGCCGGGCGTAAGCTCGGCTCCGGCTGTTTTGGGATTCATCCACATCATGTGAAAGGCTAGGCTGATGGTGCTCCTTTGGAGAACATCATGAGTCTGCAGCAGATCGAAATCGCCATCTCGAATTTGCCCAAGTCGGACCTGCAATCGCTGGCCGATTGGCTGCAAGAATACATCGCGGACGAATGGGACAGTCGCATCGAGGCCGACATCGGCGATGGAAACCTGACTGAAGCTGGTCTGCGAGCCGATAGACATTACGAATCCGGTCGCTGTACGCCGCTGGGATGAACCAGTTCGCAACACCCGAGTTTTGGCATCACTACCGCACGTTGCCGGATCCGATCCGAGCCTTGGCCGACAAGTACTTTCGATTGTTGATGAATGATCCACTTCATCCATCACCACGCTTCAAGCCGATCGGCGAATTCTGGTCGGCACGAGTCGGCCTGCACTATCGTGCCTTGGCAAAGCACCGACCCGAAGGCGTGGTGTGGTTCTGGATCGGTCATCACTCCAACTACGATCGACTTCTGAAATCCTGAATCCCTTGCAACACTTACACGGTCTTCGGCACAGAAGGCGTCAGGAATGCATGCAGCATCAGTACGGCGGCGCCGACGACCAGGCAGCAATCGGCGACGTTGAAGACGGGCCATTCGATTTTGTAGAAGTAGAGGAAATCGCGGACGCCATGGAACACGAGGCGGTCGTAGAGGTTGCCGACCGTGCCGCCGAGAATCAGACCCAGCGCAAAGCAGAGCCATCGGTCCTCGGCCGTGTGACGGCGGGTGACCCAGAAGACAATCCCGAGTGCGGCCAAGGCGCTGACGCCGGCAAAGGCGTAGTTGGCGGTTCCCTTGTGCTCGCCGCCGAGGCCGAAGAGTGCGCCGTAGTTCACCCGCGGCATGACCGGGCCGTTGGCCTTCTGCAGCGGAGCGAAGAACTGCTCGGTGTGTGGGCGGTCCGGATCGTACTCGGCCGTGAAGCGGAACCAGCCGGGCACGACTTCCAGTTCGCCGCGGAAGGTGCCGTCGTAGAGGCCTCGGAACATGCCGTATTTGCTGCCTTGGTCGACGACGAGTGCCAACAGTGCGATCAGGAACGCCAAGCGGCGGTAGGTTCGTTTCATGGGTCGTCCGTGGTGGTCTCAGATCCTGGATATTCGTCTTACCCCGGCCGCACGTCTTGTGCAACCCCCGCATCAGCCGTCGAGTTTCGGCTGAACAGCCAGAGCATGAAGGTGACGCAGCCCGCACCGCCGGCCATGACGGCCAGCACCGCGTCGATCGGCAGGCTCTGCGCGGCGCGGCCGGCGAGCAGGTGCCCGAGCGGGGCACTCGCGGAAAGCATCATCGCCCAGAGCGCCATCATGCGTCCTCGACTTTCGTCCGTCGCGGAGAGTTGCAGCGCCGATTGGCCGGTGGAGAGATAAAGAATCAGGCCGAAGCCGAGCAGCGATGCGGAGGCCAATGCGGCGGCGATCGTGCCGGACATCGCCAAACCCGCCAAGCCGAGGGTGGCCCCGAGGGCGCCACCGCGCAAGAATCGGAATCGCCGGGCCGGCGTGCTGAAGGTTGCTGCGGTCAGTGCGGCCGCGAGGGCACCGAGGCCCAAAGCACTCACCAGCAGGCTGTATTCTTTCTCCGCATGATTCAACACGAGCTTGGTGTAGGCGGGAAAGAGCGTCAGCGCCGGCCAGGCGAACACGCACAACGCACCCGAAGTGAAGAGCAGATTGCGGACGAAGGGCGTTCTCCATGCAAGGCGAAACCCGGCCACGGACGACGACGTTTTGCGGTTCGCCTTCGGCAAGCCGCGATGTGTCATCCGCGTGAGCGCCCACAGGACGGCGGTGAAGCTGAAGACGTTGAAGCTGAAGGCGAAGATCGCTCCCATCCGCACCGGCGCCAACTTCGTCCAGCCCGCTTCGGCGATCGCATCCGCCAGCAGGAAGGTGACGCCGGCCAAAGCTGGGCCGACGGCGCGGGCGGCATTGAACAGCAGGGCGTTCAGCGACACCGCGTTGATGAGGTCCTCGCGCGGCACCAGATCGGGCACGAACGACAGGCGGGCCGGCAGATCGATCGACTGCACTACCCCGCTGCACGCCATGACCCCGAAGAGCAGCCAGGGTACGATCGCATTCGCAGCAGTCAGGGTCAGCAGAGTCAGTGCGACCAACAGGAACAGGGATTGCGTGATCGCGATCAGTCTGCGTTTGGCGAAGCGATCCGCCAAGGCCCCGCCGATGGTGCCGAACAGCAGTGTCGGGCCGACCTGAGCGACCAACAACAGCGATGGCCAGATCGGGTCGGCGGTCAGGTCGAAGACCAGCCACATCAGTGCAGCCGACTGCATCCAGCTTCCCGTGAATGAAACGATCTGCCCGAGAAAGTAGAGCCGATAATCCCGGTGCCTCAGCGACCGAAACGTGCGGCTCCGTAACGCGGTCAGGAAGCGTTGCCGCAAGGGCGTTGCAGGCAGTGGGCTGAGCGGGTCTGTGGGCGCGAGCAGCGATTGTCTCTGGTCGATCGTGGTCGGCTCCGGTTGTCGAAGATTGTTGTTCCTTACCAGTACAATAGCAGCAACGGTTGCAACGAGGTCGAGTGCATGCCCGGTAATCGATTCCATGTCGGCCCAAGTCCCGTGCAGTCGAGACGGCCGGATCACAAACATGCCGGACAGATTCTGAACCCGATTGTGGTGCGGCCGTCTCGGGTGCACGACCCGCTTCGGCTCCGCCGAAATCAAAAGGCGATCGCTCCATGGTCTACCGCTTCCTGCTTCGACCGCCGCTGTTCCTCCTGCCGGCGGAACGCGCCCACGACCTCGCACTGCTCGGCGCGAAAATCCTTGGGCAGTCGCATTCGCTTGCCGCTCTCGTTCATCGCTTCGCCAAGTCCGCCGACTTGCCGGTCTCGCTCATGGGTCTGAACTTCCCGAACCCGGTCGGTTTGGCGGCGGGAATGGACAAGAACGGCGTCGCCCCGCTTGCCTGGTGGGCCTTTGGGTTCGGCTTCGCCGAACTCGGGACGGTGACCCCATTGGCTCAGGAAGGTAACGACAAGCCACGGATGTTCCGCTATCGCAAGGAGGGCGTGCTGGTCAACCGCATGGGCTTCAACAACGGCGGTGCGGCGGCACTGGCGGAACGATTGCGACGGCAGGCCGAGCGCGGCTTACGGCCGGCGTTCCCCATCGGCATCAGCGTCGGCAAAAACAAGAACACCTCGGCGGAGCAGGCGGCGGACGACTTCACCAAGGCAGCGGCCATGGTCGCCCCGCAGGCGGATTTCCTGACCGTCAACGTGAGTTCGCCGAACACCGATGGTCTGCGGGCCTTGCAGAATGCCGAAGATCTGCGACGGATCATCCGCGGCGTACGCGGCGTGGCCGGAGGCAAGCCGGTGTTGGTGAAGATCGCTCCCGAGTTGGCCGGATATACCTTGGAGGCCGTGCTGGACACCGCCTTGGCCGAGGGGGCCGCGGGCATCATCGCCACCAACACGCTCTCGACCAAGGACAAGCCGAACCGCGAGTTGGGCGGCGAAAGCGGTACAACGCTGCGGGAGATTTCACTTCGCAAAGTCGAGGAAGTCCGCAAGCTCATCGGCACGACTCCCGTACTCATCGGCTGCGGCGGCATCGACGACGCCGCGTCGGCTCAAGCGATGCTCGATGCCGGGGCGAATCTCGTTCAGCTTTACACGGCCCTCGTCTATCAGGGTCCGTTCCTGCCGGCGGCCATCACGCGGGGTCTGCGACACGGTTGAACCGCGGCACTGCGACACCGTCCCGTTCGATCGTTTCCAGAAACATCGCCGCCGGACGAATCCATAATCCGCCCTCGCCATGTAAGGCACGGTACACGACGAACCATTCCAGCGTCTCCGAATGCCGGGCGAGATCGACGACGTCGTAAAGGTTCCCTTTGAAGTGCCGATAACGGCCGGGATCGAGTTCGGGTTTGGTCATGGTGGTCGACCTCGTGTTGTATTGTGGCGACTTGTCAGCCCTACGCGCGAGAGTAGGGCGAACGGCAAAGTCTTCGAGTCACCTCTCCTCAGTCGGTCTTCCTATCGGTCGAAGGTTCGGCCACAATGAGTGTATGAAACGACTCTTCGCGCCGTTCCGCCTGCTGCAACTCGTCCTGACTGTGGTCACAGTCGTTACCGCGGCCTATCTCGTCCGCACCTTCACCGGCCTGAATCGGCACGTCGTCATTCCCGGCCGCGTTTATCGCTGCGCTCAGCCGTCGGATGCGGACCTGCGACGAGTCATCGAGCAGGACGGCATCCGCACGGTCGTCAATCTGCGCGGCACGGCCCAGACGATGAATCAGCCGCGGTCGGCCTGGTATCGGTTGGAGGCGGAAGCCACGGCCGATGCCGACATCCATCAGGAAGACATCACGCTTTCCGCCAAGTTGCTGCCGCCACCGGCCGAGTTGCGTCGACTCATCGAAGTGCTGGATCGTGCGGAGCGACCGCTCCTGATCCACTGCAAACAAGGGGCGGATCGCACCGGCTTGGCCGCGGCGTTGGTGCTGCTGCTGCACACCGACGGCACCCTGGCCGACGCCCGCAGACAACTATGGCCGATCTATGGCCACTTCCCGGTCGGCGGCACGATCGCGATGGACGACTTTCTGGACCGCTACGAAACCTGGCTGGCGAAGGAGCATGCGAGCCACAGCCCGGACCGCCTGCGGCACTGGGCCACGAGCATCTATGCGCCCGGTGCGGCACGTTCAGATTTGGCATGGATCACGACGCCGGAAAAGACCATCCCCAACGGCAGGCCGACACTCTGGAAAGTTCGAGCGACCAATACCGCCGACGACGCATGGCAGTTCCAGCCCGGTGACTTTGCGGCGATTCACCTGGTCTACAAGGTCGCCCGCAATGGGACGGAGTGGATCTACGAGAACAAAGCCGGGCTGTTCCGCCGTGTGGTGCATCCCGGCGAATCGGTCGATTTACAGCTCGCCTTACCCGGGTTGGCGCCGGGCAAGTACGTCCTTGCCGCCGAGTTCATCGACGCACGCGGCTGCAGCATGCCGATCCGCGCCAACAGCTTTGTGAAGTGCGGTGACGCGGGGATCAGTTGGGAATTCACCGTCGAATAACGAGCGTGGGACGGAAGCACGCGACTATGCGATCGTAGTCGCGTGAACAACGACCGCAAGTTCGCGTGAGCGGCGGAAGAATATGTGCGATTCTGCCGGCGGGAAATGGTACTCATGGGACTGACGTCCCACGCTCGCCTTAGGTCTTGATCATTTCGTGCACGGTCATGCCGCTTGGGATCATCGGCAGGACGTGTTCCTGGTGCGGGACGTAGACGTTCAGCAGGTAGGGACCGTCGTGCTCGATCATGGCGATCAGGGCTTCGTCGAGGTCGCCCTTGTCCGCGATCGATGCGCCTTTCACGCCGAAGCCCCGCGCGACCTGGACGAAATCCGGGTACGGTGTCTCCTCACCCGAGCCGAGGTAGGTGTGGCCGCGATTGGATCCGAAGAAACGGTCTTCCCACTGGACCACCATGCCGAGGTGCTGGTTGTTCAGCAGCAGCACCTTCGCATTGATCTTTTCGACGTAGCAGGTGGCCAGTTCCTGCACGTTCATCAGGAACGAGCCGTCGCCGTCGATGTCGATGACGATATGGTCCGGGTGTGCGACTTGGGCACCCATCGCGGCGGGCAGGCCGAAGCCCATGGTCCCGAGACCACCGGAGGTGATCCAGGTTCGCGGCTTGTTGAAGCCGAAGTATTGGGCAGCCCACATCTGATGCTGGCCGACGCCGGTACTGATGATCGTCTTGTCCAACAGCCCGCGATCCTTGAGGATTTCGTGCAGCCGCTTGATCGCAGCCTGCGGAAGGATGGCGTCGTCCCGATCCGCGAAGGTCAGCGGTTCGGCGTCGCGCCAGTCGTCGATGCGGCCGAGCCATTCGGTGTAGCGACCGCCGGAGACGAGGTCGGCATTGGCGTCTTCCATCACCATGTCGGTCAGGTCGTCGATGACCTGCTTCAGGTCCCCGTGAACGGGGACGTGGGCGAGCTTGTTCTTGTGAATCTCGGAGCGGTCGATGTCCACATGCACGATCTTGCCGTGCTTGGCGAACTCGGAAAGCTTGCCGGTGACGCGGTCGTCGAAGCGGACGCCGAAGGCAAGCAGCAAGTCGGCTTCGTTGACCGCATAGTTGCTGGTCACGGTGCCGTGCATGCCCATCATCTGCAGGCACAGGTAATGGTCGGCGGGGAAGTTGCCGATGCCATGGAGCGTCAGTGCGACCGGGATGCCGGTCAACTCCGCAAAGCGCTTGAAGGTTTCGGCCGCGCCCGAGTGCGTCAGCCCGCCGCCGGCATAGAAGATCGGCCGCTTGGCGGCGCGAATCGCTTCGAGGATGGGCTCGAGTTCCTTGCGGGGGGCGATCCGCGTCGGCTTGTAGCCGGGCAGATTCATGGCGACGTCCCAATCCGGGACGATCCGCTTGATCTGCACGTCCTTGGGCACGTCGATGATGACGGGGCCGGGCCGGCCGCTGACGGCGATGTGGAAGGCTTCCTTCATGATCCGCGGCAGGTCTTCGGTCTTCGTCACCAGATAGTGATGCTTGGTGATTGCCCGGCAGACTTCGACAATCGGCGTTTCCTGAAACGCGTCGGTGCCGATGACGGGTGTGGAGACCTGACCCGTGATGGCGATCATCGGGATCGAATCCATCTTGGCGTCGGCCAGGCAGGTGACGAAGTTGGTTGCACCCGGGCCGGAAGTGCTCATGCAGACGCTGGGCTTGCCCGTGGTTCGGCAGTAGCCGTGGGCCATGAAACCGCCGCCCTGCTCGTGGCGCGGAAGGATGGTGCGGATCTTGTGGGCATGGCGGGTCAGCGACTGGTGAATCGGCATGCTGGCGCCGCCGGGATAGGCGAACACGACATCGACGCCGTGATTGATGAGCGATTGCACCAGAATATCGGCCCCGTTCATCGGCTCCGGGGCATGCGATCCGTTCGATTCGGCCATGAGAACACGGTTCCTTCAACTCGAAAACCAGGAGAGCAACCGGGAAAAGTATACCGGATCGGTCGTCGAATTGCCTGCGAAAAGTGCGTGAAATCGCGGCAAGCCCGATCACCTTGGCGGATTTCGACTCAACTGATGGCCGCCTTTGCCGATGGCAGCCGATCCAAGACAAACTGCGACCACGTTTCATACCCGTCCCGCGACTCGTTCAGTCCGCTCAAATCGCACCATCCGGCGTCGGCCAGCGCGGCTTCGCGCGACATCGCCGTTGCCCGTTCGCAGTTCCACACATGCACCAATCCCAGGTGCACCTGCCCCACTGGCGTGCGGTCGTCGAAGATGAGACCGAGGAAGGTCTCCTTAAACGGGCCGATGTCCGAGACTTCCTCTTCGACCTCGCGCAACAATCCAACGCGGTACGGGTCACTTCCGGCATCGGATTCGGAGATATGCCCGCCGATCCCGATGGACCGCAGTCCGCCGAGTCGCTTCTCCATGCCGGCGGAGCCGCGACGATATCGGAAGACCTGCTTGCCGCAGGTCAGCACGACGTAGGGGATGAGTTGCAGAAAGGTCGGATCGGTTTCGGTGATGCTTCGCGGTCGGAAGACGAACTTGGCCGGGTCGAGCAGTGCCGCCAACTCGGCCGCGCTTGCGGCATGAAATCCCTCCACCCGGCATACCGATTCGACGTGAGCCGTCGGCAGGCAGAGGACGAGTTCCTCCATCGCGGCACTCACAGCAGGAACTTGCCGATGAGGGCGACGACCAGCGCGAACGCCACCATCGATGCCGCCAACTTCAGGACATCCTTGCTGGAACGACGGGCGAACAGGCGGTCGAGCTCGGCCTGCAGCCCGCCCTCGGCTGCAACCTGCAACGCGAGTTCGTAGCGGCCTTCGGGGTAATCCCGTGCCTGATCGGCAGAAAGCGTCCGTTCCGGCCACGGCTCGGACGGTTTCGGCATGGCCCAGGCGTGAAAGCCGAGTTCGCCGGAAAACGCGAATGTGGCCATACGAAGCTCCGCGCGGCTGCGGTCGGGCAAGAGTTGCCAGACACTGCGAAGCATTTCGTTTTGCGGAATGTCTTCGATCAGCAGCAGGGAACCGCCATCCAGCAGGGCCTGTGTTGCTCCCAGCAACAGGGGCATATCCCCCGCCTTCAGGAGTGCCATCACGTCTTCGACCTTGCGCGGCGGCAACGGCTCGGCCGGCCATTCCGGCGTCGGCAATTCCCCGGTCGCGTTCCAGTCCGGCGGAAAGCGATCACTGAGCGCGAACGGGTCGCCGAGCAGGTCGTAGGTCGTCTTCGAGACGATCAGGAAGTGGAACCGGAGCGGCACGAAGCCATCACCGTGCGACGTTCCGTCCGCGATCCGGACGACGGCCATGTGAGCCGTGTCGAAATCGATCGCCATCAGCGCGAACGGGCAGACAACGCCCGGCGGTCGTTGGCCGTATTTGGCACTGATCTGCAACGCGCGTTCCTGCCAGGCAGACAAGAACGCGACCGACTCCGCGACTACGCGTGGGCCGTTCGCGCTGCGGATCGCGATCGCCTGATGAATGCTGAGGCTCATGCCGTTAGAATAGCGGCATGGTCACCTTCTTCGAGCGATTCTCGGCGTCAACCCTGCCGGGTCCGGTGTTCAGCCTGCAACTCGTCTACCCCGAGGCGTGGACCTTCGATGCCGCGGCTGTCGATCTCGCGGTGCGTACTTACCATCCCGAATTTGCCGAAGCGATTCTGGAATGGCAGTCGGCGGAGGGGATGCCGGAGCTTCGCGTTGCAGTATCCAGCGACGGTCCCCCGATGGTCGCACTCGGTTTGCTGAGTTGGGGCGGCCACATCATCCGCATCGTCGCGTTCGACTCGCCCATGCCCTACGGGCCGATCGCCTCGTGCGTCGTGCCGGCATTGATGCCGACGGACGTAAAGCAGGATGCGGCGGCGCATCGCTCTCACCTGTTGCTGTATCACGGCGGGCCGGAAACCGATCCGCACGAGCGGATGACCGGACTCACGCTCGCCGGCGCGGCGCTTTCAACTCTCGGGGCAACGGCCATTCTGAATGAAGAAGCGCGCACGGCGATTCCCGCCTTCGACCTATGGCCCGAAGCCGACGAGGACATCGTGGATACCATTTGCGGCCTGCCGTTTCTCTACCTCTTCGCAGGCTTCGTACGGACCAGTGTCGGTGCCCCGGAACGCCCTTGGATCCGCACCTTCGGCTGCGGTCGCTTCGGCCTGCCGGACTTGGCGATGCAGGCCAAAGGCCTCGGCGAAGCGAGCGCCGTCTTCACGTGGTTCAACGCGATCCTGAACTACGTCCGCACCACGGACTCGGGCTTTCATCCGGGGCAGCGAGTGGCCCTGAGCGACGAGTTGCAATTTGAATTGCGTGCCCCGCAGCCTGCTGAGGCCGACTTTCTGGATACCGACGGAACCATGATCGTTCTGGAGCGTGCGACATGACGCGATCTCTGCTTGGACTGTGCCTTATGCTGTCGAGTTCGACCGCGCAGGCGGGCCTTCATTACTCGGGTGAACAACTGCGGCCGCTGCCCGCTCAGTGGCGCGGCTATCTTCCCGATCAGCGGCTTCTTCGAATCGTAGGCGCAACGGTTCCGCTGGGAACGATGCCCACACCACCGCTGCGGGACACCTATGCCGATGCTCTGTTCAAACTCGAAGGCCTCGCCGCTCAGCGCGAATTGACGGCTGACGAAGCCGCCGACTTGGGGGCATTGCACGTCCGTCTCGGGCAGCCGACCAAGGCGTTGGCCGTGTTGCGGCCGGGTGCGCGGAAGTACCCGGAGCACTTCCGCACGGCTGCCAATCTGGGGACGACCTGGCAATTCCTCGGCGACTTGGACCAAGCCTCCGCGATGTTGGAGGAAGCCGTGCGGCTCGCACCCGCGGAACATCGCGAAGCCGAGTCGTTGCACCTGAAGCTCGTCAATCTTCGCCGTCGGGAAGGCAAGGCCTGGAAGGGTGTCGATGACCTGTTCGGCGTCGCGTTTTCGGACATCGCCGGCAAACCGGAGACCGGCAAATTGCCCGCTGAAGCCGCGGCATTGGTCCAGCGATTGGCGTGGTGGCTGCCCAGCGATGCCCGGCTGCTGTGGCTGCTTGCGGAACTGGCAGGCGCCGATGGCGACGTTCGCATGGCCGCGAATATTCTCGATGGCTGCGTCAGCGAATTCGCGTTGGACTCGGCCGAAGCCCGCCGCCGCCGCGTGCTGTTCCGCACCGCAGCCGATGCCGCGGACCTCGCGGAGAAGCCGACAGTCACGGCCGGTCGCATCGCATTCCGGTCGCCGAGGGCATTCCGGCGAACCATCGATCCGACGAAGTTGCCGAAGGTGAAGCCCGAGGGTGTCAACGGTCTGCCGTGGGCCGTGATCGGCGAGACGGAACTCGGGCCGCGGGGCAAGCCGATTCTGCTTCCCTATCTGGACGAACTCGACGGCAGACAAGTCGCGCTGACCGGCTTCATCTCGCCCATCGGCGGCAGCAAAACCGACGAGCTGACCACATTCCTGTTCACGGAGAATCCGGTCGGCTGCTGGTTCTGCGAAATGCCCGGACCGATGCAAAGCGTCATCGTCGATCTTGCCGCCGGGACGAGCACCCAGCCGAGCCGCCAGAGTGCCAAGGTGATCGGCAAATTGATCATCAACCGCACCGATCCGGAGCAGTATCCCTTCCGCCTGACCGAAGCGCGGATCGCAGTCCTGGACTGATGAGGGATGACTTCAAGAAATCCGGCAGCTGCACCGAGCCATGCCGGCATGACGATCCGGATCCCCGGTTCCGTCGCCGTAGCGTACGCCACTCAGCGAGAAGCCGCCCGTAGATCCGCGTGCCCAAAACGTGGTATTAGGCTCGCCCATTGGTGGCGTATGCAGTGGTACGAGGCGTGCGGCCGACGGTCTGACCGCCATCTTTACAAAGTGCTTGGCTCGGAACGGGAATCCCTCCGGAGCGGCAAACAGTTCAATGATTTGAAGGGTCGCACCAGACTTGAAATCGCCTAGGCTCATGGCATTGCTCTGCCTGACGACTGTCGCGCTGCCGTTTGCGCTCAGTGCTCGACACTGGTGCCGGCCGGGAATGTTCACATGGATGCGGACGACGCACTCGATGCGAATGACCGGGCCGTCGGACTCGTTATGGCCTGGTTCGTCCACCTGCAATGATGGAGATTCGGAATTCTCATCTCGGACGCTGAACAGGCATCAATAATGCTCATTCTAAGAATGCCTGTGTGTTTACGTTGTCGAACCGGCTGTAGGCGGTACTATCATGGCATCATTGATCGAGACGAGCAAGGGCTACTCCTCGTGCTCAAGCAAATCGATGCTTGGTTTTGAACTGACCATGGCATTCCAGCCTATCTTGGATCTGTCAACTGGGGCCGTCTTTGCCCAAGAGGCGCTGGTCCGAGGACTCGGCGGTGAGTCGGCTTCGACGATCCTAAAGCAGGTGAATGACGACAATCGTTACCTCTTCGACCAAACGTGCCGAGTACGGGCGATCGCCCTCGCCGCCCGATTGGGAGTGACTTGCGCCTTGAGCATCAACTTCATGCCGAATGCGGTGTACGAGCCCAATCAATACATTCGCACGACTCTCGCCGCCGCCGAATCCTGCGGCTTCCCTGCGAAGAGAATCATTTTTGAGGTCACCGAAAGTGAGAAGGTCGTCGACCCGACCCACGTCCGCCTTATCTTCGAGTATTACAAGCGCGAGGGATTCTTGACCGCCATCGACGACTTCGGCGCGGGCTATGCCGGGCTATCGCTCCTCGCCGACTTCCGCCCCGACATCGTCAAACTGGACATGGGGCTGATCCGCGGGATCGATACCGACAGGGGCCGTCGGGCGATCGTTAAGGGAGTGTTGCAGGTCTGCAGCGACTTGGAGATCATGCCGGTGGCGGAAGGTGTTGAGACGCGGGCGGAGGTCGAGGTGCTGCGCGGTCTCGGTGTTGACCTGTTCCAAGGCTACTACTTCGCGAAGCCCGCCTTTGAAAGCTTGGCGGAAGTGCCGGCGGAAAAACTTATGGTTTGAGCAGATGTGGTCGAACAGTGGGCCACACTTCTCCCGTTCGGGGTCGTGCGGAACGTTGGGGCGCTCTTATGCGCAGTCGCCGGTCGGCGTGGGCCGGGCGATACTTGTTATCTGGTTGGCATTCACCGGGGCCGGGTGGGATGGCGGAGGCATGCGATGTTCTCTTGGCCTGCCTGGATTGGAAGCAGTTCAGTCGCCCGCCGGGGCAATATCAGCCTGCATTTCCCGTCTCCAACTCGACAAAGGCAAAAATCATGAACTAAGCTGCCTGAAAGGCGTTTGGCGCGCCGGAAAGCCAGCAATAGGCGGTACTCACATGATGTTGATGACTGAGTCGAAGAAGACTGGCTGCTCGGCGTGCGTGGGCGGAACGGGCCTAGGCTTCGAAATCACAATGGCTTTCCAGCCGATTCTGGACTTATCCCTTGGAACCGTTTTCGCCCACGAGGCATTGGTGCGGGGGCGGGATGGGGAGTCGGCCGCGACGATTCTGGCGCAGGTGAACGAAGGCAATCGCTACCTCTTCGACCAGACGTGCCGAGTTCGCGCGATCAATCTCGCCGCCAAGCTCGGCATGACATCCGCCCTAAGCATCAACTTCATGCCGAACGCAGTGTACCGGCCCGAACACTGCATCCGCACGACGCTCGAGGCCGCTCAAGCCTGCGGCTTTCCTTCGAACCGAATCATCTTCGAGATCACCGAGGGCGAGAAGGTCGACAACCCAGCCCACGTTCGCCACATCATCGAGTATTACAAGCGCGAGGGATTTTTGACCGCCATCGACGACTTCGGCGCGGGCTATGCCGGGCTATCGCTCCTCGCCGACTTCCGCCCGGATATCGTCAAACTGGACATGGGGCTGATCCGCGGGATCGACACCGACAGGGGCCGTCGGGCGATCGTCAATGGAGTGCTTCAGGTTTGCTTCGACCTGGAGATCATGCCGGTGGCGGAGGGTGTGGAGACGAAGGCGGAGGTCGAGGTGCTGCGCGGTCTCGGTATTGACCTGTTCCAAGGCTACTACTTCGCGAAGCCCGCCTTCGAAAGCTTGGCGGAGGTGGCGGCGGAAAAGCTCACGGTTTGAGCAAGCTGAACCTGTCCGCGGCAGCATGACTCATTTTTGTGACTATAGCCCCCCGGTGTCCTGACCACTGTCGAGCTGGGTCGTTAACCCACGGCCAGGCTGAGCCGGTGCTGGTCCTCGCCTCGGTAGATGGTGCGGATCCGTTCGCGGGTCAGGCCCATGACCTTGTCGAAGCGGCTGAGTTTCATGCCGTCGAGCGTCGGGTTGTAGTCGGCCAAGTGGGCAAGCATCGTCACGTCCGCCCGCATTTCCCGGTCGATCGCATTTCGGAAAAAGGGCTTCGCCAAACGCAGGCCGCCGGTCGGGCCGGGGTAGCGGGACTTGGCGTAGACGAAGGCGATCACCCCTGTTGTCGTGGCCGTCAGCGGGGTGAAGAAGATGTAGAAGCGCCGGCGGACCATCGATTCGCGCGTGCCGTCCGGGAGAGTCCACCAGTGATCGAAAACCGCGTAAACGGGCGAAAAGCAGACGGTCCAGTCGTCGTGGAACAGATCGTCCGGTTGGATGCGCAAGAGCCGACGCACGATGGGATTCAAGCGTTTGGTCGGCCCGGCATTGACGACGCGGACGGTGGTCGGCGTACTCTCCGTCCGCACGGTGACTTCATGCATCCGGGAGAGTTCGTAGCCGAAGGTCGTGTGGACCGAACCGGTGTGCTCGATCTCGGTGAAGTTGTCCAAAGTCAGAACCAGCGGAGCGGGCACGACATAGTCGAAGGTGCCGATCCGGTAATGCCGCTCCGGGTTGAGCACCGGAAAATCGGCAAAGGCACCACGGGCCTTCACCCAGAATCGGCCATGCTCTTCGCGGACCTCGTAACTGTCGGTGCAGGTGGTGAGCTTGGGCGTGCCGGGGCTTTCGCCGCGGCCGCAGTCGTCGAACGTCCATCCGTGGTACCTGCACTCGATCGTCTCGCCGACCACACGGCCGACGCTGAGTTTCAGTCGGCGATGCGGGCCGGCGAACACAGCGATTTCGGCTTAGGATGCCCCCATGAATGCACCTGACCGCCTCAATCCGGACCTGGAACGCTACGCCGCCCGCCTCGCCCCCGCCGGGGCGCTGCTTGTTCCGTTCGGAAGTTGCCTCGGCGGGCTCGTCGGGCTGA
>Ga0105047_10001694_pt1 | contig 39591 bp, 35 predicted proteins | sample MAT04_FD_78384 | JGI IMG/M metagenome (GOLD analysis project Ga0105047, IMG submission 78384) | Freshwater microbial communities from Lake Fryxell liftoff mats and glacier meltwater in Antarctica - MAT-04 (megahit assembly) | ecosystem: Environmental > Aquatic > Freshwater > Ice > Liftoff...
CAGATCCCCAAAACCATCCCCGTTGAAGTCGCCCGCCGTCGCTACCGCGCCGAGTTCATCACCCGCCGCTTGACCGCTGATCTGGAATCCATTCGTGCCGTTCAGCGCCGAGAGATTCAGCCGCGCCGGCAAGCCGCCCGGCCCGCCGAAGATGACGTAGACCGCGCCGGAACTTCGCCCGTTGGGGTCAGCACCGAAAGCGCCGATGACGACATCCGCGAAGCCGTCGCCATTGAGATCACCTGCTTCGTTGACCAGGGCACCCGCCAGATCGCCCGCCGTTTCACCCGTGATCCGGGCCCCGCTGAACGCATTGAGATCGCCCAGTTTCAGCACCGCCGCGGCAGGCGCGATCCGCGCTTCGAGGATTTCGATGCAGTGGGGAGAAACCGGGTGGGCGTGCTTCACGGCGCGGCTTCTACCAGCGCCGTCGCCCCACCGCAAACCCTTGGAGGTTCTACTGGAAGCCTGATTTGGAACGCGAAACACGCGGAAAAGACGCGGAAGGACGCGAAAAAAGGAGGCCACAGACCTTGCTCTTTCGCGTGTTCCGCGTGATGCGCAGCGAGCAGGAGCAAAAGGCGCAGGATCCGCATGCGCGGGGGCGCAGTCGCCGGGTTAGAAGAGGAAATAGCGCTGCGCCATCGGCAGCACTTTGGCCGGCTCGCAGGTCAGGATGCGGCCGTCGGCTTTCACCGTGTAGGTCTCGGGATCGACTTCGATTTTCGGCAGCAGGTCGTTCCAAAGCAGGTCGCGTTTGCTCACGGTGCGCGTGCCTTTCACGGCGACGAGGCGCTTCTGGCGATTGAGTTCGCTGAGCAGTCCGTATTGCAGCGCTACGCCGCTGACGAAGGTGACGCTGGTGGAATACTTGGCGCGGCCGTGCGCGGCAAATTGCGGGCGGTAAAACGTCGGCTGCGGCGTGGGGATTGAAGCGCCCGGGTCGCCCATGTTGGCCATCGCGATGAGGCCGCCCTTGACCACGACCTCCGGCTTCACGCCGAAGAACGCCGGCTTCCACACGACGAGGTCGGCGAGTTTGCCCAGTTCGATCGAGCCGACTTCATGCGCGATGCCCTGCGCGAGCGCGGGGTTGATCGTGTATTTCGCCACGTAGCGCAGGGCGCGGAAGTTATCCGCCGCCGTGTGGACCGGCGCGTCCAGTTTGCCAAATTGCACCTTCATCTTGTGCGCCGTCTGCCACGTCCGCGTGATCACTTCACCCACGCGACCCATCGCCTGCGAATCGCTCGACATGATCGAGAATGCGCCGAGATCCTGGAGCAAATCCTCCGCGGCGATCGTCTCCGGTCGGATGCGCGATTCGGCAAACGCCACGTCCTCCGGGATCTTCGAGTCGAGGTGGTGGCAGACCATGAGCATGTCGAGATGCTCGTCGATGGTGTTGACGGTGAAGGGGCGCGTCGGGTTCGTGGAGGACGGCAGCACGTTCGCCTCGCCACAGACGCGGATGATGTCCGGCGCGTGCCCGCCGCCGGCGCCTTCGCTGTGGAAGGTGTGAATGGTGCGGCCCTTGAACGCGGCGATGGTGTCTTCGACGAAGCCGCTTTCGTTCAGCGTGTCGGTGTGAATCGCGACCTGGATGTCGAGTTCATCGGCCACGTCGAGGCAGGTGCTGATCGCCGCGGGCGTGGTGCCCCAGTCCTCGTGCAGCTTCAGCCCGACCACACCCGCGAGCACCTGCTCGCGCAGCGGTTCGTGCGTGGCGCAGTTGCCTTTGCCGAGGAAACCGAGGTTCATCGGGTATTCGTCGGCGGCCTCGAGCATGCGGTGAATGTTCCACTTCCCGGGCGTACAGGTGGTGGCGTAGCTGCCGTGCGACGGACCGGTGCCGCCGCCGATCATGGTAGTGATCCCGCTGGCCAGCGCGTGCTCGATCTGCTGCGGGCAGATGAAATGGATGTGCGTATCGATGCCACCCGCCGTGACGATGCAACCTTCGCCCGCGATCACATCCGTGCCTGCGCCGATGACCATCCCCGGCGTGATGCCCCGCTGGATGCCGGGATTGCCCGCATGACCGATGCCGACGATGCGCCCGTATTTGATTCCGATGTCCGCTTTGATCACGCCCTGCACGGCGTCGAGGATCAGCGCGTTGGTGATGACGAGATCGAGCGACTCCGCGTCCTTCGCCGTGGGCGACTGCCCCATGCCGTCGCGGATCACCTTGCCGCCGCCAAATTTCACCTCATCACCATACGCACCCGCCTCGGCCACCAGGTCGCGCTCGACCTGGATGAAGATCTCCGTATCGGCGAGCCGAACGCTGTCGCCCGTAGTCGGGCCAAACATCTCGGCATACTGGCGGCGGGTGAGTTTGAGCGGCATCTAGAGTTTCGGGTTGAGCAGCTTTTTCTGTTCGTTGCGCTCCATCTGTTGTTCCCAGCGCAGGCGCTGGGCGATGGCGGCTTCGCGGGCGTCGTCCTCGCTCATCTTGCCCACGTAAAAATCGCGCGTCTTGCGCCGGCCCGGCTCGGGTGAACCGGTCGCCGTCCAGACGACATACTCGAAAACTTTCTCGCCCTTCTTCTGCGGCTTGATCCGCCGCCGCACGCCGGGGATGCCCGAGGTGTTCCTCACTGTCTTGCGCCGGGCGAGTTCGCTGCGCAGGATCGGTTTCAGTTCGCGCTCTTTCTCATCGCGAAAGTGCATCGCCTCGCTCAGCGCCCCAGTCTTGCCGCCATGCTTTTTGTCGGAGAAAAACTCCGTCACCCGGATGCCCCGGCGGATGATGCGCACATTCCAGCCCTGCGTGCGCTTCGCAGGTTCTACGACTCGGGTGATGCACCGCCGGCTTTCCATGGGCGTCAGGGAATAGCGGATCATCCGTCGAGCGGTCCGCTCACCTTGGCCTGGAATCCGTAGACTTCCCGAGACCCGGTGAGGGCGACCAACTCGACTTCGCGTGTATCCCCCGGCTCGAAGCGGACCGCCGTGCCGGCGGGGATGTTTAACCTGAATCCGCGCACCGCCTCGCGGTCGAAGCGGAGCGCGTTGTTTGTTTCGTAGAAATGGTAATGGCTGCCGACCTGGATCGGCCGGTCGCCGGTGTTGGAAACCTCGATGACCTTCGTTGCCAGTCCCACATTGGCGGGAATGTCCGGCGCGTCTTTGGCGACGATGATTTCTCCGGGGATCATGGGTGGAGAGATGAACCACGAAGACCCGAAGACCCGAAGGAAAGAGCAGATGAGGAGAGGCGGCGGCCCTCGCCCCTTCTTCGTGTGTTCGTGCCTTCGTGGTTGGAAACGGAAGTCATCGGATGGGGTGGTGAACCGTGACGAGCTTCGTGCCATCCGGGAAGGTGCCTTCCACCTGCACGTCGTGGATCATCTCGGGCACGCCTTCCATCACGTCGTCCCGCTTGAGGATCGTGGTACCGTAGCTCATCAACTCGGCGACGGATCTCCCATCTCGGGCGCCTTCGAGGATTTCGTAAGTGATGATCGCGATGCTCTCGGGGTAGTTCAGTTTCACGCCGCGGGCCTGGCGGCGGCGGGCAACGTCGTTGGCGACGACGATGAGCAGTTTTTCCTGATCGCGCGGGGCTAGGTGCATGCGATTGAGGAGTGGAGGCTAAGCGGAACAGTGGCGGCGACGCGACGTTTTTTCACGGCGCATCCGCGGCTTCTCTCCGTCGGCGTCCGGAGATAACATCCGCTTTCTGGTCCACGCGCTTAAACGGTGAGGTACTTTTTCACCACGTCATCGGTGAGATCGTTCACGCCGCCGGCGCAGACGACGACTCCGCGGTCCATGATCGCGAAGGTGTCGGCCAGCTCTTTGCAGAAATCGAGGTATTGCTCCACGAGCAGGACGGCGATTTTTGATTCCCCTTTGATCGCTTTCAGCGCGCTGCCGATTTCTTCGCCAAGCTTGTTGCCGGTGCTCTGTTCCTTGCGCAGTGCTTCGATGCAATCGGCGAAACGATTGAGCAGGGCGGGATGTTTTTCGACGCCGTCCTTGAGCAGGATCAACACGGTTTCGCTGGCTTCCTCGAAGAGCGGCGACTTCGGAATCTCACCGCTTTCCTTCACGTTTTTGAGGGCCTGATTCATCTGCGCGAGCAGGCCGGTTTCATTGTGATGGCCGCCGCGGCGGAGGAGTTTAATCGCCTCGCCGATCTGGTCGATGATGTTGGGCTGAATGCCTTCCGTCGGTTCGTCGAGGATGAGGATCTTCGGCTCCGTGAGGAGCGCGCGCCCGATGGCGAGTTGTTGCTGCTGGCCGCCGGAAAGCATGCCGCCTTTGCGCGGCAGGAATTCTTTCAGAATCGGGAAGAGGCTGAACACGCGGTCCACGGCGCTCTTCGCTTTCTTGCCGAGGGCGATCGCGCCGATGTGCAGGTTCTCCTCCACCGTGAGCTGGGCGAAAATATCGCGGCCTTGCGGGACGTAGCCGATGCCCCACGCGGCGCGGGCTTCACTCGACATCCTCGTGATGTCCTTGCCCGCGAGGGTGATCTTGCCGGCGCTCGGTTTCATCACGCCGGTGATGCTGCGCAGCGTGCTGGTCTTGCCGACGCCGTTGCGGCCCATCAGGCAGAAGCACTGGTTGTCCGGCACTTCAAATTCGACGCCGCGCAGGATGCGGCTGCCGCCGATACTGAGTTCGAGAGATTGGACGGTGAGCATGGGAAATTTAACCGCGGAGGCGCGGAGACGCGGAGAGGAGAGAAATCTTCCAACCGAATCTCTGCGCCTCTGCGTCTCTGCGGTTCATCTAGTGGTTCCTCTTCTTCCGACCCAGGTAGACGTCGAGGACGCGTTCGTCGTTTTGCACTTCATCGACGCTCCCTTCGCAAAGCACGCTGCCTTGATGGAGCACGGTCACTTTGCGGTCTTTGGCGATCTGCCTCACGAAAACCATGTCGTGCTCGATGACCACGATGGTGTGTTTGCCGGCGAGCGAGAGGAGCAGTTCGCCGGTCTTGTGCGTCTCGGTGTCTGTCATGCCGGCGGCGGGTTCGTCGACGAGGAGCAACTTCGCGTTTTGCGCGAGGAGCATGCCGATTTCGAGCCACTGCTTTTGGCCGTGAGCCAGCGCGCCAGCTTTCCACTCGCGCTGCGTGACGAGGTTGATCGTCTTCAGAATCTCATCCATCCGATCGCGTTCGGCGCTGTTCGGCTTCTTGAAGAGCGAGGACCACACGCCGCGGCTCCCTTCGAGGCTCAACAGCAGATTCTCCCACACGGTGTGATCGGTGTAGACCGTGGGGGTCTGAAATTTCCGCCCGATGCCGAGCCGGTAAATCTGGTATTCGTTCAGCTTGGGAATGCTGACGCTGCCTTCGAATTCGATCGTGCCCGTGTCTGGCTTCGTGCGGCCGGTGATGAGGTCGAGAAAGCTCGTTTTGCCCGCGCCATTCGGCCCGATGACCGTGCGCAGCTCGCCCGGATCGAGGTAGAAGTTCAGGTTGTTGATCGCCTTGAATCCGCTGAACGATTTGTTCACGCCCTCGGCGGCGAGCAGGAACTGCTTTTGCGTCGATTCGATTTTCATTACTTGGCCCCCGCCGTGACCGCGGTGGGATTGGTGGAAGCGGGTGGCGCCGCCGGGGGTTCCGCGCTCTCCTTCTTTTTGAATAGCTCCCGCGCCTGGCCGAGGAGGCCGTAAATGCCCTTGGGCAAAAAGAGCACGATGAGAATGAAAAGCACGCCGAGAATGATCAGCCACAGGTCCGGGTAGGCGCGCGTGGCCCAGCTCTTGAGTGCGTTCGTGCCGATGGCGCCGATGATCGGTCCGACGATGGTGCCGCGGCCACCGACCGCGCACCACACGACGGCTTCGAGCGACTTCTCCGTGGTCATTTCGCTCGGGTTGATGATGCCTGCTTGCGGGATGTAGAGCGCGCCACCGATCGAGCCGATGATCGAGGCGACGACGAAGACGAACAGCTTGTAGTTCGCCGCCGCGTAACCGGAGAAAAGCACCCGCGTTTCCGAGTCCCGTACCGCGCGCTGCACCAGCCCGAACTTAGTCGTGGTGAGCCAGCGGCAGAAAACATAGACGAGCACCAGCGTCACCGCGGTGGCGATATACAGTCCGCGCTGCGTGGCTGAATTACGGATGTCGAAGCCGATGATGCGCTTGAAGTCGGTGAAGCCGTTGTTTCCGCCCATGATCATGTCGTTGCGAAAAAACATCAGCGCGGCGCCGTAGGTCAGCGCCTGGGTGAGGATGGAGAAATACACGCCCTTGATGCGGGAGCGGAAGGCGAGGAAACCGAAGACCAGCGCAAGCAACCCCGGCACGAGCACCACCATGGCCAGCGTGAACGGAAAGGAATAGAAGGGTTGCCAAAATGCGGGCAGCTTTTGGTAGCCGAGGAAGACCATGAAATCGGGCAACAGCAGCGGATTATTTCCGCTCTTAAAGTATTGCCCTTCCTCACCGATCATCAGCATCAGATTCATGCCGAGCATGTAACCGCCGAGGCTGAAAAACAGCGCCTGCCCGAGGCTGAGCAGGCCGGTGTAACCCCAGAGCAGATCGACGCTGATCGCGAGCAGGCCGTAGCAGAGGTACTTGCCCCAGAGCTTGATGGTGAAGTCGCTGACCACTCCGGCGGCATGGAGCGCCGGAAACACCACCACGAGGAGCAGGGCGATGACCGTCGCGGCCGTGAGTTCGGTTTTGGAGATGGTGCGCGCCATGGAAGTTTAGCTCTCGAGGCTGCGGCTCTTGGTCACGAAGATTCCGGCCGGCCGCCATTGGAGGAAGAGGATGATCAGGCCGAGCACGATGATTTTTCCGAGCACGGGATTGAGCAGAATCTGCTGGAGCGCCTGATCCAGGATGCCGATGCCCAGCGCACTGACGACGGTACCGATCAGATTTCCCACGCCACCGACCACGACGGTCATGAAGGCGTCCACGATGTAGTCCTGTCCGAGTCCGGGGCCGACGTTGCCGATCTGGCTGATGAAGGCGCCGGCCAGCCCGCCAAGGCCGCTGCCGAAGGCGAAGGTCAGCATGTTCACCCGCTCCGTTTTGACGCCCATGCACGCGGCCATCTGCCGGTTTTGCATGACCGCGCGGATGAGCAGGCCGAGCGAGGTTTTCGTCATGAGGAGGTGGGTGCCCCAGATGATGAGGACGGCGAAGCCGATGACGAAGACGCGGTTCCAGCCGAAGATGACGTCGTTGACCGTCCAGTTACCGCTGAGCCAGGAAGGGGAATAAACCTGCACGTTGTTGGCCCCGAAGGTGAGGCGAAAGAGCTGCTGGAGGACCAGGGACACGCCCCAGGTCGCGAGGAGCGACTCCAGCGGGCGGCGGTAGAGGAAGCGGATGACGCCTCGCTCCAGGGCCAGCCCCACGAGGGCCGCGACGATGAAGCTGAGCGGCAAGGCGAGCAGGAAGTAATTGTCCAGCGCGCTGCCCGAGAGGTTCATGCCACTGAGCCGGACGGTGAAGGGCTCCCAGAAGAAGGTGGGGATCTGCAGGACCACGCCCGTGGCGAAAAGACCCTGTACGACGTAGGTGGTGTAGGCACCGACGGCGATGAGTTCGCCGTGGGCCATATTGATCACGCCCATCAAACCAAAGGTGATCGCGAGACCGATGGCGGCGACGAGCAGGATGGAGCCCTTGCTCAAACCGCGGAAGCCGGTGCCCACGGCATCCACGGTGCGGATGTGCGAGGCGATCTGGGCCTGCGCGATGGCGGCGGCTTTGGCGACTTCTGGCTGGCCGGCGTTGTCGGCGGTGAGCGCGGTGAGGAAGTCGCGGCTCGGGATGGAACCCATTTCGCCGAGTGCTTTGGCCGCGGCGATTTTCACTTCGGGTTTCTCGTCCTTGAGTTGAATGAGCGCGATCGCCTCGCGCAGGGAGCGTTGCACTTTGGCGTCGGTTTCCTTCTGTTGCGCCGCGAGCAGGGCGGGCAGCTTTTCCTGATCCTGCGCCATGCCGAGGGTGCCGATGGCTTGGATGCGTTTTGCCCGTTCGGGCGCCGCGAGAGCGAGGAGGTCGAGCACGCCTTTCATGGCGCTGCGGATGTTGGAATCGTGTTCCGCGGTGTCGAAATCGGCGACGACGATGCGGAGCGGTTTGCCCTCGGCGTCCTTGAGCGGCATCGCGTCGTCGAGGCGGGTGGCGGCTTGTTTTTCCTCGGCGTCCTTTTCCTCGCCCACGGTGACGGGAATTTTCACCTCACTGCCCTCCGCTTTATAGAGAAAGATGGCGTCTTCCTTCCAGGCGTCGAAGAGGGTCTTGATGGTCGGGTCGGTGTTCCCGGTGAGTGAATTGATGATGGCGATCTTCTTTTCCGTGTCCTCCTCGAGAATCGCTTGCACGACGGTCTGCCGCGGAAGCTCCGCACCCAGCGCACTCGCGAAGGAGATGGTCGTGAGCAGTAAGCTGAGGAGACAGCGCGCGCGCGCGGCGAAAGTCGTGGTACGGATGCGAAGAAACATGCGGGCAAAAAAATGGCTGAGAGAAAAAAAGGGGGCGGGTCCGAAAACGTCGGAACCCGCCCCCTCCCAACCCCAATAACGATCTGGGGCCTCGCGCGAGGCGCGGGGCGTGTCAGTTGTCGAGACTACTTCTTGAAGACCTCGGAAACCTTGCCCTTCAGGAAGGGCTCTCCGTAGACATTCTCGTAGGTCTTGAGGATCTTGAACTGTCCCGAGGCGGTCGTCTCGCCGATGTAAACATTCTTGGTCAGGTGGTGGTTCTTCTGGCTGGTCACCTTGCCGCCGGGGCCGGCGAAACTGATGCCACCTTCGAGAGCAGCGACCACCTTCTCCACGTCGAAGCTCTGGGCCTTTTCAACCGCCAGCTTCCAAAGGTAAACGCCCACATAGCTCAGCACCATCGGCGAGCAGGTGACGCGGCCTTCCTTGACGATGCCGGGGACCGTGGAGGTCTTGACCCACTTCTGGAAGTCGGCGACGAACTTCTTGTTCGCGGGCGTCTTGATCGACTGGAAGTAAGTCCAGGAACCAAGCTGGCCGACGAGTTGCTTGGCGGGCAGGCCGCGAAACTCATCTTCCGAGATGGAGAAGGAGACGACCGGGCAGCTATCGGCGGTGAGACCGGCAGCGGCGTATTCCTTGAAGAACGGGACGTTGGTGTCGCCGTTGAGCGTGCTGATCACGCAAGCCTTGCCGCCGGCGGCGAACTGCTTGATCTCCGCGATGATCTGCTGGTAGTCGGTGTGACCGAAGGGAGTGTATTTGCCCGCGGAGATGATCTTGTCGCCCTCCTTCTTAAAGCCACCGCCGATGTTCTCGAGCGGCACGCCCTTGAACTGGAGATACTCGAGGAGCACGAGGTTCGTGGTCTGCGGGTAAACGTAGTCGCTGCCCAGCAAGTAAAACTTCTTTTTGCCCTGCGCGAGGTAGTAGTCCACGGCCTGCGTGGCCTGCTGATTTACGGCTTCGGCCGTGTAGAAGATGTTCTTGGAGAGTTCTTCGCCCTCATACTGCACAGGGTAAAAGAGGAGGCCGTTGTTCTTCTCGAACACGGGGAGAACCGACTTGCGGCTGACCGAAGTCCAGCAGCCGAAGGTGACGGCAACCTTGTCCTGCTCGAGGAGTTGGGTCGCTTTTTCGGCGAAGAGGGGCCAGTTCGAAGCGCCGTCGACGACGACGGGCTCGATCTTCTTGCCCATGACGCCGCCCTTGGCGTTGATCTCGTCAAAAGTGAAAAGGAGGACATCGCGCAGCGAAGTCTCCGAGATGGCCATCGTGCCCGAAAGGGAATGGAGCACGCCGACTTTGACGGTGTCGGCGGCGATTGCCTGGAGGCCAGTTTGAATCAGAATCGCCCCGGTGAGGATGGCGAGACTGACGGATTTAAGCAGTTTCATACGGTGTTGTGGTGTTTTTGGATTACTGACGTGAGGTCAGGGAAACACCAAACAGGGGATGCGACAGCCGAGAGGACGATGTGGGGAGAACCCTCGACTGCGAATATGTGCCCACCGCCCGTGCGGTGAGTGGATCACCGCCCGTGCGGTAACGCGAAACTGGAGACCGAAAAGAACCGGGAGTATTTTTCGAGGCCCACCGCGCACCCGCGCGGAATGTCTGGGGCCTCGCGAACCCCTCCGAGCCGGAACTCGGAGGGGTCGCAAGAAACCGCGAGGTCTGACTTAGAACGTCAGGCCGATGCTGCCCTGGCCGACGTAGGCGTTGCCATCCTGATTGGCGTTGGCTGCTTCCGTCGATGAGCCGAGATTGTAATAGGTGAAGCCAGCGGAGAAAGTCCAGCTACCCCACTTCTCAGGAATGAACGAAAGCGGCACGGAGGCGCTCAAGCCCGCGGAGAAGTATCCGTAGGCGTCGCCAGGGTAGAAGTTCTCGTCACCCAAACCGACGTTGAGCGGGATGGTAAACGTGACCGGACCAGCGGCGAAGCCGGGGGCAATGCCGAACTCATAGTAAAAAGCGTCCTCTTCCCCGAGACCGGTGATCCCGTTGAAGTTCCACAAGACGGCGACGTGCGGCCGGAGTGCGAAGGCACCCAGCAGGTCGCTATCGTCATACGCCAAGTTGAAGTTCACGTTCCGCTGCGCCGTGAAGCCGAAGGCATCATTCGGGTAGTTGAACTCAAAGTAGCTGGTGGTCGCGGTGAAATTCTTGGCGAAAGTCACGGCCAGGCCGACGGTGTAGTCGAACTCGTACCAGGCAGGCGTGTTGCTGCCCGGGATCGCGCCGGTATGTTCCGAGTGAAGGCTCGACCAGAGGCCGAGGTTCAGGCTGACTTTGTTGATGAAGCCCTCGCTCTCGTAGAGTTTGAAGTAGAGGTCGGTGTAGGGCTGGGCGATGAAGCCCTGATTCTCCTGCAGGATGCCGCGCGTGATATAGGAGGAAACGACGGTGACGCCGAGGTCGCCGGTGATCCATGATTCCGTCGCCGCTTCGACGACAGACTTCACTTCCTTCGATTCCTTCATTTCGTTGCCGGCCATGCTCAGGGCCGGAACCGCGGCGATGCTCGCGGCTAGGACGAAGAACTTGGCAATACGATGATTGGTCATTGTAGGTATTTTCTGTGGTTGGTTTCTTGGTTGGTTTTATTGATGCCGGGATTTGGCTTCCGGGCTTCTAGCAACCCCCTTGCCACAGTGAAAAGCATTTTTTTCCCGGATTCTTCAACGGAATCCCAATTCCCGTGTCGCGCTGGGCGCTTGGGGGAAAGCGGCGGCTAAAGATTTTTTTCTTTCCCGGTGCCCTTTCACCGAACATCGCCGGCAAAGACTAAAAAGCGCCAGCGAAGTGTCGCGCTTTGCGCACCTCCCCACCCGGCGCCCGGCGCTTTACACGATTTCCATGGGGCACTCGGGCAGGGCCTTGAGGAATGCGCGGCCGTAGCTCTTGGTCAGAACGCGCGGATCGAGGATCACGACGATCCCGCGGTCACCCTTGGTGCGGATGAGGCGGCCGACGCCCTGCCGCAATTTGAGGATCGCCTCGGGCAGCGAGTATTCGGCGAAGGGATCGCCGCCCTGCTGCTCGATGAATTCCAGCCGCGCCTCGACGAGCGGATGATCCGGCACGGCAAAGGGCAGCCGGGTGATGATCACGTTGCTCAGCGCCTCGCCGGGCACGTCCACGCCGCTCCAGAAGCTCTCCGTGCCGAAGAGCACGTGCCGGTCGTTCTTTTTAAACTCCGCAATGAGCCGATGCCGAGGCATGCCCTCGCCCTGCACGAGCAGTTTGTAGTCGAGATCATCCAGCCGCTCGCGCATCGCCGACGCGAGGGCTGACATCGTCTTGTAGCTGGTGAAGAGCACGAACGCGCGCCCTTTGGTCTGCTGGATGAAATGCTCGATCTGCTCGGCGAGCGCTGCCTCGTAGCCAGTGTCGCGCGGGTCGGGCATCTTCTTCACCACGTAGAGCCGCATCTGCTTTTGGTAATCGAACGGGCTGCCGATCTGCCGCGCTTCCACGTCCTCCGCCCCGACGCGCCGCCGGAAATACGCGAGCCCCTCGTTCCCCACGCTGAGCGTCGCGCTGGTCATCACGCAGCATTTGCCTTCGCGGAAAAGGAGCGCGTGCAGGTAACCGGCGAGGTCGATCGGCGCCGCGTTGAGCGAGTGGAACTGCCCGGTCTTGCCCGTCTTCTCCACCCAGTAAACGTGATCCTCCGCATCCTGCTTCAGAAACGTCGCGATCCCCGCGCGGGCGTCGCGGATTTTGCGCCCCATGTCCTGCAGCTCGCTCTTCGCCAGTTCGTCCTCCAGGCCCTTCAGCGTCTGCACCACCATCTGCTGCACCCGGGCCAGCGGGTGGGTCAGCGAATCGTTCACGAAATCCGGCTGCCGCACCCGATACTCCCGACCTTTTTTGAAATTCGCGCCGCCGGCGATCTGCTCGAAAAACCTCTCCACCTCCTCCAGCGTCTGCGCCGTCTCCCGCACCCCGTCCGGATTGCGGTGAAGCTGGAACAGCCCCTTCTTCGTCTCCGGATTGTAGAGCTTCCGCAGCACCCGCCGCAGATCGTATTGCGACACATCCACCCCGATCAGCCGCGCCGCCACCTGCTCAACCGTGTGCGCCTCGTCGAAGATCACGAAATCATTCGCGAACAGGTATCCGCTCTCATTTTCCTCCTGCTCCGCGATCCCGCCGAGGTTCATGAAAAAGAGCGTGTGATTCAGCACCACCACATCCGCCGAGATCAGCCGCTTCCGCGCATTCTGGTAAAAGCACTTCGAGTTCGTGCCGCAGCTCTTCGTCGTGCAGATGTGCGCCTCGCTGCACACCTGGCTCCACACCGCCGGGTCCGGCTCCACGGCAAAATCCGACAGCGTCCCGTCCTTCGTCGTCTCCGCCCATTCGCGGATGCGCTCCAGTTCGCTCTGCTCGGGCGAAGTGAACAGCTCCCCCGCATGCGCGATCGCCCGCTCCAGCCGCAACGGACAAATGTAATTCCCCCGCCCCTTCCAAAGCATCGCCTCAAACTCGAACGGCAGCAGCTTCTGCACGATCGGGATGTCTTTGAAAGCGAGCTGCTCCTGCAGATTGATCGTGTAGGTGGAAATCACCGCCTTCTTCTTTTGCTCATGCGCCCAGAGCACCGCCGGCACCAGATACGCCAGCGACTTGCCCACACCCGTGCCCGCCTCCACCACCAGATGCCGCTCCTCCGCGAGCGCCACCGCCACCGCCACCGCCATCTCCTGCTGCTCCGGCCGATACTCGAAATTCTTCGCCTTCGCCATCACCCCCTCCTCGCCGAACATCGCGCGCACCCGCTCGGGGAACGAATCGGCGAACGCATCAGTCGGGGCAATCATGAGCCGGGGAGCATCCGCCCGCGGAGCCCCGCACGGCAAGCGTTGAGGCGGGCGGGGAGTGTGAATGGTGATCGGTGAATGGTGAATGGATGGCGCAACCCGCGCGGACGGCGCTGCAAAATCGATCCGGCACGCCGTCCCCAGCCATCCGCGCCGCCGAGCCGATTGATGGGGAAATCCCCGACGCTTTGGCCGGAGACATCTCTCACGAAAAGCCTACGGCCCGTCGCGCCCGTCGCCGCGATCCCCTTGCGACCTATGAAACTCAAAACACTCGCAGACCTTTTCCACCACGAACTCAAAGACATCTACAGCGCCGAGACCCAACTCGTCAAAGCGCTGCCCAAAATGGCGAAAGCCGCGACCCACGAGGAGCTGAAAGTCGGCTTCGAGGAACATCTCGAGCAGACCAAAGGCCACGTGGATCGCCTCAAGCAGATCGGCGAATCCCTCGGCCTCACCCTCACCGGCCACAAGTGCAAGGCCATGGAGGGCCTCGTCGAAGAAGGCGCCGATCTCATCGACGAAGACGCCGACGACCACGTCCGCGATGCCGGCCTGATCGGCGCTGCCCAGCGCGTCGAGCACTACGAGATCGCCGCCTATGGCACCGCCCGCGCCCTCGCCCTGATCCTCGGCCACGAAGACGCCGCGAGTCTGCTCGAGGAAACGCTCGCGGAAGAAAAAGAAACCGACGAAAAGCTCACCGAACTGGCCGAGTCCGCGATCAATCCCGACGCAAACGCCGTCGAGTCCGAATAATCCACTACCCAAACTGAAACCGACAGGCGGCCCGGTCTCCGGGCCGCCTGTTTTTTTTGTTCGGATCGTGCGTCGCGGGGGCGCCCCAGCTTTCGCTTGGCAAAGCCGCACCCCGCCCGTTCAATCACCGACCCTCTTCATGAAGCTGCTCGATCGTTATGTGCTCCGAAATTTCCTCGAGCCGTTCCTCATCTGCTTTTTTGGGTTCCTCGCCATCTGGCTCGTCTTCGACCTCGCGGACAACGCCTCCGACTTCGTCCAGGTGCACGCGTCGCCCAAGACGATCGCCTTTTTCTACCTCACGCAGCTCCCGCAGATCGTCATCATCTCCCTCCCCGTCGGGCTCCTGCTCGCGATTCTTTTTTCCTTCAGCGCCATGTCGCGGCGCAATGAGATCATCTCCATGCTCACCGCCGGCCTCAGCATCCAACGCCTGGTGCTGCCGATCATCTTCGTGGGTCTGATTCTTTCCGGCCTGCTCGTCTGGCTGAACTACGAACTCGCCCCGCACGCCGAGGCGATCAAAAAAGTGGCGCTCGAGCAGATCAGCCGCGGGCGCAAGCAGGGTGAGGTGGAAAGCATCAATGGCTACCTCTTTCGCGACCGCCCCAGCGGCCGCACCTGGTACATCCGCCGTTTCCGGCCCGGCGCCAGCGAGTTTGAAGGCGTCCACATCACCCAGCAGGATGCCGCCGGTCGGATCACCAAAAAGTGGTACGCCCGCGCCGCCGTCTACGATCCGCGCAGCGAATCCTGGTCACTTAACAAAGGCATCTACCGCGAGTTCAATGAAGCCGGCGACATCATCGACGGGAAGAATGACGACTTTCTCAACGGCTTCCGCGTCACCACCGGCTGGAAAGAAACACCCTGGCGCATCACCGCCGCCCAGCAGGAAGCGCAAAATCTTACCGTCCCGGAGCTGCGCTCCTACCTCGCCTTCAACCGCGACTTCCCCGCCGTGCAGCTCGCCCCATTTCGCACCTATCTCTACCACCGGTTCGCGGTCCCGTTTCAGTGCCTCGTCGTCATCTTCACCGCCGCCCCGCTGGCCATCGTCTTTTCGCGGCGCGGGGTGATCGGCGGCGTCGCGGCCGCGATGGTCCTCTACGCCGGGCTGCTCCTTTCCACCTATTTTTTCCTCGCCCTCGGCAAGGGGCACCGCCTCGATCCCCTGCTCGCCGCGTGGATTCCAAATGCATTCTTCCTCCTCATCGGCATCGTCCTCCTCTACCTCCGCGGCTCCAACCGCGAACTGACCCTGCGCTGGTGGAAGTAACTTTCCCATGAACCCCGACTGGTCCATCCAACATCGCTCCGAAAAATGCGCCGCCACCGGGCGACCCTTTGAGGAAGGCGAATCCTTTTACACGCTCCTCTACCACGACAAGGAAGGCTACCGTCGCGAAGACCTCAGCGACGCTGCCTACCGCGAGCGCAACGACAACGTCCAGCCCTTCTCACTCTGGCGCTCGAAGTTCGAACTCCCGCCGCCCGCCGCCCCCGAGACCGTCACCAAACAAACCGCCGAAGACCTGCTCCGCCGCTACATGGAAGAGCAAAGCCCGCAGCACGCCGCCGCGCGTTACCTCCTCGCCGCCATGCTCGAGCGCAAACGCCTGCTCAAGGAAGTGCAGGCCAAGCACGAAGGCGAGACCACCACCCGCATCTACGAGCACACCAAGACCGGCGAAATCTTCGTCATCCCCGACCCCGGCCTGCGCCTCGATCAGCTCGAACAGGTGCAGCAGGAAGTCTCCGCGCTCCTCTCGCCGGGTTAGCTAACTCAAAGCCGGGTGGAGACAAGCGCTGCCACCCCCTGCGCCGAGCGACCTTCAGCCTCCACCGACACCGGCCTCGCGCATCTGCGCGACGACTCCTGGCCTTACTCCGACAAAGATGAAACCGGCCCCCGCGGCCTGAACTGGACCTGCACGCCCATCACTCACCTGGAGATTTTGCCGCCCGCAGCGGCTGCCTCGAAATGAATGCGCTCCTTCCACTTCCGCTCACCCCAGCGCCTTCCTCATCGCGTGCTGAATCTTGCTGAGTTCACCGGGGCCTTTCGCCGATTCACCGCTGCATCGTTGGCGAACCAGGCAGTCTCCAGCCCCGGCATCGCGCGCACGATCCTCATCGTCTCCACGCTCACGGTGCAGACGCGCAGGAGCAGGGCGATCACCTGCTCCTTGTGTCGGCGAAGCGGTAGGGGTTGAACTGAGTCGCCACCGTCGGGTCGCTGCTTTTGTGTTCCTTCCATTGGTCGAGCACCCATTCGAGGGCGCTGCGGTTGCCGAGCTGGTAGGCCACGCCTCGGGCGGGATGCAAAGTAGCGTGGTGACTGCATCCACCTCGATGGTGCCGGCGGCTTTGTCGGCCGTGAGCTTGGGCTTGAGGGCGGGTTTGTCGTCCCCAAGGTCGAGGCCGCGCTTCGGCTTCACGCGTTCATCGCGCAGCAGGTCGGGTTGCTGGCACACGGCTTCCTTGCGGTCGTGACGCTGGAGGGCAAAGGGCGCGGCCTGCCCGGGGTCGAGATGCAGTTCCATGAGCGCCCCACCCCATTTGGCCCATTGGCGGAAGTCCCCGTAAAACGGCAGCCGGGGGAATTCGCGCTTGAGGTTGATCTCGTAGCTCGCGCGGTAGGCCGGGTGATGCAGCACGGCGTAGGTGTAGTGGAAAGCTCGGATCGAGAAAAAAAGGTAGTTCGGTAACTCAAACTCCCGTCTCAATTGCCTATGGCGCGAAGAGTCCGCAGTTACCGTTGAATTAAATCAAAGGATCGAAGTTCGCTTAACTGTCTCGGCTGCCGCCCTGGGTGCAATTTCCCTCCCACCTTTACGTAGGTGCCTTCGGTCTTGTGCGCCTGAATGGCATTCTTATATTGCTCGGCGCTGAGGTTAGTATGGGCCCTCACCTGGTCACCTTCCGGGAGCAACAGTGAAAGGATCACTTCCCCAGAGCGTTGGCCATCCTCTCCCATCTCACCGTCAAGCCGCTCGACGGTGCCAATGAAAGTGTCTTCCATGTGCTTCTCTTTTGAGCGGAGTTCCCTCCGCACTTCTTCGATTCGCGAGAAATAGTCATGCTGAACCCGAACAACTGCATAAACCGGTTCATCGTTAGGTCGCGGAATTGACGCAGCCCAAGTGATTCCTATATCCACCGAGTTCTTCAGCGACTCGTCTTCAAAACGTGTCAGGGCTTCACAGAAATTCGATGAAATCAGCGGTGTCAGGCTCTGCTTAAGTGACGCGACGAGTCCGTCTAAGGAATCAGATTCAATGGCTGAGACCAACCCTCGAAGTGAACGTAGCAAGGTTAGCGTTGCCCGCCTCACAAAAGGTGCTTCCTCTTCATTTGGAAACAGCGGTGCCTGCACATCCATAGCCTGCACAGGGCATGAGACGTTCAGTACAAAGCTCCCCGGCTGGGTGTGGCGAAAGCGGGCTGTCTCAAGGAACTGCTGTGCTTCGCTGCGACTGAGACGCGGGTGGTGGGCTTTAGGTTTCAGGACTGTGCAGGCAGAGGCCAAGAACAGTTGCCGTGCTCCAACCACCATCGCGCCCGCAAACGACAAGGGCAGATAGCGCTCCTCCGGGCGAGGTGATGTGACACGAAACGCGACTGCATCATCGCTGACCTCCGTCAGACTCTTGATGACAGCTTCCGGTGTCCGCTGCTCCATTACCGCGATCTTCTCAACCATGAGTGCGATTGCTTCGGCATAGTCCGGCGCGGTAGTATCCATCGGGAAGACGAGTTGCCGACGCTCAAAGCGGGGATTACTCATCACATATAGCCTGTCTCGGGCAGCTTCCTTGAGCAACGTCCACCCTTGGGCCTTCGCATAGTCCCGCAAGTCAGTCGGGGCGATGAGGGTATCGAAGTTCATACAATAGGATAGATTGGAAAGTCCCGGCGGGAAAGCCGCGTCGCGATGTCGGTGAGTCCCTGCGGGGTGAACATCTGTGCTCTTGGAAGATACACTGTCGCTCCGCTCCCGTTGGTGGTCGCTTGTGCCCCACGAAGACTTTGCCAGTAGGCACACTTTCGTAAAGCGAGCTCATCCGCCGAATGGTTCAGCCATTCCTGCGCGTCCGCAGGAAGAAATAGCACCACAAGGATTCTGGCCGCATCCACGGTTGCCGTTCTCAAATCATTGTAGCGGTTCACACCGTTTAGGAAGTAGGAGAGATTTGTCCCATCATCGGCAGGAATGGCTATGGTGGCTTTGCGCTGCACCTTGATGTCCACCTCGGTGAGATACCCGCCGTTGTTAAAAGGACCCCACGCTGTCAACGTGGCATCAATGCCATTGTTGTCTTCGTGACGGCTGCCCGCTACATGCCATACCCGCCTTCGACGCCACGGCATGCAGGTAGGCATAGCTCAATTCTGATTCAATATTGGGTGGCGAGAGCGATTGCATTTGCTTGCGCAGATGTTTGCTCGGTCCTGGCTTCAGTTGCAACGCTCAACTCCCTCCTGGAGGATCATGCCGCGCAGGGTGGTGACGACCTTCGGGATGTCCTGCTTGAAGCGCTCGACGGCTTCCTTGAACTCGCGCACCTCGGGATGCTCGAAGCTGACGAAGGCGGTGAGGAGTTCGTCGAGAGCCTCGTCCTTGGCAAAAGGTGAGATGATGCGGCGCCGGCCGTCCTGATAGAGGATGGCGGTCTTCAAGCGATCCCGGTGGCCCGCAAGGTCCGCAAGGCAACAATGGCCCGCAAGGCCCGCAGGGTGCCCAAAGCCCGCCCGGCGAGGTGACGAACAACGACCTGCTCAACACGTTGAACCAAACGAGCAACCAAACCAACGCCGTGAGCACGCTGGATACCGCCTTTGCCGATCCAGACATGGAAGCGGTGCGACAGAAATTGAACGAGCTGATCAACGCGCTGAGACGCTGAAGGTAGTGCTGTACTGCACACGCGGCGGCAATGCGCAGCGCCCGACGACTGACGACGCAAAAAAGGCCCGCGACTTCGCGCGACGAAGAGGAAACGGACGCCGTCGCCGCTCGCGCCACGGAATAAGCCCAGCCCAGCTCGTTTAACCCTTCGCCGGGGAAACAACCCTCGCCCCGCCAGCCGCACCCGCAGCGGTCGGGGCGATTTGTTTGACGGAAAGCGTACTCGTTCGCGCTGCTCGATCTGCAAGGGCGAGCTACGGGAAATCCTCAGGATCAATCGGTAGTTTCCCCGAGCGCCCGGGGCGCAGGATCTGCACCTTGTGGGAGCTACCATGTCTTCCATCCATTCCGTCGTTTACGTGAGCACAGCGCTCCGGCCCTTCTCCACGGAGGAGCTCTCCACCTTGCTCGAGCGGAGCCGCAAGCGAAACGGCCAGGCCGGCATCACCGGCATGCTGCTTTACAAAGATGGCTGCTTCATGCAGGCCTTCGAGGGCCCGAAGGGGGAGGTCCAACGGCTGCACGCGCAGATCGAAGGGGATCCGCGCCACCGCAATCTCATTGTCCTCCTGGACGGCCCCATTCCGCGTCGCGAGTTCTCTCACTGGACGATGGGTTTCAAGGAGCTCGACGGCGACAACCTCGAGCAGCGATCGGGCTTCAGCGACCTGCTGAATACCCTCAGCCGCAACACCGGTTTCTCGACGGACCCTTCCCTCGCCAAACGGCTGCTGCTCAGCTTCACCCAGCAGCCCGTCTGACCACGGAGCTGCGCTTCAGCCCGGCCCGTGTGCGGGCTCGACGAGCGGCACGCGGAAAGTCTCACCCACGCGGACGGCGAGCAACCGCTCGGGTTCATCCGCAAAGGCTGCCCGGAGCCGGGCGGCGGGTTCATCCATGGCTTCGGAGCTGAGCTTGAAGGTCTCGTGGTGGATCGGGACGAAGGTGCGGGCTCCCGCGTCGCGGGCCATGGATGCGGCCTGCTCGGGGCTGCAGTGGGCGCGAATCCACGGATCGTAGGCGCCGATGGGCATGAGCATGAGGTCGAGTGGATGCGCCAATTCGCGCAGCCGCGCAAAGGCCGGCGTGTCGGCTGTGTCGCCAGCGAAACACACGGCGTGGCCGCCGCGTTCCATGAGGTAGCCGTTGTAACCGCGATGTAAGTCGCGAATCATCCGCGCGCCCCAGTGGGCGACCTCCAATCCCGTGAAACGGATCGCGCCGTGCCGCGTTTCGATCGTGACGGACTGCCCCCAGTCCAGTTCGTGGATGTTTTTGAATCCGTGACGGCGCAGGATGTCGCCCGTGGCCCGCGCGGTGACGACCGGCGTCTTGCGCGCAAATTTGCGCAGGCTCCAGACATCGCAGTGATCGAAGTGCGCGTGGCTGAGCACGAGGACATCGGGCGCGGGGATTTCCTGCGGCGTCAGCGCCGGAGCGAGGTAGCGCTTCGGCCCGAGGATGAGGGGCGGAATGCCGGGCCCGACGCGCTCGGAGAAAACGGGATCGGTGAGAACGCGCACGCCGAGGAAATTCAGAAAGACCGTGGAATGCCCGAGACAGCTCCCGGTGATCTCGCCATCGCTCCAGCGGTCCGGCTCCGGCCGCGAAGCCGGCCGCGGCGGTTTCCCGCGGCCGTCGAAGATCATTTTCTGGAAGTAACGCAGGTTCGCCACGGCGCAGATGGTTCGTCTCGACCGGGAGGCGACGCAAGGGCGGGTGGAGGGGTGGAGGGGTGGAGGGTGATCGGTGAATGGTGAAGGGTGATCGCCGCTCGCGGAGCAGCCTTTCCATTCACGAATCACGAATCACTATTCACGCCCAATCCCCGTCATGGCCGAAAAAGCAACCATCCACAAAGCCGAGATCCAGCTCTCCGACATCGACCGCGGCATCTATGGCGACTACCCGATCACCATCGCGCGTCATCCTTCCGAGACGGATGAACGAATGCTGATCCGCCTGCTGGCGTTTGCCCTGAACGTCCCCGCCGACGAAGACAACGGCCCGCTGGAATTTGCCAAAGACATGTGGGCGGCCGACGAGCCGGGGCTGTGGCAAAAGGATTTCACCGGCGGGATCATCCACTGGATCGAAGTCGGCCAACCGGATGAAAAGAAGCTCCTCCGCGTGACCGCGCGGGTGAAGGAAGTGAGCGTCTATAGCTTCAGCAGCAGCACGCCGGTCTGGTGGAAAGGTATCGAAGGCGCGCTCGCCCGCGCCCGCAATCTCACCGTCTGGCAAGTGCCCGCCGAACAAAGTCACGCCCTCGCCACGCTGGCCCAGCGCAACATGGTGCTGCAAGTGACCGTGCAGGACGGCGCGATCTGGGTGGGCGACGGCACGCGCTCGATCGAGGTAGCTCCCATCCGCCTGCGCGGCCGCACCGAAAAGTAATCCGATTTCCACAGTCACCTTGCGCGACTGGTTCCTGGGCGCCGGAGGTGCTCCGTCTTTCAGCCCAGGGTTGCGAGGCACGGGTTAGCTTGGGGTCTGATCCCACCTCGGCGAAATAATCGGCCAAAGCGGGGGGAAGCAGATCTCGGGTAGGGTGGGCGTCCCGCCCGCCGGTTTCGGCGTCTCGCCGAAACGATTTTCCGAGCCCCGGGTGCCCGCTGGCCATCGCGGAAGTCCTTCGCCGCAGGATGCGTCGAACGGCGGGCGGGACGCCCACCCTAGCCGAGACAAGCCCGTCGCGCTCGCGTCACATTATTGATGAGGGATGGTATGTCCATATCGCGGAATTATCCAGACGAGTGCTGGTCACCTCAAGGAGCTGGGGCGCCCTCGCCCCGTGGGTTGTACGACTCGGGGCGGGGGCGCCCCGACTCCTGGAACGCCGCATCGCCATTGTCCGAGTGATTCCGAGAGATGATATGAGATGAAATGGCACAACCCCGAAAGGATGGCATCGGTGCGACCCGCGGAGGGCGTCCTTTCGCGTCCTTTCGGGTCTTTCGTGGACCTCCCCTCCGGAACTCTTCCTTTCGTCTATTTCGCCTATTTCGTGGTTGCTCCTCCCCGAGCCTCGATGCGCGCTACTCCCGCGGGTAGTCCCGCCAAAGCCAGCGCAGCGTATCGGGCAGCAGCGAGGCGCCGTGTTTGCCGCTGTGATTCCCGGTGCCAAGGACGAACTGGTAATCGTAGCCCGCGAACTTCAACGCTGCGGCCATGTCCTGATTGGAAAGCGGCCAGTTGCCGTGGAGGTTATCGAGGTCGTTGAGGCCATCCTGGAGGAAAACGCGGAGCGGCTTCGGCTTGTCCTTCGTCTGGCGGATGAGCGCCGGGTAAACATAACCGCCGCGGATATTCGTGAAGCTGCCGATCCAGCTCACCACTTTCCGAAACGCCTCCGGCTTCTCCCACGCCACCGTGAACGCCGCGATGCCGCCGCTCGATGCCCCGCCGATCGCCCATCCGTCGGGGTTCTTCGTGATGTTGAGATCCTTGGTCGCGACCGGCAGCAGTTCTTCGAGAAGGAAGCGCGCATTCGCATCGCCGAGCGAGTCGTATTCGTAGCTGCGGTTGCTGCGGTCCTTCGCGCCCGGCTGCGAGGCTTTGATCGCGCCGGGATTGACGAAGACGCCGATGGTCACCGGCATCTCTTTTTTCGCGATGAGATTGTCGAAGACGACCGGAACGCGCGTGCCGCCATCGGGCTTCTGGTAACCACCGCCATCAAAGAAAACCATCAGCGCCGCGGGCTTCGCCGCGTCGTATTGCTTTGGCACGTAGACCCAGTAGTCGCGGGTGGTGTCGGGGAAGATTTTGCTCGTGTCGAAGGTCGCCTTGCGGATCTCGCCATGCGGCACCTCCTGCGGCTGGGAATCGGGACCGAGGACGTAATCCTCCGCGGCTCCGGCAAGCGTGGCGGCGGCGAAAAGGGGGAGAAGGAAACGCATGCGGAGTGTTTGGAGGTTCGCCCTCCGCCGTTCAATGCTCAATGCCGCCGGACTCACGCCGCGACCGGCTCGACGATCACGCCGTCTTCGAAATGCACGATGCGATCAGCCACGTCGAGGATGCGGGCGTCGTGCGTGACGAGCAGGATCGGGCAGCCGCGGTCGCGGGCGAGCTGGCGGAGCAGACCGACGGCGTCGTGGCCGCTTTGTTTGTCGAGCGAGGCGGTGGGTTCGTCGGCGAGCATGAGGCGCGGCTGGTGAACGAGCGCGCGGGCGATGGCGACGCGTTGCTTTTGCCCGCCGGAAAGTGACGCGGGCAGGTCGTGGCAACGGGCGCCGAGGCCCACTTCGTGAAGCATGGTGTCGGCGCGGCGCAGGCGCTCGGCGTGCGGGAAGGTGGACTCTTCGCCGAAGGCCAGCGCGACGTTTTCCCGCGCGGAGATGAACGGCAGGAGATTGTGGAGCTGGAAGATGTAGCCGATCTCGCGGCGGAGGGCGCGCCGGGCTTCCTCGTCGGCGCTGGCGAGGTCGCGGTCGAGCACCCGCAGCGAGCCGCCCTGCATCTTGCGCAGCGCGCCGACGAGCGTGAGCAGCGTGGTTTTCCCCGAGCCGGACGGGCCGGTGAGGATGACGATTTCGCCGGGCGCGATGTCGAGGCTCACGTCGCGCAGGACGACCCGGCGCGCGGCCCCGTCGCCGAAGGCAAATTCCAGATTGCGGGCGGTGACGGTGGGATGCATGGCGGATTCAAAAGACATCGGCAGGATCCGCCGCGCGCAGCCGCCGCACGGCCAGGAGCGCAGAGCCGAGGCACATGGCGAGGGTGAGCAGGAAGACGCCCGCGAGCCGGCCCGCGGGCAGATTCATGGGAAGAAAAGCCAGGTCGCCGACGATGCGGTAGAGCCCGGCCGAGAGGACGACGCCGGGCACGAAGCCAAGCACGGCGAGGATCAGCGCAGCGGAGCCGACGAGGGCGACGAGGAAGCGGTGCGAGTAGCCGATCGCCTTCAGCGTGGCGTATTGACTGAGGTGATTCGCGATCTCGGTGAAGAGCACCTGATAGACGATGACCACGCCGACCACGAGGCCCATGGCCACGCCGAACGAAAAGATCGCGCCGATCGGCGAGTTGTTTTCCCAATACTGCCGCTCCACGGCCACGAACTCCGTGTGGGTGAGCACGCGCACTTCCTCGGGCAGCCGCGCCTGCACCGCGGCGCGCACGGCGGCGAGGTCTGCGCCGGGTCGCACGGTCAGGATGCCGATGTCGGGCCCGCTCAACGTGCGGCCTTTGAAGAGCCGCATGAAGGTCGTCGCATTGGTGATCGCATTGCCATCGGCGGAAAAGCCAACGCCGAGCGTGAAGATGCCGCCGACCTCCAGGCGGCGATCATTCAACTGCACGCTCACCGGGGTGCCGCCGCGGAGGGCGCCGGGCACGTCGCCAAACTCGGGCCGCGAGCGTTCGTCAAAGATGGCGACGTCATCCCGCTTCAGCAGCGGCAGCGCGGCCCGCACGCCGGGGAAGTCGATCGGCGCGTTCGCGGGATCGACGCCGAAGACGAAGATCGCGCGGCGCGTGGCATTCCAAGGGTTTTTCCACGAACCGGTGCCGACGTAGAGCGGGCTGGCGCCGCGCACGCCCTCCACGGCGAGCGCCTGGAAGAGCCGCGCCCGCGGAAAGGCGTGGGCCTGCATGAGCGTGTCGGTGTTTTTGTGCAGCAGGAAAAGATCGCCGGTGAGGCCGCTCTGCACCGAGACGGCGCTGTCGTAGAGCGCGCCCTGGAAGCCAAGCTGCGCGAAGATGAGCACGCAGGCGAAGACCACGCCGGCCACACCGGTGGCGAGCTTCATCGGGTGATGGGCGAGCTGGCTCCAGGCGAGGCGGAAGGGCGCGATCATTGGGCGGCGAGTTGCGCGGCCGGGGCGATGACGACCTGGACCTGGCGGTTGGTCATGCGCTCGACGATACGGATGCCTTCGGCGTCGAGGAGCACGCGCACCTCGACCACGCGGCTGTCGATGTCTGCGACCGGATCGGTGCCCAGCACCTCCTTCTTTTTCACCATCCAGCCGACCTCCTGCACCGTCGCGCGCAGCCGGTCCGGGCGGCCGGGCACGATGACCTCGGCGCTTTGCCCGACTTGCAGCGCGGCGGCGTCGGTCTCGTAAACTTCGGCGACGACGTGCATCGCGGAGAGGTCCGCGAGTTCGAGCACGCCCTTCGCGTCGGCGGCTTCGCCCGGCCACACGCCGATACGCAGCACGGTGCCGGAGATCGGCGCGCGGATTTCCTGCACGGTTACTTCGGCCTCGGCCCGCCGCACCGCGGCGCGCTCTTCGGCGATCGCGGCTTCGGCCACGGCGACATCCACCCCGCGCACTTCCGCGAGCGCGGCGCGTTCTTGCTGCGCGGCCCGCCATTCCGCCTCAGCCATTTCCAGCACGGCGATTTTTTCCTCCGCCTCACCGGGCGCAATGATCTTCCGCGCGAGCAGCTTCCGGGCGCGCCCGGCCTCGCGACGCACTTGCGCTTCGTTCGCGGCCGCGCGCCATTCGCGGGCTTCGGCGGCGCGGAGTTCGCCGCCCTTCGCACCCGACTTCACCCTCGCCAGCTCCGCCTGGGCTCGCGCCAACCCCGCCTCGGCCGCACCGACCGCAGCGGCCGCCTTGTCCCGCCCGGCGAACCATCCGAGCAGTTCACCCTCCTTCACCACGGCACCCTCGCCGACGAGCAGCGCTTCGAGTCGTGGATTGGTCAGGAAGTCGGGCGGCGCGACCTTGCGCACCCGCGAAGCCGGTTCGACGCGACCCAGCGCGGAGGCCACGGCGACCTGGGGCACCGGCGCCTTGGCGAGCGCTGGCGTGCGGTCGGCCAACAACTCCCAGCCACCCAGACTCACCGCAGTCGAGAGCCCGATGAGAAGGTAGAGGGGAGGACGTTTCATGATTTTCCCGCAGCGAGTTGTTTTAGGAAATTCATCGCGTCGCGGCTGCCCGTCTTCGTCGGGCGGTAGAGCCCGAAGATTTGCCAGAAGGTGAAACCATCGAGCGCAGCGGCCACGACCATGGCGACTCCGGGCGGGAGACCGTCGTCGCCGAGTTCCTTCATCCAGGTGGCAAAGGCCTGCTGCATGGGCTCCAGCAATTCGGGATTGCTCCCCGCTGCGGCGAGCAGCGCGGCGCCGATCCGCTCGCGACGTTGCTCCCGCGCGTGGCCGGTGCGGCTGGCGCTTTCCGCGATCATCGCCCGCGCCGCCCGCCCCGGCCCTTCTGGCTCTGCGGCGTAGGCTTCTTCCAAATCGGCGGTGATTTCACCGACCAGCTTCTCCACCAGTCCGACGATCAGCGCTTCCTTGCTCGCGAAGTGGTAAAGCAGACCGCCCTTACTGATGCCTGCCTCGGCGGCGACCGCCTCGAGAGTGAGGCTGGAAATGCCTTTGGCCAGGATCACATTCTCGGCGGCGGTGAGCAGCTTCCCTCGGGAATCCTGGGAGCGTTGAGCTTTCGTCATGGCTCGTTACTATACCGGCTGGACGGTATTGCAACCGGCATTTTGGCCGCAGTGATCCCGCCGGGCGATGAGCCGGATCTTTGCAGCAATCCAATCTGACGCCCCTCCCTCCCGGAGCCGCTACAGGCTGCCGATGATCCCGTTCAGCGTGGCGCTCGGGCGCAACGCCGCGCAGGCCTTTGCGGTGTCGGGCTGGTAGTATCCACCGATCTCGACGGGCTGGCCCTGCACCGCGAGGAGTTCGCCCACGATCTTCTCCTCGTTCGCCGTGAGTTGCTCCGCGATCGGCGTGAAAATCAACTTCAGCTCCGCATCCGCCGTCTGCGCGGCGAGCGCCTGCGCCCAGTAGAGCGCGAGGTAGAAATGGCTGCCGCGGTTGTCGATGGTGCCGAGCTTGCGGCCGGGCGATTTGTCGTTCTCGAGGAACTTTCCGGTCGCCGTGTCGAGCGTGTCGGCGAGGACTTTCGCCTTCGAGTTGCCGAGCGTGTCACTGAGGTGCTCGAAGGACGCGGCCAGCGCGAAGAATTCGCCGAGCGAATCCCAGCGCAGGTAGTTTTCCTGCAGGTATTGCTCGACGTGCTTCGGCGCGGAACCGCCCGCGCCGGTTTCAAACAGCCCGCCGCCATTCATCAGCGGGACGATCGAAAGCATCTTCGCGCTCGTGCCGACTTCGAGGATCGGGAAGAGGTCGGTGAGATAATCGCGCAGCACGTTGCCCGTGACCGAGATCGTGTCCTGCCCGGCCACCAGCCGCTCGCAGGTGAACTGGCACGCCGCCGCGGGCGGCAGGATGCGGAGATCGAGCCCGCCGGTGTCGTGATCGGCGAGATAGGTGTTCACCTTCGCGATGATCTGCGCGTCGTGCGCGCGGGCGGCGTCGAGCCAGAAAACGGCGGGCGTGCCACTGGCGCGGGCGCGTTTCACGGCGAGCTTCACCCAGTCGCGGATCGGCGCGTCTTTCGTCTGGCAGGCGCGCCAGATGTCGCCGGCTTCGACGGCGTGTTCGAGCAGCACCTGGCCCGCGGAATCGGTGACGCGCACGGTGCCGTCGCCGGTGATCTGGAAGGTTTTGTTGTGCGAACCGTATTCCTCCGCAGCCTGCGCCATGAGGCCGACGTTCGGCACGGTGCCCATTGTCTTCGGGTCGAAGGCGCCGTGCTTTTTGCAGAAGTCGATCGTGGTCTGGTAGACGCCCGCATAGGAGCTGTCCGGGATCACGGCGAGCGTGTCCTGCGACTTGCCCGCCGCGTTCCACATTTGGCCGGAGGTGCGAATCATCGCCGGCATCGAGGCGTCGACGATCACGTCGCTCGGCACGTGCAGGTTCGTGATGCCCTTGTCGGAATTGACCATCGCGACCGCCGGACCGCTGGCGTAAGCCGCGGCGATGTCCGCCTCGATCGCGGCTTTCTGCTCCGCCGGGAGCGTCTGGATCTTCGCGACGAGGTCGCCGAAGCCGTTGTTGAAATCGACCCCGAGGCCCGTGAGCACCGCGCTGTTTTTGGCGATGAGATCCTTGAAAAATGTCTTCACCACGAGGCCGAAAATGATCGGGTCGGAGACCTTCATCATTGTCGCCTTGAGGTGCACCGAGAAGAGCACGCCGTCCCGCTTCGCCTCGGCAATCTGCTTTTCAAGGAACGCCACGAGCGCTTTCTTGCTCAGCACCGTCGCGTCGAAAATCTCACCCGCCAGCAGCGGCGTCTTTTCCTTCAAGACCGTCGCCCCGCCGTCCGCGCCGATGAATTCGATCTTCACCGTCGTCGCCGCGGGCACGGTCACGGACTTCTCGTTCGAGAAAAAATCGTCCTTGCCCATCGTCGCCACGCGGGTCTTCGAGTCCGGCGACCACGCGCCCATCGAATGCGGATGTTTGCGCGCATACTCCTTCACCGCCTTCGGCGCGCGGCGGTCGGAGTTGCCTTCGCGCAGCACCGGATTCACCGCACTGCCCTTGATCTTGTCGTAACGCGCCCGCGCATCTCTCTCCGCATCGGTCTGCGGATCGGCGGGAAAATCCGGCAGCGCGTAGCCCTTGGCCTGCAACTCGGCGATGGCCGCTTTGAGCTGCGGGATGGAGGCGCTGATATTCGGCAGCTTGATGATGTTGGCCTCGGGCTTCGTCGCCAGCGCGCCGAGTTCCGCGAGCGCATCCGGGATGCGCTGCTCGGGCGTCAGCCGGTCGGCGAAGGTGGCAATGATGCGGCCCGCGAGCGAAATGTCGCGCACCTCCACGGCGATGCCGGAGTGCTTGGTGAATGCCTGGACGATCGGCAGGAACGAGTAGGTCGCCAGCGCGGGTGCTTCGTCGGTCTGCGTATAAATGATGATAGGTGCCTCGGCCATAAGGATGCGTTTTTGCAAAAAGCGCGCGCAGTAGAACAAGGCGCACAGGCGAGGTCGAGGACGCGCTTGCCGGGATGGAAAATTCCCCGCGGGCCAGCCGGCGCCGGGGAACCCGCGAAACGAAAGCGCGCCGCGCCCGGCGCAGGACCCTACGTGCTGAATTCGATCTCGATGTGCTCCGCCTTGGGCGGCTCCAGCGCCGGCGCTGCTTTGCCAGGCTCGCCGGCGAGGGCGCGGTCGATCGTCGCGCGGAGTTCTTCGAGCGTCTGCCGGAGCCGCGGATCGTTGCGCCGCACGCCCCCTTTGGGCAGCGCGTCGAGTTGCGCGCGGGTCTGTATGTGCGCTTCGCGTTCGCGCACGAGTTCCGACTCTAGCCGCTCCAGCCGGGTCGCCAATTCATCGTAAGCCGCCTGCACCCGCTGGTATTTGAATTCGTAAGCTTGGGCCCGCTGCGCCTCGTTCGCCAGCGCGTGCCGCTCCTTGCGCAACCCCTCGATGTCGCGCTCGAACTTCGCGAGATCGTTTTGCGTCCGCTCCCAGATAAGCTTGAAGCGGGCGAGTTCGTTCGTCTTGCCCGAGAGTTCCATCTCGAGCGTCGAAGACAGCGCCTGCGCCTGCTCGAGGTCATTCGCCAGGGCGAGATAATCCGCCTGAACGATCGCAATCTCGCGATTCGACGAAATTTTCATCCCAGGCTGCGCCGGATTCGACGCGGAACCCGAACCGGACAACCGGTCGCGGGCGGTTCGTTCGGCGGGGGCTGGGCTCGGTGTCTTATCCATCGTGAAAAGGCAGTCCCCCAAAGTGCGGAACTATTAAACTCGGCTAGCGACCCCCGTGCCAACCATGCGGGGGAAACGAGCCCCCGAAGCGCCGGGGCTCTCCCCTAGTCATCATCATCCTTCTTCTTTTTCTTTTGATATTTCGAGGCCGCCGCGGCCTGCTGGTACTTGTATTGGTTGATCTTCTGCTGGTTTTGATACTGCTGCACTTTTTGCTGCGACTGATACTGGTTGATCCGCTGCTGCTTCGCAGAAGTGTTCCGCTGCTGCGAGTATCGCTGCTGATTCTGATATTGGGCGATCTTCTGCTCGTTCTGATACTGCTGTTGCCTCGAGGCGTAAGTATTTTGATTTTGCTGATACTGGTAGTTCCGCTTGGCCTGCGACTGCTGGTAACGGTAGCTGTCGCTGGAGGACGAGCGGGAGCGATAATCCCCATCGCGATCCCGCGAGGTGATGTAGCGCGCGCCATAGGGCAGGCTGGTGACATAGACCGGACGGCTGCCATCGTAGTAACGATAGCGCCCGCCCGATGAATAGTACCGGCGGCTGCCCGAAACATAGTAGGGGCCGTCATCGTAGGATCCGTCGCGGTCATCGTAATAACCGGAACTGTAGCCGCCGCGGCTGACGGAGACGCCGGTGTAGCCCTCGTCGTAGACGCAACCCCCGAGGGTCAGCGCGCCGAGTGAGGTGAGTAGGAGGAGGATCAGCTTTTTCATAGGGTGCGGGTTGGGAAAGGACTGCTTAAATGGATTGGAGTGAGATTGATTCGCCGGGGCTCACATGCCGTGCGCGATCTGGTATTCGCCGAGGCGTTTGATCTTGAAAACCTTGTCTTTCGGAATCCAACCGCGTTGCCCATAGTATTCACTGAGCCCGCCCGCGATCATTCGCGAAGTCCGCGCCGCGTCGTCGGTCGTGCCGTTGGCCGCCTGGTAAATCATGCTATAAACCGCCCCCACCCCGGGGCCACCACTCGTGATCAGGCCGGGCATCGCGTTACTTCCCCCCGTAGTGGAAAACTGGAGGAAAGGCTTCCGCCCGCCACTCGCCAGATCGAACACTTTCACCTCCGTCTCCATCTTCGATCCCCCGGCACCGAGGCCGATGAACATCCGCATCCCGCGGTTGCCGGAGTTCACGCGAACGAAGCGTCCCGTCACCAGCCAGCCGGTTCGCGGCACACCCGACGGCGGCACGACCTTCGAGGCCGGCGCCACGTGTTTGGTCACATTTTCCACCGTATAGTTTGCCAGTGTGTTCGCGGTCTCCTTGGCGAAGGCTGGCGTCTTCGAACCGTCCTTGTCCCAAGCCACTTTGTAGCTCGCCCCTTTCGTCTCAAAGGGCGCTACGTAGATCCGGCTCGGCCGCTTCACCTCGCCCGTTTTTTGGTAATCTTTCACGCTCACCGAGGAGCAGGCGCAGAGCGAAGTGGCGGCGAGGGCAGCAAAGAGGAGGCTTTTCATCGAGGGTTGGAAAATTTGGGCGAAGCCGGGCCTCAGAGGCTCGACGCATTTTCTGTTATACGGTGCTGCTGGTGTCAGCGGCTGTTCGGTCCGCCGAATTTCAGTGCACCCGCGAACTCGTCTCGGCCTTCAGCAGATCGTCGATCGTTTCGCGGCGCGAGATCATCTCCACGCTGCCGTCCTCCTCCAGCCAAAGCTGCGGCGCGCGGCCGATCGAGTTGTAGTTCGACGCCATCGCGTAGCCGTAGGCGCCGGCGTCGGCGAGCGTGAGCAGGTCGCCCGCTTCCGGCCGCGGGAGCAGGCGCGGGGCGAGCAGTTCGCGGTCGTCGCGGGTAAAGATGTCGCCGCTCTCGCAGAGCGGGCCGGCGACCACGATCGGTTCGCGCGGCATGTTCGGATCTTCGTGATCGCGGCCCACGATCTCGATGCGGTGAAAGCTGCCGTACATCGCCGGTCGCACGAGATCCACGAACCCCGCATCGACCATCGCGAACGTCGCGCCGCTCCCCTTCTCGTTGCTCCGCGTCCGCTTCACATCGGTGACGCGCGCGACCAGCGTGCAACCCGGCGCCACGTAATAGCGGCCGGGTTCGATCTCCAGCCGCAGGTCGTGCCGCACCGCCGCCGCGAGCCGCTGGTGGCAGGAATTGAAAAGGTCGCGCAACGGCTCCACCGGAATCTGGGCGCCGTGTTCCTTGTAATTGTGCGGGATGCCGCCGCCGAGGCTCACCGCGGTGAGGTTCGGGAACTTCTTACTCATCTGCACAAACTCCGCCGCCAGCCGGGTCAGGTTTTCGTGCAGCTCCGCATACTGCGGCCCGCTGCCGATGTGCGCGTGCAGCATCGTCACCGCCAACCCTGCGCGCTCCGCGGCTTCGTTCGTCGCGAGCAAATCTTCGCCCCAGATGCCGTGCTTCGAGCTCGGTCCGCCAGTGTCGCAGGCATTCACATGCCCGTGGCCGAAACCCGGATTCACCCGCAGCGAAATCGGCCCGCGATAACCCGCGCGCTGGAGATCGGCGACCTGTCCGGGCGAACCGATGTTCGGGAGGATGCCGTGCTCGAGCACCACGTCCATCGCGTTGTCGCGGAAGACATCGCACGTCAGCGCAATCGCCGGCGGCTGGTGGCCTGCCGGATAGCCAGCGTGCAGCGCCCGCAGCACTTCATTGCCGGAAACCGCGTCAATCCAAATGCCCGCCCGCTGCATTTCCCTCAGCACCTTCGTCGCCGGGCACGCCTTCATCGCAAACCGCGCCTGCACGCCCGGCGAACCGGACATGAACTGCACGTCCTCGATCCGCTTCCGGATGACGCTCGCATCGTAGATGAAGAACGGCGTGCCGACTTTCTCGGCGAGGGAACGAAGCAGGGCGGGGTCGTGGGACATGACGGAAAAAAGGGGCGCAATATGCCGCTCCAACCCCTGCCGCGCAAGGCTCGCGGCTTACGCAAAGAGCGCCGCCAGATCCACGCGCCGTCAGCGTCGATGGCCAGGCGGGCGAGGAAGGCGACGCGACGGCTTCACCCCGTGATCTTCGCGTAAGCGTGCCCCTCGTTCTGGTCGATCCGCTCGGGGCGGCCTTTGTTCGGGTAAACCAGCTTGGTATGATCGACGCCGAGCAGGTGCATGATCGTGGCGTGCAGGTCGTGGACGTGCAGTTTGTCCTCCACGGCGTAGAGGCCGAGGTCGTCGGTCGCGCCGATCGTCTGGCCGCCTTTCACGCCGCCGCCGGCCATCCACATCGTGAAGCCGCCCGGATTGTGATCGCGTCCCCCGCCCTGCTCACTCATCGGCGTGCGCCCGAATTCACCGCCCCAGATGACCAGTGTCTCGTTCAGCAAACCGCGCGCTTTGAGATCGGCGAGCAGACCGGCGATCGGCTTGTCCACAGAGCGGCAGAGCTTCGAGTGATTTTCCTCCAGCTTCGCGTGGCTGTCCCACTTGCTGCCCGCGCCGCTGTAGAGCTGCACGAAGCGCACGCCGTTTTCCACCAGGCGACGGGCGAGCAGACAGTTGCGGCCATAGACCGCGGTCTCCGGCGCATCCATGCCGTAGAGCGCTTTGGTCGCGTCGGTCTCCTTGCTGAGGTCAACGGCTTGCGGCGCCTCGGCTTGCATCTTGTAAGCGAGTTCGTAAGCGCGGATGCGGGCGTCGAGTTCCGTGTTATCGGTGCGAGTCGCGCCGTAGTCGCGGTTGAAAGTGGCGAGCAGGTCCAGCTTGTCGCGCTGCCGGTCGTTGGCCATGCCCTTGGGGTTATCGAGATACTTGATCGGCACGCCGTCGGAGCTGAATTCCACCCCTTGATAAACCGCCGGCATGAAACCGCTGCCCCAGTTCCGCACGCCGTTCACCACCGTGCCTTCGCTGTCCTTGATGACTACAAAGCCGGGCAGATTCTGGTTCTCGCTACCGAGCCCGTAGTTCACCCACGCCCCGAGCGAGGGGCGTCCGCCGAAGATCGAACCGGTGTTCATCTGGCACACGCCGCCCGCGTGGTTGATACCATCGGAGACGCAGGAACGAATCACCGCCAGGTCGTCCGCGTGCTGCGCCACATTTTCAAACCAGTCGGACACCAACAGCCCGCTCTGACCGTACTGTTTCCACGCGCGTTTCGACTCCAGCAACGGCGCGCCGCTTTCGCCCATCGCGAGCACCGGTTCCTTGAAACTCGGCGGGAGTTTTTGCCCGGCGAGTTCGTTGAGCAGCGGCTTGCGGTCGAAGGTGTCGAGATGGCTCGGACCGCCTTCCATGAAGCAGAAGATCACGTTCTTCGCGCGGCCCTTGCGGTTGGCGAGCTGCGCGAGCGCGGGGTTGTGAGCGCTCGGCGCGGCGAGCACTCGTTCACCCATCAGCGCGGAGAGCGCCACGGCGCCGAAGCCGCAGCCAGCGCGGCGGAGGAAGGCGCGGCGGGAAGTGGGGAGGTCGATGTTATTGCAGGACATGGCGGGGGTTAGTGGAGGTAGAAAAATTCGTTGGCGTTGAGCAGGACGTGGCAGAGATCGGCGAGCGCGACTTGGCGCGGATCGACCGCATCCGCGGTCTCACCGCTGGACCAGGCGAGCTGCTGGCCGGGGCCGCTCGTCGCGTTCCAGGTCACGAGCGCGGGTGCGTCCCACTTGACCGGATCGGGCGCGAGCGCTTCGTCCGGGAGGAGGCCGCGCGCCACGCGCGCCGCTTCGATCCGGCCATCCCACTGATGCGCCACCGCGCGTTTGTTCACACCGCCGATGACCAGCCCGGACACCCCGTTGCCGAGCCCCGCCCGGACGATGTGCGGCGCCACCGAAGTGAGCACCGGCGCGTTCGGTTTGCCGAGCTGCTGCGCGCGGAAAGTGACGGTATGCGCCGCGCACGAAACCCGCACCGCAACGTGATAACTCACGCCGAGTTCCAGCCGCAGATCGGACGCCACCGGCTCGTAGGCGATGTTCCTATTCTCATCCTCGCCCACGAGCTGGATGATGAGGTTGCGCGGCTTGAAGCGCGACTTCTCGCCCGTCACCCCAAGGCTCCAGCCGAAGCCTTCGACGTTGTCTTTCCCGTTGTTCCAGCGCGACGCGATCGTCCGCACCGCCGCCCCCGCGTCGATGCTCTCCAGCTTCACCACGGCCTCCACTGTGAACTCGTCGCCTTCCTTCTCCGCAGTGCGCGCCACGAGCCGTTCCTGCGGCGTGTTTTCCTTGAACTGGCTCGCATTCTCCCGCTCCGCCAACGTCGCCGCGGGCTGCGGTCCGCTCATCGTCACGCGCTTCTCGATGAAGCTGGCCGCCGCCTCGATTTCCTTGGCCGTCGGCGGGCGGCCGAGCGCGTACTGCCACGCCTCTTCCACCGTCTTCACGCGGGCCGACAGCTTTTGGGCGCGCGCCAGCGTCCAGTCGCCATTGAGCAGCAGCAGCGCCTGCGTGGGCGTGGTGGTGCTCTGCCGCTCGGAGGTGCTGGCGAAGCCAGCCGGCGCGTCGAGACTGCGCAGCAGCTCGTTCTGACTGTTGCGCTTTTTCATCGTGTAGATCGAGCGGCGCACGCCGTTGGCATCCGCGGCCGGGCCGCCTTCTTTCAAGTCTAACTCCCCGCTCGCCGCGAGCATCGCATCCCGCGATTGTTCGGCGTCGAGCCGGCGCGGGTTGAAGCGCCAGAGATATTTGTTCGCCGGGTCGAGCTTCGCCGCCAGCTCCGGCACCGCGCGGTGCGCCGTCTGGCGGAAGGTGGCCGAGAGCAGGATCTCGCGGTGTAGCTTCTTCAAGCTCCAACCGCCCGCGAGGAAGCTCTGCGTGAGATAGTCGAGCAGCTCGGGATGCGACGGCTCCTCGCCGAGTTTACCGAAGTCATTCGGCGTGGGGACGAGCCCGCGGCCGAAGAGATAGTGCCAGACGCGGTTCGTGATCACCCGCGTGGCGAGCTGATTGTCCGGCCGCGTGATCCACGCCGCGAGCGCGCTGCGGCGGCCGGTGGAATTTTCCAGCGGCGCAATCTGCGGCTCGCCGGGCGCGAGCAAAGTCAGAAAGCCGGGCGCGATGTCCGCCTCGCCCTTGCGCGTCTTGAGCGGATTCTTCGGCCCCTTCGCCGAGGCGTCGGTGGCGACGAAGGCATCGAGCAGCGGCTGCGGTTTGATGTCGTCGAACTTTTTCAACTCCTCGAGCAGCGCCTGATACCGCGCCTTGTCCTCCGGTTTTTTGATCGCCTTGATCGCGTCGAAACGCTCGCGCTCATACGCCATCTGCCGCTCGCAGAAGTACCCGAACTGCCAGTCCTCCGGCGCGCGCTCCGCCGGCTTCCGGTCCACCATCGCGCGGATGTCTTCGGTGAATTTTTCGTAGGCCTTCTGAATGCTCTTCTGGATCAGTGGCTCGACCATCGCGTCGATCTCCGCGCGGAGGTCTTTCGTCACCGCTTCCCACTTCGCCTGCTGCTCGGCAAAGCGCGTCTTCTCCGTATCCGTCGCCAGCTTCAGATCATCGCGCCAGCGCACCGGCGCGAAGAAGGCGCGCAGCCGGTAGTAGTCCTTTTGCAGGATGGGATCGAACTTATGATCGTGGCACCGCGCGCAGCCGTAGCTGAGGCCGAGGAAGAGCTCGCCCGCGTTGTCCGTCATGTCGGTGAGGATGACCTCGTACTGCCCGCGCGCGTCGCGCTGATTGTATTCGTAGATCGGGTTGCGCAGATACGAAGTCGCCACCAGCACGTCGGGATTTTTCGCATCGATCTCATCGCCCGCGAGCTGCTCACGCACGAACTGATCGTAAGGTTTGTCCGCGTTCAGGCTCTTGATGATGTAGTCGCGATACGCCCACGCCGCCGGGCGATACGCGTCCTGGTTGTAACCATCGCTCTCCGCGTAACGCGTGAGGTCGAGCCAGTGCTGCGCCCAGCGTTCGCCGTAGCGCGGGCTGCCGAGCAGTTCGTCGATCAGTTTTTCGTAGGCCTGCGGATCGCTGCTGTTCACGAACGCCTCCGCCTGCGCCGTGGTCGGCGGCAGGCCGTGCAGGGTGAAGTAGAGGCGGCGCACCAGCTCGCGGCGATCCGCTTCCGGCGCAGGCGTGAGGCCCAGCTCGGCGTGTTTCTGCGCCACGAATTGATCGATGTCCGTGCGCACCCAGTCGCTCTTCACCACGGGCGGCGCGGGCTTCGTCAGCGGCTGGAAGGACCAAAATTTCCGCTGCTTTTCGGTGAAGCCCAGCTCGTCCACCTGCGCGATGCTGGCGTCGGTCTTCGGCCACGGCGCGCCGAGCTTTACCCACTTTTCGAGCACCGCGATTTCCTTCTCCGGCAGCTTCTCTTTCGGCGGCATTTCAAAGTCCGGATCCTTGTAACGAATCGCCTGGATGATCAGCGATTCATCGGGATTCCCGGCGATCAGCGCCGCCCCGGAATCACCGCCTTTCGTAATGTAACTGATATGATCGAGCCGCAGACTGCCCTTCTGTTTCTTCTCGCTGTGGCACTCGTAGCAGCGATTCGCGAGCAGCGGACGCACTTCGTTTTCAAAGAATTTGAGCGCCTCGCGTTCGGCGTCGGTTTCGGCCGCCGTGAGCGAGGCGGTAAAGCAAGTGAGCAGAATGAGGGATAGTCTCTTCATGGGGGTAAAACGTTGTTGAGGATTCTCGGGTAGGGTGGGCGTCCCGCCCGCCGGTTTCGGCGTCCCGCCGAAACGATCTTCCGCACCGTGGGTAGCGAGTCACCACCCGGCAGCGTAGAAGTTCGTTCCAGCAGGATGCCCGAACCGGCGGGCGGGACGCCCACCCTACCCGAGAGATTGATGCACCGGCTGTTCATTTCAGGCGCAGGGTCGGGGGGCGGGCGGTGGGGTGTTCTTTCGACGCGAAGCCGTGGGCAAGGCCGTTCGGATCGCTCTCGCCGGTTTCGCGGATGATGAGGAAGCTGACGAGCCCGTTCGTGTCCGCATGGATGAAATCCGCGAACGCCTCGCCGCGCACGGTGAGCGGGCCGCCGGAGCCGCCGCGCGGCATCCAAAACTCGGCCAGCTTGCGGACGGCGTTGGGATTCACCCCCTCGTCGGTGCTGCCGGGGAGCGAAGCCCAGCGCATTTCTTTTTCGTCCCACGCATCGAGCGACTCGTCGGCGAGGCCATAGACGGCGAAGCGCGATTCATCCGGCACCAGCGCGGAGAAGCCGAAGCCGCTCGGCTCCGGATCGAGCACGAGCTGCACTTCCGCCACCGCTGCGGTCGCGACTTGCGAGACATCGAAGGTCAACACCGCGCGGCGCTCGTTTTTTTGGCCGGCGTCGATGTCTGTATGTTTCACGATGATCAGCAGTTGCGTGCCGAGCGGCGCGCCGTTGTCGCCGCGGCGGGCGTAGCCGTCCTTGCCCCCGCCGAACGACGTCGGGATCGCCGTCCAGCCGCCGGCTTCCAGCACCTGCTGGCCGCGCGTCGGTTCTTGCCCGAGCGGCGTGTTGCCCGAGCCGACGTGCAGCCCCTTGCCCTCGGTGAGTTTTTTCATCGCGCCGCCCTTGAGGTCACCGATTTCCACTTCGCCCTCGAAGACGCGCACCTGCGAATTCCCCGTCGCCGCCGTCGTCACGCCGAACTTCGTCCCGAGATCGACCACCTTGATGTCCGGCGTATCGACGGTGAAGCCATGCGCCGGCTCCGGCACTTCGGCGGTCAGCGTTCCCTCGATCAGCCGGCAGTGCATCGCGGTGAGAATCTCCAGCGTCGTCGGCGCCTCGATAGTCACCGTCGCGCCGCTTCGAAACTTCAGCGTCGCGATGCCTTCGACCAGCGCGAGTCTGCCGATGCCGAGTTTCGAGTTCACCGCCGTGGGCAAATCCGAACCCGCCCATTTGCAATTCTCCGCCTGCACCAGAATGGCGACCGGGCGGTGGAAAAGCGTCCCCTTCGCGCTAAAAGCCAGCGTCGCCAGCAAAGTCACGGCAGCCGCCAGCGCGCCGGCCCAGACCGCTACGGGCCAGCGGCGGATGATCTTGGACTCCGCGGGCGCCGGTGCCTGCAACAGCTCGATCAACGTCTCTCGCTCCGCGCGCAACGAGGCGTGCAGCCACTGCTGATCGACGTAAGCGGCGCGCAGTTCCGCGTCGGCGATCACGTCGCGCTTGAAGGCTTCCATTTCCTCCTCGCTCAGCAGGCCATCCAGCGCGCGCTGGATGCGGTCGTCGTTCGGCAAGGTCTTCATGGCGTGGCGAGCTGTCGGTTGACGCATCCGTTGAGCACCACGCGGATGCGGCTGAGCAGGCGGTAGACGGCCTCGACCGTGCGCTCGCTCTTCGCGGCGATTTCCTCCACCGCGCAGTCTTCGTAGTAACGCCACACCACAATCTTGCGATGCGCCTCGGGCAGCTTGCGCAGGCACAGCTTCAGCGCGTCCGCCTTCTGATCTAAAATGTCCGACCGCCGATCGATCTCCGCCGCCACCGCCTCGATGAATTCTTCGTCGAGCGATGAACTCGGCCGCTTCTTCTCGGAGCGCCGGTAGTTCAGAATCTGGTTCGTCGCGATCCGCCGCGCCCACGCCCGGAAGTTCGTCCCCGCCTCGAAGCTCGCGAAGTGTTTCCACATCGTCACCTTCACCTCCTGCAGGATGTCCTCCGCATCCGCCGGCCGCGCCACCAGGCTGTAGACATACGTCGCCAGCCAGCGGTCGTGCTGGGCGAGCAACCGGAGGTAATCCTCGGTATGAGCGGTGGAATCTGGGGGATCGGAATCCATGTTTCGGAGCCACAAGGTTTGGCGTCGGAAGTTTTGGACAATTATTTCCGAGAATCTTCGCCATCCCGGCGCTCAAGCGAGGAATTCCGGCGCTCGGTGCGCGGGCTTCTCGTGGTAATCCAGCGCCCGGCCTGATTTGAGCCGCCCACCGGCGCCGCCGAGGACGATGACCGGGAGTTGGTCGTTGTCGTGCTTTGCGCCGGGGTCCTGCGCATCGGCCAGCACGGCATCGAGCACGCTCTTGTCGCCGGGCGTTGCGTCGTCCTTGAAGAGCCGGTCGAAGGCCAGCGCGGGGTAGAGTTCCAGCGGCGTCGGGGTCGTCGGCGAGCTCCACGAGATGTGCGAGCTGTAGAGCATCGAGTAGTTCTTGTGTACCGAGGGATTCGACCACCCGCAGCCGAGCACGAGGCTCGGCACTTTCGTCGAACGTCCATAAGTC
>Ga0105047_10001696_pt1 | contig 39578 bp, 31 predicted proteins | sample MAT04_FD_78384 | JGI IMG/M metagenome (GOLD analysis project Ga0105047, IMG submission 78384) | Freshwater microbial communities from Lake Fryxell liftoff mats and glacier meltwater in Antarctica - MAT-04 (megahit assembly) | ecosystem: Environmental > Aquatic > Freshwater > Ice > Liftoff...
ATTTGAGATTTGAGATTTGAGAACGACGAACGAGACACGAGAGCCGACTTCACGAGGCAACTTTAAAAATGTCCCACGACGACCACGGCCACGATTCGCACGGCCACAACGGTCACTCGGCCGCGCGCGAGTTCGACGTCAAAATCCTGCGGCAGGATGGCCCCGGCCAGGCCAGCTATTGGGAACGTCATCGCGTTCCGCACGTCGCCGATATGAACGTGATCAGCGTGCTGCAGACGATCGCCGCCCAGGCCAAAACGGCCGAAGGCCAGCCGGTCGCTCCGGTCTCGTGGGACTGCAACTGTCTGGAAGAGGTCTGCGGCGCCTGCACGATGGTCGTGAACGGCCGCACTCGCCAGGCCTGCTCGGCCTTGGTCGACCGCCTGCTCGACGACAACCCGGGCGAGATCACGCTGGAGCCGATGTCGAAGTTCCCGGTAGTCCGCGATCTGTTCGTCGATCGCTCGCGGCTCTTCCGGGCCCTCAAGAAAGTGCATGCCTGGGTCGATGTCGACGGCTACTACGACGCCGGCGCGGGCCCGCGGATGTCGCAGGAAGAGCAGGGGGTGGCCTATCCTCTGAGCGAGTGCATGAGCTGCGGCTGCTGCCTCGAGGCCTGCCCGCAGTACACCAAGATCGAGCTGACCCAGCACCCGGGCGAGTCGGACGCCGACTTCGAAAAGCGAAAGAACAACGCCTACGACGAGGGCTTTGTTGGGGCGCATGCCATCAGCCAGGCGATCCTGTTCAACACCAACCCGACCGGCAAAATGGAACAGTCGGTTCGTCTGGACGCCCTGATGGCGCCGGGCGGCATCCAAGTCTGCGGCAACGCCCAGAACTGCGTGGCGGTGTGCCCCAAGAAGATCCCGCTGACCACTTCGATCGCCAAAGCGGGGCGGGCGACGACCGTGCATGCCATCAAGAAGATCTTCGACTATTAAGCATTCTGTGGGGCAGGCGTCCGGCGCTTTGTGGTGCAGGCGTCCCGCCTGCCTGGCGCTCTCTCAAGTTTTCCATCCCCGCGGTCGTCTCTTTCGAGTGCCGAGCGGGATGAAAGATGGATCGCGCCAGAGAATACCAGGCAGGCGGGACGCCTGCACCACAAGTAGGGGACGCTTGCACATCGTTTTCTGATTGACCGGCCATTTCTTTTGCCGATATGATGGAAACCTGAGCGTCCGCGTTTCCGACGTCGAGGTTTCTCATGATTCACCGCCGACCTATATTGCTCGCGCTGTTGTTCGGCGGATGGCTGGTCGCAGGCGTCTCGAACGCTCAGGCCCAGACGGCCGTGCAGCTCCCCACCTTCAACATCTTCACCGTCAACACGACCGTGTCGGTCCCCGACCGCGGCGGTGCCCTGTTGGGCGGTGTGAATCGTTCCAGCGAAGGCCGCAGTGAGTTCGGCGTTGGTCCTGTCCCGATGCCGTTCCGCAATCAGGGAATCGGCTCGTCCAAATCGGCCACCAACATGAGCGTGACGGCCACCATCCACGACCTGCGAGAGATGGATCAGGAGATCCTTTCGCGCAGCAACTATGTGATGCGCGATCCGGCCGAAACCCTGCCGATGCGGCAATTGGCCGGCGCTCGCGAAGCGGTCGGTCCTCCGTCGAGCATCGCGGCGATCCAGCAGCAGAAATCGCTGGAGAAGTTCGCCGAGCAACAGGACGCGCTGGCCTCGTTCGAGAAGGGCTTGAAGGCCGAAGAGACCGGCAAGCACTCGATCGCCAAGATCCATTATCAAATGGCGCTGAAGCGGGCAACCGGCGACTTGAAGGCGGCCATCGAAGAGCGACTGTCCGGCATGTCGAGGCCCGCGTCAACGTCGCGAGCGGCCCGCACGACAGGCGAATAGGCCCGCCCCGACGGCCCTCGCACCAAGCGGCAGGGCGTGACGTATACGAATCGACATCGTATCATGTCGCCGACATGCTCCCCCTCTGGACGGACCTGGAGATTCCCCGCCCATGCCTCGCTATCCGATCGACGACGAAGACGACGAGCATGCCGCGCCGTACGACGCCGACGACGAGGGGGATGAGTACGGGGAGGAAGGGGATTGGGTGGCTGGCGAAGATGGACTGGTCGACGACTACGACGAACTGGACGACGAGATCCTGACCGTTGAGTGCCCGGCCTGCGGGGCCGAGGTGATTGCCGATGTAGGCAAGTGCCCCTGCTGCGGCGAGTACCTGGACGAAGTGCCCCCCGGCTGGCAGGGGAAGTCGTGGGGCTGGAAGGCGATCGGCCTACTGGGGATCTTGGCTGTGATCCTGACAAGCGTCTTCACGTATTGGGGCTTCTAGCCTTCTCCTCTCGGCCTCTCGGTCCCAGGCTCCGCCTGGGCCCGCACGAACCCGAGGCTCCGCCTCGTTGGAGTTGCTCCCCGCTCCCCGTCGCCGTTCGCCTGTGATTTTGACCGCGACGAAGTCGGTGAGAAGTCCGGGCCAGGCCAGCAACTACGAAACGCGACACCTTTTTGTCCCGCACGAGGTAGAGCCTCGGATTACGGGACCGCACAAGCGCGAGGTAACACTAGACAAGCAAAGAAACTGGCGGCCTTTATAGCGACGCTAGCAACTGATCCTCAGAGTCGTTCCATTCGAACGTTCCAAGATACACGGGTTCCTGGTTGTTCTTTGACTTTCGTTTAGTTCGGCAATATTCAGCAAAGTCAAAGTCGTACTGCGCGATGACGTAGAGCGCTTTGCCTATCTTGCGGTTCTTCAGTTCGATCAATGCTGACGAGAGAAATGAGTAAGCATAAGAAAGCTCCGCAAGAAGCGCGGCTGCGGGCTGCTGCTTCCATTTCTCCTCATCGACAATGACTTCCTGCGAATCCAAATCGTAGGAAGTTACGCCGCAAAGCTCTTTTAAGATGTCGATCTCCGGGCTGATTTTCTTGTAGCCCACCCAAATCGATACGGGTCCTTTCTTGATCCGCCGCTTCGTCGCCTTAGCCATGGAACCCTCCTACCGCTTCACCGCCAGATACAGCGCCTGCAAATACGGAATCGGCTCCGCGCCCAACGCGTTCAGCACCGTCCCGCCCGCGGTAAAGCAGTGGGTGATCCAGTCGGGCTGGCCGTACTTGTCTACTGCCGCTCCCCCTTCACCACCGCCGACGTAGACTTCCAGCCCGGCGTCCTTCATCTTCTTCAGCTCGCTGGTGAACCGCTTGGTGCCGTTCTCGAACCGTGCATCCTCGAACATGCCGAAGACGCCGTTGTGAAAGGCCACCAGCGGGGTGGGGCTGGCCTTGCTCTTGGCGATGAACTTGTCGACCTCTTTGCCGAAGTGGTCGCTCGACTTGGGACCGACGTCGAACTGCTGGTCGGTGGGACCCAGCTTGTCGGCCACGCTGCCGTCGGCCAGCACATAGTCGACCGGCAGCACGAACTCGGCCCCATGCTTGCGGCCGGTCTCCAGAATCTTCTGGGCCTGGTCGATGCGCGACGGATCGATGTAGTACGGCTTGTCGGCATGGGCCGGATCTTCGGCCACGCCTAGCGAGACGTTCTTCCCCGAGATCCGCCCGTCAGCCTTCAGCAGGGCCATGGCCAACGAGCCGGCCGTAATGACCATCTTCACCTTCCCACGCTCGACGATGGCCGACAAGTCATCGAGCTTGTCGGTCTTCAAACCGCTGAAGACGACCAGCTCGGCGTTGCGACAGCGGAGCATCGGCCCGTGAAACTGCCCGGCGATGTACTTGCCCAGCGCGACGCGATCCATGCCGGCCGGCACCACCACGCTCGAGGTATCCAGGCTGCCGGCCGAAAGGGCCTCGTGTACGTAGACCTTGGCCACCTTCTCGGACAGCTCGTTGCAGAGCGTGGCCAGCCGCGGCGCCAGACCTTCCAGGTCCTTCTCCTTGGCCTTCCACAGCACCGTTTCCAGGCCGTACTTGCGGGTGTTCTCGAGCAGAATGATGCTCCCCGGCGCGGCCTTCGCCACGGCATCGGACAGCTCGGGCTTGATCTTGCCCGTGGCATCGTCGAGCCAGTCGCCAATCAGCGAGATCTCGCAGCCCAGCAGCTCGCCCAGCCGCTTCTGCACCTTGTTCAGCGAACCTTCCGGCTTGCGGCCGATGTGGCCGAAGACGATCTGCTTCCAACCCTTCGCCTGGCCGTACTTCAGGGTCTCGACCATCGAGCGAAGCCGGATGTCGCCGTCGCCGACCGTGGGGCCGGGCTTGGCGTCGACATCGCCGCGAATCAGCACGGCCGTCCCCTTGGGCAGATCGGCCAGCGTGTCGAGCCCCGGCATCGCCGCCAGGTACTCTTCCAGGCCCAACTGCGGCGCGCCGGGTCCGATGCCCATCAGCTTCTTGCACCAGTCGACGATGGATTGCGAGGTTACGGCAGGCATGCGAATCTCCGGAAGTTGGGCGTGAACGGCGGGCGAACCCGCGTCTCTTGTTTGACAGCCCCCTGGCAGGCAGAATCCAGCACGGGATCCGCGCGCCGGGCGGGAAGAGGCGCCAGTGGCAACGGCACGTCAGGATAGCAAAACCCATATCAAACGGAAGGACAGGCCCCGCATGGCCGACGTCGGTTTTATCGGGCTGGGAACGATGGGGCGACACATGGCCCACAACCTGCTCAAGGCCGGGCATCGCGTGACCTTCTACGCCCGTCGCCTGGAAGTCATCGACGAGTTCACCCGGCTTGGGGGACGTGCGGCCAAGAGCCCGGCTGCCGTGGCCCGCGAGTCGGAGTTCATCATCACCATCGTCACGGCCGACGCGCAGGTCCGCGAAGTGGTGCTTGGCCCCGAGGGAGTGATCGAAGGAGCCGCCAAAGGGAAGATGCTGATCGACATGAGCACCATCGGCCCCGGCACCACCCGCGAGATCGGCGAACGCCTGGCCGCATCCGGCATGGAGATGCTCGATGCGCCGGTCTCCGGCGGGCCGTGGGGAGCCGAAGCGGCCACGCTGGCCATCATGGTCGGCGGAGAGGCCGGCGACTTCGAACGCGCCCGACCGCTCTTCGATGTGCTGGGCAAGAAGATCTTTCACCTGGGCCCGCTCGGTTCCGGCCAGGTGGTGAAGCTGGTCAATCAGATGATGGCTGGCAGCATCATGTGCCTGATCGGCGAAGGGCTGGCGCTGGCCGCCAAGTCGGGCGCCAACCTGGAGATGTTGGCCGACGTGGTCGCTGCCTCGAGCGGGAACTCGAGCTGTTTCGAGGCCCGGGCCCGCAAGTTCGTCTTGGCTGGCATGTACCAGCCCGGCTTCATGACCGAACTGATGCGGAAAGACGTCGGCCTGGCGTTGGAACTGGGGCACGAGTTGCACGTTCCCATGCCACTGGCCGCCGCGGCGCTGGAGCAATACACCACGGCCATGTCGATGGGTTTGGCTGAGCAGGACTTTGCCTCGGTGGCCAAGGTGAACGAGCGAGCGGCAGGGGTGAAGTTGAACAAGTAGCGGACCGTGGCCTGTAGGATCGACGCCCGATGGCACGTGTCGCAATCTCCTTGTGGCTGATCGTTGTGGCCGCGCTGTTCGCGGCCAACCTCGCGTTTTACCACGATTCTCCAATCGCCATTCTGTTGAATGACGGGCCGATTCATGTTTACGGATGGCCTTGCGGCGCCGTCGAAATTCACTGGGAACCGCGGCAATATCCCTTCGTTCAATCGAGCTGGAAATTTTTGGTTTGGCGGCTCTCGAATGCGATCATTCGAGTCAATACCGTCGGCCTGGTGGTCAATCTGGCGCTGCCCGCAGGAATCACCGCGCTGCTGGCCCGCAGCTTGAACCGGTGGGGCTTGGCGTTTCGCAGGTTCTCGCTGCTCGATGTGTTGTTGCTAACGCTCTATGCCGCGGCGCTGTTGACTGCCCTCCGCGCGGGCCGAAGCCAAGCGGGCGAGGGACTCTGCCGCTGGCTCGCCATCTCTGCACCGATTCTGGCCGGCATAGGACTGATCGTTGTGACGTGGATACGGACGGTGCCTGCCGAGCGGCCGCGATATCAAACAGCCCTGTTTGTTGTGATCGTCGTGGCTTGTACGGTTGCCAACTTGGGTGCGAGAAGTACGGATATCCTCGGCTTTACGATCAAGTACGGCTCGCCACTTACGTGTTACACCAGCAGTATTTCAGCCACCAAGGTTGATGAGGCGGCACTGGATATTTTTGCCGTCAGCTCGATCCCCTGGGGAGCAGATCGGGACGGAGTCATGGATTGGACATCGCTAGGGATCAACATGGCTCTGGCGGGAGTGCTGGCGCTAGTCTTGCCGCAAGGATTCAAGCGCTGGGGCAGCCCTCTGAGACGCCCCGCGCGGGGCGAGGCACTGGCGGTAACGGGCTACCTGCTGATCCTGTGGCTGGCATGGCAATCAAACGCCGACTGGTTTTGGCGTAACAACGCGCCCGATGTCTATCAGGTGCTGCTAGTTTGGCCTCAGTACCTCGGCTGGGCGATCTCGGCCCTGGCGATTTTGCATTGGCTGAAAGGCTGGGCTGCTTCGACAGGGGGCGACCCAGCGCGAAGCGGAGCAAGTCGTGCGTGACCGCCTCGCGCCGGCGTCGTCCGTTCGCTACGCCATCGACCGGCTCAACCAGTCGGCGAAGCGGGTCTTGCCGATGCGCGGGTTGGCCCCCGGCGTCAGGCTTTGGTCATTCACGGCGATTCCGAAGTACCGGGCGTTGGGATCCGACGTAACCTTGCGGGGATCTTTTTTCGCGATCAAGAACCGCCGCACCAGTTCATCCAGACCGACCGGTTCCGGACCCGCCACGTCGATGGTCCCGTTCAGCGGCTTGTCGAGCGCCACTTCGGCCACCGCGGCCGCCACGTCATCGGAGACAATCGGCTGGAACAGGGTCGACGGCAGTCGCACCGTGTCTCCTTCGGTTGCCGATTGGGCGATGACTCCCACGAACTCGAAGAACTGCGTGGCCCGTACGATCGAGTAGGGAATCTTCGAGGCCTTGATCAGGTTCTCCTGCACCATCTTGGCCCGGAAGTAACCGCTCTCCTGCAGACGCTCGGTGCCGACCACCGATAGAGCAACGTGATGCTTCACACCGGCGACGGCTTCGGCGGCCAGCAGATTGCGCCCGCCGCGCTCGAAGAAGTCCATCACCGGCTCGTCGGCGAAGGAGGGAGAATTGGCCACATCGACCACGACCTGCGCTCCGGCGAGTGCTTGGTCCAGGCCTTCGCCCGTCAGGGTGTTCACCCCCGACGAAGGAGAGGCGGCCAGCACTTCATGCCCTTGCTTGCGCAGGTTGCTGACGACCTTCGAGCCAATCAGCCCCGTGCCACCAATGACAACGATCTTCATGGGATGCTCCTCGATAAATGGTTCACGAATAGGATGGAGTTCTTGTCGCTCGCCAAGTCGATCTAGTGCTTCTTGGTTTCGGGAATGGCGACTTCCTGGGCGTCGCGCGGATGGACCACGAAGGCAATCAGGCGTGTCTTTCCCTTGGCAGCGGGATTTTTAGAGACCCGATGCAGACACCCGGTCGGTTCGTAGAACGTCTCGCCCGCCTTGAAGCGCTTGGTCGGCTGGTCGTCGATCCCCAGCTCGTACTCACCTTCCAACACGTACACGAAGCCCGGCCCCGGGTGGCGATGGGCCAGGCCCGATTGGCCAGGTTCGATCGTTACCTCGACGACGGTCACCTTGGCCTCCTTGCCGTCGACCTTCTCCTGAATGTTCTGGGCAGCGAGGACCTTTACGGCTTCGCCGTCGTTGTGCAGGTGAGCAAACGACATTGCGCCCGCCCCTAGCACCACTCCAAAGCCCAGCGACAGTAAGATGCGATTCATGATGGCTCCTTCGTGTGGCACTTGGCGGGACGTTTGTCCTGCCTCTGCATGAATGACGGATGCGGCGGCAGTTTTGTGACACGCCTGACGAGGACGTTCTTTCTCACAGTATTCCTGGTGCTGAATGCAACGCATGGGCGTTTGGCTGGCTCTATTATTCTGAGGACTTTCTGTTGCAACTTGTCAGAAAAACGTGTACGTTTTTCTGACAGGAAATGCCCCATGGATACCAGCATACAAACCACAATTGATAAACACGTTCGACACAAATGGCGTGGCAAGGTGTTCACCCCAAAGGACTTGCTTCACATAGGGGGTCGCGAGGCCGTGGATAAGGCGCTGTCGCGGCTTGTCAAAGAAGGGGTCATTCAACGTATGGGCCGCGGATTGTACTGCTATCCGCAATTCAACAAACGGCTGAACATCGCAATTCCTCCCGCAGTCGACGAGATTGCCGACGCCCTCGCTCGGCAAACCGGTAGTCGGATCGCACCCTCTGGCGCCACCGCAGCAAATCAACTCGGACTATCCACGCAGATTCCCGCGAAACCGGTCTATCTCACCGATGGACGCAGTCGTCGGGTGAAGGTCGGAAGCTTCCTTATCACCGTACGGCATGTGCCTCCCAAGGAGCTGCCGATTGGAAACCGTACCAGTGCCAAAGTCTTGCAGGCCCTTCGGTATCTCGGGAAAGATGCCGTTGACGCGATGGTACTCAAGAAAGTTCGGGCGACCCTAACGGCAAAGCAACAGACTCGCTTGCTCCATGATGCTCGGTACACGACCGATTGGATCGCGGACGCGGTTCGGACGATCGCCGGTGCGGATGAGGCCAAGTTGAAAGATGGATGATGTCGCACGGCTTCCAGCGAGAGACCGAAACGACCTATTCGCAGCGTCCGCTGCCAGGCGCGCGATCAATTTGGTGATCATCGAGAAGGACTTCTGGGTCTGTTGGATACTTAAGCGGCTCTTTGAATTGCCAAATCCACCAGCGAGCCTGGTATTTAAGGGTGGAACCTCCCTTTCCAAAGTATGGGGCGTCATCGACCGATTCTCGGAAGACGTTGACCTGTCCTTCAATCGAAGCGATTTGGGTTTTGGCGGTGACGCAGATCCCGCGCACGCAACATCCACCAACAAACGCGAACGGCAACTGAACCAGCTTTCAGCGGCTTGCACGGCGATGATCCGCGACCAATTCGCCCCTCGACTAGCCGAAGCGGTCTCGGTGGCTCTTGGCAAAGAAGCGGGGGAGAGTTGGCGACTCGACATTGATGCGGACGACGCACAATCCGTGCTATTTCACTATCCTACGAAGGTCCCTCGCGGCGTGGGTGACGAGGCACCTTATCTACGGCCCTTGGTGAAACTCGAACTTGGCGCACGGAGTGAGCATTGGCCAAGCGAGAAGGCAGACATTACACCTTTCGCTGCTGAAGACTTTCCGAAAGCGTTTCGCTCACCCAGTTGCAAGGTGAACGTCGTCTCTGCCGAAAGAACTTTCTGGGAAAAGGCGACGATCTTGCACAGTTGGTGCCATGCAGGCGGCGACCGACCGCTGCGCGATCGCCAGTCGCGACACTTCTACGACGTATACAAACTTTCTACGACTTCCATCGGAAACAAAGCCCTGGACGACTTAGACCTGTTGCGAAGCGTGGCAAAGCACAAGTCGATATTCTTTGCATCCGCTTGGGCGAGATACGATGAAGCGATACCTGGCACGCTCCGATTAGTTCCCCCTACGTTCCGATTGCCGGAGCTTGAAAGAGACTACACTTTCATGCGAAATGAGATGATTTTTGCCGACGCGCCAAGGCTTGAAGACATCATGTTGGCGCTACGAGAGATCGAGCGTCGAGTGAATGGAAGCTAACGGCACGCCCGCACGCCTTGAACTCTCAGTGGCTCGCAATCTCTCGCGCCGCCTGAAACACTTCCTCCAGCATCGCGGGCGTCAGACGCTTGGTCTGCGTGTTCTGCCGGCTGGGATGATACGAGCCCAACAGCACGGGCCACGGCTCACCCCATTCAATTCGTGCGCCATGCGAGAAGGCAGGCCTCGGGCGAGGCAGCACCGCCCCCCTCGCGACCAGCAATCGCAGCGTCTGATCGAAGGCCAGCTTCCCCAGGGCCACAATCGCCCGCACATTCTTGAGCAGCCGCAGTTCTTCCGCCAGAAAGTCCCCGCAGGCCGCGATCTCATCGGGTAGCGGGCGGTTGTCCGGCGGGGCGCAGCGGCAGATCGCCGTGACGTACGCGTCCTTCAGTTCGTAGCCATCCTCGCGGCTGCGCGAGCTAGCTTGATTCGCGAAGCCAGTCCGATGCAGCGCCCGCGCCAGGAAGTCCGACGAGCCCATCCCATCGCTGCCATCGCCCGTGAACATTCGCCCGGTCCGATTCGCGCCGTGCGCCGCGGGAGCCAAGCCCACCAGCAACACGCGGGCCTTAGGGTCACCGAAACCAGGCACAGGCCTCGCCCAGTACTGTTGGCCGGCGAAGGCACGCGGCGGAGCCTGAGCCGACTGCTGGCGATGCGCCACAAGCCGCGGGCAATGCCGACAGGTAACGATCGATTCGCGGAGTCGGGCGAGCGTGAGAGAAGCCATAACTCTGCTTGCCAGCGCCGCTATTCGTCGTCGCCGGTCGGCTTGTCGCGCCGCCCCTGCTTGGTCGAGGAGCGGATTTTTTTCGATGCCAGCCGACGGACCTTCGAACCCTTTGAGGGCTTGGTCGCCCGGCGGACCGTCGGGGCCTTGGCCACTTCCAGCAGCATCTCTTTGACCTTGTCCAGGCAGTCCTGGTTGTTGCGCCCCTGGTCGCGGTAGCGCTGGCTGGAGATCACCAGTTCGCCATCGCCGGTGACCTTGTTGTGAAAACGAGCGAGAAACCTGGCCCGTACGTCGGCAGGCAGGCTGGGGCTGACCGTCACCGGCCAGCGCAGCACGGCCTTGCTGTTCACCTTGTTGACGTTCTGGCCCCCCGGCCCCGAACTGCGTACGTAGGTGAACTCGAACTCGTCGAACGGAATCTGGATGCGGGGGGTGACGAACAACATGCCGGCGATTCACAAAGCGATGAAGAAAGCGACCCGTTCGTTCTACCGCAGTTGGCAGCAGGGCGGAAGGGAATCGAGCCTGCGAGGTAGAACTTCGATCCTCTTGGGGTGCAGGCGCAAGCGCTTGCGGGAAGGCCGGAAACCCGCGCAAGGCAGGCTGGACACCTGCACCACAACGTCTCGCGGCTACTTCTTAACGTGCTTGCCCAGGAAGTCGCGCATCAACTGGGCGATCTCGTCACCGTTGGACTCCAGAGCAAAATGGCCCGCGTCGATCAGATGGAACTCCAGGGTCTTCAGGTCCCGCTTGTACGGCTCGGCGCCAGCAGGCGGGAAAATCTGGTCGTTCTTGCCCCACGCGATCAGCATCGGCGGCTGGTGCTTGCGGAAGTACTCCTGCCACTTCGGATAGAGCGGAGGATTGCTGCCGTAGCTCAGGAACAGGTCGAGTTGAATCTCGTCGTTCCCCTTGCGATCGAGCAGAAACTGGTCGTGGGCGGGGCCATCGGGGCTGACGAGTTCGGCGTTCTTCACGCCCGTTGTGTACTGCCACTTGGTCGCATCGTAGGTCAGCAGATTGCGGATGGCGTTGCGGCGCTCCAGGCTCTTCGGCTCCGCCCAATAGGCCTTGATCGGCTTCCAGAAGTCGTTGTCCAACCCCTCGTCATACGCGTTGCCGTTCTGCACCACGATGGCGCTGATTCGCTCAGGATGAGCCGAGGCTAGCCGATAGCCGACCGGGGCGCCGTAGTCCTGTACATAGAGGGCATACCTGGTCAGGCCGACTTTCTCGGTGAACTCGTCGATCACCTTGGCCAGGTTGTCAAACGTATACGTAAATTTGTCGTGCGTCGGCATCGAGCTGTGGCCGTAGCCGGGATAGTCTGGTGCAATGACGCGGTACTTGTCGGCGAGCGCGGGAATCAGGTTGCGGAACATCTGCGAGCTGGTCGGGAAACCATGCAGCAGCAAAATCGCGGGTGCGTCCTTCGGGCCGGCCTCGCGGTAGAAGATGTCGAGGTCGCCGACCTTCACGGTCTGGTGCAGCACCTTGACCGGCGGCTCTGCCCCGATCGAACTTGAGCCCCAGCCACAGGCGACCAGCGTCAGCAGGGCGACAGCCAGATTCGATGATGTCGTGCGGATCATGAATACCTCTCCTGGATCAAAGGGGGGCCGATAAGATCTGGGGGATCAACCCAAGCGGACCGTTGGCCAGCGCGATCGGCTGGCGGAGTCCGTCAAGCACGGCCGGAGAGGTGGCCGAGGCTTGCATCATACGGAGGCAAGGGGGCGCAAGAAAGACCTAGAGTCAGAACCGGGTGCTACTGGCGGCTAGCGCCTTGCCGCTCAGATCCGCAGCCCCTGGCGTTTCCTTCCTCGCCGTAAAGAAAATCGCAGCCCTCTCCGTGTGCCTGCCACGTTAGGCCGACTCAAAGTTTGACGGGCCCATCGCCGCGGTTGTATACAAGATAGACAAACTTCCGGGCGGGTTCTTTTTCGAAGGCAGGCTTTGCGTGGCTTCTTCCTTCTCCAAAAATGCCTACGAGCATATCCGGGCCAAGCTGGCGCAGGGACTGGTCGGCGGCTCGGAACTGTCCGAGCCCACGCTGGCCCGCGAGCTGGGCATCAGCCGCACGCCGGTCCGCGAGGCGATCCGCCGGCTGGAGTCCGAAGGACTGCTGGAGCAGCGCCCCAAGCAGGGAACCTTTGTCCGCCAGGCCGACCGCCGCGAATTGGATGAGATCTACGAACTGCGGGTGTTGATCGAACCGTTCGCCGCCGGGCAGGCCGCCCTGAAGATGACCGACGCCGAGCGGGCGGAGGTCCGATCGCTGGTCGAGCAGATGGCCGAGATCGTGACACGAGCTCGAGGCCGCAAGGACGAAGCCGCACGAGCAGCTGATCTGACCCGGCATGCGGCGCTCGACACCGCGCTGCACGAGGCGCTGGTCATCGCGGCCGGCAACCGCCGGATCCAAAAGATCATCCTCGACGCCCGTGTGCTGACGCAGGCCATGAGCTTTCCGCAAGACTCGCCGATGGGAGCCTTGGCCAGCATGGAACGGGCCATGGTCGAACACGAAAAGATCGTGGAGGCTGCCTGCGGCGCCGACGCCCGTGCCGCGCGGCGCACGATGCACCAGCATCTGGTGCGAGCCCGCAAGAGTGCGCTGGCCTACTTCGACTGGCTGGAGCGCAACGCCGGAACATAACGCTGCTTCAGGCGACTCTGCTTCAGGCGGCCGAGCTGGGCGTAGGGGTCGCGGGGGGCACGGCCGGCTTGGTGGCCCGGCGTTCGTTCTGCCGTTTGCGAATCCGCGCGGCCTCGTCGTGGATGTTCACCAGCGACAGCCGCGTGGCCCAAAACAGGTTCGCACTCCCTGCAACGAGCCCAGCTCCGCCCATTAACCCCAGCACCAGACTGAGCCCGGCGATTCCGCTGAACCACACCGAATCCTGAAAAGATGTCAGCGCGGCTCCGATCAACGTGACCAGCGTGGCCGCCGAGAAGGACCCCAGCGAGATGTAGATGGCATGCAGCGCGGTGAGCAGCAAGCCGGCCTGAATCTCGACCCGATCCACCTGGTTCATGAGATACGAGGTTTCGTCCTCGGAGAGGCCCCCTTTCTCGCTCAGATTGTAGAGTTCCTGCATGCGGTCGCGAGTCCGCAGCATGCGGTTGATGGTGCTCATGGCCAGCAAGCTCGAGGCGTTGGTCAACAGCGCCGGGGCCGCGATGAAGGTCATGACTGCAAAGGGAGTCTGTGTAATATTGATAGGATCCATGTCCACAAACTAACGCAAAGCAGGCCGAGCGAGGAAGGGGAACTGGCTGGGCGAGAGCGCGCGAGGGGTTTCGCCCTCCCCACCTTGAGACTGAAAAATCACTCCAGCTTGCGTCGGTAGAGCCAAAGGCTGTTGGCCACCACCGATACGCTGCTCAGCGCCATCGCGGCGGCGGCTCCGGCCGGCGGAAGCGACACGCCCCACAGCGGCACGAACACGCCGGCGGCCAGTGGAATGAGCACCACGTTGTACAGGAACGCCCAGACCAGGTTCTGGCGAATGGTCCGCAGCGTGGCGCGGGCCAGGCGAATCGCCCGGGGGACGCCGCGCAGATCGGACTGCACCAGCACGATGTCGGCCGCCTCGATGGCCACGTCAGCGCCGGCGCCGATGGCGATTCCCAGCGCGGCTGCTGCCAGAGCTGGCGCGTCGTTCACACCGTCTCCCACCATGGCAACCTGCTGCCCCGCGGAGGTGAGCCGGCGGATCTCGGCCTCCTTGCCACTGGGCAGGACGCCGGCCAGCACCTGGGTGATGCCGGCCTCGGCAGCGATGGCTTCGGCGGTCGACGGATGATCGCCGGTTAGCATCTGCACCGATAGCCCCATGGCGCGCAGTTCATCGACGGCCTGGCGGCTGTGCGGCGCGATGGGGTCGGCCACCAGGACCGCCCCCAGATAGCGCCCTCCGCGCGCGACCAACAGCGGAGTTCGCCCTCGCCGGCGTTCCTCGGCCAGACGCTGTTTCGTGCTCTCCTCGCCTGGGAACAGGTTCCCCAGCAGCCCTTCGTTTCCCACGCGGATCTCTTCGATCGCTTCCCCCGACCCGCGCTGGGCGATGATCCCTTGGCCGGCGATCAGGTTCAACTGCTCGGCCGGCTGCACGGTCAGCTTGCGTGCCGTCGCCTCGTCGACCACGGCTTGCGCCAACGGGTGCTGGCTGAGCCGTTCGGCGCTTGCCGCAGCGGACAGCAGCTCTGCTTCGCTCACGCCGGCCGCCGGAAGCAAGGCCACCACCTTCGGCTTGCCGAGCGTCACGGTGCCCGTCTTGTCCAGAACCACGGTGGTGATGCTGCCGGCCGCTTCCAGGGCTTGAGCCTCTTTGATCAAGATTCCTTGCTCGGCGCCCCGGCCGCTACCGGCCATCACGGCCGTCGGTGTCGCCAGGCCCAGCGCGCACGGGCAGGCCACCACCAGCACGGCGACCGCCGCGCGGATTCCTCCCGTCGTATCGCCCACCAACATCCAGACGGCCAGAGTCACGGCGGCCGTGACCAGCACTGCTGGCACGAACCAGCCGGTCACGCGGTCGGCCAGCTTCTGCACCTCGGCCTTCGATTCCTGCGCCCGCCGGACCAACTCGACCACTTGAGCCAGCACGCTTTCGCCGCGCGGCTTGGTGACCCGGGCGACCAGCGCCCCGCCGCCGTTGATGGTGCCGGCCAGAATGGTATCGCCCGGCTGCTTCTCGACCGGCAGCGACTCTCCGGTGAGCCAGGACTCATCGGCGGTCGACGTGCCCGTCAGCACCTCGGCATCGAGCGGCACCTTTTCGCCAGGGCGAACCAGAATGCGATCGCCAGGGACCAGCGTGGCCGGCGAGACCGAAACCGGTTCGTCCCCCGCGGCCAGCAGCGTCGCCTTGGGGGGAGAGAGGTCCATCAGCTTCTGAATGGCCGCCGAGGTGCGGCCTTTGCCGCGGGCTTCCAGGTATTTTCCCAACGTGATGAACGTGAGGATCATGGCCGATTCCATGAAGTACATCCCGGGCATGTGCCCAGCCGCATGGGCGGTATGTCCCAGCGAGAAGGTCACGGACAGCAAGTCGTAGACGCCAGCCAGCCAGGCCACGCCGGTCCCTAGCGCGACCAGCGTGTCCATGTTGGTCGACGCATGCCGCATCCGCTCGACCGCCCCGCGCAGATAAGGCCAGCCGACATAAAACTGCACGGGCGTAGACAACGCGAACAACGCCCACACGGTGGCCGCGGGCGAAAGGAACGCTCCGTACGAGATCGCCAGGATTGGCGCGAGCAATGCGGCGGCCGTGACGAATCTGGCCTGCCAGGCCGCGACATCTCGAGCCCGACGCTCGGCCTGCGCCGCCCCGGCGTCGTCCACCGGCGGAGGAACATGCGCGGCATAACCGCTGGCCGCGACGGCCTGCGACATCGCATCGAGCGTGGCCCGCTCGGGTTGGTACTCAACCCAGGCTTGCTCCGTGGCCAGATTCACGCGAGCGTCACTCACGCCAGGCACGCTCTTCAAAGCTCCTTCCACTCGTCCCACGCAGCTGGCGCAGTGCATCCCCTCAATGTCGAGCAGGGTCCGCTCGAGCTTGTCTGCGGCTCGAGGAGCGGAACGAACCGGCGACAGCGCGACGAACGTAGGGAGTAAAGTCGCGGGAGCCGCTGGCGAAGAAGGCATCGAAAGCCCGAACACCCGTGGCGAGGAAGGAGCTGGAGTAGCGGGCGAGGACGTGGGGACCTGATAGCCGGCTTCCACCACCGCCGCTGCCAGCGTTTCGCGCGGTACCGCCTGATCGGCGAAGGTGACGCTGGCTTTCTTATCCGCCAGGCTCACCGTCACCTCTTGAACGCCGGGTACCTTCGCCAGCGCGGCAGTCACCGAGCGCACGCAGTGCTGACAGGTCATGCCTTCAATCGGAAGTTCGGTGGAAAGAGCCAACATCGCACTTGCTTTCAAATCTGGTGAAAATCCTCATCCGTCTCTAGCCGGTAGATCTCCCCTGCATGCTTTCCTCGACAATCCTTCGAGTTCACATTCATCCAGTCAATCACGATCCCGGTCGCCGACGGCGTTGTCGGGTGAAAAACCTCATCCGCATTTGCGCGTTTCCTCATGGTAAAGGCCGGCGTGCGTATTAGTTTACAGCATGCGCTTCCCTGCCGCGCTCCAACCTCCCCACCGAGCATCCCTCATGCGCACGCGACTCGTTACTACGGCCCTCGCGCTTTCGCTGTTCTCGCTCTCGGTTCCGGCCTGGTCTCAAGAAGTCAAAACCCCTGCCCCCAAGGCGGGCGAAGCCATCCCCCCTCGCGGGGCCGACGGCCGGGTGTTGAACCTCGACTTCGAGACCGGCACGCTCGCTGACTGGACCGCCGAAGGAGAAGCTTTCGCCCGGCAGCCGATTGAGGGAGACACCGTCCACGCTCGCCGTGCGGAGATGCACAGCCGCCACACCGGAAAGTACTGGATCGGCACCTACGAAGTCGGCAGCGACAAGCCCCAAGGAACATTGACCAGCGCTCCGTTCAAGGTCACGCATCCCTGGGCCAGCCTGCGCGTGGCCGGCGGCGGGCATCGCGAAACGGCCGTGGAGTTGCTCGCGGCCGATGGCAAGGTTTTCTTCTTCGTCTCCGGACACGAGACCGAAGACCTGGAGCAAGTGGCCGTCGATCTCACCAAGCAGCAAGGGCAGGAGATCCGCATTCGTCTGGTCGATCGCCACAGCGGAGGTTGGGGGCATCTCAACTTCGATGACTTTCGTTTTCACTCCGAGAAGCCGGTGGCTGCGACCAAAGCTCCGGTGAATATCTCGGCCGACACCTATGCCCACAACGGCCTGTCGCCGGCCGAGGCCGCCAAGGCCATGCGCGTCCCCGAGGGCTTCGGCGTGCGGCTCTTCGCCGGCGAGCCCGAGGTCCAGCAGCCGATCGCCATGGCGCTCGACGATCGCGGCCGGCTGTGGGTGGCCGAGGCCTACTCGTATCCCGTCCGCGTCCCTGAGAAAGAAGCTCGCGATCGGATCGTGATCTTCGAGGACACCGATGGAGACGGCCGGCACGACACCCGCAAGGTTTTTGCCGACAAACTGAATCTGGTGAGCGGGCTGGAACTGGGCTTTGGCGGCGTGTGGGTCGGTGCGGCGCCCCACTTCCTGTTCATCCCCGACCGCAACGGCGACGACGTCCCCGATGGCCCCGCCGAAATCCTGCTCGATGGTTGGGGCTACCAGGATACGCACGAAACGCTCAACACGTTCATCTGGGGTCCCGACGGCTGGCTCTATGGTTGCCACGGGGTCTTCACGCACAGCCGAGTCGGCAAGCCGGGAACGCCCGACCAAGAGCGGCAGGCGATCAACGCCGGCATCTGGCGCTACCATCCCAAGCGGCACACGTTTGAAGTCTTCGCCCACGGCACCAGCAACCCATGGGGCGTCGACTTCAACGACCAGGGGCAGGCGTTCCTGACGGCCTGCGTCATCCCGCATCTGTTCCATATCATCCAGGGCGGGCGTTATCACCGGCAGGCCGGCAACCATTTCAATCCGTACACCTACGACGACATCAAGACGGTCGCCGTCCATCGACACTACGTCGGCGGCAGTCCGCACGGGGGAAACAACCGCAGCGACAGTGCGGGCGGCGGCCACGCCCATTGCGGGGCCATGATCTATCTGGGAGGCAAATGGCCGTCGTCGTATCGCAATCAGATCTTTATGAACAACATCCATGGCCAGCGTCTGAACATGGACGCTTTGAGCGCCAAGGGATCGGGCTTTGAGGGGAACCGCGCCCCCGATTTTCTGTTCTCGAACGATCGCTGGTCGCAGATCCTGAACCTGCGCTACGGCCCCGATGGCGACGTTTATGTGATCGACTGGTACGACAAACAGGCCTGCCACACCGGTGACGTGAAGGCGCATGACCGCTCAAACGGCCGCATCTTCAAAATCGTCTACGAGGGCAAAGACGCGCCGGCCTGGACCAAGGCCGCGCTCCCCAAGGATCTGCAGCAGCTCAGCGACACCGAGCTGGTCGCACTCGGTTCACACCCGAACGACTACTTTGTGCGGCACGCCCGACGGATTCTGCAGGAGCGCGCTGCCAAGGGAGATCTTGCCCCGGCGCGATCCGAAGCTGCCAAGCTGCTAAAGGACGCCAGCGAGAGCGTCCGCCTGCGGGCTTTATGGACGTTGCACGTCACCGGCGGAGTGGACGAAGCGGCCCTGGCGCTGGCCCGCGCCGATCAAAGCCCGTTTGTCCGCGCCTGGTCGATCCAGCTCGATCTGGACCGCGCGGACCTGAAGCCGAGCGTAAAGACCGTGGACGGGCTCTGCCAACAAGTCCCGCAAGACAAGCTCGCTTCGCTGGCCGCGTTGGCCAAGAGCGATCCCTCGCCGGTCGTACGGCTGGCGTTGGCTTCGGCCGCCACGCGGCTCGTCCCCGCGCTCCGTTGGGAGATCGTCGAGGGGCTGGTCCAGCACTCCGAAGACGCCGGCGATCACAACCTGCCACTCTTGTACTGGTATGCCGCAGAGCAGCTTGTCCCCCTCGACCCCGCCCGGGCGTTGCAACTGGCAGCCGGGGCGAAGTTGCCGCAGGTGCAGGGCTTTCTCTTCCGCCGGCTGGCGGAGTTGGGCACTCCGGAGTCGCGCAATGTGCTGGTCGCCCATTTGCTCGACAACGTCGACTCCGCTCGGCAGAGGATTGTGCTGGAAGGGCTGACCGCGGCCTTGGCGGGCCGTCGGCAGATCGAGATGCCCAAGCGCTGGGGCGAGGCCTCGGCCAAGCTAGCCGGCAGCAGCGATCCGCGAGTAAAGGCCCTGGCCGGCTCGCTCAGCGTGACCTTTGGCGACGCGGCCGCGTTCGACGCCCTGCGCAAGACATTGGCCGATTCCAAGGCCGATCTCGCCCCGCGGCAAGCCGCACTGGCTTCGCTCGCCGGCGCCAAAGACGCCCAGCTTCCCGCGGTGCTGCACGCCCTGGTCGCCGAAGAGTCTCTTCGCGGGCCCGCGCTGCGCGCCTTGGCTCTCTACGATCATCCGCAAACGCCGGACGTTATCCTGCGGGGCTATGTCGGCTTCAGTCCCGAGGCCAAGCGCGACGCCCTCTCCACTCTCGCCGGCCGCGCGGCCTATGCCTTGCCGCTGATGGCCGCCATCGAAGCCAAGACCATCCCGGCCACCGATCTCTCGGCCGATCTCGTCCGCCAGCTCCACAACCTGAAGAACCCCGAGATCGAGTCGCGGCTCAAGTCGCAATGGGGCGCCGTTCGCGACACGCCTGAGGACCGCTTGAAACTCATCGCCGAGTACAAGCAGCTCATCATGGGCCCCGGCGCCAAGCCCGACGTCGCCCTGGGCCGCGCGGTCTTCGCCAAGACCTGCCAGCAGTGCCACACCCTGTTTGGTACGGGCGGAAAGGTCGGCCCCGAGCTGACGGGCTCGAACCGGGCCAACCTGGACTATCTGCTTTCCAACATCGTCGATCCCAGCTCCGTGATGGCCAAGGAGTACATCCCCTCGGTCCTGGCCATGAACGACGGTCGCGTCGTGACCGGCATCGTCAAAGCCAACAACAACGGGGTCCTGACCGTGCAGACGGCCAACGAGTTGGTCCTGATTCCGCAGACCGAGATCGACGAGATGCAGGCGGGCAACAAATCGATGATGCCCGACGACATCTTGAAACCGTTCAAGCCCGACGAGATCCGCGCGTTGGCCGCTTACCTGGCCAGCCCCGCCCAGTCGCCGATGCTGCTGACTCAAGACAACGCGGCCGCCTTCTTCAATGGCCGCGACCTGACCGGCTGGGATGGCATCGCAGGGCTGTGGTCGGTGGAAGAAGGAGAGATCGTCGGTCGGACCGCGGGACTCAAGCACAACGAGTTCCTCATCAGCCAGATCACCTCGAGCGATTTCAAACTCTCGCTGGAAGTGAAGCTGGTGAAGAACGAGGGGAACAGCGGGATCCAGTTCCGCAGCGAGGTTCTCCCTCGTCCGGCCGAAGGCCCCGGTGGACCGCGTGGTCCGGAGTTGAAGGGCTGCCAGGCCGACATCGGCGCGGGCTGGTGGGGCAAGCTCTACGAAGAGAACGCCCGGGCACTGCTGTGGAAGGAGTCGGGCGAAGCGCACGTGAAGCTCGGCGAGTGGAACACTTACGAGATCGAGGCCATCGGTCCCAAGCTGCGGACCTGGATCAACGGTCAGCCGTGCGTCGTCTTGGATGACGAGGCCGTCGCCAAACGCGGGGTGATCGCCTTCCAACTCCACTCCGGCGGTCCGACGGAAGTTCGCTTCCGCAAGCTCAAGCTCGAAGTTCGCTAGCCGCGGCCTCCTGCAGGCGCCCCCTTTACGGTGGAACATCTCAAGTAGGGTGGAGCTGTGTGGTGGGCTGTGCCCTCCAAAAGACGATGCAAGACCCGTTTACGAACTTCGGTAGGTGTGCGATTCTCTCGAAAATGGCCCACGATCCCTTGAAGCGCAATCATCGAAGTGGCGATGGTGGGCACAGCCCACCCTACAAATGGCACCCACCCTTTTTGGATGGACGCGCTACTGCATCCTTCCGCCCAGAATCGAGACGCTCAAGCGTTCATGAACGAACTGCTCCCCCCCTCCCCAGCCCCTCCCCACAAGTGGGAGGGAGCAGGAAGAGAGTGGAGGGCGTTGTTCGCCAAGCGGTGTCGACTGCGTGTGCCCGAGCCCGAGCGGTGTAGCGTTGCACGGTGTGTAGGGCAAAGAAACCAGACACCCACAAATCTGGCCTTGCCTGTAGAGCATGCCGTGCACCTACCTTGTGGGTGTTGATCCCAGGTATCTACCCAGGGGGCGCTTTACCTGAGGGCGCTACTTCCGTCCCAGGTCATCACACTCGACCCAGTTCGACCAGTGCGTGTTACTTTCTCGGGGCAATGCAACTTTTGCGCAACCCTGTTCAAGCCCAGATGCCAAAGATTGAAAGAACGGAATCTGAGACGGCAGCGTTTTGCCACTTAGTATGCTGGTATGTTCCCAATCGGATAGCTCACAGACGAGTTCCAAATCTACGGTATCTATCCCAATTGTTCGTAACGTTTTTTCGACAGGAACAAACAACCTCTCTGCATACCGGTAGACAAGCAGCCGAAGAAGTCTGCCTCCCGTTGACATCTCGGAATTAAGGTCAATTCCTGCAGCATCGTAATCGGCGGGGGTAAGGGAAAATACGGTGTCTTCAGCGTCCAAACTTGCAGTAAAATTCAAAATGTCAAACTCAAAGTTCCCCCATGGGTCACCCAACTCTGGCCTGTCGTGTATTGTCAAATGGTCGACGATACCAGTCATTCCACGCTCATAGCCGGGAATATTGCTCGAGTAGTCGATAGAGTAGTCAAACTCGCCGATGTCTACACGAAACCCGACGACGTCAAAAGTAATCATCCAGAATTCAGCATTGAGAAACGCTCGCAGCAAAGCCTTTCCATACAAAATGTGGGCGTTACACATCGCTGGGAACCCGGAAACCATCTCCGCAGATTGATCAAGCTGCGCCAATATCCCAGCTGCACTGAAATGTGTCATGGCGTCATCATTCCATCTTCTGCATACATGATTGTTGATCAGACTCGAAACCAGACACCCACATCTTTGGCAATGACACGCAGGTATTCTACCGTGAATCAGATCCAGATCTGTGGGTGCCTGGATTTTCTCTTTCTGTCTCTAACTTGGCTCTTCTCTGGTTCTCAGATTCGCCTCTGTCGGTAGTCGGGTACGTACTTACAGCGACCGATCGACCGCCAGCGCGATCCTGCGGCACTGCTGCATCGTCTCCTCGAACTGCGGGAACGACAGCGACTGATAGCCGTCGCTCATCGCCTTTTCGGGATTCGGATGCACTTCCAGGATCAACCCGTCGGCCCCGGCGGCAATGCTGGCCGCGGCCATCTTGGGGACCAGGTAGGTATGGCCCGTCCCGTGGCTCGGATCGACCACGACCGGCAGATGGGTCTTCTCGTGCAGGTAGATCACACTGGCCAACGGCAGCGTGAAACGAGTGTGGCTCTCGAAGGTCCGGATCCCTCGCTCGCAGAGGATCACGTTTGGATTGCCCGCGTTCAAGATGTACTCGGCCGCCAGCAGGAACTCGTCCATGGTGGCGCTCGGACCGCGCTTGAGGAGCACGGGATTGGGGACCTTGCCCACGGCTTCCAGCAACTGGTAGTTCTGCATGTTGCGGGCGCCGATCTGCAACACGTCGGCGTACTTGGCCACCAGCGCGACGTGCTCGGTAGCCATTACTTCCGTCACGATCGCCAACCCGGTCTCTTGCCGCGCGGCGGCCAGCAGTTTCAGGCCGTCCTCCTTCATCCCCTGGAAACTGTAGGGGCTGGTGCGCGGCTTGAAGGCCCCGCCGCGCAGAGCCGTGGCCCCGGCTGCTTTGACCGCCTGAGCGGTGCTGATGATCTGCTCTTCGCTCTCGACCGAGCAGGGTCCGGCAATCACGGCCACGGACAACCCGCCGACAGCCAGGCTGCCCGTGCGGACCAGCGTGCGATCTTTCTTGATCTCGCTCGAGGCCATTTTGTAAGGGGCCAGAATGGGGAGCACTTTGTCCACGCCAGCGCCTCCTTCAAGAGATTCTTTGATGCGGCCGCGACGCTCTTCGCCGACGGCGGCGATCACGGTCCGCTCGGTGCCGACGATGACGTGGGCCTTGAGTCCGAGGGATTCGACGCGCTGGATCATATGTTCGATTTCGGCCTGAGTAGCGCCGGGACGCATGACAACGATCATGGGAGGGTTCCTTGAGAGCTTTCTATGAAATCAACCGTGGAGGCGAGGTTTTGAAAACAGAAAACGAAAAAAGGCCCTGAAATCCGTACCGGATCTCAGGGCCTTTGTATTGTCGCTGTGGTGGTCGTCTTGAGTTAAGAACGTCCCCCGGCCCTGCGACCCGGCAGGGTAAACCAATACCAGAAACGGTAGGTTTGGGAGGAAGTCATGAAAGTATTGTGCCTGGACGCGTGAACGGATGCAAGAGGGAAAAAGAGGGGTCGGGGGGTCGGGGGTCAGCCCGCAGGAAGGGGAAGAGGTGCTGGGTGTTGGGTATTAGGCCGTGCGTTCCATCGTGAGAGGAGTGGCGGAGTTTCTCGTACTTCGTTGAAGCGCGGGGACACTGGTAGAGCCTGAACCCACATCCCAACACCTAGCACCTAACACCCAGCACCTCTTCCCCTTCCTGCGGGCTGACCCCTGACCCCCGACCCTCTTCTCCCCCCAGTTGCCTTCATCCCCCCACCGGCTAGAATCAAATTACCTGCCTGCCGGATCTTGGGATCTGGCTACCGCTTTCGAAGCGGACCGGTGCTACCATGAGACGTTCCTCGAACGTGCAATGGAGTACGGTCAGTCCCCGCCGGATGCTGTTCTTTGGCCAGCATCTTCGGACGGACGACTCCCTTCACGTCGCTGTGCGTCCCTGGCAGCTTGAGATGACTCTTTAGGCACCGCCTCGTTCCACGTTGCGGGAGTTGCTCTCCATGAAATGTTCGGTCGCTTCTCTAGGCGTTGTTTTCTCGTTGGTGCTGCTCTCCCTTGCGTCGCCGGCGATGGCTGCGCCGCCGAGCGGCAAGGTGGAGTTCAATCGGGATATCCGCCCGATATTCTCGCACAACTGCCTGGCGTGTCACGGGGCCGACAGCGCCTCGCGCAAGGGAGACCTGCGGCTCGACGTCCGCGAAGCGGCCCTGACCGCCAAGGCCTTTGTCCCCGGCAAGCCCGGCGAGAGCGAGATCCTGAAGCGGATCCTGTCGACCGATCCCGACGAGATGATGCCGCCGCCGGCCTCGAAGAAGAAGCTGGCCCCGGCGCAGATCGAGACGCTGAAGCGGTGGATCGCCGAAGGGGCCGAGTATCAGGCCCCCTGGTCGTTCCTGGCGCCGGTTCGCCCTGCTCCGCCCGCGGTGAAGAACGAGGCCTGGATCAAGAACCCGATCGACCGCTTTGTGCTGGCCAAGCTGGAATCCGTTGGGCTGGCGCCTGCCCCCGAGGCTGATCGCCGCACACTCGCCCGCCGGTTGAGCCTGGACATGACGGGCTTGCCGCCGAAGCCGGAAGATGTGGAAGCCTTCGTGAATGACAAGTCGGCAGATGCCTACGAGAAGCTGGTCGATAAATTCCAGGCGCTGCCGACCTGGGGGGAGCATCGCGGACGGTACTGGCTGGATGCCGCCCGGTATGCGGATACGCATGGCATTCACTTCGACAACTTCCGCGAGATGTGGACCTATCGCGATTGGGTCATCGGCGCGTTCAACCGCAACATCCCTTTCGACCAGTTCACCATCGAGCAGCTAGCCGGCGACCTGCTGCCTAACCGCACGGTCGATCAGCAGATTGCCTCGGGCTTTAATCGCTGCAACATCACCACCAACGAAGGCGGGGTGATCGCCGAGGAGTACCTGGTCCACTACACGCGCGACCGGACGGAGACGGTGGGTCGCGTTTGGATGGGGCTCTCCATCAACTGCATGACCTGCCACGACCACAAGTTCGATCAGCTCACGCAGCGCGAGTTCTACGAGATGGCCGCGTTCTTCAATAACACGACGCAGGGGGCCATGGATGGCAACGTCAAGGACACCCCGCCGATCATCACCGTCCCCGGGGCGGGCGATCGCCCGCGCTGGGACGCCATTGCGGCCGAAGTCGCCGAGGCCAAGAAGAAGGTCGAAGAACGGAAGAAGTTGGCCACGGCCGATTTCGACAAATGGTTGGAAGCGGCCAAGCCCGAGACCTTTGCCGCCATGGTTCCGACCGAAGGCCTGAAGCTGCACGTGGAACTGGCCGGGGGTGACGGGAACAACATCGCCTATCAGTTGGACGGCAAGCCGCAGCAGGCGGCGCTGTCGGCCGCCCCGGTCTGGGACGCCGGCCATCTGGCCGCGCAGGCGCTCAAGATCAGCGGGCCGACCGTGGAACTACCGACCGCCGGCGACTTCGACAAAGATCAGCCCTTCACGGCTGCCGCCTGGGTAAAGGTCGCCGCGAATCAGACCGGCTCGGTGGTGAGCCGCATGGACGATCAGGCCAAGTACCGCGGCTGGGATCTGTGGCTCGAAGGGGGCAAGGTCGGCACTCATATGATCCATGAGTGGGAAGGGGACGCTTTAAAGGTGGTCTCGAAGAATCCCATTCCGACTGGTCAGTGGGCCCATGTGCTGGTGACCTACGACGGCAGCGGCAAAGCGGCCGGCGTGAAGGTCTATGTGAACGGCGCCGTGCAGCAGGTGAACGTGTCGGCCGACAAGTTGAAAGGAACGACTCGCACCGAGGTCCCGTTCAAGATCGGCCAGCGAAGCACGACGTCGCGAATCAACGACGCCTTGGTGCAGGATGTGCGGCTGTATGGGCGGGCGCTTTCGTCGATCGAGATCGAAAAGCTGGTCAAGGGAGTGAAAGCTCGCCAGATCGTCAGCAAGCCGGCCGACCAGCGAACGCCGGCCGAAAAGAAGGAGCTCTTCGACTGGTACCTGCCGACCCTCGATACCGGCTACCAGGAGCTGGCGACGAACCTGAAGAAGCTTGAAGACGAACAGGCCGCGATCAAGGCCCGGGGCACGATCGCACATGTGATGCAGGAAAAGGGTGAGGCGCCGATGGCCTTTATTCTGCATCGGGGCGAATACGACAAACGCCGCGACCAGGTGCAGGCGGGCACGCCCAAGATTCTCCCCCCCTTTCCCAGCGAACTGCCCAAGAACCGCTTGGGTCTGGCTCAATGGATGCTGCGACCCGAGCATCCGCTGACCGCCCGGGTGACGGTGAACCGCATCTGGCAGGAGTTGTTTGGGACGGGCATCGTGAAGACCTCCGAAGATTTCGGTCTGGCCGGGGATCTGCCGGTGAACCAGGATTTGCTCGACTGGATGGCCATTGAGTTCCGCGAGCAGGGCTGGGACATGAAGAAGTTTTATAAGCTGCTGGTCACGAGCGCTGCCTATCGGCAGAGCGCCGTGGTGACGCCGGCCAAGCTGGACAAGGACCCGCAGAATCGGCTGATCTCGCGCGGGCCGCGGTTCCGCATGGACGCCGAGATGGTCCGCGACTACGCGCTGGCTTCCACCGGGATTCTTTCCACCAAGATCGGCGGGCCGAGCGTGAAGCCCTATCAGCCCGACGGGGTGTGGGAAGCGGTGGCCATGATCGGCTCGAACACCCGCGACTACAAACGGGACTCGGGCGAGAACCTCTATCGCCGGAGCATGTACATCTTCTGGAAGCGAAGTGCCCCGCCGGCGCAGATGGATATCTTCAACGCCCCGAATCGCGAGACCTGCACCGTGCGTCGCGAACGGACGAATACTCCGCTGCAGGCGTTGGCCACGCTGAACGATCCGCAGTACATCGAGGCCGCGCGGTTCCTGGCCCAAGCGACGCTGAAGCAACCAGCGGCCGAGACCGCCGCGCGGTTGGACTTTGTCGCCCAGCGGATTCTCTCTCGCTCGCTGCGGGCCGAAGAATCGGCCGTTGTGGAAGGGGTGCTGAAGGAGTTGCTGGCCTACTATCAGGGGCATGTCGAGGACGCGAAGAAACTGATCGCGACCGGCGAATCGAAGCCGGATGCCAGCCTGGAGCCGGCACAACTGGCCGCCTGGACCATGGTGGTGAACGAACTGCTGAACCTGGACGAAGCGCTGAACAAGTAGTATTGCGCAAAGAAGAGGACACCATGGCGACTGTTGAGATCATTCCTGTCGAGACTACCGTCGTTGGCGAACGGCTTCTAACGGCCGCCGATCTCGACGCATTTCCTGAGCGGCTCCCTTCCGGACAGGTCTCGTACGAATTGCACAACGGCAGGCTCGTGATCATGAATCCTCCGGCAGCGGATCACTCAAAGCTTCAGTCACTCATTTGCAGAGAGATTGGGCGCCGCGCAGACGATCTCGGTCACGGAACTACGTATACCGAGCTAGGCCTGCTGCTTTGGCGGAACCCTGACCAAGTCGTAGGGCCTGATGTCGCATTCATTCGGGCAGGTCGTCCTGAAATCGTTACTTCGGAAGGATTCATGGAAACGATGCCGAGTCTCGTCGTCGAGATTCGCAGCAAGAATGACTCGTGGCCTAAGTTAGAGGCTAAGGCACATGATTACCTCAAAGCAGGCGTCCCCGTAGTCTGGTTGGTGAATCCTGCGAAGAAGGCAGTCGTCGTCTTTTGTCCTCAGGCCGAGCCCACAGCGTTTGTCAACGGACAGCAGCTTACGCTTCCCGCAGACATTATTCCCGGCTTTCAACTGGACGTGGATTTGCTGTTCCCAAATAAGTAACACGATTTCAAATCTCAAATTTCAAATTTGAAATCCCTGAAGGCTCTTCGCCCATGAATCCTCTCGACGAATACATGCGTCAAGAAACCCGCCGGCACTTCTTCTCACGCGGAGCGAACGCCGTTGGCGCGGCGGCGCTGGCCTCGCTGCTCGGCCAGGCCGGAATGGCCGGCGCTGCCGAAGGAGCTGGGGAGTTGAAGGGAACGCCGGGGGCGATTCCCACGCATTTTCCGGCCAAGGCCAAGCGGGTGATCTATCTGCACATGGTCGGCGGGCCGCCGCAGATGGACCTGTACGACTACAAGCCCGTGATGCAGGAGTGGTACGACAAAGACCTGCCCGATACGGTCCGTCAGGGGCAGCGGCTCACGACCATGACTTCGGGGCAGAAGCGATTCCCGATCGCCCCCAGCAAGTTCAAGTTCGCGCAGCACGGCAAGAGCGGCATGTGGGTCTGCGAACTGCTGCCTCACACGGCCAAGATGGTCGACGAGATGTGCTTCATCCGCAGCATGAATACCGAGGCCATCAATCACGAGCCGGCCATCAGCTACATGCAGACCGGCAACCAGGTGACCGGGCGGCCCTGCCTGGGCTCATGGGCGTCGTATGGTCTGGGAAGCGGCAACGAGAACCTGCCCACGTTCGTGGTGCTGGTCGCTAAGCCGACCAACACCGAGCAGGTGCAGGCCATCTCGGCCCGGTTGTGGTCCAGCGGCTACCTGCCGGGCGAGCACTCCGGCGTCTCGTTCCGCGCGGCCGGTGATCCGATTCTGTACATCAACAACCCGGATGGCGTTCCCTCGGACATCCGCCGGAAAACGCTCGACGGATTGCGGGCGCTCAACGAGATGAACTTCAAAACGCTGGGCGACCCCGAGACGCAGACCCGCATTCAGCAATACGAACTGGCCTTCCGCATGCAGACCAGCGTGCCGGAACTGACCGACATCAGCAAAGAGCCGGCCAGCACGTTCGAGCTCTACGGCGAAGCGGCCAAGAAGTCGGGCTCGTTCGCCAACACGATTTTGCTTTCGCGCCGGCTGCTGGAGCGCGGCGTGCGCTTTGTGCAGATCTATCACAACAACTGGGACACGCACGGCAACGTGGCCGGCCGTCTGCCCGACCAGTGCCGCGACGTCGACCAGGCCTGCGCCGGCCTGATGAAGGACCTGAAGAGCCGCGGCATGTTCGACGACACGCTGATCATCTGGGGCGGAGAGTTCGGCCGCACGATTTACTCGCAGGGCGGACTGTCGAAAGAGAACTATGGCCGCGACCATCACCCCCGCTGCTACACCATGTGGATGGCCGGCGGCGGCTCGCGTGGCGGGCAGATCTATGGAGAGACCGACGACTTCTCGTACAACATCGTGAAGGACCCGGTCCACATCCGCGACTTCCACGCCACGGTGCTGCATCTGCTGGGCTACGATCACGAGCGGTTCAGCTACTCGTATCAGGGACTCGATCAGAAGCTGACGGGCGTGGAGCACGCCAAGGTGATCAAAGAGCTGCTGGCGTAACATCCGATACCGTCGACAGATCGCCAGCGTACCCCCCCGCTTCCAGGCTGGGCTGGACCCAGGCGGTGTAAATGGTATCTTGTATTAGGGTTGTGGCAGGCGATCCTCGCCTGCCAATCCATCGTCGTTTCTAATTCGTGCACTGATACGAGGAGCCTATGACGCAGAAGGAAAAAGAAGAAGGTGTTGAAGTCGAGGGTACCGTTACCCAGGCCTTGGCCAATACGCGTTTCCGTGTGAAGATTGCCGGCGGCCACGAGGTCATCGCTCACGTCGCGGGTCGCATGCGTAAGAACTTCATCCGCATCGTTCCGGGCGACAAAGTCCGGGTCGAACTGTCCCCTTACGACCTGACCAAAGGTCGCATCACCTTCCGCGAACGCTAAACAGCCGGCAACGGCTGGCAGTTCGCCCAAATCGGGCGAAGTTAGCGACCGGGGCAATGCCCCCAGAAATCAACCCAGCGGAACCGGGGCTGTTTCCCTTGCGGACTCCCGCACCCGGCCGGACGGCAGCGTCTTCAGCCAGTCCACGATCCGCCAGTCCATCCACCAGCGATCGGGGTCATCTCCTCGACGCCCCAAAAAGCCCAAGTGCCCACCCCCTGCCGCGATATGCAGGGAGACGGTCGGCGAAATCGTTGCCGCATCAAACAGCCGGCGCGGAATGATGGGGTCATCTCCCGCGGTGATCAGCAGCGTGGGGAGCGCGATCGTGCGCAGTTGCGTCACGGCGCTGCACTTCTGGTAGTAATCCAGCGCCGAGGCGAAGCCGCTCAAGGGGGCGGTATACGCGTCGTCCAGCTCGATCAGCCTTCGCGGGCGAACCTTGAAGTTGGCGCGGGGCCGAGTCGGATCGGCCAGCTCGCGCTCGTGAATCTGCCCCAGCAACTGCCGCACGAAGTAGCGGTCGTAGATCCGGTTGCTCAGCCGCTGGATCTCAATCACGCACTCGTGCAGATCAATCGGCGGAGAGACCGCCACTCCGCTGTCCAGATTGCCGGGCGGTCGCTCGCCCGATTCGCCCAGCAGCTTCAACACGATGTTGGCCGACAGCGAAAAGCCCAGCACCGTGACGGGCGAGTCGGGGCACTCGGCCGAGACCGCCAGCACCGCGGCCGACAGATCGTCGCTCTGGCCGCTGTGATAGGGCCAGCGCGCCAGCCCCTTCCCCGCGCCGCAGCCGCGCAAGTCAACACGATAGGTCCGTATGCCGATGTCGTTCAACCGCTTGGCCACGCGCTGCATATAGGCGCTTTGGTGCGAGCCCGACAGCCCATGCGAGAGAATCGCCGCCCGAGCGCCCGGTCGCCAGGCGGGCGGGCAGTCGTCGTGCAGCACAATGGTGTCGTCGCGATCCACGGCCACGCGGACCTGCCGGGCCCGATAGGGAAACGTGGGGCTCAGCCACAGCACCGTGCCCAGCGTCTGCGCGTGTCCGCTTCGCAGCAGCGGATGGGGTCGGAACGGAGGCAGGTCGACCAGCGGCATAGATAGCAAGGGAGCGAGGTATGGGGCCAGGCGAGCTGATCAGGCCGGTGTCTTCGTGGTCAGCAACGCTGCCGATCGCTACACCCCTGGAGAATCGTGCTGGGCGGGCGTTCGCGCCAGATCCAGAAACCGCCGAAGCTGATCTTCGGGAAACTTTTTGTCGATGACCGATCGCACATTGCGCTCAATCGAATCTACCTTAGCCGAACGGAACAACACAACACCTTGAGGGGGATCAAGCAGGGCCGCGTTCAGCAGCAAGGGAACACGAGTCTGCGGATCGGCCAGGTCCAATCCCAACTCAGCGGACCAGCGACTCACGACCTGCGGATCGCGCTCGCTCCACTGTTCCAGTTCCGCCAGGCCATTGCCGACCGCGCCGTGCTTAAAGACGGCGCGGCCCGCCTGCATCGGCAGGCCTTCCAAGGCCGAGGCGATCAGCGAAAAAGGATACTGCACCACGCGGGTGAATGCGGGAGACTGCTGGTCGATCTGTAGAATCTGACGAGCGCCGGTCGCCACACCAAAGGCGCCGATCCTCCCGGAAGCGACGGCTTCGCTCAGGAAGGCCGCGAGTTCCGCCGTGCAATCGGCCGGCTCGCAGTCGTGCAGCAGGTAGACGGGGATATGATTCAATCGGAGCTCCTGAAGGCTCTTCTCCAGGGCCAGGCGGGCGTCGTCTACGGAGAACGCCCCGCTCTTGACCATGCTCCGCGACTTGCCCCCGATGGCCGCGCGCAGGCGCGGCGAGAACCGCATGATCCGTCGCGCGAGCGAAACCAGCAGCCGGCCTCCTTTGCCGATCTCGGGAGGTTTCAAACCAAACTTGGTCGCGACCGACACGGGCTCGCGGCAGGTCGGAAGGAACTCACCCAACAGCGCTTCGGCATCCCCCGATCCATACGACCGCGCCACATCGAAGTGGCGGATGCCCGCATCGTAGGCCGTGCGCAGCAGCTGCAAGGCCTCGGACCTGGGCAGGGGACCCAGCAGAGCGCTACAGCCAAATCCTAGTGGAATCTGATTTGGCAAAGGAAGCGTCAAGGAAGGTGACCGTTAGAGCAGAGATTTCAACCGCTCGGACAGTCTGATGCACAGGGCAATGGCGGTCAACGTAGGGTTCGAGAAGCTCGATGTGGGAAAGACCGCGCTGCCGCCGATGTGCAGGTTCGAAAGGCCGTGTACCTGGCAGTCGGCGTTGACGACCCCCTTTTGCGGATCATGCGCCATGCGTGCGGCCCCCATGTGATGGCTGGCATCGTGACATGGTCCGATGTCGTGCGGAAAACCGGCCAACAGGTCTGGATCGTATTCAACGCGCGCCAGTCCCAGTCGCTCGAATTCCGTCTGCACGGTACGAATGAAGAGGTCGATCGATCGGTGTTCCAGGTCGGTCAGCTTCCATTCGATGACGCTGCGCGGCATGCCCAGCGCGTCGAGACGCGTTCCCAAACGCACGCGGCTCGCATGATTCGGCTGCGTTTCGGATTGGATTCCCAGGTAGATCGGCCCGTTTCTGGGTGTGATGGTCTGCCTGGTCACGCCGTAGCGCCAGGCCGCCGCGATCAGTTCGTGCGGCCGCCGAAGGACTCGTAGCAAGGCCCTTGGGAGCTGGTTGCGAAGCTCGGGCTGCCGCACCGACCGCAGGATCAACTTGGCGGCTTCGAGGGGGGAATCGGGGCTCTGCTCGTAGACGATATCGCCGGCCACATGGAGCGTCTGCTGATTTCGTTGCAGAGTGGGAGCTAGCGCCACTTTAGGATGCAGCTTCGAGCGGCCCGCGTAGATCGGATCGAACTGCCGACCGAACGCGCGGCGATCGCGAGGATAGACCCGAGCGACCAACCCGTGAACGTGGTCCTGAAAGAAGCGTCCGACCAGGTCGTGACGATTGCCGACGCCCGCAGGATCGTGTTGACGCGACGCCAACATCAGTCGGGCGGTTTCGATTCCACCCAGGCAGACGACGTAGTGCCTCGCTCGGACCTGGCCTTTCTTACCGGCGAGAGTCTGGATGTCGATGTGATCAACCCGCTGAGACGGGGCATCGATCGCAATCGAGACGGCGTTGGCATGCAGCAGCACCCGTACGTTCTCGGCTAAACGGAGCTGCTCGCGATGACGAACGGCAAAGTCTGGCTGCGCTGCAAACTGCGAGTAGCAGAATTTCAGACAGGCGGGATCATAGGAGATCGCCGCGGAGGGATGCCCTGGCCAGTCGCTGGCGTCGTAGTTCCGCAGTTCCAACCCCATGCGCAGTTCGGCACGCTGGTAGTACGGCATCAAATCGTCCCGCGAGATGGGCCAGCCGCTCTCGGCAACCCAGGGGCGGGCTTCGAAGTCGATGGGGTCCCACCGCGAGGCCTGCCCGGCCCACTTGGTGGTCGTCCCCCCGTGAATTCGGACCCGTCCTTCGTGGACTCCAGGAAACGGAAGTCCGGCGATGTCGCTTTCGTAGAGCTGCTGAACTTCGGCCTCGAACTGATGCCGGCCGCTTTCAACAAGCAGCACCTGAGTCGACGAGTCGAGGAACTCCATAGCCAGTGCGATGCCAACCGCGCCCGTGCCAAGGATGCAGACGTCCGCGGTAAATTCCGAGGCCGCGGAATCATCAAAATTCAAGAAGGGCATGGGCGACTTGCGCAGACGCGGGGCTATCGGCAGGATGAAGCAGGTCGAGACGACCGGCGTGCGCGCAGCTTACTTCTTCTCCTCTTCCTGCTTCTCGACCGGCGGATCCTTCTTGGGAGTCGGCGGGCGGTTGGTCGAGAGGATGGCCGTGCCCGTGCCGTCGCAGACCCGCAGTTGAATCTGCAATCGCTGGGCCCAGTCGTCGGTCTGCTCGTTCTGGCAGAGCTTGACCAGGATCTGGTTGGTCCCGGCTTTGAGCTCGCCGGATACCTGGTACTGATCCACGCTCGCGCCGCGGTGGTACTCGTCGCGGCCAAAGATCAGCTTGCCGTTAAGCCAGACCTTCCAGGCGTTGGGGGTCCCCAGGCGGATCTCGACCTTGCGGGCTGCATCGCTGGTGAACTCGTTCAGGCAGTAGGTGACGCTTCCTTTGTGCTTCTGCGATTCAATTTTGTTCAGGTCCAGCAGCCCGTAGTTATCCGCCGTGGTGGCGGCTTCCCAGCGCACAGGCGCCTCTTTGCCGGGATAGGTGGCCGTGAGCTGGATTTCGGTTTCGGGCGGATAGGCCGTATCGAAGCCCTTCTTGTTGGTGTTGTCGAAGGGGCCGATCAGATGCCAGTTGGTGATGAAACCGAAGTGCCGTTGCAGGTCGACGGTTTCTCCCAGCTCGCCGAGACGCTTGACGATAATCGTGATCTGGTCCTCGTCGCGGGCGCTGGCTAGAGCCCGTTGATAGGCCGTTTTGGCCTCGGCCTCCTGTCCCTTGGCCAAGAACAGAGCGTTGGCTTTGTCCATCTGCAGCCGCACCGCGTCGCGCCGCAGCTCGACACTGGGGTCATCCAGCATGCCGGGGATGAGCCTGGCCCGGGCGGACTCGTCGACCTTCACCAACCAGTCGAAGGCCAGCCGCCGGCCGCGCGGGTCGTGCTTCGTGTCCAGGATGTACTGCTCGATCTCGGCCGTGGGCAGCGTGCCGCCGTCGCGGATGGTACGTTCGGCGATGGTCTCAACCGCCGAGCGAATCCAGTTGGCGGCCAGCGGGTCGGCGCCGTCGAGGCCGATCAGGATCTCCGGCAGCCTGGCAGCCGGCGAAGCGCTCAGTTCCTTCCAGGCCGCCGAAGCCTTGGCGTTGCCGTCCCCCTTGCCGCCGACATCGCGGATGGTCTTCAAGAGGGCTGGAACTTCAGCAGCCTGCGAACTCACCGCGAGGGATATCGCCATGAGCGCAACGGCATAGCAGCGAGGTGAGACCTTCATAGTGATTCCGCTTCCACGATCAGATCCAAAACAGAGGGAGACCTTGGCTTCTCAAATCTCAAATTTGAAATCTCAGATTTGAGATGAAGAAAGAATGCATGCCCCTTACCCCGGCCCTCACCCCAGCGGGGAGAGGGAGGAATGCTCAAAACTACTCCGGCAGCTTAAAGTCGGCGATGAACAACTGGCTGGTGTGATCGTCGGTCCGCGAACCGGTCCACATCAACTGCTTGCCATCGGGCGAGAAGACCGGCAGCACATCGGCCGAAGCGTGGTCGGTGATCCGCGTCACCTTGCCGGGGATGAAGGCGCCGTCCTTGACTTCGTACTTCATCAGCCACAGATCGTAGTTGGGACGCTGGCCGGACTTCAGGTTCGAGTGATCGGCGCCGGTCCAGATGATGTAGGGCTCGGTCGGGTGCCAATACGGCGCCCAGTTGACACCATTCGTGCTGGTGAGGGCCGTGTCGTTCTTGCCGTCGATGCCGATCACATGGATCTGCAGCAGTTCCTTCTCTTTGCGATCAGAACGGAAGAGGACGAATTTGCCGCAGGGCGAGGTGAAGGGACCGCCGTCATAGCCGTCGACGTTGGTCAACTGGCGCACATTCTTGCCATCGGCGTCCATCACGTACAGGTCGGGGTCGCCATCGCGGTCGCTGCAAAAGACGATCTGCTTGTTGTCCGGCGTCCAGGCCCCTTCCGCGTCGTAGCCCTTCTCGGTGGTCAATTGCCGCAGGATCTTGCCGTTTAAGTCAGCTTCAAAAATGTCGGTATGGGGGTCGAAGTCCCATTTGTAGCGGCGGCGGACATTGTTCTTCTTATCGTCTTCCTGCTGTTTGCGCTCGGCCGCTTCGGTGTCGTCGATCTTGGGATCGAGATGGCTGGAAGCGAACAGAATCCGCTGGCCGTCCTTCGCGAAGTACGCGCAGGTAGTCCGCCCGCGACCCGTGCTGACCCGCTTGGGGCGCGAGCTCTCGGCGTTGGGGTCGGCATTCAAAGGCTGCGTGAAGATCTGATAGAAGGGATAGTCCTTGGGAGTCGCCTGGTAGATCACCTGCTTGCCGTCGGGCGAGAAATAACCTTCGCCCGCTTTGACGAAGTACCCGGTAGGCGTGACCTGGCGGATATTCGACAAGTACTTGGATTCGATGGAATCCTGAGCTCCTGCCGCCGCAGACAGGGCCGCCAGCGCCAACAGGCCGAGCGAAAGATAACGCAGACGTAGCATGGCGATTCTCCAGGAACTCAATGCGATAGACCGCCTCATCGGACGGCCATCGCATTATACCGGGCGGAAAGCCGCATGCGAGTTGCCGTAAAGTTGACACAGCTCCACCCGATGGCTGGCGAACAATGCCCTCCACTCGTGTGAGCGTCTCGATTCTGGGAGGAAGGACGTCGTAGTGCGTCCATTCCAAAAGGGTGGGTATCCCGATCGATCCCCACGAGCTCGAGCTGGCAGGGGTCTTGCGCAGACTAGAGTTACCCACCATTCTCGCGTAGACGCTCTAATGCGGCTACGATTCCACCCAAAATCGAGACGCCCTCACCCTCCACTCTCTTCCTGCTCCCTCCCACTTGTGGGGAGGGCTGGGGAGGGGGCTGCAGTTCGTTCATGAATCCCCTGTCTCTTTATTTTCGAACAGTAGGAACGGAGAAATCCCCTCCGTTACCTCCTTTCCTCCTGTTCAAAAAAAACAGCGTCTCGAACAGAATGTCGTGACCTACAGCACGGCAGCCTCCCCCGCAACGAAGAGCGGGGCGGCCCATGCGGACCGCCCCGCCTGTGAATCGAGCGCATAGCGATGAATGCGCGGAAATCACGAACCGCCCTGGGCACTACTCGCCCGGGTGGCTGGTATTCTTCATCGACTCGAGGATCTGATCGAGGTTATAGCTGGCCGCCTGCTGCAGTGGCGGGAACTCCTTGTAGGACATCAGCTCCTTTTCCCACAGCATCTGGCCGATCGGCAGAAGGTTCCAGTCGTAGAGATAAGCCGTGCTCGGCGCCGCGAGCGCACCGGCATAGCTCAAGAGCGACTTGGTGTCCCCGCCCACGGCGATCTCAAACGGGTCGCGCATGATGTTGTCGACCTGGGTCCACTTATACGTGACTGCGCCGGTCAGGCCGTCCATGGGCCCTGCGCCGACCATGGTGTAATAGAACTTCCAGTTCTTGTACCGCACGGCCGAGGGTTGCGCGCCGGTGTAGTAGAAGAACGTGTCCCGTGCGGATTTTTCGGACTTGCCCGTCAGGTAGTCGATCTGATTCGTCCCATCGAGCTTGGTCTTGACGATGCCCGGGTATTTTCCGGCCATGATCTGTTCGTTCAGTTTGTTCCCCTTGGCGCCGCCGGCGATCTCAACGAACGTGGGGAGCCAGTCTTGCGAGGCGAAGATCTCCTTGAAAATCGTGCCTGGCTTGATGTGACCGGGCCAGCGGATGACGCAAGGAGCACGCATGCCGCCTTCCCATGTGGTGAGCTTGCCGCCCTTGAAGGGAGTGACACCGCCGTCCGGATAGGTGATGACTTCGGCGCCGTTGTCGGTCGTCCAGACGATGATGGTGTTATCCATCTCGCCCATGGCCTCGAGCTTCTTGAATACCTCGCCGAGGTTGTCGTCCAGTTGCTTCATGCCAACTTCGTTGATGCCCCAATCCTTGCCACCTTTGACGCCAAGCATGGCCTCGTACTTGGGCGAGAACACCGTGGTGATGTGCATGCGGGCCGGGTTGTACCAGCAGAAGAACGGCTTGTTGGTCTTCTTGGGATCATTGCGATCCAGGAAATCGATGACGCGGGCCGAGATTTCTTCGTCCACGGTCTTCGAGCGTTCCAGGGTCAGTGGACCTTCGTCCTTGCCCATCTGATTCTTCGCCGTGCCATCGGATGATTTCATCCAAAGGATGGGACGCGGGGCGGCCATGCAGATACCATCCTTGGGATCGATCTCGCCCGGCGCCGGTGGAATGCCGGGGATCGGGATCATCTTCATCGGAGGCACGACGGCTTGATCCGTCGGGGTCTTGTTGATGTCCGGGAAGCTGACCCCTTGCATCGCGTCAAGATGGTAGAGGTAACCCCAGAACTCCTGGAACCCGTGCGCAGTTGGCAGGGAGTCGGGATGATCGCCGAGGTGATTCTTGCCGAACTGGCCGGTGCTATAACCCTGGTCGTACAGGAACTGCCCTAGGCACGGAGTGCCAGGTCGCAGGTACGAAATGGCGCCCGGTAACTGCGGCATGAGCATGCCAGCGCGCATGGGATTCATGCCAGTGATGAACGCCGTACGCCCGGCCGTACAGCTTTGCTGGGCGTAGTAGTGCATGAAGAGGCCGCCCTCTTTCGCAAGGCGGTCAATGTTAGGCGTTTCGCCGACCATCAGGCCGCGGTGATAGCAGCTCGGCTGCATCCAGCCGATGTCATCCGCCATGATGAACAGGATGTTCGGCTTCTTGCCCGTAGCCTTCTCCTGGGCGTCGGCGGCCTTCGTCGCCTGTGCGAGCAGTTCACTTTGCGTCTGAGACGGCAGCTTCTGGGGAGGGGAGGCCTCCTGCTGTCGATCCGGAGGAGCCGCTTCGGCAAGCTGCGGATGGCTCGGACCGGCCGAGGCCAGGTAGCCCAGCAGCGCACCCGTAGCGAGCACCGCCAGCAGCTGCGCTTTCGTGTTTCGAATCATACGATCTCCAATTCCAAGGAAAGGGCCGGCATCACCAGGTGCAGGCCAGTAAATTGCCTCAATCGCCCATCCGGCGAGTGATCAGGTTAGGACGCGCCCAGCCAGGCCTCGCCGCGTCGGATTCTGCGGCTTCAAGGCAGCGGATCGAGAAGAGCATTGGTTTTTTGGGGGTAGAAACGGCAACTTTCGCCAAGGTTACCACGAGCGTCCGCCATGAACAATCGCCGTGCCGCAACCACAAGGCGGCCCGAATCTTGCGGAGTGCTCGGCGTTCGGTGGAAGGACGCAAATCTCGCCAGATCACGCAGCCGCGGATCGCACTCATGGGCGTCACCGCTCGCACCCTGGGTTGACCCTGGCAGCGTTCTTGCGATAGGCGACCTGATGGTCGCGCCACGCCGAGCACGTCCGTCGAGGTAGCGGCAGTCCAAAAACGTCTATATAAAGTTCGCAATCAGCTTCACATCAACCCGATTACATGCTATACTGCATGATGGATAGAAGGCCAGTGCGCAGATCGATCGCTCCCGCAGGCGGGTGCGTCCGCGCGCGGGCCTTCAACACAGGCGAACAGACCATAACGGCAGGCGGCGAATGTGCGGAACGTGGAGTCCGTATTTTCCCCGAAGGGGATTCGGAGCACAGCCCTGGGTTGGCCCGCGCAGCGCGGCCTACCCAGGGTTGCCGTAGATACCAATCCCCATCCCGTTTGCGCATCGTCTTGGGGGCCGCCGCTGGCGAAGCCAGCGGCGGCCCCCAAGACGGCGAGAGAAATAAGGGACCAGTGGGGAACGGGAAACCCTGGGTAGGCCGCGCTACGCGGGCCAACCCAGGGCTGTGCTCCGAATCCCCTTCGGGGAACGACCGCGTTCAGCACCGCCAACCCGCAAAGTTACGCGCTGAGGTCAGCGCAGGCGCTGAGGTCAGCGTAGGCGCTGTTTCAACCCGCAAAGTTACACGGCCCACGAAGTGTTCAGGCTCACGCAACTCGCAAAGTTACGCGCTGGGGTCAGCGCGGGCGCTGGGGTCAGCGCGGGCGCTGGGGTCAGCGCAGGCGCTGTTTCAACCCGCAAAGTTACACGGCCCACGAAGTGTTCAGGCTCACTCAACTCGCAAAGTTACGCGCTGGGGTCAGCGCAGGCGCTGAGGTCAGCGCAGGCGCTGTTTCAACCCGCAAAGTTACACGGCCCACGAAGTGTTCAGGCTCACGCAACTCGCAAAGTTACGCGCTGGGGTCAGCGCGGGCGCTGGGGTCAGCGCGGGCGCTGGGGTCAGCGC
>Ga0105047_10001697_pt1 | contig 39577 bp, 37 predicted proteins | sample MAT04_FD_78384 | JGI IMG/M metagenome (GOLD analysis project Ga0105047, IMG submission 78384) | Freshwater microbial communities from Lake Fryxell liftoff mats and glacier meltwater in Antarctica - MAT-04 (megahit assembly) | ecosystem: Environmental > Aquatic > Freshwater > Ice > Liftoff...
ATCGTGAATGCGAGCGTGAGTAAGATTTACAAAACACACAGAGATTATTATTACGAGTTACAAGCGGGGGATTACGGCGTATCGGTCACGGCGGAACATCCATTTTATATGGGGAGCGGGATATTTCGCGAGGTGCGAGATCTGCGGGTGGGGGATGAGCTCCAGACCCTGAAAGATGGCAAACTGGAGAAGAAGACGATCACGAGTCTAAAACGAATTGACGAGAAAACGGATGTGTACAACATGACCGTCGACAACACCCATACTTATTTCGCCAATGATTTCGCGGTGCATAATAAGATTGGCAGGGGCGTTCGGAGTCCGCGCTCAGTTATGAAGCCAGCCACCGCAAGGCGGTCCTTTGGAGTACATCAGCTCACTTGCCCTGTGGGTGCTGATATACAAAGCGGACAGCAAGCTGTCCGACTCCATAGGTAGATCAACCGCCCAATCGCTCCAACTTCTGAAAAACTTGCTCTTCAACTTTAAGGGAAAGTTCTTCCAATGGCAGCCTGACTGCCCAGCGCGGCAGATCGTGTATGCGGTGCAGGAGCGCTTTCAAGGTGGGCGGGAAGGGCATGTATTTTTCAAGGATGTGTCGTTTCTCTGTCACACGGGTTTGAATATCGGATGGGTCTTTGCCCGCCTGATACAAATCCCAGATGTCACGTAAATCTTCAGAGATGAGATTGGCGGCGGCGGTAATGGCGCCTTGCGCGTTATTTTTTAATGCATGGTGAAAATGCGAGTCTGTGCCGTTGAGCACGAGCAGGTCTTTTCCAAAGCGTTCACCTAGCGCCGTGCTATAGGCTTCATCGTGCGCTGAGTCTTTAATGCCCGCGAACTGAACAGGGAAGGCGTTTTTTAATCGGGCGATTAAGTCCAGCGAGAAGCCAACACCTGCTGTGCTGGGAATGTGATAGCCCAGTAAATATTTGTTGGCGGGTACGGCTTTTGTAATTAATTCACTGAACCAATTAAATAAACCTTCATCGGTTGCTTTGCGAAAATAATAGGGAGGCAGAACCACCACGCCATCAAAGCCGAGGTCAAAAGCAAGTTTGGTGAGTTCAATGGTTTCAGAAAGGCTGGGAGTTCCTGTCCCTGCCAACATGCGGAAGCCCGCTATTTGCTGGCGATAGACTCGCACAGAGCGCAATAATGTTTCGCGTTCTTTGGGCGAAAAGGAAGGGCCTTCGCCAGTGGTGCCGAAGAACAGCGCGCCGTGGCATCCACGAGCGGCGAGAAAGCGTAAGTAAGCGGGAACAGCTTCAAGGTCCAGCGCTGAATCGTGTTTGAGAGGAGTCACTGCCGCAGCGTAGATTCCAGCGAGAGGATGCAAGTCTGTCATGGGGTTCTTTTTTCCTTTTTCTTCACAAACTTTCGTGCGGCTTCATGCGGCGGTTGGAGCGGCTTGCCCTGTTCCTTCGATAAATAATGCTGATGGTCAAGCGTCCACATATACATATCGCCTTCGGTTTTGTCGGGGAAATTCTTTAAGATGTCGCTTCTGCGAATGACTTCCACGATGGGCATATAAACTTTATCATACCAGTGCGCCACAGCTTCCTGCTCGGTGATGTCGCGCCGCAGATCGAGTCCCATAAAATAGCGGTGTACAGCGATGTGCTCCAGCATGCGTTCAAAGCCATCGGGAATGGTTAATTTGATATTGGCTTCCGGGCGCAGGCTATCCAGCGCAGTGCGTTCGAGGAAGTTAACTTTTGTGCCGAGGATTTCAAGGTCTTCAGTTCTGATATCGGGTGTGATGTTAACCCGTGTGGCACATTCACGCACTTCAGCTTCGATATATATCTGCCCCTGCCCACGCGCTACAGATACGCGGTGATGCCCATCAACAACAAAGTACACCTCGCCTACTTTATAGAGAACGATGGGCGGAAGATATATCTCTTGATAAAAAGCACGGTCGACTTTTTGCCAGCGGCTGGCGAGTTGATCATCTTTGGGGAGGAAGGCCCGGTCAAATTCATGATAGCGGTTCAGACTTCCTGCAATCTGATCCACACGAATGGTTTTTACGCCCCGATAGATCGGACCGCCAATATGCAGCTTCTCTTTGACTTCATCATAGGACAGCAATTTTGTAGGCTGCCCGGAAAGTATGGAGAGCGCCTGGTTGATAAAGGATTTAAATCGCGCTTTGCTAAAATCTGCGCGGACACGGGAGCTAAGTTCATCTGACATTTTTTATCTCACTTTACCGTCAGAACAGACGGTTTATTTAATGGCTCGCTTCGATTGCTTTATAAGGATAAACGTTCATGATCTTTGTCAGGCCAATTGTAGTTTCGGCATTGGCCAGATTGCGTTTATAAAAATGAGTGTGCCCGTGGAAAAGGTAACGGGGTTGGGCAATGCGGATCAGCCAGTTCAATGCTTTTAATCCGTTGTGTGCCGGGTCTGAGTCGTCGTGTATGCCAAATGGCGGTGAATGGGTGATGAGAATATCCAGCGCTCTACCGTATTGCAGACGGTTAAGCAGCAGGCGCGGGAGCAGTTTAAAAGCTCGCGCATAGGCTTCGGTTTGGCTGTATTGATTGGTGCCATCGGGCCGATATCGGATGGAGCCGCCAAATCCGCCGATCAGGAATTTATGATGGCGCACAATTTTCAAATCCAAATTGATGCCGCCTTCAGCATGTGCCCGTGCTGAACGTATGTCGAATTGAGGATCGTGATTGCCGGGCACATAATACATTGGCACGTTTAGCATGGTGACTAAATATTCCAGATAGGTATATGGCATATCACCACAACCCAGAATGAGTTCCATATCCTGAAAATGGCCGTTTGATGAGAGTGTGTAGATACGATCCAAAACCTGATCACTAACCGCAAGAATTTTCACAAACTCCATTTTGCCGTAGAAAGTAAATCCCTGCAAGGTCGTTTACCCACAAAACTGCAATTGTTGGGTATTTGCAAATCCTCTTCTGCACACTATAATTCAACGAATTCGTTTTAGCGTGTAGGAGTCTGCTCTGGAAACAAGAAATATCACCCCACCAACCGGCTCAGAGGATAATTCTCGTCCTCGCCAACAACTTCAATCTGGTGTTACGCTGGTTAACCGATACAACATTCAGGATGTGATTGGTGTTGGCGGCATGGGATCGGTATACCGCGCACGTGACCTGCATTTTCCAAATGTGGTGAAGTTGGTGGCTGTGAAAGAGATGATAAATGCTGCCCCCGATCCGCTTGTACGGCAAACGATAGTCCAGAATTTTGAGCGTGAGGCGAATATGCTTGCCACACTCAACCATCCGGCGATCCCGCGCATCTATGATTATTTTACCCAGGATGATCACTCCTATCTTGTTTTGGAATTTATCCACGGCAAAGACCTTGAGACCGTGATTGGGGATACGAACGGGTTTATGCCCGAAGATCAGATCATCAGTTGGGCGATCCAGTTATGTGATGTGTTGGAATATTTACACGCTCACAAACCAGACCCAATTGTTTTTCGCGACATGAAACCTTCCAACGTGATGATCAATCACAATGGAGATGTGGTACTGGTGGATTTTGGTATCGCAAAGACTTTTCAAACCGGGCAAAAAGGGACGATGATCGGCACGGAAGGTTATTCACCCCCTGAACAATATCGAGGTGAAGCGACTCCGCTGGCTGATATTTATTCCCTGGGCGCTGCTTTACATCACACACTTACAAGACGCGACCCGCGTGTTGAGCCGCCTTTCTCTTTTGCCGAGCGCCCAATGCGCCGCATTAACCCTAATATTTCGATCGAAATTGAAGCGGTTGTTAATGTGGCTTTGCAATATAATCCTGGAGATCGTTTTCCGAGCGCTTCCGCAATGAAGGATGCGTTGATGAACGTGGCGCGTAAGACTGGCGCGCTTTCCAAGATCAGTTCTGCATTGCCAGTTTCGAGCAGCGGCGTGAAACCGCTTTGGTCTTTTAAATGTGAAGATGAAATACGCGGCACGCCCATTTTGAATCAGGGCGCACTGTATATTGGCTGCTACGATAATAATTTATATGCCTTGAATGCAGCCGATGGAAAATTCCAGTGGAAGTACGCCACAGATGGAGGCATTGTTACACGTCCCATCGTGTATGAGAACAATGTGTTTTTTGGATCAGAAGATAAACGTCTGCATGTCGTAAGCGAACGTACTGGAAAAGTCGTGTGGACGTATTACACGGAAGGAAAGATATACTCCTCGCCGCGTATTGCGGAAGGACATATTTTTTTCGGCTCCGATGATCAGGATCTGCACGCGGTCAACGCCAGCAGCGGTCGTTCAATTTGGAAGTATTCCACCGAAGCCCCGATCCACTCAACGCCATTGATCGCAAATGAATTGATTTATTTCGGCAATGAGACGGGTGCTTTTTTGGCAGTTGATTTTCGAGGTACGATGAAGTGGCGTTTTCAATCAAAACGTGCCATTACATCCTCCCCGATTTCCAAAGGCCAGGCTATTTATTTTTCTTCTGTAGATGGCACACTATACTCACTGGATGCAAAAAATGGCTGGCCAATCTGGAAATACCGTCTTGGAAAAGGCTCGGTTTCATCTCCCGCCATTGCAGATGACCTGGCTTTTGTCGGCGCAGCAGACGGTTTTATTTATTGTGTAGATATGCGTACCGCCAAAGAAGTATGGCGTTTTCGCACTGAAAACCAGGTGAGCAGCTCACCGACCATATATAAAGACTCGGTGTATTGTGGTTCCGTAGATGGCAATATGTACTGTCTCGAATATCGAACGGGTCGTTTGCGTTGGAAATTCGAAGCCCAGAGCGCCATCACAGGCTCACCGATAGTGTTTGATGATATTGTATATTTTGGATCGATAGACCATCATGTTTATGCTTTATTCGCCTAAAAGGAGCTCCTGTGGCTGATTTCTTAAGAAAAATGTTTGGAACAAAAAAGAGTGAACCAGAAAAGCAACCCCCTCAGGTTGATATGGCTACCACCGCGCCACTGTCAGACCAGCAGATCAGCTCAATTATCGGCAATCCAAATGCGAAATATGAGATGAGACAGTTGATTGCCAGTGTCGGACAATCCATTGGCAAACAACGCGAACATAACGAAGACAGCGTGCTGGCTCTCACCACCACCATATCTGGAAGCGCAGAGAGCATCCCATTTGGACTGTATGTTGTTGCCGATGGCATGGGCGGTCACCAATTTGGTGAGGTGGCAAGTAATGCCGCCGTACGCATTATGGGCGGCAATATTATGAAGAAATTCCACTCCTACCTCTTCAACCTGCCCACGCAAACTTTACAAGATTCCTTGCAGGAGTTAATGGAAACTTCCATCAACGAGGCGCACCAGTATGTTCAACGCGAAGCGCCAGGCAGCGGCACCACTGTCACGGCCGCACTCGTGCTGGGACAACAGATCACCATTGCCCATGTGGGCGATAGCCGCGCCTACTCAATTTATCCTGATGGACGAGTAGACCCGATCACACGCGACCATTCACTGGTCAAGCGACTTGAAGAACTCGGACACCTTAGCAAGGACGAAGCTGCGAACTTCCCGCATCGCAATGTATTGATCCGCGCTTTGGGGCAGGGCGAAGCGCTCGAAGCAGATATTTTCACCGTCCCCTTCCCACAGACTGGTTATCTGATGATCTGTAGTGACGGTTTATGGGGTGTGATTGACGAGAAAGATGTCTATCGTTCCATTGTAGATGCTCCCAATCTCCATCGCGCATGTCAAAACATGGTCGAGGCAGCCAATGCTGCAGGCGGCCCCGATAATATTACGGTGATCCTTGTGCAAATGATTGGGTAATCATGGCGTCAAAAAAAACGGATTACTATGCTGTTCTGGGTGTTTTCCGCGATGCATCGCAGGAGGAAATTAAACACGCGTATTTTGACGCCGCCCAGAAACTTCATCCGGATAAAAATGTTGCCGCAGGAGAAACAGAATTGTTTCTTGAAGTGCAACAGGCGTATGAAGTCCTCTCGAATCCCAAGCGCCGTAATTTATACGATGCCACACTGCCTCCTGATATTGCAGTCAACTCGGTTGTAAAACATGAAGTGTTTTTTAGCCGGCCCAACCTTGTAAAATTAAATGAAGATCAATTACTTTATATACTTCTTGAAATAAGCCCGCGCGAAGAATCGGAGAAACTGCCCACCCCTCCCCTTAATATTTGTCTGGTACTGGACCGTTCCACCTCGATGCAGGGCGAAAAAATGGATATGGTAAAAGCAACTGCGATCCAACTCTTGCGTGGTTTGCGTGCAGAAGATGTGCTGAGTGTGGTTACTTTTAGTGACCATGCTGAAGTTATTATTCCCGCCTCGATTGATACAGATAGAAGAAAACAGGAAGGCCGTATTCAAATGATACAGCCCTCCGGCGCAACCGAGATTTATAACGGATTGCGAGCCGGTTTGCAGGAAATTCGGCGCACATTGAATCCATCCCGTATTAATCATATTATTCTGCTTACAGACGGGCAAACCTATGGCGATGAACAAGCCTGCCTGGCACTTGCTGAAGAAGCGGCCGCTCAGAACGTCGGCATCACGGGCATGGGAATCGGCCATGAATGGAATGATATATTTCTGGATGTTCTAGCCAGCAAGACCGGGGGATCTTCCGCATATATCTCGAACCCAAAAGATATTCAACGCCTGCTGGTGGATAAATTCAATGCACTTGCCAGCACCTATGCGGATGATGTTGTGCTTGATTTTAAAATTCCCGAACATGTAAAGCTGAATTATGCCTTTCGCCTTCAACCTGAAGGCGGCTCAGTTGAGATGGAATCCCCCATGCATCTGGGCTCTATTTTAAGAGATGAATCCCTGCATGTATTAATTGAATTTGTTGTTAACACCGGCGCTGTGGCTGAAGATGTATGTACTTTGTTGGAGGGTTCACTTAAATTATCCATCGCGGCCCGTTCAACACCTGTTCCGCCAATTCGTATAAAACTTGAACGCGAGATTCGAGTTAACCCTTCAGTTGAGCCTCCCCCCACACGTATTTTGAGCGCACTCTCACGCCTCACACTTTATCGAATGCAGGATCGAGCTCGCAGCGCAGCGGATGGCGGGCAGTATGATGATGCTGTGCGTCACCTGCATAATCTGGCCACCCATTTGCTCTCTCAAGGTGAACATTCATTGGCAAAGACTGCTTTGTTTGAAGCGGATAACCTTGAAAGAATGCATTCATGGAGCGCCAGTGGTAACAAGGATATTAAATATAGTACTCGTGCGCTTTTATTAGGCGGTATGAAGGAGAAAGGCAAATGATTCTCTGTTCCAATTGCAAGCATTCCAATATGGCTGGGGCAATATTCTGTGCGGAATGCGGCGCCCAACTGGTTGGTAAAGACACCCTTACCACCCAGAGCATTAAGACAGACCAGTTTAACAAAAGCACTCCATCCAAGCCGGCAACTGACACCTACCAGCCATTTGATGGGAGTGACGCGTGGGGCAGCCTGCATTTGTTGGATACAGGCCAGGTGCTTCCTCTTTCGTCACGAAACGAATTTACCCTTGGGCGTGTCAGTGAAGGCCAGCCGATCATGCCTGATATTGACCTCTCTGCCTATCAAGCGTATGCGGCGGGTGTTTCCCGTTTGCATGCTGTCATTAAACGAGATGGCAAGCGTATGATCTTTATGGATCTGGGATCTGCCAATGGAACTTTTATTAATGGAAAACGCCTTTCCCCTAATGTGGAACAGCCGCTAAAACATGGTGACATTCTGGCCCTGGGGAAGTTAAAGATACAAATTTTAGTTAAGAATGAGTCATAAAGGAGAATAGATCATGGCCTATACTGTCATATTACACGTTTCCGGCGAAGCATCCATTGCCGGGGAAATTGACGACTTACCTAAGCCGGCAGATACCATTATTACGCTTACAAACCCGCGCCAAAAAGATGGAAAAGACCTGCACTATATTGACAACAATGCAATTAAAGTAATTTGGCCGCTGGCAAAAGTAAGCTTTATTGAGATTCTTGAAAGTGCCGAAGAAGAAAAGATCATTGGTTTTGTGAGGGAATAACGTGTCTGATACTATAGAACGCCGCCGAATTCTTGTTGTAGATGATGAAGAGCGCATGGTGCGCTTCATCCGCATGAATTTGGAACATGATGGTTTTCAAGTTGTGGAAGCCTTCAATGGGAAACAAGCCATTCAAAAATTGCGCGATGTTACACCAGACCTTATTTTGCTGGATGTAATGATGCCCGATCTCGATGGGTTTGAAGTGCTGGAAACCGTGCGCGAGATTACCAATGTTCCAGTTATTATGCTGACTGCCAAAGGTGAGGAAGATGATCGTGTGCGCGGGCTTGAACACGGCGCAGATGATTACATCACCAAGCCGTTCAGCCCGCGTGAATTGGTCAGCCGCATTAAGGCGGTTCTGCGCCGGACCGAGGGCGCTACCGGCTCCATGCATGGCTTGCTCGAAATTGACAAGCGTCTCAAAATAGATTTTGACCGCCGCGAAATCTGGCTCGAAGGCAAACTCGTCAAACTTCGTCCGACGGAATATCGTCTGCTTTTTCATCTTGTACAAAATGCGGGCTGGGTGGTTTCGCACGATCAACTGCTTCAGAAAGTTTGGGGCTATGAATATCGTGACGAGCCGCATTACGTGCGTTTGTATATTAATTATCTGCGCCAGAAATTAGAGAAGGACCCCGCCGACCCGCAATATATCCTCACTGAGCGCGGCGTGGGGTATCGATTTGTAGATTACAAACGCAATAAAGAATAATAAATTTTGGAGACCATCAAATTGTTGATGGTCTCTTTTTTGATGTGGCAACAAGCGGTATCATTGCGGGGATAGGAGACTCTTCACATGACTGAATTATTCTCAGCCCTTCGCGTCAACCCTGACCGTATGCTGGGTGCGTTTAACCAACTGGCATTATTCGGCGCGACAGGCGATGGCGGCGTGAATCGTCCCACGTTCAGCGAAGCACATCTTGCGGCGCGCAAATGGTTTCGTGAGCAGATCGAAGGCTCTGGCTTCGAATTCAAAATAGATGGCGCAGGAAATCACTCGGCCGTTTTAACGTTTGAACGTTCGAATATTAAAACGTTATTGCTTGGTTCACATCTTGACTCTGTCCCCAAAGGCGGGCGGTTTGACGGAGCGCTCGGCGTGATGGCGGCTCTTGAAGTGTTGAGAACTGTCAAAGAAAACGGGATCAATTTGAAGTTAAATCTGGAAGCGATTGACTTCACAGACGAAGAAGGCACGCATTTGAGTCTGTTTGGGAGCAGTGCGCTGGCGGGTCATCTTCATCCAGAAGATTTGCAAAACCCATACAGTGGGCGCGAAAACTTCACAGCAGGCTTGGCGCGCGCAGGCTTGACCGAAGATGGGCTGTTGCGGGCAAAGCGTGAAAAAGAATCATTGGCTGGATATTTGGAACTGCACATTGAACAAGGCAAGCGTTTGGAGCGCGCAGGAATTGATATTGGAGTGGTCTCTGCGATTGTGGGCTATGGATCGTATCGCATGAGTTTTATGGGCCGCGCAGATCATGCGGGTTCAACGACAATGGAAGATCGGTTGGATGCGGGGCAGGGTGTAGCGGCGTTTATTTTGGCGGCGCGTGAAATCGTGATGCGCGATTTTCCAAATTGTGTTGCGAATGTTGGCAAAGTAGAGTTTGCGCCCGGAGCCTCGAATATTGTGCCAGCGCGCGTAGATTTTTTGTTGGAGTTTCGTTCGCCAAATGAAGCACAGCTTTCCATGTTGGATGATGCGTTAATGAAGTCGGTTCATCAGAAAGCAACACAGTTTGGTTTGCAGTTGAGAACAGAGCCGCTTGGAAAACATTTGCCAAATTTGATGAGCGCAAATATTCAGCAGGCATTTCAAGATTCATGTAGTACTTTGAGATTATCCAGTACAACACTCGCTTCGGGTGCGATTCATGATGCGCAGTCATTGGTGGATGTCTGCCCGATTGGTATGATCTTCGTCCCTTCGGTGGATGGAGCCAGCCATGCGCCGCGTGAATTTACCAATTGGGAAGATTGCATAAACGGCGCGAATGTTTTGTTGCAAACGGTTTTGCGAGTAGCCTCAGAGTAAAATAAACCTATTCTTTTGGAAGGCAGGCGCTTATGAAAAACTTTGACCCAAAATATAACGATCTCCCGAAGACCGAACTCCACTGTCACCTCGAAGGGGCAATTCGCACGCAGACGATTATTGATATTGCACGCGAATATAATTTGAAACTGCCTTCCCATGAAGCCAGTGAGTTGGATAAACATGTAAAGGTTTATAACCAATTACATGATTTGGAAGCCGTGCTGGAAGCCTTTGGTATTTTTCAAAACAGTATTACCTCACCTGCTGTATTTGAACGGATTGCATGGGAATTGTTTGAGGATTGCGCGAAGCAGAATATTAAACTGTTCGAGGTGCGCTTCTCGCCTGACTGGGCTTTTCATGGTCACAACGTAAACTGGGATGCATGTCTTGAAGGCTTGCTGCGAGCGCAGGAACGTGCCGAGCGTGAGTTCGATATGGCAATCGGAATCATTGCTATTACTTCGCGCGGCATGGGTGCTGAGTCATGCGTCAAAACTGTGGAGTGGGCGATTCGGCATAAGCAACACATTCAAGCTGTGGATCTGGCCGATGGCGAGTTGCTTTACCCGATGAGTAATTTTGTGAAACCAATTTTGAAGGCAAAGGATGCTGGCTTAAAAGTCACCATTCATACGGGAGAAGATACACCGGCTTCTGCGGTCTGGGATACGATCCATGCGTTTCAGCCTGACCGCATTGGTCATGGCATTCATAGTATCGAAGATATGAAGGTTGTTGAATTAATTAAGGAACGGAATATTACGCTCGAAGTTAATCCGTGGAGCAACTACCTGACCAATTCTGTGAAGACTATTGAGGAGCATCCGCTGAAGAAATTATTTGATCTCGGCGTCAAGGTGACGATTAATTCCGATGACCCCGAAGTGCTGGAAACCAATGTCAACAATGAATATCGCATTGCTCACGAAGTCCTTGGCATGCGCATGGAGGAACTTGCTGCCTGTAATCGGTATGCGTTTGAATCTTCATTTATTGAAAAGACAAAAAAACAAAGAATATGGGATAAGTATTTTGAGTCTGCTGCCTGAAAAAGACTGGAGAATTCACCTGATTTTGTAAGGGTGCTGCCTTCGTGATTAAGCAGGGAAGTGGTCTAAAATCTAAATTGACCGAATCAGAACCCTTGAGGTATAATTTTGCGCCACTAACTGACAGCCAGATCCCAAAAGTGGGACTTGCAATCATCTTTACATAAGGAAGTATTTCGAATGCCTAAAAGAACCTACCAGCCCAAGATTCGCCGCCGTGTACGTGTACACGGTTTCAGAAAACGCATGTCCACGGCCGATGGCCGTAACGTGATCAAACGCCGCCGTTTGCGTGGTCGTTATAAATTAACGGTTAAGTCCAACGAGCACGTAAAGAAGACTCGTTGGTAGGTCTCTGCGTTTAGTGCGCAGAGATTTACATTGAGGCACGGGTGCAGAGCAAATTTCGCCTGACCCGATCTGAAGATTTCAAGCGGGTGCGGCGTATGGGTAAGTCTTATGCTCACCCGCTTGTCGTATTAGTTGTACAGGCCAGTGAAATATCCACACATGTACGTGTGGGTTTAATCGCAGGCAAAACAACAGGTAATGCAGTTTATCGTAACCGAGCCAAGCGGATTTTGCGCGAGGCATTACGTCCACATCTGAAATCTTTCACTTCCGGTTTGGATTTGATCCTGATTGCCCGTCGACCACTTGTAACCGCCACCTTAGAAGATACCCGCGCTGCGTTGACTAATCTCTTTCGGCGCGCCCAAATCCTTCCCGCGGATGAATCCTGAAGAAGAAACCCATTTACATGAATATTCCAGTGAGCCGCGTCTGCGTGATCTGCCGCGTACCCTGGTTAACTGGCCGCGCATTATTGTGCTGGCTTTAATTCGTTTATATCAAATGGCAATTTCTCCGGGGTTACCCGCAAACACCTGTCGCTTTTATCCATCCTGCTCTCATTATGGCTATCAGGCCATTTATAAATATGGCGCGTTCAAGGGTTCATTTATGGCAGCCTGGCGCGTCTTACGTTGTAATCCGTTCAACCCTGGCGGATACGACCCAGTTCCCTAGCAATTTTGCATGACAGTTTTCTACTGTTATGATTAATGAGGAGAAGTTACCAACTTGAATACAAAAAGATTGATATTAATTTCGTTGCTTGCGCTTGGAACACTGGTCTTAAGTGCGTGTGCGGGCGGTCAGGGCGTATCCAACAACTGGCATGGACTTGCCGCCGATGCTGAGCGTGCTTATTTGGCAAATGGTTCCTTTGTCTATGCTGTAGATTTGAAAACAGAGAAGGAAGTATGGCGCTATCCTGCTGATGCAGATAGTAAGTTAATGTTTTATGCAACGCCTGTGCTTACTGCGGATGGTCAGCTTTTGATTGGCAGCGCGGGAACAAAACATCCTTTTGTCAGCCTTGACCCTGCAACAGGCAAGGAAAAATGGGTTGAGTCCTTTACCAAAGCCAAAGGCGCATGGCTGGCCTCCCCTTTGGTATTGAATGAAAAGATATATGCTCCCAATACAGACGGCTTTCTATATACCCTTGATATGAATGGCAAAGAAGCTGCTGACCCAATTGAATTAGGCGGCGCCTTATGGTCTGCGCCTTCAACAGATGGCTCACTTCTTTATATTACCTCGCTTGACCATCATTTCCACGTGGTTGACCCCGCCTCAGGCAAGACTGCTACTCCCATTGATTTGGGCGGCGCGGCGCCCAGCAGACCCGTGGTCGCAAAAGACGGTGTGTATGTCGGCTCTTTTGCATCCACAATTGAATTCATTAAATCGAATGGCGACCATAAAGTGGTTGCTACAACTGAAAATTGGATTTGGGGTTCTCCTGTGCTTGACGGTGAAACTCTGTATTATGCTGACCTCAATGGAAAAATACACTCCCTTAACCTCACTACGGGTGAGCAAAACTGGGACGTTGTGCAACCAGAAGGCCCGGTCGTGGCGAGTCTGCTCATTGTTGGCGACCAAATCTACGTTGCGACTGAGGCGGGAACTCTTGTCGCTTTGGATCGTAAGGGAGAAGTCATCTGGGATAAACCAGTTGGCGGTAAGATATACACCACACCTGTTCTTTCAGGTGATTTGATTCTCGTCGCCCCGTATCAGGCCGATTTTGTCCTCGCCGCTTATGACGCGGATGGCAAGCAAGCCTGGACGTTCACCCCAGCGAAATAAGGAAACTGACCCATGTGGGATACCATTATCATCAACCCCATGACCAACCTATTATTGTGGATCTATGACATCCTTGGTCATGGCCCGCATATGTTTGGTCTGGCGATCATTCTATTTACCATTCTCATTAAACTGATTACCTGGCCCTTGAATGCCTCGCAGGTAAAAGGCGCGCAAGCCATGCAGGAATTGCAGAACGACAAAGACTGGCAGGAAATTCAAAAGAAATATGCCAAGGATAAGGAAAAACTCGCGCAAGAACAAATGCGGGTTTATAAGGAAAAAGGGATTAATCCTTTTGCATCCTGTCTGCCAACACTGATTCAATTCCCGATCATCATTGGTTTGTATCAAAGCATCACGCGCGCACTTTCCATCACCCCGTTCGACATGCTCAAACTGGCGCGCACCATTTATCCATTCCAAAATGTGGAAGGCATCATCCCGCTCAATAGTAAATTTTTGTGGATGGACCTTGGCCGTCCCGAATCTATTCAGGTGTTAAGCTTCGCATTGCCGACCCTTGCCGTCATTGTGGCGCTCACCACCTACATTCAATCCAAATTAACCATGCCCGCCACGACCAACCCCAATGATCAAAGCGCCCAAATGACAAATATGATGAGCATCTACATGCCGCTCATGCTGGGTTGGTTTGCATTAAACTTCGCTTCCGGCATTGCCGTTTATTTTATTACCAGTAATTTATTGGGCATTGCCCAGTACGCAGCAACAGGCCGCGCCAATTGGCGCAATCTTTTGCCCGGCGGCAACAAACAAATTACCAAGAAAAAATAGGGAGGCACCATGAGCGAGCGAACTACGCTTGAGATTATCGCCCCCACCGTTGAAGAAGCCCTCTTGCAGGGATTATCTCAACTGGGTCTAACGGCAGATGCCGTTTCTGTCGAAGTTTTGGATTCGGGCAGCAAAGGATTGTTTGGACTCGGCGGCCGTCAGGTGCGCGTGCGTCTTAGCGTCAATCCGCCGCCCGGGGAAGTGGAACCCGCTTCTGCTTCCAAGCCCAAGCCTGCTCCTGTAAAAAAAGCAGAGTCAGCGCCGAAAGCGAAGGAATCCAAACCAGCGCCCAAGGCCGAAGCCAAACCCAAGCCTGAACCCCGCCGCGCTGAAAAGAAACCCGCGCAAGCAGAGTCAGCGCCTGTTGCCGCTAAAAAAATGGACAACCCCGATTCTGATCCAGTTTTGGATACTACTGAATCAGTGGTATCCAAGTTGATCCATCATCTTGGCATGAAGGCGCAAGTCTCAGCGCATTATGATGAAACCAGCACAGACGACCGCCGCACCATAAAAGTGGACGTACGCGGTGATAACTTGAGCGCGCTCATTGGCCGTCAGGCAGAGACATTGAACGCCTTTCAATATGTGGCTTCATTGATTGTCGGCAAACAGACTCAGCAATGGGTGCAGTTGGTAGTGGATGTGGAAGGCTATCGCGAACGTCGTGAGAAACAAGTCCGCCAGATTGCGTTGAAGGTGGTGGATCAGGTCATCAAAACTGGCCGCAAAGCCACACTCGAACCCATGACCGCCAGCGAGCGCCGTGTGATCCATATCGAACTGCGCGGACATCCCGCAGTTACAACTGAAAGCACAGGCGAAGAGCCGCACCGCAAAGTGGTAATTTTGCCAAAAGAATAAAGATACGAAGTAATCCAAAAGATCGCCGAAGGGCGGTCTTTTTCTTTCATCCGTTATCCTTCATCATTTATCCTTTCACCCCTACGGTATAATCCATTCATGTTTGAACTTGTATCCCTTCAACCCGTGGATTATCTTGTCGTAGGCCATGCCGCCGCCGATATCACGCCGACGGGTATCCAATTGGGCGGTACGGTTTCCTACTCCGCGTTGACTGCGCGAGCCTTGGGGCTGCGTGTGGGAATTGTCACATCAACCGCGAAAGATGCTCCATTGCAGGCCTTGGATGGCATTCAAATTGTAAATGTTCCGTCACAGCATAGCACCACCTTTGAAAATATAAAAACAGAAAGCGGACGCAGGCAAATACTGCATCATCAAGCCGCGTCGATTTCTCTGGATCATATTCCGCAGGTTTGGCGCAACGCGCCGATCATTCATCTTGCGCCGATTGCACGCGAATTTGATTCGTCACTGGCTGAAAAATTATCTGGTTCATTGCTGGGGATTACTCCGCAAGGCTGGATGCGCACGTGGAATGAAAATGGTCAAGTGGCGGCAACTGCCTGGAAAAACAGCGAGCAGGTTTTACGTCACGCTGGAGCCGTTGTGATGAGTGTCGAAGATATTAATCGCGATCTCGTACTCGTCGAAGAGATGGCGCATCAGACGCGCATCCTGTGTTTGACAGAAGGGGAGTTGGGCGCGGTGCTGCATTGGAATGGAGATCGCCGTCGTTTTCGTCCGCTCAAAATGCAGGAAGTGGATGCAACCGGCGCGGGCGATATTTTTGCGGCGGCTTTTTTTGTGCGTTTGTATCATACGCGTGATCCGTGGGAAGCGGCGCGCTTTGCAACACAACTCGCGGCGCGTTCTGTGACGCGCATGGGATTGAATGGAATTCCTACTTCACAGGAAATCGAAGAATGTTTGATGGAGGTACTATCGTGACGCGTATTTATACGCTTGTGAATCAAAAAGGCGGCGTGGGAAAAACCACGACCACTATTAATCTCGGCGCGTATCTGGCGCAATTGGGTCAGCGTGTGCTGGTTGTGGATTTAGACCCGCAAGCCAATGCCACATCCTGTTTGGGCGTGGATAAACTTGGCGTGCAGGGCGGAACGTATGAAGCATTGCTGGGCGACCCAAATATCGCGTCTTATATTTTGCTGAATGAACGATTGAAATTGTCTCTGCTTCCTTCTTCACCGTCACTGGCTGGCGCAGAAATTGAGCTGGTGGACGAACTCGCGCGTGAAGTTCGTTTACGAAAAGCGATTCAATTGGTGTCTGATAAATTTGATTACGTGCTGATTGATTGCCCGCCTTCGCTGGGACTGTTGACCGTCAACGGGTTGATGGCCGCCATTAATGGAGTGATCGTGCCTGTGCAATGTGAATATCTCGCGTTGGAGGGCTTGGGTCAACTAACGCAAACGATTGAGCGTGTGCGTTCGCTGCTCTTCCCTGAGTTGATCGTGCGCGGCGTGGTCTTGACCATGTTCGATAGCCGCACGAATCTTTCCACGGATGTGGTGGCAGAAGTGAACAGGCATTTTCCCGATCAAGTATTCAAGAGCGTTATTCCGCGCAGTATTCGTCTCGCAGAAGCGCCTTCGTATGGATTGCCGATCTCGGCCTATGCGCCCACATCTGTCGGCGCGGTGGCGTATGAGGCGTTGGCGAAAGAGTTGTTACAGAGTGACAAACACTAACCGCAAAGTACCACAAAGGCGCAAGTGAGGGAAACCTTCTTAAACCTTTGTAGCAGTTTGTGACCCTTTATGGTTGAAAAGGTAAACATATTATGGCTCAACGAACAGGTCTCGGTAAAGGATTAGACGCACTCATTCCCTCTGGCCCCAACAGCGGAAAAAATACTTCCGCTGTTTCGACTGGCACAGGAACAGGCGGCGTGCTGCAAGTGGCGGTGGATGCGATTCAGCCGAATCCACGCCAGCCGCGTATTCATTTTAAGGAAGAAGATTTGGCAGAGTTGGCCGCTTCGATTCGCGAGCATGGCGTGATTCAGCCGCTGATCGTTACGCCCAAAGGAGATGGGACATTCATTCTCATCGCGGGCGAACGCCGCTGGCAGGCTTCACAAAAAGCTGGCTTGCGGACCGTCCCTGTTATCACACGTCAAGCGAACAATCAGGAAATGCTGGAAGTGGCGCTGATCGAAAACGTGCAGCGCGCAGACTTAAACTCCATGGAAGAAGCCGAAGCCTATCGTCAATTGGTTGAGGAATTCGGCCTTTCACATGAAGCAGTTGCAAAGCGTGTGGGTAAAAATCGTGTGACCGTTACAAACACACTTCGTTTGCTCGGCCTCGCGGATGTAGTTAAACAAGCGCTGGTGGATGGGACAATTTCTGAAGGTCATGCGCGCGTCTTACTGGCATTGTCCACGCAAAAAGCGCAGGCTTCCGCTTTGCAGACCGTAATCAATTTATCTTTCAATGTGCGCCAAACCGAAGAGTACGTCCGAAAACTTGCAGGGCAGAAACCGCTCAAGGCTAAGAAACCAACTAAAAACGCGGACGTAAACGATGTTGAAAAACGCCTGCAACACAGCCTCGGCACCAAGGTCGCATTGAAGCATGGAAAAAAAGGCGGCACCGTCACCATCTATTATTATTCCGGTGAAGAGTTGGATGCCTTGCTGGAAAAATTGACCTAGGAATAACCATGAAGTCTCAAAGTTTCGAAGACACTAAGAGAAAAAAATTTGTGCCTTTGAGACTTGGTATTTGTTTTTTTGGAAATAAAAACATGAAACTTCTCTATAACGCAAACATTCACACGCTTGATCCAAAACATCCATCCGCCTCCGCGATCTTAATCGCAGGCGGGCGGATTATCGCTGTGGGGGATAAGTCAAAGCTGGAATCCCTCGCGCACGGCAAAGTGGAAAAGCAGGACATGCAAGGCAAAACCATTTTACCCGGCCTGACCGATGCCCACATCCACATTCAATATTACGCCCTGTCGCTTGCAAAGATCAATTGCGAAACAAAGACAAAAGAAGAATGTCTGCGCCGCGTGGCTGAGCGTGTACACAAAACCAAACCCGGCGAATGGATTCTCGGCCACGGCTGGAATCAAAATGAATGGTCTACAGGCGGCGAATGGCCGAATGCAAGCGAGTTGGATTTAATTTCCCCCAATAACCCCGTTTATCTGACAGCCAAATCATTACATGCCGCGTGGGTGAATACCTCCGCGTTGAATCTGGCGCATGTCACAACGGAGACACTCGATCCGAAAGATGGAAAGATTCAGCGTGATGAAAATAACCACGCAACTGGCGTCCTGCTTGAGAGCGCCATGCAATGTGTGGGTCATGAAATTCCAGAACCTTCCATGCAGGATATTGCAAATGCAATTGAAGCCGCCCAACCTATTTTATGGAAAATGGGACTGACCGGCATTCACGATTTTGACCGTCGTGATTCCTTTATGGCTTTGCAATACTTACATTCACAAGGCAGGCTAAAATTACGCGTCAATAAGAACATCCCGGTCGAAAGTGTTGACCATGCCTTTGCGCTTGGCTTACGCACCGGCTTCGGCGATGAAATGTTATGGATTGGTTCTGTGAAAGCTTTTATGGATGGCGCGCTCGGTCCGCGCACCGCTGCGATGTTTCAACCATATGTCAATGAAGCCGAAAATCGCGGCATTCTCAATATGGATGGCGAGGAACTTTTCGAACATTGCCGCCGTGCCGCAGATGTTGGGTTAAGCATGACCGTCCATGCCATTGGGGACCGCGCCAATCACGAAGTACTAAATGCGTATGAACAGCTTCGCAAATATGAAACAGAAAAAGGATTGCCGCATTTACGCCATCGCATCGAACATGTGCAGGTACTGCATCCCGATGATGCGCCGCGACTGGCCCAGCTCAATGTGGTTGCATCCATGCAGCCCATCCATGCGCCGTCTGATATGTTCGCCGCAGACCGTTTCTGGGGAGAACGCTCCGCGCTGGCCTATGCCTGGCGCACGCAATTAAATTACGGCGCAACCCTCGCTTTTGGATCAGACGCTCCCGTCGAATCGCCCAATCCATTTTTAGGAGTACATGCCGCAATCACTCGACGCAGACCAGACGGATCACCCTCCGCCGATGGCTGGTACCCCGAACAGAAATTAACTTTGGCTGAAGCATTATCTGCCTACACTGTGGGCGCCGCCTACGCCGCCAACGCAGAACATCGCCTGGGAAAACTTGCAGAAAACTATCTCGCAGACCTGATTGTATTGGAGCAGGATATCTTCACCATCGATCCGAACGAATTGTTGACCATGAATGCGGCAGCAACCATGATAAATGGAGAGTGGATCTTACAATAAAACATTTAATTGAGCATTCTATGGCACAAAACCTTCCAAAACTTACCCCCGAAATGCTAATCCCTCGTATGGGCGAATATATCGTCCAAAAAGGGTTAATCACTGAAGCTGATCTACAGAAAGCGCTTGCCCATCAGCAGGAGCAGATAGATAAGGGTGATCATTATTTGCTGGGACAGTCCTTAATAGATCTTCATATGCTAACCCGTGACACGCTGGATGAAGTGGTCACTGAACAGATCATCCAATTGCGCTCTGCTTTACAATCCTCAAACCGTAACCTTGAACAACGTGTAAAAGAACGTACCTTTGAGTTGAATGAGGCGCTGCAAAGGCTTTCAGAATTAAGCCAGATGAAAGCAAATTTTGTGGCTAACATCTCGCATGAATTACGCACACCGCTGACACATGTCAAAGGCTATCTTGAGTTGCTGGTCACGGGGTCTTTGGGTGATATTGTGGAAGAACAACATCATGCATTACAGGTAAGTCAGCGGGCAACCACTAAACTTGAAAGTATGATCGAAGATTTGATCATGTTCTCGCTTGCCTCACGGGGTGAGATGAGCATGAAATTGAATAAGGTGGATATTCGCCGCATCGTCATACTTGCTGTTAAATCAGCTTTTAACAAGGCGGATGAACGCGGTGTTCAGGTCTTCGCGGATGCTCTGGAGAACATCCCGTCAGTGCAGGCTGATTCTGAAAAAATTGGCTGGGTGTTGAATCAACTCCTCGATAACGGGATCAAGTTCACCCCGTCCGGTGGAAGCGTGACCGTTAGTCTCAAAGAAGAAGGCCGCAATCTTGTCGTCATGACCATAACAGATACGGGCATCGGCATCCCAATCGATCGGCTAAGAGAGATATTTGAACCATTCCACCAATTGGATGGTTCATCAACGCGCCATTATGGCGGCACAGGTCTGGGGCTTTCCCTGGTTCGCCAAATTGTAGAAGCACATGGATCATTATTGGATGTACAATCAGTGGTAGGAAAGGGCTCTGTCTTTAAATTTCCGTTATTGGCAGTGCGCGAATAAACCCATGGACTCATCTACTCTTTCACAACTGCACGAGATTTTTCAGAAAGTTCAACAAAAACAAGATTGGAAGACCGCCCTGGATACATTATTTGTATCTTTGCGCGGTTCTTTTGTTTTTGATAACGTGGCAGTTTACCTAAAGGATCCGCTTACAGGCGGATTGGATGTTGCATATGCGCGCGCCGTTGGGCGCGGTAAAACTGCCGAGGCTGATTCTACGTGGGGCGAGAGCGTGGCAAGTGAAGTGATTGATAAGGGTGACATGGTATTGAACGAGCCTGTGCGTGGTCGCGGCAATACAGACCGCCTGTCTTTGACATACTTGTTGGGATTCCCGTTATATATCGGCTCAAAGTTAAATGGCGCGCTGGTCTTTGTTCGCTTTGGCGGGCCGAAGTATTCAGAGTTGCATATTCAAACCGCTGCACTTCAAACATTTTGGACGGCGGCTCTGATCGAACGCAGAGATCTGCAAAAGGCTCGCGAAGAATTGGATTCTGTACAGAGACAAATGCGTTTGCAGGATGATTTTGTCTCCACGATTTCACATGAATTACGCACCCCGCTTGGTTTTATCAAAGGGTACAGTACCAGCCTTTTGCGTGAAGATACTGTCTGGGATGAAGCAACTCAACGCGAGTTTCTTAATATTATTGATGAAGAAGCTGACCGCCTGACACGTCTCATTGAAGACATGCTTGAGTCGGCGCGTTTGCAAAGCAAGACGCTGCAATTCAAATTTTCCCCTGTACGAATTGACGCTTTGGTTCGGGATGTGGCAATGCGTGTGAATACACACTACCCTACTTTGAAGGTGTTTTTTGATATCGAACTTCTTACTCCAATCTTTGGCGATGCTGTCAGACTTTCGCAGGTTTTTGAGAATCTTTTTAGTAACGCTGTAAAATATGCGCCTGATTCTGAACTCGTGATTGGTATGCGCTCCAATGGGGATAAAGTACGCGTTACTTTTTCTGATAAAGGAGAGGGGATTCCGGAAGATTATCTGCCTTTTCTCTTTGAAAGATTCTATCGCGTGCCTGGAGAGCGCACTGTAACAGGCACCGGGTTGGGGTTGTATATTTGCAAGCAAATTGTTATGGCACATCATGGTAATATTTGGGTAGAGTCAGTGTTGGATGTGGGCACAACTTTTATTATTGAGTTACCCGTAGCTCCAGCGCTTTGACCAGCTTTCATCTGTAATTTTAAGGAGATTGTATGGCTAAGCGAATTTTGATAGTAGATGATGAGCCGCGTTATTTGCGTCTTCTGGAGGCAAACTTGCGTACAGAAGGCTATGAGGTGGCTACCGCACAGGATGGTATTCAGGCCTTGGATGTGTTCTCAGTACAGCCCATTGACCTTGTCTTGTTGGATGTAATGATGCCTCGCTTGGATGGTTTTGGAGTGTGTCAGCGTTTACGCGAATTTTCGTCTGTACCGATTGTGATTCTGACTGCTCGCGGGGAAGAGCAGGATCGTGTACGCGGTCTTGACCTGGGCGCAGATGATTATCTGGTGAAGCCTTTTTCTGCTACTGAGTTATTGGCGCGTGTTAGAGCTGTGCTGCGTCGTGCGCAACCACCTGCCGAAGTGGGGCAGGCGCGCTTCTTTACACATGAAGATCTGAAGATCGATTTTGCGCGCGCCGAAGTTTGGATTGGCGAAGAGCCAATTTCTCTTTCAGCCACCGAATATCGCCTTCTACTTCAGTTCGCGCATAATATTGGAAAAATACTCACTTCAGAAGACTTGTTGACCAGCGTCTGGGGTGCAGAGTATAAGACGGATAAGGAAATTTTATGGGTAAGCATTGCCCGCCTGCGCCAGAAACTGGAAGAGGATGCTCACAACCCACATCATATTGTTACGCGTTCCGGGCTGGGTTATCTCATGCCGCCCAATGAGGCGTGACAAAAAGCGCACTGTATGTGCGGGAGAAGGTATATCATGTCTGAAAAGAAAATCCTACTTGTTGATGCCGATGTCGCCAGTTGTAATTTTATTGCACGTAACCTGCGGGAACAGAAATATGAGGTTATTCAAGCTGGATCTGGCAGGGAAGGGTTGATCTATTCATGGCGAGATCATCCTGATGTTGTGGTGATTGACCCCACCATTACGGATATTAGCGGGGAAGATATGGCCAGAAAATTGAGGCATGATGTACGTACTGCACAGGTGCCTCTTATTGCTCTTAGCAGCGACTCCAGCGTTGTGCGTATTAAGGCTTGCCTTGATGCCGGTTTCAATGAATACATTACAAAAACTGGACAGGCTGTGCCCATCCTTAATGAGACGATTAATCGTCTGCTCGGAATTTCGAATGCAGCTGTCAAAGTGGGTGGTTTATTAATGGTTATTCTAAGCGCGAAAGGCGGTGTAGGAACATCATCTTTATGCGCCAATATCGCCATGAACATTGCGCAGAATCAACCTGAAGCGCGGGTGGTTGTTGTTGACATGGTTTTACCCATTGGTTCAATTGCTCCCATTGTGGGCTACGCCGGAACAAAAAATATTGTTACAGTAACAGATATGCCCCCAGGTGAAACCACCCCTGAATTTTTTCGTCAGTCCTTGCCAGAGATAAATTTTTGGCGCTTCCATTTGCTGGCGGGTTCACCAGACCCTGAAAGTAGTAACCATCTTAAAGCAGGGCGCATCATGGATATTGTCGCAGGGTTAAAAGCATCGTATGATTATATTCTGGTTGATATTGGCAAGTCGCTTTCCAAGATCACTTTGCCGCTTATTCAATATGCAGATCTTGTGACTCTTGTTGTCAGCACTGATTTAAGCGCAGTGTCCTTAACCAAAACTTTGTGGGATTACCTAAAAAACAAGGGTGTACATGTGGCTTCGATCTATACGATCCTTAATCGAGCTGTGGGGTTGGAAGGTCTAAGCAAAACAGAGGCAGAGAAAATATTGGAGATTGAGATCAACTCTGCTGTGCCTTATTTAGGAAACAATTTTACGTTTGCAAACAATCATAATCAACCATTTTCGTTGAAATTTCCCAAGGATACGGCCGCGCTTGTTTTTAATACTATAGCGAAGGATATGTCCACCCGGGCCCGTAAATTACGGGCAGAATAATTCTATATGAAACTGGTTGCTGTTGCAGTCAACCCTACTACAATGGAGTCTCACTATGACGATTGAATATGATGAGAAAGGCAAGTTCTATACGGACATTGTCAAAAAAATGCCCATCGCGACTGTAATCCAAACCACCACACACTTGGTGCGCGGCATGATCCATGTTCGGCAAGGGGAGCGATTAAAGAATGAGCTTGAAAGAGATGAAAAGTTTCTTGCTGTAACCCACGCTACCATTCACGGCGCGGATGACAAGGTTCTTTTCTCATCTCCATTTATGGCTTTGCAGCGTGAGCAAATTGTGTGGCTGATGCCTGTTGACGAAGAAAGTCAAGAGGATATGACACATGACAATGCTTAACCCAACCGGCCCGGCCAGACTTACAGGGCAGGACCTCGCCCGCCTGAAAAAATATCTTGCAGATAATTTGATGCGGGCGCTTGAATCTGAAAATATTGCCTCTGATCAGCGTACTGCTTTTGTTAAGAACAGCATTGGCCAAATATACGAACAGACACAGTTGAAACTGCCTGAGGATCTGCGTAAACAGATTTTTGAACAGGTGATGAATGATCTGCTGGGGTATGGTCCGATCCAATCCTTGTTGGATGATGAGGATGTTTCCGAGATCATGGTCAACGGACCCAAGAAGATTTTCGTTGAAAAAAAGGGGAAACTGACCAAGACCAATGTCACTTTTGATGATGATGATCATGTTTTACGAATTATTGACCGCATTATTTTGCCGCTTGGGCGTCGGGTGGATGCTGATTCCCCAACTGTGGATGCGCGTTTGCCTGATGGCTCGCGTGTCAATGCGGTGGTGCGCCCTGTAGCGATTGATGGGCCTTCCATTACCATTCGTAAGTTTCGTAAGGATAAGTTGAAAGCGGATGATCTGGTTGCTTTTGGGTCTCTAACAAAACAAATGGTTGACTTTTTGGAGGCCTGTGTAAAAGCTCGTTTTAATATCATCATTTCAGGCGGCACAGGCTCAGGCAAGACCACGCTCTTGAATGTAATGTCTGGGTTTATTCCTGAAAATGAGCGCATTATCACCATTGAAGATGCCGCTGAATTGCAGCTTCAACAGGATCATGTGATGCGCATGGAAACGAAAGCCGCCAATGCAGACGGCCTTCATGCGGTCACTATTCGTGAGCTTGTAAAAAATTCCCTGCGAATGCGCCCTGACCGAATTGTGGTGGGGGAGGTTCGCGGCGGTGAAGCGCTGGACATGCTGCAAGCCATGAACACAGGTCACGATGGTTCGCTAACAACCGTTCATGCGAATACGCCGCGCGATGCCATGTCTCGCATTGAGACGCTGGTGCTCATGGCGGGTATGGACCTGCCTCTCAAAGTGGTGCGTCAGCAAGTCTCATCTGCGGTGGATCTGATCGTGCAACAGACACGTTTGAAAGATGGTCAACGTAAAGTAACGGCTGTGACCGAAGTGGCGGGTATGGAAGGCGAGATTATCATATTGAGCGATATCTTCAAGTTTAATCAGACGGGTGTTACAACCGATGGAAAAGTTCTCGGGGAAGTGAATGCTACAGGTATCAGACCCAACTTCACGCCGCGGCTTGAAGCGGCTGGTTTCAAACTTGGCGCAGAAGTATTCGCTCCAAAACTATCTTCCAATCAGAACTCGCGGCGTTGAAACACTCTGCTATAATCTGTGCATCTGCTTGTTTATCAAGTACAGCATTCATTGCTATAACAAGTCAATAATTTGCCTGTGTTTTGGCAATTACAAATTTATACGACAGGCAGTAGAGGAATCATGCACAACGCCCAGATCACCATTCGCGAAAAAAAACTAGGTTTACTGATTCGAGATGCCCGCATGGCGGAGCGTCGCAGTATTAAAGAATGTGCCGATGCAATCGGAATAAAGCCAGGCTTGTTCCGTGCTTATGAAGAAGGCCGTCGTGCTCTTTCTTTACCCGAACTTGAAACGCTCGTGTTTTATCTTAAACTTCCGATCACTCAATTCTGGGGCAGTGAAACCCACTCGGATTCCCCGTCACTTTCAGAGTCATTGGATACAGCGCGGCTGATTGCTTTACGTCAACGTATGATCGGCGCATTGATTAGACAGGAACGCAATAATACCAACGTATCCATTCGCCATTTGTCTGAAAAGACGGGTGTTTCACAATCTCACCTCAAGGCATACGAACTGGGTGAGCGCGCTATTCCAGTCCCGGAGTTGGAGGTAATTCTTACCGCAATGGGAAGTCGGATTGAAACCTTCTTCGACCAAAGCGGCCCCGTGGGGCAGTGGATGAACAGCCAGCGCGCATTGCAGAAATTTCTTGACCTGTCTCCTGAGGTACAGGATTTTGTCTGCCAGCCTGTCAATCGTCCTTATCTTGAATTGGCCATGAAACTTAGTGATATGTCCAGAGAAAAATTACGCTCGGTGGCTGAAGGCTTGCTGGATATCACACTCTAAATTCAAATCATTGGAAGCCCAATCACAGGTTTCGAAGACACAAAGTCGCAGATTTCGCCTTCGAGACTTTGTGTCTTTTTATGTAGAGCCTACCCTAAAAAACACGGAGTGCAGACTTCAGTCTGCCTTATTTTGCACACTACCGCCCGTTCTCCATTATTCGAATGGACTACACCAACCATAGGAAAAAAACATGATACCTGAACCCGCTCAACTTGCAGAACAAGGCAAGCAAGCCTTTAAGAATAAAAAATTTGATGAGGCCGCCGAACTTTTCAAACAAGCCGCAGATGGTTTTACCCTTGGCCAGGCAGGTGCGCTGACTGCCGAAATGAAAAACAATAGGAGCGTGGCATTGTTACAGGCAGGTAAACCCCAGGCATCGCTTGATGCGGTATTGGGAACTGATAAATTTTATGAAGGCATAAAGGATATTAAAAGTCAGGCCATGTCATTGGGGAATCAAGCCGCCGCCCTTGAAGGCCTTAATCGCTACGACGAAGCCATCGCTGCCTACCAACGCTCGGCTGAGCTCTTTGCCGAGGTGGGCGAAGGTGACTTGCGCGCCATGGTGATGAAATCTGCCGCCGCTATAAAATTAAAGACAGGCAAGGTCACAGACTCTGCGTTCAAGATGATGGGTTCACTGGATGCAAAAGACAACCCGAGCTTTTTTGAACGAATACTGAAATTTTTTCTGCGCTTTATAAAATGATCAATCTCGGTTTACAAGTGCGCCGCGCGGTTGCTGAAGATTTTCAGCAGATCTCTAATTTGCTGTTTTATGAAGCAAATGTTCATCGTCATTTAGACTGGCGTTCGCCGCTTGAGTGGATCGGCTATTCCAATTACTGGGTATTGGAAGAAAATGGATATGTCGCGGCGGTATTGGCATTTCCTGAAGACCCGCCTCAGGTGGCCTGGCTTCGCATCTTTGGATATAACCCTCATCTTTCCGGACCCGAAGCCTGGTCTGCACTTTGGGAGGTAGCCAGCAGGGAAGTTTTGCATACCACCCCACGGCCTCAGATCGCTTCGATTGTCGTTAAACAATGGTTTCAAAATCTGCTTGTTTCCAGCGGATTTGAATTAAAGCAGAATATTGTTTTGTTGCAGTTAATGAACGAAAATGTCCAACCACATTCTGTGCAGCATGGGCTTCGCATCCGCCCGATGCAGGAGAGCGATCTGCCCATTGTCGCAACCATAGACCTGGATGCTTTTGGTCAATTTTGGCACAACACTTTGGATTCCTTAAAAAGAGCGCACTTGCAGGCCGTAAGCGCCACTGTTGTTGAAGATCATTCAGGCATAATCGGATATCAACTCAGCACAGGGAATTCTCTTGGGGCACATCTGGCCAGGCTTGCGGTAAGACCGGAAGCGCAAGGCAGAGGAGTAGGCGCTGCCCTGGTGGGGAATTTAATCCAATCTCTTGGCGCAAATCAATTAAGCAGGCTCTCCGTCAACACGCAATCAGATAACTCCACTTCTTTGGCTCTTTATAAAAAATTAGGATTTGTACGCACCGGTGAATACTTCCCCGTGCTGGTCTATCAAACAGGTGAAAACACTAATGAGTGAAATTCAATTTCCTGCACGTATCATGACGCGCTTTGTAGAAACTCTATCTGCAGAACTGGGTCACGATACGCTTTCATCCGTTCTTATAAAATCAGGCCTGCCGCAAGAATGGGCACACCCCGCTCACTTTAGCACATTGGATGATACGCGTACTGCGCAAGCCTACGCACGGTTACAGTCAGCGCTGCGCACATATTATGGGCGTGGCGCGCGTGGTATTTTGTTACGCATCGGCGCAAAATTATGGAATCACTTACTCGATGATTCAGCATTTGGGTTAAAAGCTCAATCTGTATTTCTTCGTGGACTTCCAAAATCTTTGCGACGGAAACCTGCGCTGGAATTACTGGCGCGATTTTTAAGCGCCACACAGGGAAGCGCTGCGCTTCATACTCTGGACCTGGACCTGCTCTTTGTTGACCAGGCATCTCCCACCACTTTAGATCAAACTGACAACACCCCGATCTGTTTCGTGACCCATGGCCTGATCCGTGAATGTTTATATTGGGCTGATGGACAGGAGCATGACATCGAGGAACGCGCCTGTCGTGCATTGGGCGCACATCAATGTGAATTCAAGATCACCCTTGGAGGATGAAATGAAACATACCGAAACAAATTGGAAAGCAAATGACGGTTTGGATATTTTTGCGCAATCCTGGGAGCCGGCCATCGTACAACCCAAGGCAGTTATTTGTCTTGTGCATGGATTGGGCGAACATACTTCACGCTATGTTCATGTTGCTGAAGCATTTACCAAAGATGGCTTTATCATCTTCGGCGCAGATTTGCATGGTCATGGCCGCTCTGGCGGACCGCGCGGGCATATCTCTTCCATCGAAGATTTCATGCAGGATATTGATGTGTTATTAGCGCAGGCGCGCACCCGCTATCCAGGCTTGCCGATTATTTTATATGGGCATAGCTTGGGCGGTATTTTGGTTTTGCATTACAGCTTGCTGCGTAAACCAAATATCAAAGGGGTGATTGCCACCAGTTCTGGATTGCACACTGCGCTTGAAAAACAATACACCAAAGTAATGCTGGCGAAAATACTCGGTGCGTTGATACCGAATACGACACTTGCCAGCGGCCTCGACCCGAAGAGCATCTCACGTGATGAAAAGGTAGTGCAGGCTTACATGAATGATCCGCTGGTACATGATAAAGTATCGCTTGGCTTTGGAAAGATCATGATTGGCGTCACAACCTGGACTCTTGCCCACGCCGCTGAGTTTCCCCTGCCCTTGCTGCTGATGCATGGCAAGGCAGATTTAATCGCTTTCCCTTCCAGCAGCACGGAATTTGCGGCGGCGCTTAGAGAAAAATGCACGCTTGTTTTGTGGGATGATGCCTATCACGAACTTCATAACGAGCCTGAAAAGGAAGAAGTTTTCAAAACCATGAACCTCTGGATGAATGCGCGCTTACAGGAATAAAATAAGAGCCTTTTAACTCTTTACTAGACAAATCCATATCAACATGGCACAATTCGCAGCCATCATCAAAGAATAAAGAGGAGTAAGTATGAATAACCCAAAAGAAATGAGCAAACGACAGACCCGCCGTGATCAGATACGCCGCAAAGAAAAACGTGGACGATTGATTGGGATTGGCTTTATAAGCGTACTCGCAATCCTTGTGGCCTTTTTGATCATTTGGCCTAATTTTAAGCCGGTAGGTACAATTGTCACAGCTCCGGAAATTACCCGCCCAAATGTGAAATTTAATGCGGCAGGGAATCCAGATGCCCCGATTCGAATTGATGAATATTCAGATTTCCAATGCCCATACTGCCGTCAATTCTTGGAAGACACCGAAGCAGAATTAATGGAAACCTTTGTGGCAGATGGAACTGTATACTTTGTCTATAACTCTTTTGGAGAATTTATCGGCCCGGAATCAGCCGCGTCTGCTGAAGCAGCTTATTGCGCAGGCGATCAGGAGAAGTTCTGGCAAATGCACGATATTATTTTTGCCAATCAAAAGGGTGAGAATATCGGCGATTATACCGAACGCCGTTTGATTGCCTTTGCTGAAAAAATCAAGCTCGACATGAGTGCGTTCAAATCCTGTTTTAATGGTAATACCTACAAGGATACGATTGATCAAGATGCCAAAGACGGTATAGCCGCCGGTATTAAAGCTACTCCTTCGTTTGTTTTATCCTACACGGTAAATGGTGAAGCGAAGACCAGGCTTATTGAAGGGGCACAAGCTTATGATGGCTTCAAGACGGAAATTGAAGCTGCATTGGCAGAAATCGGTCAATAGGTTTTTCTCGAAATAATAAAAGACACAGTTTCAACCGAAACTGTGTCTTTTTAATTCATATAATATTCCTAATTTTCTGCTGAACTTTTTCTATGCACGATACCCTGCCGCCAGGCGTAAACTGCCACCTGAGTTCGGTCTGCAAGATGTAATTTACTGAGGATATTACTGACATGACCTTTCACCGTGTTTTCACTGATAACCAGCTTCTCAGCGATCTGGCTGTTGGTCAGCCCGTTTGCGATTAATTTCAATACATCTGTTTCACGGTCGGTTAAATCTGTAAATAAGGGTTGTTCTTCACTGTTGTCACCGCGAATATTTTGCAGCACTCGCGCAGCCACGCGTGGGTGTAGGGTGACTTCTCCCTGCACGGCGCGATGCAGAACCTCCACAAGTTTTTCCATTTTCATATCTTTTAAAATATAAGCAATCGCGCCTGCTTTTAATGCGGGAAAGATATGCGCATCTTCATGATAAGAAGTCAGCACCACTACTTGCGTGCGTGGACTGATCTGTTTTACACGTCGTGTTGTCTCAATGCCGTCCATGCCGGGCATAATCAGGTCGAGTAAAACAATATCGGGAATTAATTCAGAAACCAGGCTTACAGTTTCCTCCCCCGAGGATGCTTCGCCCACTACATTAAAATCTGAGATGGTTTCAAGGTAGGAGCGAATGCCATTGCGTACCACTTCATGGTCATCTGCGATCAAGATGCTCGTGCGGTGATGTTTCATAATTTAATCTCCTATTCTGTTTTTTATAGGGAGCTGCGCGATCACGCGTGTCCCCTGCCCGGGTGCGCTTTGAACCTGAAGAGTACCGCGAATGCTTCCAATACGTTCACGCATGGAGCGGAATCCCATGCCTTTTGCTTTTTGTTCCATATCGAAGCCGCGCCCATCATCTGCAATTGTGATATGCAGCAGGTCAGCGGAGTAGACAAGGGAGATATCAACCCGCTTCGCCTTGCTGTGACGGGCGATATTGGCCAGAGATTCTTGAATTACACGGTATATCGCCTGTTCTGTTTCCAACGGAAGTAAACGTTCATTCTGGATCGTGAGATTGACCGTTGCATCATTGCGGTTTTCCCACTCGAAGACATATTCTCGTAAGGTAGTGGACAGGCCTTTCTCCTGTAATGCGATTGGGTATATTTCCTGAATTAAGAATGTTAGCTCCTGGATCACATCATATACAAGAGTCTCTGCTTCGCCGATATGAATATTGGCTTCATCCGGCCTGGATTTGTAAATGCCATTGGCTGTGCCCAATTGCGCGAGGGCCGCGAATGCCTTTTGTTTGGCGCTGTCATGCAGGTCACGGGCGAGGCGATTGCGTGCTTCCATCACCGCCAGATCTTTGGTCTGTTCGAAAAGCTGCATATTCGCAATGGAAAGCGCGGCGCGATGAACCAGCGCCGTAAAGAGACGCACTGTGCTTTCGTTAAGTGCGTTGGGGCGTGTATATCCGACATTAAAGAGGGCGACTACTTTTCCATCTACAACGATGGGGAAGTGAGCAAAAGATTGGATACCTTCATTGCGTATTACGGTTTGGATATCGGCGCGCAGGATGCTAAGTTTTAGATCCAGAATGATTATCGGCTCGCCTGTTTTCATAGCCTGACCGACCAGTCCTTCGCCGGCGTCGAAATTTAATGCATATAGAGTTTCGGGGCTGAACCCATAACTGACATGCGGTAATATTTTTTGCTTTTCCTTATGCCAGATAAAAATCATGCTCCGGTCTGCCTTCAGCATGGATATGGAGACATCTACAAGGGTTTGGAAAACCTGATTCAATGTGACATTACGCAGAATTTTTTCATCTGCCTGATACAAAGCTTCGATCTCACGGTTGCGTTTCTCAAGATCGGCGGTCCGGTTTTGAACAAGGCGTTCCAGCTCGTGATTGCGTCTTTGGATGCTTGTTATGCGCCAGCGAATTCCGCCTGCGATTAGTGTTCCAAGAACGAGGACAAACAAACCACGGAACCACCAGGTTTGCCAGAATGGGGGAATGACCGTGAGCTTAATGGAACGGCCTTCTTCATTCCATACACCGTCACTGTTTGAACTGCGTAATTTGAGAGTATAAGTGCCGCCAGGCAGGTTGGTATATCTGCCGTTGCGCTGTGTGCCGATATTGTTCCAGCCTGGGTCGAAATTTTCAAGGAAATACGCATATTCATTCCTGGCGGGCTGCCCGAAAGCAAGACCGGTAATTTCAAATTCGAAGGAATTTTGAGGCCATTGCAGGGTGATCTCTTGCAAGCTTTCTGCTGGAGTTTTGCTGGAAATGGGCTGCCCGTCCATGGTGAGGGATGTGAGCACCACTTTGGGCGGGATAAGGTTTTTGTTGATTTCATCCGGCGAAAAGATATTAAATCCATTGATGCCGCCAAAGTATAAATTTCCTTTATTGTCTTTTGCAAAGGCATTTTGGTTGAACTCATTGCTTTGCAGTCCGTCACCGGATGTGAAGTTACGGAATGTTTGCGTTTTTGGATTAAAGCTGGAGATGCCGAAATTTGTGCTTACCCACAGATTTCCAGCCTGATCTTCAAGGATGCCATAGATAAAGTTGTTCGGTAGGCCGTCTTTTTCTGTAAAATGGGTGAATGTATCTGTTTCGGGGTTATAACGATTCAATCCGCTTGTTGTGCCAATCCATAAGACATCCTGAATATCTATATATAAACTTAAAATAGTGTCGCTGTTCAAACTGGCAGGGTCATCAGGGTCGTTGTTGTATTGGGTGATGGTGTCGGCGTTGGGGTCGAAATATTTCAACCCATCATTGAAGGTTCCGATCCACAAGCGGGAGTCTTTATCTTCGAGGATGGTAATGACTTCCTCGCCGTCAAAGTTATTTGGCGCGTTTTCCTCGGCTTTGTAATTGATAAATGTTTGTGATTGCGGGTCGAATTGATCAAGGCCGCGGCTGGTGCCGATCCAAAGAACGCCGGTGTGATCTTCGTAAATTACATAAACCGGCGCACCGGAGAGGCTGTCTGGCCGGCTGGAGTCTGGCATGAAGTGGGTGAATTTCCCAGTGTCAGGGTTGAAGCGGTCTAATCCGCGGGTGGTGCCGATCCATAAGTTTTCTGCGCTATCCAGTGCAATAGAAATGATATCGTTGGTGTTGATGGAGTTTGGATTATTAGGGTCGTGCTGGTAGAACTTAAATTGATTGGCGGTGGCGTTGAAACGATTTAATCCATTCTCTGTGCCGATCCAGGCTGTGCCATTGTCGCCAACCACGATCGGCATGACAAAGTTTCCGTTTAGACTGTTGGTTTGCCCCGGGTTTTCGCGGTAATAGGTGAAATAATCCTGCTGGCGGTTGTATTTGTTTAATCCGCCGCCATTGGTTCCAACCCATAAAATATTATTGTCATCTTCAAAGATCGAGGAAACATTGTCGTTTGAAAGGCTGTTTGGGATGGTGGATTGGTGCTGGTGTCGGATGAATTTGGCCTGCCTTTCATCGTAGCGGTTTAATCCATTCTCCGTGCCGATCCAGATTCCATTGGAGTGATCCTGGTGAATGGCAAGAATGGTGTTGCTACTGATGCTTTTTGTTTGATTGGGATCATGAACGAAATGGGTAAAGTATTGGCCGGCTGTTTCTGAATAATTTAATCCCCGGGTAGTGCCGACCCAGAGATGTCCCTGTTTATCCACGAGGATGCTCAGGATGCTGTTGCTGCTAATACTGGTGAATATAGCTTCGTTGTGTTTGAAGGGTTGGAAAGTTTTTCTGTCTTTATCGAAAAAATTTAAACCTTCATCTTTTGTGCCGACCCATAAATTTCCTGAAGAATCCAGGGCGAGGGTGCTGATCCAGTTGCCGCTCAGGCTGTTGGGGTCTTCAGAAGATTCGCGGTAATGTGTGATTTTTTCGGTTGCGTAATTGAGAAAGTCGAGACCAAACTCTGTGCCAATCCATATCCCTGTTTCATCGGCGAGCAGAGTGAATATCTGGTTGCTACTGATGCTTTCAGGGTCTGTTTCGCTGTGCATGAAGCGTGTAAATTTGCCTGTCAATGGGTCGTAACGATTTAATCCGCCGAGGCGGGTTCCCACCCATAAATTGCCTTGTTTGTCTTCTGTGAGCGCAGTAATCCAGAGATCACTCAGGCTGTTTGGGTTGGCGGTGTCGGGTTTGTATATTTTGAAGCCGTAGCCATCGTAGCGGTTGAGTCCGCTCTGCGTGCCGATCCATAAAAAGCCTGTGTGGTCTTGTAAAATGGTGTTGACGGAGCTTTGAGAAAGACCTTCTTCAAGGCTGAATTGCTCGAAGCGGATGTTTTGGCTGTATGTTGTACTGAGGGAAGCAATGCCGATCGGGGCCAGACCAGTTTGAGGTTCAGTGGGGGATGCGGAAGGAGAGAGATTCTGCGGGGTGAGGGCAGGGTTTACTGTCCCGCATGAGGTGATCCACAGGGTCAGAAATAAAATTGAAAAAACAAGGCGTATCCGCATGATTGATCATAATTATATGCGGTTTACAGATGACATGCTGTTTCGCCCCCCCTCCTGTGGTGGGGTTTTTTTATAACCGGAGCAGGGCGGCGATGTTTGGTGTATCTGGGGAGTTAACCATTCGGGCGTAGGTGTAAAGATAGATATGCAGACGCATGACAGTTCTACGCGGAGTTCGTATGATGAGGGCACTCCTAGCGGAGGCATTTTTCTCCTCAAAGAAAGCAACCGCTGTTTGGCATGCGAGGCGGATATCAGCATTACGCACTGGTTTCCGCCTTGCACCATATTCAAACGAAGTACATAAGGAGGTGGTTGGTTGTAGATGTTTTCACATTTAATTTCATTTGTTTAAATTCAAAAAGGAGATAAGAGAATGAAACTCAAAAAAATATATGCTTTGTTTAGTTTGCTGGTGGTGTTCAGTATGATGCTGGCCGCATGTGCGCCCGCTACCTCTGAAGCGACCAGCGCGCCGGAAGCCACTGATGTGCCGGCTGCAACGGAAGCACCGGCGATGACGGAACGCCACGGCGGTTGGTTGGATGAAATCGATATCTCTGTAGTTGCGGGCGATTCTGCAATTTCACAATTGCAAGCCGGCACGATCGATTATTTTTCGTTTGGACTTGCTTCTGATGTATACCCTGCCATTAAAGAAGCGGGTCTTTCCACCACTCAATCGTTTGGTAGTTACTACGGCATCAGTTTGAACCCTGCAGTTTTTACTGATACAAAAGTGTTGAATCCTTTCTCCAACCGAAAGATCCGCGAAGCGGTTAACTGGTTGGTTGACCGTAACTATGTTAATCAGGAAATTTATGCAGGTGGCTCACTGCCAAAGTTATTCCCGGTGACTACGCAGTTGGTGGAATATACCAACTTGATCGATACTGCCCGCGCGCTCGAAACCAAGTATGCCTATAACCTCGATAAGGCAAAGGAAGTGATCGATGCCGAAATGCCAGGCATGGGCGCCGAACTTGGCGCGGATGAGAAGTGGCAGTTCAACGGCGCGCCCGTTACCCTGGCCTTTTTAATCCGCTCTGATGGCGATGGCACACGCAAACCCATCGGCGATTATGTGGCCAACCAATTGGAAAGTGTAGGGTTTACCGTGGATCGTCAGTATAAGACCTCTTCGGAGGCATTTCCCATTTGGCTGGGAACAGTAGCTGCTGATGGACAATGGAGCATGTACACAGCGGGTTATATCCCTGCTGGTTTCCCGCGCGATGAACGTGCCAATTTCCAACAAAGCTATTTAAATACAAGCGTTCAGGCGGGCGAGCCTTTTATTTCCAATGTATCTGATCCTGAATTCCAAAAACTTGGCGATGATCTTGCACAGGGAAATTTCGGTTCCCCCGAAGAACGAAATGACATGATGCGCAAGGCGCTTGAGCTTTCACTGCAAGACTCATTGTTTGTTTGGGTGATCGATCAGCAAACATATTCACCTTATAACAATAATGTTCAGGTGACATATGATCTTGCGACCGGTCCTGAATCCACCAATGTGGGTCCTTCCAACTTGCGCTTTATCGGTGAAGAAGGCGGCGTCATGAAGGTGGGCACAAATGATCTCTTCACCCAGCCGTGGAATACGATTGGCGGCAGCAATTGGGTGTGGGATGCCGGCGTAATGCGCGCAACCACCATGGGAACTTCCAATATTATTGGCGGCGGCGGTTTGATGTCTGACCCGTATACCGGGCTGGCTTATCCCCAACGCATTGAGAGCGCTGAATTAACGTATAAAAGCGGCTTGCCCATCAAACAAAACCTTGATTGGTTAACTGTCAAAGAAGCAGATCAAATCGACGTCCCGACAGATGCGTGGGTGGATTGGGATGCGAAGACTCAGAAATTTGTCACGGCTGCAGAGAAATATCCTGATGGCCTGACTGCCAATGTGAAAAGCCTTGTCGTATATCCTGCTGATCTGTTTGACACGGTCAAATGGCATGATGGCAGTCCGCTCTCTGTCGGCGATTTCGTAATGTCCATGCTCCAGGGCTTCGACCCAGGCAAACCGGATAGCTCCATTTACGATGAATCCCTTGCCGCAAGCATTGATGCGGGTTTGGTGGCCTTCAAGGGCTATCGAATCGTATCCACCAATCCATTAACCATTGAAGCGTACAGCGATTCCTACAATGCAGATGCTGAATTGAACATTCTGACGTTGTGGCCGATTTCCCCCTTCGGTTTATCTGGCGAAAATAGCTGGCCGATTCTTGCCATCTCAAACATGGCAGAAACTGCTGGTGAGCTTGCATACACATCTGACAAATCAGATGCATCCAAGATCGAAAATACCAGTTGGGTTGGCGGGCCAAGCCTTGAGATCCTTCTAAAATATTTGGATCAGGCTTCAAGTGAATCATATATTCCGTATGAACCCACGTTAGGTCAATATATTACAGCGGATGAAGCCAGTCTGCGTTACACAAACGTGAAGAAGTGGTATGCAGATCACGGTCATTTCTGGATCGGAACTGGTCCTTACTATCTGGACAAAGTCTTCACAACTGAGAAATCCCTCGTCCTGAAACAGAATGTAGATTTTGTGGACCTTTCTGATCGCTGGGCTGCATTTAGCGAGCCGAAGCTTGCAACCACTGTCCTCGATGGGCCGGGACAGGTCAAAGCTGGCGATGAAGCGGTCTTTGATGTCACAGTCAATTTGAAAGGCAAGGATCAGGCCTATTTGAATTCAGATATAAAACTGGTCAAATACATCCTCTATGATACGACAGGCGCAGTTGTGAGTGTGGGTGAGGCTGTGGCTGTGGGGGATGGACAGTACCAGGTGACGCTGGGCTCGGATGTGACATCCAAGCTGCAAACTGGTTCTGCAAAACTGGAAGTGGCGGTTGTGCCGATACCGGTTGCTGTCCCTTCCTTCACCTCATTTGACTTCGTGGTTATCAAATAGGGCACGTTCAAGATTTTAAAATTCAGGGCAGGGCCGTACCCTGCCCTGAATTCACATGATTGTGAGGTAATCTCATGTCCGTCACCGCGCACGCCCCTTCAGAAAAATTAGCGATCAAGAAGACGGCCAGCAACAGTTCTTTTTTACGCATCACGCGCTATGTTGTGACGCGTTTGGCGACCTTGTTTATCACTGTAGTAATCGGTATTTATTTGACCATTATGATCGCTAATATGGGCGGATATGTGGATCAGATCATCAAAGGGGAAATTCGGGACCGCATTACAACCAGCATTGGATTGAACCCGGTCTATCAACAAATGGATCCTGTCACCCGTAAAAACCTGATACAGGAAAAGATTGCCCTCGAGGAAAAACGCCAGGGTTTGAATACACCGATTGCCGTGCGAAATTTTCGATACTTATCGAATGCGTTGCAGTTGAATCTTGGGCGCGCCATCAATTTGACAAGCGATAGCGGTTCAAAACAGGTGCGCTTGATCATCCTGGAAAGGCTTCCCGCTACGCTATTATTAATGGGCGTTTCACAGTTGTTTCTTTTCTTTTCAAGCGTTTTTATCGCGCTCTCGCTTTCGCGCAATTACGGAAATTTTTGGGACAAGCTGGTCATTGCCCTTTCTCCATCATCAGCGGTTCCGCCCTGGTTTTATGGCATCTTTCTGATCTTGATCTTTGCATCAGCGCTTAAGATTCTTCCCTTCGGCGGCATGGTGGAATCTCCTCCGCCTTCCAATACCTTCGATTATGCCATCAGTGTTTTGAAACACCTGACCCTGCCCTGCCTTTCCCTTGTGCTTAGCTCATTTTTCCTTAGTGTTTATAACTATCGTACTTTCTTTTTGGTTTACTCAAGTGAAGATTATGTGGAAATGGCAAAGGCAAAAGGCCTGCCTGCGCGTGATATTGAACGCACTTATATTTTGCGACCTACTTTGCCAAACATCATCACAAATTTTTCACTGCTTATTATCACCTTGTGGACAGGCGCATTGTTTACAGAAACTGTCTTCCTGTGGCCCGGCTTGGGCAGGACGCTTTTCAAGGCAATCGGTTTGTATGATATTCCCATCATTGTCGGCTCAACCATCATTTACGCATACATGCTTGCGCTGACTGTCTTCCTGTTGGATTTTGTTTATGTCCTGGTAGACCCAAGAGTAAAAATAGGCCAATAATGCCATGAACACTTTACGAAATTCATTTCAAAAATTAACACTGTACCCATCGGCCATTGCCGGTTTGTTTGTTGTCTTTCTGCTCGTTGTCATGGCCGTCTACACAATGATTGCCATTCCCTACCCTGAAGCCATCCGTTTATGGCGCGGCGGGGAGGATGTTTGGTATCGAAATCCCAGGTTTGCAGCGCCGGCCTGGTTTAATTATTTTTCCAGCAAAAAATACTCGGAATCATTTGCTGTGAATACAACGGATGGGAGCATGATCAAAAACACCATCCCCGGCGAAGATGGTGTCACAACCTTTGACATCTCCTACGAGTTCGATTTTCAATACGATGTCTTTCCGCAGGAAATGCTTCTATATCTCACATCCACTTCCGAGACAAAACAGCCTTTCGTATCGATCGAACTGCTTACGCCTGATAACAGGACGATACGGATCAGTAATTTTGCAATCGGAGATGAGTTTACCTACCGCTTCTCTCAGGATGAGAAACTGCTTGCCAAACTACGGGCAGCGGACGTCATCCCGGCATTGTTCACCATGCCCGATGGCGAAGAACCGCTGAAGGGTAAATATAAACTTCTCATAACAGGTACCACCTTTGAACCCGGTTCAGATATTAATGTGGAGCTTGTCTCTCATGGGCAGGTCTTTGGGCTGGCAGGCACAGATCATGCCCGCCGCGACCTGACGTTGCCTTTGCTTTGGGGCACGCCAGTGGCATTAGCTTTTGGATTGATTGCATCAGTTGGAACATCCATTTTGACCATGATCATTGCGGCTGTGGGAGCCTGGTATGCAGGCTGGGTGGATGAATTGATCCAGCGCATTACAGAGGTTAATCTTGTTTTGCCTTTTTTTGCCATTCTGATCATGATTGGCACGTTCTACTCTCGTAGTATATGGGTAATTCTTGGCGCGACGATTCTATTGAGTATATTTACAGGGGCAATCAAAGGGTATCGCGCTGTTTTTCTGCAAGTAAAAGAGTCCATGTACATTGAAGCGGCGCGGGCATATGGCGCCAGTAATTCGCGCATTATTTTCCTTTACCTGATCCCGCGCATGATCCCATTATTAATTCCAAGTTTGGTC
>Ga0105047_10001698_pt1 | contig 39569 bp, 37 predicted proteins | sample MAT04_FD_78384 | JGI IMG/M metagenome (GOLD analysis project Ga0105047, IMG submission 78384) | Freshwater microbial communities from Lake Fryxell liftoff mats and glacier meltwater in Antarctica - MAT-04 (megahit assembly) | ecosystem: Environmental > Aquatic > Freshwater > Ice > Liftoff...
CCTCCGCGCCTCCGAATCTTCGGAAACACCAAGGGGCAGGACGATGTCTAGCGTGTGGATCATGGGAAAAGCTCCCGGAACCTGCCCTTCCACCCATCCACCGTCAATCCCATCCGCTCCATGGTAGGATGTGTTGATCCCGACCGTTCAGGCTTGATAATTCCGGGTGTCCAAATAAAAACCTGACATATGACATCCCCGAACTCTTCCGAACCAAAACCCACATTGTTCGGCATTTCCAATTCCAACAGGATACCTGCGGATTTCTGGGGGAAGAACCGGTTCAACAGCTCCTTTCCAGCGGCACTCGCGTGCTGGATGAGACACAAGGGGCTGAATCCGGTCTACGTCCATACCTCGGAGGGAAACATCATCGCCAGTGACGAGAAAATTTCTTTTGACGATGTGTTCAACAGCAAGGCGCCGAACGAGGAGCTGAGATTCGATTTCGAGTCAAGATTCGCGGAATTCCAAAACTATTCCCACGATTCGCTCGAGGCCATTGATTTGGTAATTAGTGAAGGCGATGACATTCGGCGCGCCCTTGAGGTCAAGCTTGCTGTCCTGCCGGATCAGACGACGTTCACGAAAAGTGAAGAGCTTTGGGGTTGCGAGCTGGTCGTGAGACCCGTGTCCGTCATCTATGCGGCGTTGACCATCTTTCATTCCCTTAGCGATAAAAAGAGCGAGGCTCTTTCGCTGATTCAGAAAACCGCGCTCGACATCGGAGATTGGACGAACTCGAGCGAAATCGCGAGCAACAGGAATGAAATCCTCAACACTCTCGATAAATTCCTCGACACGTTTTCTGACAACCAGGTGCCTCTGATCCTGCAGCCCGTTTGGAAGACGAAAGGAAAACGCCCCGATCTCGCGGATCAGGCGTTCGACATTTTCGTTTGGAGCAACATGGCTCTCTGTCGCTTGTTCCTCAACCAGGCCAAAGTGGAGTCGGTCTCCGAAAAGTCGGGCAAGGTGTCCCGCCATTTACGCGCCGCGGCACGTCTCCTCAGATGTCTGCATGATCTTTTCACCGTTGGAAAAATGCGAAGAAGCGAGATTTCGAAAATGTCTCTTGGGAACCAGACGGACAAAGAGTTTTCAGCAAGCGGTGCCGTTACCAACCAATACATGCGGCATCCGAGACTCGCTTCTCCCAAGGTTCAAAAATCCGCCCTATCGGAAATTATTCTCAACGGCGGTGAAAAGTTGCTGAGTCCGGAGCGAAGATTTGACGCGACGATATTTTTCACCGCAATGGAACTGTTCGGAGAAATTGCGGAGGAAGAAAAAGCGAAATAATTTCTTGACCTTATGAACAGGCGTCAATATCTTGACGCCATCATGTTTCGGGTTGTTGATTTGTTCTCTGGTGTGGGCGGACTTTCGTTGGGATTCCAGCGTGCTGGCTTCGATTTGGTCGGCTCGTTCGATTCGTGGGAGAGGGCGGTCGAGGTCTACAAAAACAATTTCAAACATCCCGCATTCGTCGCGGATCTGTCGGATGCCCATGAAGTTATTCCGAAAATAACTGCGCTCAAGCCTGACCTGATCATCGGCGGGCCACCTTGTCAGGATTTCTCCCAAGCGGGAAAAAGAAGCGAAGGCGGTCGTGCCAATCTCACCCATGTTTTTTCCAGAATCGTTGCGGAACTCAGTCCCGATATGTTCATCATGGAAAACGTTGCTAGAGCAGAATCCAGCAACGCCTATAAAATGGCCCGGGCGGAATTCAGGAAAGCGGGCTACGGACTTACCGAAATAGTCCTAGATGCCAGCCTTTGCGGGGTACCGCAGAAGCGGAAACGGTTTTTTTGCATCGGGAAAAAACAGGAATACGAACAGTTCCTTCTAGGAACCATCAAAGCCGCGATGACCCCGGTGCCGATGACGCTTCGCCAGCATTTCGGTCGCGAGCTTGGTTTCGAGCATTACTACCGCCATCCCCGCAACTATAGTAGGCGGGCGATTTTCTCTATCGATGAACCCGCGCCGACCATGCGTGGGGTTAACCGCCCGGTTCCGCCGAACTATCCTGGACACGCCGGCGACACCGCGGACAAAGACGATGTGCGTGCGCTAACCACCTTGCAGCGCGCCCGAATCCAGACCTTTCCCGCATCCTTCAAGTGGACGGGCACGAAGACGGATGTCGAGCAGATGATAGGTAACGCGGTTCCTGTCAGGCTGGCGGAATTCGTCGCGGGAATCGTCATGAACTATCTCAAACGCAATGAAACCGGGGTTCTCCAGTTGGCTGAAGTCAAGTAAGGGATTCGGCGGCGCTGCGGCGAAAGACGTCGCATCCCGGTTAAGAAGAGCTTCATCCTTTTGCGATTTCGACTGGGATACGGATGCGGACTCAAACGTGTTCTCGTTGAACCGCGCGGAGAACTTCCAGGTTCTTAGTGTCAGCGTGAAAAGCCAGTTACGCAGATCCGTAAAGCTATACCGTGAGTTTCTCCAATCCTGAATTATTGATAAAGGCTTTCCAAATCGTCAGAAACCTCGACGGGGCTATTCTTGAAGGGGGGGCGACTTCCTGAAAAATCCTCAGATCTCCCGCTTCTCCCCCTTGTCGTTCACGGAGACGAAGGTGACATTCGTCGTGAAAATCGGCGGTGAGTCGGGTGCTTTCCCGTCGCTGACCTCGACGCGGTAAGTCACCGAGGTCCGTCCCTTCTTCGCCTGCTCGCAGCGGATGGCGAGGATGCTTCCGTCTCCGACCCCGTGGCGGAACTCTACCTTGTCCATCGCGAGGGTGACGAACTGGCAGTGGGGGAAATCCAGGGAAGCGGCGATCCATGACGCCTCGTCGATCCACGCGAGCAGCCGGCCGCCGAAGAGGAAGCCGTAATGGTTCAGATCGCTGGGGAGGACTAGGCGGTGGGTAAAATTCAAAATTCAAACTTTAAAAAGAAGGATTCGCTGCGCTCACCATTTTTTACGGCGGCCTTCCCGGTAGATGCCTGCGTCGGCGGAGTAGCTGCCGGCTCCTGCGAGGAGTATGGCGATGGCGGGGATGAGGTAGAGGAGGGCGGGTTCTTTGGGGCCTTCCACTCCCGGCCCAAGGAACCATAGGCCGGATGCGTGGATGTTGAAAGCGGCCACGACCATTGTGAAAGCGAGGATAAAGGCTGCGGGACGCGTCGCGAGGCCGAGGATGATGAGCGCTGCGCATCCCACTTCCGCGCCGATGGTGGCGCACAGGCTGAAGAACGGGGACATTAGATTCAGCGGGAAGAAATCCGGCACTGGGAATTTTTCCTTCGCCATATCGAATTGCTGAATTTTTGGAATGCCATGGCCGATCATCAGCATGAGACCGATGGCGACACGGAGAAAGAGCAGTCCGAGGGAGGCGGTGGCATCGCGGGTGCCGCAGTCGAAGAAGAATTTTTTCATAAAGGATGGGGAACTATTTCGGGGAAATGGAGATGCGTTTCAAGCGGTCATCGCCCTGGGGAGAGGTTGCAGTGACTGCGCTGTCCGTTGCGATGACGTTGTAGGCGAGGCGGCGGTAGTAGGCGTTGAGCGGCCTCATGCGGTAGGTTTTGGTCTGGGTTTTCACCAGATCCATCAGATCCCGCACCTCTTCCTGGAGCTGGTCCTCCTGCATGGAGCGGAAATGCTCGCAATCCACCTTCACCCGTACCGCGTCCGGCATCTGGCGGCGCAGAATGCGGTTCACGAGATATTGGATGTCATCCAGGCGGTCGCCGTCGTGACCGATGATGGCTTCCTTTTCCGAGGAAAAAACCTGGAGGCACGGGCCGTCCTCGGTTTCCTGGATCTGGATTTCCGCGGCTATCCCCAGGTGCCCGAGCATGGCGTCGAGGATTTTTCCGGCAAGTTCGGCTGCGTTCATATGCCTGAGACTTTAGCTGAATGCGGGGGTGGGTCAACTTTCGCGAGTTTTATATTGATGCCACGGGCGGGCGGAGGAAAATCACGGCCATGACCAACGAAGAATGGCGCAAACTCCTTTCCGTGACCCCATTCGACATCGTGAAAGTCCTCCTCACTGCCGCCATCATCCTTTTCGTGAACAAGATCCAGCTCTTCAGCGACAAGCTCTCCGCCCTCCTCATCGCCCTTCCGCTCACCTCCTTGCTCGCCATGATCTGGATGTGGCATGGCGGCCAGAGCTCCGGAAAAATCGCCGGCCATGCCGAGGGCACCTTCTGGTTCGTCCTCCCGACCCTCCCCATGTTCCTCATCCTGCCGTGGATGATGCGCAGTGGCTGGTCTTTCTGGAGCGCGTTGGCCGCGAACTGCGCCATCACCACGCTCTTTTTCTGGTTCACGGTCGTCCTTCTGCGGAAATTTGGAATCGACCTGATGCCGAAATAACGCCTTTTTCAAAAAAATCGGTCGAAAAAGGGCAAACAATCGAGTTTAGTCTTGCACGGAAGGGCAATGTCTGGTTTCACACCCAGCCCGCCATCTTCCAACTGAATTTGTTTTGAGCGAAAAAGCCCTGTCCATTGTTCCAGAGAACGTCGTTTCTTTCGAGCAGGCACGGCCCAATCCTCCACTTCCCGGCTCCACTATGAAAAGCGATCTTGTCGAACAGGCCTCCGAAATTGTCAAAGACCCCCTCGTCCTTATCAACCTTGTGTCCCAAAGGGTGCGCCAGCTCAACAGCGGCCGCTCGCCGCTGATCCCGACCCGGCCCAGCATGGGCGCGGCGGACATCGCCCTCACCGAGATCATCGAGGGAAAAATCAGGCTCGTCCACAAGCCGATGACGATCTGATCCGGCCAATCCGCCCGCCATCCCATGAGTGCCGAAATCGCCACCAACCGCAAGGCCGGCAGGGATTTCCACATCCTCGACAAGTACGAGGCAGGCCTGGAGCTGAAAGGCACCGAGGTCAAATCCATCCGCGCCGGGAAAATCAACGTTTCCGATGCCTTCGCGCGCGTCGAGGGTCACCAGGTTTTTCTCTACGGTTGCGATATCCAGCCTTGGCAGACCGCAGGCGAATGGTTCAACCACCAGGCCAAGCGACCCCGTCGCCTGCTCCTGAACAAAAAGGAAATCCTCAAGCTCTCCTCCGAAACCGCCATCAAGGGCTGTTCCCTGCCGCTGCTGCGGATGTATTGGAAAGACCGCCGCGTCAAAGTCGAGATCGGCGTCGGAAAAGGCAAGACCCACGCCGACCAGCGCCATGACCTCAAGGAAAAGGTCGAACTGCGCGAGGCTCAAAGGGAGATGATCCGCTTCAACCAGCGGTGAAAATTCAAAACTCAAAAATCAAACTCTAAGGAAGTGACGATTGAAGGATCAGACGAGCCTCCTTGATAGTTGAATTTTGAAATTTGAATTTTGAAATTTCCCGGTCAGGATGCTTTCCACGCCTCACCTATCATCACTCATGCCTGACTCGACATCCCCGGCCGGAAACAACGCCATCAAGCATCTCCTTGAGCAACTCCGCCGCCACCCCAAGCGTGTGGTTTTCACCGAGGGCGAGGATGTGCGCGTCATCGAAGCCGCCGCGCGCCTGGTGAAACAGGAGGCCGCCACACCTATTTTGCTTGGCCGCCCGGAGCGTATCCGCACCATCGCCGGGCTGAACCACATTCCACTGGATTTCATCAAGATCACCGATCCCAAGAAATCCTCCGACCTGCCCCTCTTCGTGAAACGGGCGGAAAACATGGGCCGCTACCGTGCCAGCCATCAGGTCGATACGGAGGAAACCATCGTCCGCCCGCATTATTTCGGCTCCATGATGGTGCAGTACGGCCACGCGGATGCCATCGTCGGCGGGAACCAGGCCATCCCCGCCGCCTACTTCCGCGCCCTGTTGCACAATATCAAACCGAAGGAGGACGTGCCGCGCATCTTCGGCGTCACCATCCTCACCGCTCCCCATTTCCCTCTCCTCGGGGAAAACGGGGTGCTCTTCCTCGCGGACACCGGCCTGATCCCGAATCCTGACATGACACAGCTATCCACCATCGCCATCGAGACCGGGAAGCTTGCCCACCATTTCCTCGGGCGCCGCCCGACCGTCGCCCTCCTCAGCCACTCCACCAAAGGAACCTCCACGACCTTGGAGGCGCAGAAAGTCGTCGCCGCCACCGCGCTTGCGAAGGGCCGCGTCGTCAGCGAGCTTCTGGATATGGATGTGGACGGAGAGCTCCAGGCGGATGTCGCCATCGATCCGGAAGCCGCCGAAACGAAACTGCCCGACGCCGCGAAACGCCACACCGCCGACGTCCTCGTTTTCCCGAACCTGGATGCGGCGCACATTTCCCTGAAACTCCTCCAGCACCTCGGGGGAGCGCAGAATTACGGCCAGCTCATTCTCGGCCTTTCCCGCCCCGCCGCCCAGGTCCCCCGCACCGCTAGCGTGGAAACCATCTTCGGCACTGCCGCCGCCGTCGCGGTAGAGGCCATCAAATACCACGAGCTCTACCCGGAAAGCGATTTCTAGGTAGAAGACTCTTTCCAAGCCCTAGCAGAGGACTGGGAAATATCCGGTCATGCGAAAAGCCGATCCTCTGCTAGGGCTTGGAAAGACCCTTCTACTTTATTTTTCGATGCGAATGGAAAAGCGCTCGATGTAGTCGTAGTCGCCGCCTTTCATGTTTTTGCCTTTGGCCCAGTCCTTGGGGAGTTGGTCGAGAAGGTTGCCTGGGTGCCAGAGGGCGGCGAATTCAGGGGCGAGCTTGCCTTCGTCGAAGGCTTTTTTGAACGCGGTCCAGCCGGGCTGGCCGAACTGGTAGAAGGAGTAGGGAACCTGTGGGAGGTGGGGGTTGAAATTGCGGATGTACTTCCATTTTCCGTCCGTGAGGCCGCGGCGCATTCCGTAGATCCGGTAAATAAAAGAATGGGACACAAAAGGCACAAGGAAGAAACGTGGCTCCGGCTATATCGCGGAGATCCGGTTTCCCGGGTTTCAGACGCTTTTGTCCAGGGATGCCGGAACCAAGGTTCTTACTTGTGCGTTTTGTGATCCATTTTTTCAGGACCACTCCCCGACTGAAGTCAGCGCTCCGATTTCACTCCGGGACTTTGAATTCGGCTTTGTTCTCGCTGATGAGAAAAGCAGTGAGCTCGGCTACTTTTACAGGTGCCATTTTGAGACCCCATGCTTCCATTTTCGCACCGTTGTGGCCGGTGGAGTCTTGCGGGGTGCCTTCGTTGACGAGTTTGAAAATCTCCATGGGCTTGGAGCCGTATTTCCACTCGCTATCGGTGAGGGAGAGGCCTGGGAGGTTGACGGACTGGCCGCCGCCGATATCGATTTTCGCAGCGAGATCCTGGCCGTGGCAGGCGATGCAGTTCTGTTGGTAGGTCTCGCGGCCGGCGGAGACGCGGACGGGATCGGTGGCCCAGTCGTTGACCAGGGCTTCATCGGTGAGCTTGGCGAGCATGTCATCAAGGGCCCTTTCCTGGGTCTCCTCGATCTTCCGCATGGCGGCTGCGATCTTCTGCTCATCGGTCTGGAACCATCCGAGCTGGTAGTAGGTGAACCAGTAGCCGAGGAAAAAGACGTGGGCGGCGATGAAGATGAAAAGCCACCAGTTCGGCAGCTTCTGGTCGTATTCCTGGATGCCATCGTACTCGTGCTCGCGGAGGACGACTTCGCCCTCTTTCTCGGCAAACTGGGCGCGGCGTATTTCTGATTCTTCTGACATGGTTGAAAGCTCTTACTTGGAGTTTGAATGTTGAGTTTTGTTATTTTCCTCCAGCGGTATATTGGCGAGTTCCTCGCGGCGTTCCTTCGGGATGCGCATGGCGCGGATGGAGACCATGAGGAACACGCCCGCGGTGAAAACGAAGGAGATGACGGGGACGATGGTGGCCCAGTTTTCGTGGATGACTCGGTGGAACATGAGAAGGTAAATGCTGAAATTCTGAGATGCTGAAACGCTGAAATTGAAGACCTGAAATTTGAAGGTCTATTGGTTCGCGGCTTCTTCCTTGGGAGTTGGAGCTTGGGTTCTGAATGTTTCGCGTCGGTGGATGTCCGGAGTGGAGGGGATGTCTTTGCGGTTGGTTTCCCTGGTCTCGTAGACTCCGATTTTCTGGATATAGGCGATGAGGGCGACGACTTCGGATTCGGATAGTTTGCGGCGGAGTTCTTCCGGGGCGAGGTCGGACCGGGTGGGGATGAAGGCTCCGGCTTTGACTAGGGACTCGGAGATTTCCAAGGCCTGGTCGCGGGCGTTCTGTTCGATCTCGTCCTTGCCCATGGCTTTGTACGGGACTCCTAGTAGCACTTGGACGGCGATCTTCCCGGGGAGCGATTTCAGGTCGGCCTTTTTCTCGAAGAGGAAGGGGTAGGGAGGCATGTTGGAGCCCGGGGAGGTCTGGCGTGGGTCCCAGAAGTGGTTGAAGTGCCAGAGGTTGTCGCGGCGGCCGCTGCGCATGGCTCCGGAGCCTGTGACGAGCGCTCCGCCCTCGCGGGCGAGATCGGGGCCGGTGCGTTTGGAACCCCATTGGTGCGGGAAATCGTAGAGGGACTCGCCGAGACGGGAGTAGCCCTGGTCTTTCTTGGGGCCGTAGCGCATCACATCCGGGACGAGGGTGCGGATCATTTGCGAATGGCAGTTGTAGCAGCCTTCGGAAACGTAGATGTCGCGGCCGGCGAGTTCCAGCGGGGTATAGGGGACCTGGAGGCGCTCCTCCATGTTGGAGGCGCGATCCACCATGACCGATGGGATGATCTGCACCATTCCGCCGATGGCCACGGCCAGGAAGATGAGGACGGTGAAGGGGATGTAGTTTTCCAGGAGGCGGTCGAAGTAATGCGCCCAGCCTTTGGATTCCTTTTTGAAAACGGTCCATGCTTTCACACCGAGGATGAGGGTGATGGCGAGGGCGGCCTTGTCCGCGTGGGGCGGGAGGAAGATCCAGAGGAGCATGAAGAAGAGGCCGAGGACGAAGTAGATGACGGGATCCGCCTTGAAGGATTCGGCGAGGGTCATTTTGTCCTTCTGCTCGGGGACGAGGACTTTCACTTCGACGGTCTCGTCCACGGGCATTCCGGAACGGGCGGTCATGAAGACGTTCACGGCGCAGAGGATGAACCCGCAGAGGTAGAAAAAACCTCCCACGGAGCGCATGATGTAGAAGAGATTGATCTCGCGGAGGGTCTCGACGAACTCGTATTTCAGAGTGGCTCCATCGGGGTTGGTCTCATTGAGCATGAGTCCCTGCATGATGCCGCCGACCCACATGGAGGAGACGTAGAGGAGGATGCCTACCAACCCTATCCAGAAGTGCATGTTCGCCAAGGAGGTGGACCAGAGTTTGGTTTTCCAAAGGCGCGGGGCGAGCCAGTAGAACATGCCGGCGGCCATGAAGCCGTTCCAGCCCAAGGCCCCGGAGTGGACGTGGCCGACGGTCCAGTCGCTGTAGTGGGAGAGGGAATTCACCGCTCGGATGGAGAGGAGGGGACCTTCGAAGGTGGCCATGCCGTAGAAGGTCACGGCGACGGCGAAGAACTTTATCACCGGGTCGGTGCGGAGCTTGTCCCACGCGCCTCGGAGGGTGAGGAGGCCGTTGAGCATACCCGCCCATGAAGGTGCCCAGAGCATGATGGAGAAGAGCATCCCGAGCATTTGCAGCCAGCGCGGGAGGGCGGTGTTCAGCAAGTGGTGGGGGCCTGCCCAGATATAGATGAAGACGAGCGCCCAGAAGTGGATGATGGAGAGGCGGTAGGAATAGACGGGACGCTCCGCCGCTTTCGGGATGAAGTAATACATGATCCCGAGGATCGGGGTCGTGAGGAAGAATGCGACGGCGTTGTGGCCGTACCACCACTGGACGAGGGCGTCCTGCACTCCGCCGAAAATGGGGTAGGAGTGCGTGAGCGAGGTGGGGAGGGAAAGGTGGTTGACGATGTAGAGCATCGCGATGGTGATGATGGTCGCTATGTAGAACCAGAGGGAGACGTAGAGGGATTTCTCGTTACGCCTCGCAAGAGTCCAGAAGAAGTTCGCGCCGAAGACGACCCAGATGAGGGTGACGGCGATGTTGATGGGCCAGATGAGTTCCGCGTATTCCTTGCCACGGGTGAAACCGGCCGGAAGGGTGATGGCGGCGCTGAGGATGATGAGCTGCCAGCCCCAGAAGTGGATGTTGGAAAGCAGGTCCGAGGCGGTTCGGGTTTTGCAGAGCCGCTGGGTGGAGTAGTAAACGCCGGCGAAGACCATGTTTCCGACAAAGGCGAAGATGACCGCATTGGTATGCAGCGGACGGATGCGACCGAATGTGATGTAGGAAAGACCCTCGCCCTTGAAAAGGCCGAAGGTGATGGACTCAAGAAATTTTCCGTTCATCTGCCACCATGATAGCTGGGTGGCGGCGAGAACGCCGACGAGCATGCCGACGACTCCCCAGAAAATGGAGGCGGACATGAAGCGACGGACGGTTTTGTCGTCGTAGGTGATTTGTGTGGTCATGGAAATTTTGAAGTCGAAGGTCGGAGAGTCGGAGGTCCTTATTCGCGGGGCTTGCTGGGCGGCAGGGAGTCGAAGGGGATGAGCGAGTCGTGCTCAAGGGAGCTGCGGCGCGAACGACGCGACTCGATGGCGAAGCAGACGACGAAGATCGCGGCCAGGCAGGAGCTGATGAGGATGGTGATGGCGAGGACGTTCACCCGGCTACTCAATCAGAGCCGGGGAAAGGGCGCATCGCGTGGCTTGCGTTAGACTCCGCGTATTTTGTGCGGAGGTGGGGCGGATTTCGCGTTGACCGACCCTTATTGGTAGGTCGCATGAGGAAAACTGCGAATTCAATGATACAGACCCAAAACATACATTCGTTGACCGATTTCCAGCGCAACACTGTGGGACATGTGCGGAGGTTGAAGGAAACGGGTATGCCGGCAGTGCTGACTGTGAAGGGGAAAGCCGAGCTGGTGATCCAGGATGCGGACGCCTAAGATCGAGGGGAAACGGGTGTTGATCGCGCACGTTGGACACGGAGCGGGGTTGTATCTCGGCGAGGAGGAGGAGGAAGACGATTAAGACGGAGGCTTTACAGAAGAATGGATTGCCAATCTGATTATCTGATTCTAAGATACAAGAAATGAATGATCGCACAATGACTGTGACAGAAGCAGCAAGGGGGTTTTCCGATCTTGTAAACCGAACGTATTATCGAGGGGAGTCCACCGTCCTCGTGCGCGGAGGAGAGCCAGTTGCCAAGGTCATTCCTCTTGTTGCCGAGAGGGTTCAAGCAAAAGACTGGCTCGCGCGATGGAGTGCCATACCTCATCTGAAGGACGAAAACGCCAATGATTTTGGATTAGACATCGAGACGGCAAGGAAAAATTTGATCCACCCGACCTCTCCATGGGATTGATCCTCGATAGTTCAATCCTGATTGCCGCCGAGAGGAAAAAGTTTGATCTGGTGGCTTTCATTGAAGCGGAAGCCCCTGGAGACGATATTTTCATTTCCTCAGTGACGGCTTCCGAGTTATTGCATGGAGTCCACAGGTCGGATCCCAGTTACCGGCCGGGCAGGGAGATTTTTGTGGAAGCAGTGATCAGGGAGACCCCGACACTGACTTTCGATCTGCTCTGTGCGAGGCATCATGCGGAACTGTGGGCGAAACTGGAGGATCGGGGAAAACGAATCGGAGCTCACGATATGCTGATAGCCGCATCCTGCCTGCGTTTTGGTCATCGACTGGCGACTTTGAACGAGAAAGAATTTGTCCGTGTGGAAGGACTCCGACTGGCCAATGCGCGGCCGTACGTCATTCAATCCTGATTGAGAGGGGCATATCGAGGATCAGAAAGTTAAAGCAATGGAGCGCCGGATGACGACGAGCGGGAGTTTGAAAGCGGTAGCGCTGAAGTGGATGCGAGGTGGGACTGGCGATTTCCCGAAAACGGCGCTGGAAGTGTTCGCATACCAATTTTCCAGAAACGCACCTTACCGGAGATATTGCGAGGCTCTGGGAAAAACTCCGGAGACCGTGGGGAGCTGGCTGGAGATTCCGGCGGTGCCGACGGATGTGTTCAAGCTGCCGGATGTGGGGTTACGGTGTTTCCCGGAAAGCGAGGTCTCGGGATTCTTCCTGACTTCCGGGACGACGCGGGAGGTGAAGGGCAAGCACGAGTGGCGCGATCTGGAGCTTTACGAAGCGGCGGTGCGGGGCGGCTGGAAGGAGAGGGGATTGCCGGAAATGGAAAAACCTTGGTTTTTTTCTCAAAGGGTTGCGGATGCGCCGCATTCCTCACTGGTGCGGATGTTCGGGATTCTGGACGAGGGTGGGGAGAGGCTGATCGACGGGGAGGGACGGATGGATTTGGGAAAATTTTCACCAAAGGGTGAGTCAGCGGTACTGGGAACTTCACTGGCTCTGCTGCGGGCGTGCGAGGTGATGGAGCCGGTGCGCCTGGATGATGGCGCGTGGATTTTCGAGACCGGCGGGAGCAAGGGGTTGCGGAAGAGTTTTTCCCCGGAGGACGTGAGGGCGAAACTCTCGGCGCGCTTCGGAGTGCCGGAAGGACGGATTCTCAACGAGTACGGGATGACCGAGCTTTTCTCCCAGTTTTACAAATGGGGCGACGAGGAAACCCACACGGGCCCGCCGTGGACAGGGGTGCGGGTTGTGGATGTGGTGACGGGAGAGCTGGCTCCGCGGGGCGAGGCGGGGTATCTGGAGATCATCGACCTCGCGAATCTGGAATCCGTGATGGCGATACGCACGCAGGATTTCGCGGTCGCTGTGGGGGAAAGGGAATTCCGTTTGCTCGGGAGGGACGCGGAGGCGGTCGCGCGGGGCTGCTCGAGAGGGGTTGAAGATGTCCTGGGAGGACTCAGTCCGTGATACCGAGCTTTTTCCGGTGGAATTCCTTCCACTCCGCTCCCAGCTCCCGGACGGTCTTGCCCGTCCTACTCCTTCCAGAGGATTCTCGTTGTAACCCTCGCGGGTTGCGGCATTGAGTTTCCTCATCAGATCTTTCTCGTAATTCCTGATCCGAAGTCACCCGCATATTGACAAGTCAACAAAACTCAAAAGTTCGACAGGCTGCTAGTCGTTGGTTTCTGACTGGAAACAGCGTCCCGGAGCATCCCGGAGCCATCCGCGCCCGAATACGAAGCCACGGGGAGCTTCCCGGCGCTTTTCCCGACCCTTGAGGTGGACTCGAATCTGAGACTGTTGAGTCGGATCCCGCTCAATTTTCAAAAAATCGCCGGGAGCGGGAAGATTGTGCCTCACCACTCGATGCCGACGCCTTCTTCCGGGATAAGGATTTTTTCGCTGATCCCGAGGCGGTCGGCCTCGCTGAGGAGGCGCTCAACGGGTTCTTCCAAGGCTTCGTTCCCAAGTGGGAAGGTGCCGTAGTGCATGGGGATGAGGATTTTCGCGCCGAGATCGGCGAAGGCGCGGACGGCTTGCTCCGGGTTCATGTGGACATCGCGGCCGCTGGGGGACTCGTAGGCGCCGATGGGCATGAGGGCGATGTCGATTTCATGGCGTTTCCCGATCTCCGTAAAGCCCTCGAAGTAAGTGCTGTCGCCGCAGTGAAAGACGCTTTTTCCGCCGGCCTTGACGATGTAGCCGCCGTAGTCCCGGTGGGTATCGTGGACATACCGCGCGCCCCAGTGGTGGCAGGGGGTGTGGATGATGTTCATGCCTTTGATCTCCAGCTCGTCCCAGATCCTGACCTCGTGAACGGCGGGGAAGCCGAGCTTTTTCACCAGCGACGCGCTGCCCATGGGGACGACGATGCCGTCACTGGACTGGAGGATTTTCAAGCTGGGCTTGTGCAGGTGATCGAAGTGGGCGTGGGTGACCAGGACGAGATCGACCAGCGGCACGCCCTCGAGGCGGAGGCCGGGCTGGCGCTGGCGCTTGACCGGGCCGTGCCACTTCGCCCAGTTCGGATCCACGACGACGGAATTCCCCGCGAACTGGAGGAAAAAGGATGCGTGGCCTATCCAGGTGATGCGGACCTTACCGTCATCCGGCGGAGTGAGCACGGCATCAAGCATGGCGCCGCCGAGCTTCCGGAACATGCCGGGAACGATGCGGTGGCGTAGAAATTTCGCATTGCGCCCGGGCCAGCCTTTCTGCGGGGCGAGGCCGGAGTATTTGTTTTCCGTGGGGTTGTTCATCGTAAAATTCGCACAAGCTATACCGTTCCGTATCCAAGCGCAATTTTCTCCATCCAGTATTCCGCGCGGGAGCGGAAACCCTTGTCATCCTGGGCGTAGAGGATGCCACGGGAGACGTTGATGACATCGGGCGCGGTCCGTTTCGCCGAGGCAAGCGCCGCAAGATCCCCGCCCTGCGCGCCGAGGCCGGGAATGAGCAGGGGAGAGTCGGGCATTTTCGGAAGGACATCCGCCGCGTTGGTAAGGCCGACGACGTAGCCGACATCCGTGGCTTTCTCCTCCAGCTTCGCCCGCTCGCCGAGGGCGGTGACGAGCTCGAAGACTTTCCTGCCATCCGCAAGCACCTGCTGTTGGAAATCGGCGGAACCGGCATTGGAAGTGACGGCGAGCAGATAGACGGCCTTGCCTGTGTAGTTGAGGAAAGGCTCGATGGAATCGTAGCCAAGGAAAGGATTCAGCGTGACGGCATCGACGTTCCAGCCTTGGAAATATCCCTGCGCGTAGTATTTCTGCGTCTCGCCGATATCGCTGCGCTTCGCATCCAAAATGACCGGTATCTCGGCCGGGATGGAACCCAGCAACTCCTCAAGGATGCGTATTCCTTCGATCCCCATGGCTTCGAAGTAGGCCATGTTCGGCTTGAATGCCGCCGCCCAGACGGAGGTTTCCTCGATGACGCGGGTGAGAAATTCCTTCGCATCACTGGCTCCGCCTTCGCCCGGCCGGGGATCCAAGCCAACGCACAGTCTCGATCCGCTTTTCCTGATCCGCTCCTGCAATTTTTCCGTGAAACGCATGGCGGTAGTTTTCTGGAAAAAAACGGAACCCGCAATCCAAACCGGACGGGTGAGGGGACTTATGGAGTGGGAGACTGCTGGCTAGGTCGCCGCCACTCCGACCAGCCGATGAATCCAAGCGCCAGGAAGTAAACCGCGAACTCCGCCGCTTTCCTCCAGTAGGAAATTTTCTCCGCCGAGCCCAGGCACCCGCAACTGATATCCAGCCCCCGCCACCACGCCGAGCCGACTGAAAAGGTGAACGCGAGAACCAGCCCCAGCATCGCAAGCCACGCGCCCTTTTTCAAAATCCCCAGCATGAAGCAAAGCCCCGCGACCACCTCCGCCCACGGGATCACATACGCCACCGCGATGGCGATCTGATCGCTCACCAACTTGTAGTTGGTGATGTCCGTCACAAACCCGTCCAGCCCGGTGACGAAAATTTTGTTCGCCCCGGCAAAGACGAACCACGCGCCCATCACCACCCGCAGAGCCAGGGCAACCATCTCATCCTTCTTCATTTCCATCCTGGGAAAGTATTTCGCACAGCGCAGGGAAATGTCACGGGTTTCGTTTCCGCCAATTCCACGAAAACGTCTCGCGAAAGTGATTTGCAATTTGCCGCGTGCCGTATAGTCTCCGCCCCTTCCCGGCTCTTGACCGGAATTGAAAATGAACACGACCGAACAGTACAACACGCACGTCATGGCGACCTATGGCCGCTTCCCGCTCACACTCGTTGAGGGACAGGGTGCGCGCGTGCGGGACGATGCCGGACGTGAATACTTGGACTTCTGCATGGGCATCGCGGTCTGCTCGCTGGGTCATTGCCACCCGCGCGTGGTTTCCGCAATACAGGCTCAGGCAGCGAAGCTTTTGCATGTGTCGAATCTGTATCTCACTGAACCCCAGGGCCTTTTGGCAACTGAGATCAACGAGGAACATGTCAAACTCCCCGGGAAAATCTTTTTCTCGAACTCCGGTGCCGAGGCCAACGACGGCTTGATCAAATCCGCCCGCCGCTACGGCCATCTGAAACCGCAGGCGGATGGGAACCCACGTTTCGAGGTCATCACTTTCCAGCATTCCTTCCACGGCAGAACTCTCGGCAGCATGGCGGCCACGGGTCAGGCGAAGATCCAGCAGGGCTTCGACCCATTGCTTCCCGGCTTCCGCTACCTTCCCTACAATGACATCGCCGCGCTCGAAAACGCAGTCACGTCTGAGACGGTTGGGTTTCTGCTGGAACCGGTGCAAGGTGAGGGCGGAGTCCATGTGGCGACAAGGGAATTTATCGAGACTCTCGACGCGCTTTGCAAAAAACATGACCTGCTTCTCATGTTCGACGAGGTGCAGGCGGGCTTCGGTCGTTGCGGTGACGCGATGGCATGGCGAGTGATCGCTCCGGATATCGTCCCGGACGGGATTTCCTGGGCGAAAGGTATGGGTGGGGGAGTCCCGATCGGTGCTTTCTGGCTCAGCGACCGCGCCGTCGAGGACAAGGGAACCAAACTTTCCTCCCTCATGGGTCCCGGCTCCCACGGCTCCACCTACGGGGGGAATCCGCTGGTCTGTGCCGCCGCGTTGGAAACTCTCAGGGAAATCCGTGAGAAAAACCTCTCTGCAAACGCACTTCATCAGGAAGAGAGAATACGCTCCGCGATTCAATCCTGGAAGCTCCCGCTTGTCACGGAAGTCCGTGGCCTCGGCCTGTTGCTGGGGATTGCCCTCAACCCGGAGCTTGTCACTGTCGGCGAAGGGGAAACCTGCGCACTCCATATTGTGAAGGCGATCATGGCTAAAGGTCTCCTCCTCGTCCCCGCCGGACCAAACACCATCCGCTTGCTCCCACCGCTCAACGTCACCGATGCGGAAACCGATGAGGCACTCGCCATCATCAAAGACGTCCTTTCCCAATTTTAAATGAAACCGAGAAAATGAATCATTTGCTATCGATTGAAGAACTGAGCGCGGCGGAGATCGCCGGGCTCGTGAATCAAGCCGTAAAATTGAAGGCCGAGCGCGGAAGCCACGCCTCACAGCCACTCGCCGGGCAGACATGGGCCTTGATTTTCACCAAATCCTCAACCAGGACACGAGTCTCCTTCGAGGTAGGAATCCGCGAGCTTGGCGGATTTCCGATGTTCCTTTCCGGAAACGACATCCAACTCGGACGAGGAGAACCGATCAAGGACACCGCCCGCGTGCTTGGCAGGATGGTGCATGGCGTGATCATCAGGACTTTCGCCCAGCAGGATGTGGTGGATTTCGCCGAGTATTCGAAACTCCCGGTCATCAACGCCCTCACCGATGACGAGCATCCCTGCCAGATCCTTGCGGATCTCCTGACTGTTCAGGAAAAACTCGGAGGCTGGGAGGGCAGGAAATTCGCTTTCATCGGAGACGGATTCTCCAACATGACCCGCTCCTGGATGTGGGCGGCGAGCATTTTGAACTTCGAGCTGAGAGTCGCCTCTCCAAAATCATGCCAACCACCTACCGATTTCCTGGCCAATCTCAACTCGTCCATGGTGACCGTGTGTGACGATCCTGCGGAAGCGGTCAAAGGCGCGGACGTGATCAATACTGACGTCTGGCTATCGATGGGGCAGGAGGATCAGAAGGAGAAGGAAGCGGAATTCGCTGGCTATCAACTGAATTCGACTTTGCTCGCCGGAGCTGCGGAAGACCACATTGTTCTCCACTGTCTTCCGGCCTATCGCGGCAAGGAAATCAGTGAGGAGATTCTGGAGAAACACGCGGACACTATTTTCCAGCAGGCGGAAAACCGTCTCCACGCCCAGAAAGCCGTGCTGGTTTCCCTGGCAAATAGCCGGTAGGATAGCTCATGGACAATCTTGATAAGGTCATCGCACAGGCGTGGGCGGCGCGGGAAAACGCTTACGCCCCTTATTCCAAGTTCCAGGTTGGAGCGGCACTGGTCGCAACGGATGGCAGAGTCTTCACAGGCTGCAATGTGGAAAACATCTCCTACGGACTGACCAATTGCGCGGAACGAGTTGCCATTGGCGCGGCTGTCGCGCAGGGATTCAGAAGTTTCGAAACCGTTGTGGTAGTAGCTGACACTTCCGTTCCGATTTCTCCGTGCGGCGCTTGCAGGCAGGTCCTGTCGGAGTTCGGAGTAAAAACTGTGGTTCTTGCAAATCGGAAGGAAAGTGTGATTTTTTCCCTGGAAGATCTCCTGCCAAGGGCATCCACCGGCATACTGGATAAGTCGTGATGTTCCACGTGGAACTTTTCGGCCGAGCAGTCGGAGATTGCGCCGACGCGCACCCGTGCTAATCTCCAGCCCCTCAAGATGTTCAGATATCCAAAGCCATACGATGTGATCGTGATCGGTGCCGGCCACGCAGGCGTGGAGGCCGCATTGGCTGCCGCACGCCTCGGAGCACAAGTCGCAGTTCTGACCCAGAACCTCGATACCATCGGCCAGATGTCCTGCAATCCAGCGATCGGGGGACTCGCGAAAGGTCACATGGTTCGTGAAATCGACGCCCTCGGAGGAGCGATGGGAATTAACACGGACGCAACGGGAATACAGTGGCGTATGCTGAACGCCTCCAAAGGTCCATCTGTCCGCGCGCCCCGCGCCCAGTGCGACAAGAAAGCCTACCAGTTCCGCATGAAAATGGAGATGGAGAGAACGGATGGAGTCGATCTCCATCAGGGCAATGTAGCGGAGCTCCTGGTGGATCGGGAAGATCGAATCAGCGGAATCCGCACTTCCCTAGGCATGGAGATTTCCGGAAAATCCGTCGTTCTCAGCGCGGGCACTTTCATGCGAGGTCTCATGCATGTCGGGCTTAGAAATGAAAAAGGCGGCAGGATGGGGGATGCGAGTTCCACGGTTTCCGATTCACTCAAAAATCTGGGTTTCAAGGTCGAACGCTTCAAAACAGGCACGCCTTGCCGACTGAACGGGCGCTCCTTGGATTTTTCGAAATGTGAAAGGCAGCCCGGTGACGAACCGATACCCAAATTCAGCTTCATGGCGGATCGAATCCGAAAGGAACCCAATGACCTATTCACTCTGAATCCTTGGGGTGACGAAACGTTCCACGTGGAACAAATGCCCTGCTGGATCACTTACACGAACCCCAAAACCCACGAAATCATCGCCAAAAACCTCGACCAATCCCCGATGTATTGCGGTGTGATCGAAGGGGTCGGCCCCCGGTACTGTCCATCCATCGAGGACAAGGTCGTCCGTTTCGCCGAAAAGGAGCGGCATCAGGTGTTTCTGGAGCCTGAAGGCCGTCACACGCTGGAATATTACGTGAACGGCGTCTCGACATCTCTCCCATACGGAGTGCAGCTCGATTTCCTCCGCACGATTCCCGGTCTGGAGAAATGCGAGATTCTGCGCCCCGGATACGCGGTGGAATACGATTACTGCCCTCCCACCCAACTAAAACCCACCCTCGAAACCAAACGGGTGGAAGGTCTCTATTTCGCCGGCCAGATCAACGGCACCTCTGGATATGAGGAAGCCGCTGGCCAAGGACTTATCGCCGGAACCAACGCAGCTCTCAAAATTCAAGGAAAACCCGCTTTCATCTTAGGTCGCGACGAGGCCTACCTAGGAGTTATGATCGATGACCTGGTGACGAAAGGCTGCACTGAACCTTACCGCATGTTCACCAGTCGCGCCGAATACCGCCTCCTCCTCCGCCAGGACAATGCCGATATCCGCTTGACACCCAGGGCTGCGGAAATCGGTCTGGTGAAAGGGGAGAGGGTGGAGCGGGTTGCGAGCAAGACCGCTGAACTCGCACGCGCGGACGCATGGATACGGAAAACCACTTACGAAGGCATCAAGCTTGACCAGTGGTTCCGTCGTGGGAGCAAGGGCTGGGAAACTCTGCCGGACGCTACTCGCAACGAATTCTCCGCGGAAACCTGGCCTATCATCGAAACGGATTTCAAATACGAAGGCCATCTCGGCAGACAGCAGCAGCAGATTGACCGCATGTCCCGCCAGGAAGGGAAGGGGATTCCCGAAGGAGTCGATTTCTCCTCTATCCTTGCGCTCAAAAAGGAAGCGCAAGTCCGCTTCAGCGAGATCCAACCGCAAACCATTGGTCAAGCCAGCCGCATCCCCGGAATCACTCCGGCGGACATCGCGATCCTCGTCGTCTGGATCGAAAAGCAGACCCGAAGCGGAAATTTTTCCGCCGTTTCAAAAATATAAGAAAAATAATGTAAGGCCGTGAAAGCTTGCACTGTATTGTCCTGCCTATGGCGAACGAAGACCAGCAAGCAGTTGAGCGGCTACAGCAAGTTTATGCAAAAATGAAGGAGGAAGTAGGCCGCGTGATCGTCGGCCAGGACGAAGTCGTCGAGCAAACGCTCATGGCGATTTTCTGTCGGGGTCACGCCCTCCTGGTGGGTGTCCCGGGTCTCGCGAAAACCCTCCTTATATCCACCCTTTCCCAAGCCCTTGAACTGAGCTTCAAGCGCGTCCAGTTCACCCCCGACCTCATGCCTGCCGACATCACCGGCACCGACGTGCTGGAGGTGAACCCCGAAACCGGCCATCGCGGCTTCCGTTTCGTCCACGGACCGCTTTTCGCAAACATGGTTCTTGCGGATGAAATCAACCGGACTCCTCCCAAGACTCAGGCCGCGCTGCTTGAAGCCATGCAGGAGCACCATGTCACCGTCGGCGAGCACACACTCGATCTTCCGAAACCTTTCTTCGTCCTCGCGACCCAGAACCCGATCGAGCAAGAGGGAACCTACCCGCTCCCGGAAGCCCAGCTCGACCGCTTCCTTTTCAACATCGTCGTCGATTATCCGACAGCGGACGACGAGCGGGAAATTATCCGCCGCGTCACCAGTCCGAGCGATACAACGGTCACCCCCTCACTGAATGCCGAAGAAATCATTCGTCTTCAGGCGGTCGTGAAACGCGTTCCCGTTGGAGACCACGTCATCGATTTCGCCGCGAGACTCGCCCGCGCCACACGTCCGAAGTCCGATGAAGCGCCGGAGTTCGTCAAGGAAATGGTCAGTTGGGGTGCGGGTCCCCGTGCCGGTATCTCACTCATCTCCGCCGCCAAGGCTCATGCCGTCTTGCGCGGACGTTTCCACGCCACCACCGCTGACGTCGCCGCTGTCGCGAAACCTGTCCTCCGCCACCGCGTCATCACCACCTTCAATGCGGAGGCCGCCGGCATCACCAGCGACGAGATCATCCGCCGCCTCGTGGAAACCCTCGCTCCCAAGTCCGACATCGTCTTGTAGGTTCCTAGCCCGATGAGCAACGAACTGAAAATGCCGGCGTGCATGCGCCTGCTGCCTGCGGAGACCATGACTGTCATGAGACGGCTCGAATGGTATGCGCGGAAACGCATGGTCGGCACTCTCAGCGGTCGCCATACCTCGCCGGACAAGGGCGCGTCAGTGGAGTTCGCCGAGCACCGCGAATACACCCCCGGCGACGATCCCAAAAATCTCGATTGGAGGGTGATGGGAAAAAGCGACCGCTCTGTGATCCGCCAGTATGTCGAGGAAACCAACCTCCGCGCCGTCCTTGCTGTCGATGTCTCCGGCTCCATGGAATACACCGGGGCGCACGCCGCGACCATCAATGGAAAACCGCTTTCCAAGCTCGAATACGCGAAGCACTTCGCCGCCGCACTCGCCTACCTTTTCGTGAAACAGGGAGACGGCGCGGGGCTCGTCACCTTTGACAAGGAAGTGCGAACCTTCGTCCGCTCAGGCAGCCGCCCCAGCCAGGTGCGCCGCATCCTCGAAGAACTCCATGAAGCGAAACCCGGAGCCGATACCAAGGTCGCGGACGTTCTCCACAATGTCGCCGAGCGCCTCCCAAGGCGCGGCCTCGTGATCCTCATCAGCGATCTTTTCGACGATCCAAAAGACATCATCGAGGCGCTCCACCACTTCGATTTCCGCCAGCACGAGCTCGTCGTCGTCCACCTTCTCGCCGAGGAGGAACTAACCTTTCCGTTCAAATCCTTCCAGCGTTTCAAGGATCTCGAAGGCATCGAGGAAATGCTGCGCATCGATCCGCAGGCCGTCCGCGCCGCCTACCTTGAGCGGCTCCGGGATTTTGTGAAACAGATCGACGGAGCCTGCGGCAAAATGCGCGCGGACTACGTCGCCATCAATACCAAGACCCCGCTCAAGGACTCCCTCGTCCGCTACCTTGGCGGCAGGAAATGAATTACCACGTTTATAGTAGTTAGAAGAATTTATGTTGTTTTTGAATCCATGGTTGCTGCTCGGTCTGGCAGGGGTCTCCATCCCCATCCTGATCCATCTCGTCCGGCAGCAGGCCGCCAAACCCATCGAGTGGGGGGCGATGCGCTTTCTCTTCGACACCATTTCGGTCCGCCGCAGGAAAATGGAATGGGAGGATCTTCTGCTCATGGCCGCGCGCTGCCTGCTTCTCGGCCTGATCGCACTTGCCCTCGCGCGGCCTTTCGTCACGCCGGATTCATCGGTGCCATGGCTTTTCGTCCTGCCCGCCGCGCTTCTTGGCATCGCCATGCTTGGCGGGTCTTTCGTTCTCAGTGGGAAAATGGCGCGTTGGATCGTCAGAGGGATCGCGCTTGCCGTTCTGCTCATCGCCGCAGGTCTGGTGCTGTTTGAAAAATACGCGAACCTCAAGCGCTTCGAGGCATCCGGTCGCCGCGATGTCGCCCTGGTGATCGATGCCTCCACGTCGATGCAGCTCCGCCGCGACGGGAAGACTGCCTTCGAAATTGCCATCTCCGAGGCGAAGCGCGTTGTGAACGAATCCCCGCGAGGTACTGCGTTCACAGTAGTTCTCGGCGGCCCCGCTCCCGAAGCTGTGACCGCGGCCCCGCTGACCCACCGCGCCGACGTTCTCGGTGTTCTGGAAAAGCTCGCTCCCATCGGCGGAACCTTCCGCGCCCACGAGGCTCTCGGCATGGCGACTCTCGCCCTTTCCGAAGGTACCAACGCCTCCAAGGAAATCATCGTCTTCACGGATTCCCAACGCGCCGGATGGCGTTTCGACAATCCCGGGGCCTGGCGCACCTTGGAGACGACGTGGAAAGCCCTGCCCAACACGCCAAAGCTGATCCTGAGGAACTTCGGCTCTCCGACGAATTTCCGCAACATCGCCCTGAACGGATTCGAGCTTTCCCGGCCAGTTGTCGGCACGGACCGCGAGGTGACAATACGCGCCCAGGTGCAGAACACCGGCGACCAGGCCGTCACACCCGGTCCCGTTTTGTTGGAGGTCAGCGGCGAGAAAGTCGGCGAAACACCCGTCGGGCTGCTCGTTCCCGGCCAGACCGAGACCATCGAGTTCCGCCACCAGTTTGATGTCGCGGGTCCGAAACTGGTGCAGTTGCGCATCGAAGCGAAGGATGATCTCGAAAGCGACGACAGGCTGGACCAGGTCGTCAACGTCCGCTCCAAGCTGCCTGTGCTACTCGTGGAGGGAAATCCTTCCGGCTCGTTTTTTGAAAGAGCATCCGGATATTCCGCGCTCGCCCTCGCTCCCAGCCAGGCGGTGCTCGGCGGGAAATCCTCAGGGGAATCCTTTCTCATGGATCCACGGGTCGTGAACGCGACCAGCCTCACTGAGAAGGATCTCGACGAAGCCGGAGTCATCATCCTCGCGGATGTCCAGCGCCTGCCCGCTTCGCTCGCCTCGGCCGTCGCGAGGAAAGTCGCGGATGGAGCCGGTCTAATCACCATTGCCGGTCCACGTGCCGACGCGGGATTCTACAATGCCTGGGACGGTCTCGACGGCTTCGTGATACCCATGGAAATCGGCGGGGAAGCCACGGATCAGCAAGGGATCAATCCGGCCATCTCCACGTTCAACCACGAGTCCCTGAAAATTTTCACCAACGATGGCGACCTCAAGGAAGCGAACATCACCCGCTGGCGTAAGGCGAAACCGCATGGCGACGAATCGACACAGGCCGCTGCTTTGAGCAACGGCGATACTTTCATCGCCGCGCGGAACTACGGGAAAGGCCGTACTTTACTGGTGACCGCCGCGCTTGACGCCCGGTCCGGCGGCCTTCCCGCGAAGCGTTCTTTCGTTCCTTTCATCCACGAGCTGACCACATGGGCGGCGGGTCGAGGCGCGGATCTCAATATCGACGCCTCGTGGAATCCGAGTGTCGCCCTCGACAGCTCCGGGGGCGGGTTGCTGGGCGAGTATTTCCGCGACAAGAACGCGATGAGAAAGGACAAATCCATCACCCGCGTCGATCCAGCCCTGGACTTCGACTGGGGCGGGGGAGCGCCGATGAAAGGGATGTCCAACGACGAGTTCATCATCCACTGGAGTGGGCAGATCATTGCACCGCTTACCGGCCAGTACATGATTTCCACTCAGGTGGATGACAACGTGACAGTGAAAATCGAAGGTGCGCCTGAGATGCGCAGCACCTTGGGCGAGCATGATCTGGGCAACGTCAACCTGGATGCCGGCAAGCCTGTTAATATCGCCATCAGCTACAACGACCTGGCCGGAGACGCCCATATCCGCCTCTACTGGACTCCGCCGGGCGGCACCAAGGAGATCATCCCTTCCTCTGCATTCATCCCGGGAGATGGCGAGGGCGGGGAACCGCTGGTGGTAACAGATCCACGCGGCACGCAACGCACGGCGACCATCAGCCATGGCCGCCGCGGGGAGGAACTCACCATCAATGGCGCGGCGGTGCCCGGCGTATATCTGGTTTTCACCGACGAGGATCTCAACAGCCAGTTTCCGGACATCACAGATGGCCGGCTGCCTCTCGTCGTGAACCGCGATGCGGGTGAGTCCGGCTTCGAGGAAATGCAGGAGGACGATCTGGCGCTGATGCGCAGCGCCATCGATCTGATACTGCCGAAGTCCGTGCAGGACATCCTCGCGGTCATGGAGGGCAAGGGCTTCGGGCGGGAAATCTGGAAGATGCTGGCCATCGCAGCGCTGATTCTTTTTATCATGGAGAGCATACTGGCAAGATGGGTATCGCGTTCGCGGCGCACCGCTGAGGATGTGCGCGTCGATTTCGGGAAGGAAACTACGTTCAGAGGAGGTTCCCGATGAAAGTCGCGAAGATCATCTTGCGTCCCATCCTGATTTTCCTCGGCCTGCTGCTGCTGCTGGCAGGCCTGTCGAAAGTCGTCCGCATTGCCCCGGACTGGACCCAGTGGATCATCGCTCTCGTCGGAGCGGTGATCGCCGAATGCTTGATCCGGCTCTACCGCTACGAATCCCAGGCTGTCACTCCAGGACGCGCCCGCGCCCTCGTCGTTATGCGCCTTGCCGCGCTGGTGATCCTCGGTTTCATCCTCATCGAGCCGACATGGGTGCGGAAGGTGAAGCGGGAGATCGAAAGGGAAGTCGTCATTCTCATCGACGATTCAGCCTCAATGGGGCTGATCGATGACGGGGAGACCAAGACCCGCTCGGAAATCGGAGCCGAAGCTCTCGTCAAATCCAAATTGGAGGAAAGCCTGAAATCCCGCGTCCGCGTACGGACACTTCACACCGCACGCTCGGTGAAAGAGGAGGGAGTATCCACCGGAGAAGGCTGGGAGGACTCGACCGATCTGGCCTCCGCGCTGGATACCATTCTTGAGCAGGTGCCGCCGGAGCAACTCGCCGGCGTGGTAATGCTTACCGACGGACGCCACAACCGCCCCGCCCGCGTCGAGGACACGGCCCGCCGTTTCGGCATTCTCGACGCACCCATCGGCATGGTCGCAATCGGTTCCGACGTTCCGCCAATGGATGCGTCCATACTTTCCATCGAAGCGCCGGAAGCCATCCACCTCGGCGACCGGATGCGCGTGACAGTCGAGACTCTCTTTCAGGGATACAAAGGCAAGACCGCAAAGGTTACCCTGATGCAGGGCGACAAATCCCTTGAAACCCGCGAGATTCAGATCCCGCAGGACACGCATCGCGAGGAAATCCGCTTCGCCCAGTTGCCTGAGGAGGGAGGCGTGAACGACTACCGTGTGGAAATCTCCGGTCTTGAGAGCGAGCGATTCGCGGACAACAACTCATGGGATTTCGAGACATCGATCACCGACGCGCGCACCCACGTCCTCATCGTCGAAAGCTACCCGCGCTGGGAATTCCGGTACCTGCGGAACCTGTTCTACGGTCGCGACAAGTCCATCCATCTCCAGCACGTCCTGCTCAATCCCGACCGCATTGCCAACCAGAACGACCCCGCCATCCCGGCCTCGGCGGACCGTCCGTTCGGAGAAGCCTCGGCGACCCGCCTTCCTGCGACTGAAGCGGATTGGCGGAAATTCGATGTCATCATCATCGGCGATGTCGATACCCGCGCGATCGACGCGCAGCATTGGGACATCATTTCCCGCTGCGTGAACGACAGGGCCGCGATGCTTGTGATGGTCTCCGGCCCGCGCTCCATGCCGCATGGCCTGACCTCGGATGCGGCCAAGGCGCTCGTCCCTGCGGAAATGGATTGGGGCAGCCGCACCTATTTCCAGAACAGTGACAAACCCTTCCGTTTCGGACTGACCGCCGAGGGCCTGCGCCATCCCATCACCCAGCAGAGCATCGGCGAAAGCGCCAACGAGCAGGTTTGGTCGCAGTTTCCGGAGATCTCATGGCGGCATCCGATCAAGTCCGTCAAAGAGGGGGCCGAGGTTCTCCTCACCGCAGTTTCCACGGATGAAACGGGTCGGACGAACAGCGCCGCCGATCTCCAGAACGCGCTCAAAGCACTATCGGAGCGCAAGCAACGCGAGGCGGAAAACGCGCTTCTCATCACCCGCCAGACCGGGAAAGGCAAAGTCGCCTTGCTTCTAACAGACCGCACCTGGCGTCTGCGTGAGGGAGCGGGCGATGTTTTCCACCACCGCTTCTGGGGAAATCTCGTCCAATGGGGCGCGGGACCGACCCTCCGCGCGGGTGGTGAACGCGTCCGCCTCGGCACCGACCAGCTCACCTACACACCCGATGACAAACCCAAGATCATCGCCCGCCTTCGCAACACCGACCTGACACCCGTCACCGATGCCGAGCCGAAGGCGGAGGTCGTGGACGAGAGCGGAAAAGTCGTCGCCACCGTTCCGATGAGCGCCGTCGATGGCTCCGAGGGCCTCTACGAAGTCACGCTCGATCCCTTCAAAAACGCGGGTCGCTACCAGGTGCGGGTCGCAGGAAAAGAAGTGACCGGCCTCCTCAGCCAGGAGGGTGGGGGAGAGGTGAAGACCGGCTTCCGCGTCATCGGTTCGCGCGGTCCCATCGAGCTTGCGGAAACAACTCTCAACCTCCCGCTCATGCAGACCATCGCCGATCTCTCCGGTGGAAAGGTCGTGAAGCCGGACATGATTTCCGAACTCAAGAATCTCTTCATTTCCGAAAAGGAAGACGACTACGAAGTCCGCGAAACCTCCCTCTGGGACAACGGCTGGCTCCTCGGCCTCTTCGCACTCCTTCTCACGGGTGAGTGGGTGCTGAGGCGCTCGGGAGGTCTGCCGTAGGAGCGCCGCTTTCCAAAGCGGCACTCTTCAATAGCATTGCCTTGGGTCTGTTTCCGGGGTCCATCCTCGCAGTGGAAAAATCCTCTCCATTTTCCGGCAACGCGTCGCTCCTCGTTCTCATCAGCGTGAATCTCCTGCCCATCGCGGGAGTGTTTTTATGGGATTGGAATGTTTTCGAAATCATAGCCCTCTACTGGTTCGAAAACGTCGTCATCGGCGGGGTGAACATTTTGAAAATGCTCACCGCCACCGGCGACGCGGCAGGTATGAAATCCAGCGGTATGCCGGGCTTCGCGAGAGAAGATCCGGCGACGCCCACACCTGCGCAATCCGGTCGCGAGCCGCACGATGAACCACGGGATCAAACTCTTCCTTATCCCGTTTTTCACCTTCCATTACGCGCCGGCCCTGATGATCACACCATACGCGCGCATCGTCGTCCTTCACATCGCCATCCTCTTCGGCGCATTCGTAATCACCGCGTTGGGCAGTCCCGTGTTTTTGCTGATCCTTCTTATCATCGGAAAAATCGGGCTCGATGTGATTTCAGGAGTTCCGATCTCGCCGTTCAATGGCGCTCCGCACGCGCTCGAATTGTCAACATGGCTTACCGCCCAGCTCCCGGATGCGGACACACGGAACAGGGTCAACATCGCCATTTCCGCGGATCAGATCGCGGCCAATTACGTGGGCGCGCATACTTTGTTGCCCTCGCTGGAGCTGGCGACGATGCCGCAGACGCACAAGGAAAACCAGGAAGGGCTGAACGAAGCCTATTACTCGCACTGCAGCGACCCTGATTGCGTGTGCCGGGGTTCCGCACGACCGACCCATCTGCATCGCGACCAAGAAGATCTCGGAAATGACACTTGGCATCTAACAGGTTTGTCGGGGGTCGCGTCGAGATCCGCCCTTGCCGATTTCGCGGGAAACTGCATCTTTCAAGCCGTGGCGTATCTTGAAATCCGGAACCTGGAGAAGCACTTCGTGAAGAAGGCGGGGGGGCTGTTTTCCTCCGGCACCGAAACCGTGAAAGCGGTGGACGGCATAAGCCTGGAGATCGAGAAGGGTGAGATCCTCGGGCTGGTCGGCGAGTCCGGCTGCGGGAAATCGACCTTGTCCCGCACCCTGATGCAGCTCATCCCTCCGACCTCTGGTTCCATTGTCCTCAACGGCGAAAATTACTCAAACCTCAGCCACTCGGAAATCAGGAAACGCCGGCTGGATTTCCAAATGGTTTTCCAGGATCCATACGCATCACTGAATCCCCGGATGACTGTTTTCTCAACGATCGCGGAGGCGGTGCGCCAGCGGCATCCGGGGATGAAGGGCGCCGTGCTGGAGAACAAAGTCACGGAACTGATGGCGACCGTCGGCCTCGATACGGCGCAGATGAAACGCTATCCGCACGAGTTTTCCGGAGGGCAGCGGCAGCGCATCGCCATCGCGCGTGCACTTGCGCCGGAGCCCAAGCTGATCATCGCGGACGAGCCGGTCTCCGCGCTGGACGTTTCCATCCAGTCCCAGATTCTCAATCTTTTGAAAGACCTTCAGCGCGATCTCGGGCTGACGATGGTTTTCATTTCGCATGATCTCGGGGTCGTCCACTACATCGCGGACAGGATCGCTGTGATGTACCGGGGGAAGATCGTGGAGGTGGGGACGGCGGAAGAGGTTTTCCACCACCCCAAGGACGACTATACCAAGCGGCTGCTGGCCTCGATCCCGAAGCTTCAGACGGCTTGAGAAAATTTCTGTGGCTGTATCCGTCCGACATTTCGCCGGGGACGGGTCTCATCCTTTCGTGACCGCTGTGACGACGCCTTTTTTCACGACGAAGTTCAGCCGGTCCGGGCGCATGTCCATCGTCGCCGGGAGAGGTTTCCCATCGATCTCGATGACGCGGTGCTTGATCTCAGCCGCATCGCAAGCGGCCTGGACTTTTTCCAAAGGATGACCCACCAGGCTGGAGGGTTTCGCGGTATCGAGGGTGACGGCAGGAGTCTCGGTCGCTGGAGCGGGATCGCCTGGATCGGACTTTTCGGCGTCCGTCTGGCAGGAAACCAGGGCGAGGATGGGAATGATGGGGAGCAGGCTTTTCATGGGATCACTTTCGCCATTCTCGGCAAAGATGCAAACCGTAAGACGAAATCCGAAGTTGCAGCCGCTACTTATCCGGATAGCTTCTAGGAAATATGAAATGGAATGCAACCAGCGTCAGTGCGGCCTGCCTGGCCGTCGGGCTAGGCGGATTTGTCATCGGAAAAGTCAGCCACAGCGGTGGCGGCGGAACCAGTGAGGCGGACGAACTTCTGAATCGCTCCCGCCAAATCTCAAGCGATGGCAGCGTCTCCGGACGGGAAACGGCGGACGGGCGCAAAGACTCATCTTCCCGTTCCCCCCGCGCGGGATCTAGCCGCGCCGATTCCACCTTTGACGAGCGACTTTCAAGCATGGAGGATATCATCCGTGGTGAAAACGCCTTGGACCGTGGCCGCGCGATGCTTTCATGGATCGATTCTCTCGCGCCATCCGAGTTCGAAGCCGCCGTGGATCGTTTCCGCAATCTCGGACTGACGGAGGCACGGATGGGCGAGTATGCGATGCTCCTCACCGCCTGGGCCCAGATCGATCCCACCGCCGCTCTTGCCTACACCACGGAAAAAACCAATGGAGGTATGGCCACCGGTACCGTGCTCACCGCATGGGCCAGCCGCGATCCCGAGGCCGCCGTCGCGTGGGCGAAGGCCAACCACGAGGGCGACGATCCGAATCCCTACATGATAGGCATCATCCGCGGACTTGTTGTAACGAATCCCACCCGCGCCACCCAGCTTCTCGAGGAGCTGCCATACAGCGGCGAGCGTGGAAACGCCCTCCAGGCCATGATGCCCCACCTCCTCCAACTCGGGCCCGAGGGTGCGAAAGACTGGATCGCGAACCTCAGCGACGACCGCTTGAAAGACGGAGCCACCGCCCGTTTCGCCGAGGCGATGGCGAAACAGGATCCGGCCGGAACCGCGACCTGGCTACTTGCGAATCTCGGGGAAGCCTCGACCCGCAGCGTTGATGAGGTCTTCACCGAGTGGGCGAAGACCGACAAGAATGCGGCGATGAGTTCATTTGAAAAACTTCCCGAAGGAGATGCCCGCTCCCGCGCCCTTCGCGGTCTGGTGATGGTCGATGCCCGGGAAAATCCCCAGGCCGCCGCCGCCCTGATGAACCAGTATCCAAATGATGTGGACGACAGCATGGTGCAGCATTTCATCTGGAACTCTTTCGACAAATCCCCGCAAACCGCCGTCTCTCAGATCGGTCTGATCAAGGACGAGCGCAGCCGCGACCGTATGTATGACAGGGCGCTCGACGGCTGGCTGAATGAGGATCCGGTCGCCGCACGCGCCTGGGTTTCTTCCGCGAACCTTTCCGAGAATGTTTTGAAAAATTTCCAGAAAAAGGTTCAGCCGTGAAAGTATTTTCCCTCCTTTTCGCCATTGGGGCATTTGCTTTTCCTTCGCGTTCCGATGCGGAAGTCCACCGCTACCTCTACTGCGCCTCGCCGGATGCCGCGCAGGTGGATGGGATTTCCGGAAAAGGGCTGCTCGTCTTCGATATCGATAACGGCCACAAGTTCGTCAAACGCATCGAGATCCCAATTTTCAAGGAAGGTCTGCGCGGCCTCACCGGGAGCACCACCAGCAAGCGCCTCTACTACTCCACCACGAACCGTCGGCTCGGGTGCTTCGATCTGGAGAGTGAAAAAGTCGTCTGGGACAAGCAGTTCCCAGGTGGCTGCGACCGCACCTGCGTCACCACCGATGGCAAGACTCTCTATGCACCCACCGGCTTCTGGTACAACGCGGCGGACAGCGGCCTGCTGGTGATTGACGCGGAAACCGGCGACCTGAAAAAGCGCGTCGCCGTCGGACCGCAGGCCCACAACACCATCGCCAGCCTCGACGGGAAATTCATCTATCTCGGCACGGCCACCACCCTTACGCAGCTCGATGCTGCGTCAGGAGAAATCCTCAAAAGCATTTCACCCGTCGGCGAGAGCGGCGTCTTCCCCTTTACCATCACCAGCGACAATGCGACTGCTTACGTCTGCCTCGGCGGGCATGTCGGCTTCGACATCGTCGATCTGAAATCCGGCAAAGTCACCGACCGGGTCTTCGCCATCGATCCTGACAGGAAGGAAAAAATCACCCACCGCACCCATGGAGCCGGCCTGACACCCGATGAGAAGCAGCTCTGGATCTCCGATCAGGATGGGAAGCGGCTCTATACCTTCGACACGACGGTGAACCCGCCCGTCCAGACCGGCCACATCGGTCTGAGCATGGGTGGCCACGGTTGGATCACTTTTTCCCTGGATGGGAAATACGCGTACAGCCACACGCCGGATGTCTTCGATGTCGCGACGAAGGAAAAAGTCGCCACCCTGCGCGATGAGAACGGCAAGCCCTTCGCGTCCTCGAAATTTATCGAAGTGCAGTTTGAAGACGACAAAGTGACGAAGGTAAGCTCCGAGTTCGGGCTGGGGCGGAAGTAGACTTCGAAAGCGGATCGAAAATCCAAGTTCATTTTCAATACGGCCCGAAAGCCCAGCCGGCACCGGTGAAATCGATATCGTAGCGCGGAGTTTTGGTCGCCGGTCTGGGGACATCCATCTTTTTGTAGCGCCATGGGCTGTAACCGTTCGCCTTGAGATAGCTCACCCGGATCGCGCAGCGTCTCGCGCGCCAAGTCGGGATGGGGCCGGCCTCGTAACCTACGACGAACTCGTCCTGCCGCACCATGAACATGAGGACGTGGCCGTTTTTCAAAAGGATGTCTCCCATTCGCATTTCCTCCCACGCCACGGGATCGCAGATGCCGGGTAGATCTCGCGTGTCCAAGTGATGGTCCAGACCCCAGCAGCGGGAGATGAAACCTGAGCAATCGATGCCGACGCTCTCATCGCTGATGGCCGCGTTGTCCTCGCGGATCTTATAGGTGTTTGCCACATCACCCGCTTTTTTCCCTTTGCGCAGACCGGTCAGGAAAGTTTCCGGGGTATCGAAGCCGCCCCATTTGTAGGCCATGCCCTTCGCCATTTTCCCAGGCTGCCACCAGCCGCGCTTGTCACCAGCGTGCTCCGCGAGAGTGGTGTCCGGCGTGTGGACGGTGATTCCCCTTGCGTCCTGACCGTGGCGGATATGCCATTTGGCGGGCATCCATTCGATCTCCGTGTAGGTCTGGGCGATGCGGACGGCTTCTTCAGGAGGGTATTTTGAGCTGCATGAGCTGAGAAACGCCAGGCTTGAGAAAAGCGCCAGCCTCATGGCAATTCGTTTTCCCCTCACTGAATCCCCCGCGATGTCTTTTGTTCTTCGATCCATTTCCTGTCGTCTTTTGAAAGCCGGGACTCAGCGGTCTTGTAGCGCTCGCCGCCCGGCTCGATGAGGATGAGGGTGCCTTTGGAGTAGGAGACGAGCTTCGCGAACACCTTCCTGCCGCGTTTCCCTTCCCATTCCCGGTAGCCTTTGTTCTCCAGATTTTTCCTCCAGCTCTGGTAATCGTGTGTGGAGGCGGCCTCCGCCTGTTTGATCAGGCCCCAGAGGAAATCCGCTTCCCCGCGCTTGTAGCCGGAGTCCTTCCAGAGCACCTCGCCGCTGGGGTTGAGCACAAGTATGGTGGGATGGCCGAGCACTTTGTAACGCTTCTTGAGAGCCTGGACGTAGTTGCCCACGTCGGTCTTCATGGAGGCCCAGTCGTCCATGGACATGGTCGGTTCCTTCGCGGCATCGAGATTCGAGTCGATACGCAGCCGGACGATCCTGTCCTCCGCCCATTTTCCGAAAGGAGCGGTGCCAAAAAGCTCGTTCGAGAGTGCCTTGCACATCGGGCTGCGGGAGGAATCGGTGAACCAGATGAGGACGGGCTTGCCCTCCCGCGCGGCAGTCTGGCGGGCGATGGTGATGCTGTCCTCCCACGGTCCCTTCTTCGGCGCGGCCATCAGGGTCTCCAGCTCGGGGATGCCTTCGCCATCGAAGCCCGTCCAGGCGATGTCCTCCTGCGGTGTGATCTGGATGGGGCCCGGGGTGGCGTTTCCTCCGGGGATGATCGCGGTTCCGCCAGCCGTATCAGTCCCGGCCCGGATTTTCGGCCCCATCCCCGTTGGCGGCAGGGAACTTTCAAGATCGATTCCCTTGTCCTTGGCGCAGGCGGCCAGCAGGAAGGCGATCCCGCTTGCTAAGATAAACTTTCCGGAAAATCCCATAGCCTATTTTCTCAGACGGACGGGGGTTCCGCAAGAGGAACAGCGGAACCAACTGAACAGAAGCAGGTGCAGGCACAGAGGCACCACGTATCCCATCCCTGGCAGGCGGTGGGCCTTGACGTGCTTGAGCGCGCCCTTGTGGACGAAAAGTTTCTGGGTGCAGATCCGGCATTTTCCGGAAAATCCCCAGATCATATAGCCGATACCAATGACCGGCAGGGACAGCGGGAAGCCGAGTATCCATTTCGGCACCCACGCGAAGCTCTCGGGATTCTCTCCCGCGATCAACAGGATGAAGGCGGAAATGATAGCCAGCGGGAGATCTATCAGTAGCAGCAGGCTGAGGACGGCACCGATGCGCAGGCTCCACGGATGCGAGTGCAGGACGCCGCGGACATAGCGGCGCGAATTCGGATCCTTGCCCCGGTTGGTCTTTTCCCGCGGAGCGCGGATCAGGGCGACGCGGTCCTCCTCGTGGCCTTCCTTGGACTTCGGAACACGCTGGCCGCCGCTCTGCGAAGGGACGGCGGCTTTCACGCTGGCCGGATCGAAGGGACGCTGCTGTGCCTTAGCCTCGAATCGTTCGGTGCTGGTGGCGTTGCGACGCGATGGAACATCCGTCCTCGGCGCCGCCTCCGGATCGCCAACGCGCACATCGAGATCGCCGGAGTAGCGGTTGAGAAGGATACCCGCCGGGATGTCGGAAACGCGGAGCTTCTTCTCCATCATGGCTTGCCCGGGCAATGGGATCGCGCAGGGTGCCCGGTCCAGCATTTCCGCGACCTCGGAATTCGCCTCGTAGTTGACGGGATTGCGAACGGCAGGAGCTACCTCTTCCTCCACCTGCTCGCCGACCAGCTCGATGGCTCCTGCGATCCATTTGTCAACGACTGCCAGTCCCGGGGTCCGTTTGCTTATCGAGAGGGCTTCATTGGCTTTCCTGATTTCCTTAAGCAGTTGTTCGGGATTCTGTCTGGCGAGGTGCCCGGCATCGCGGATGCCGGCGGCATCGAGAAGCTCGAGGGAAGAGATTCCGATTCCGGAAATTTCGTTGAGGGCGGGCATGTGGGTTTAGTTGAGAGCTTGCAGCATTTCACCGAGCTGTGCGAGCTTGGTTTTCCAGTCTTCGAGGCGCTGTTTTTCCTGCACGACTACTTCCGGCGGAGCGCGGTCCACGAAGGACGCGTTGCCAAGTTTCCCTTCGGCTTTCCTCACCTCGATGAGCATTTTCTCGATCTCCTTGGAAATGCGGATCTTTTCGGCTCCGACATCGACCATGCCTTCCATAGGCATGTATGCCTCGCCAACCGGGGTGACTGCGGCCGGGGTACCTTTGGGTGCCTCGTAGCTGTCATCTACTAGAATCCCAGTAGATCCGGCGAGGAGTGCGAGGACATTGAGCTCGGTGGAAAGCCAGTTGGTGGCGCCTTTGAAAATGAAGCGCACGTCCTTGCGGGAGCCGAGGTTGTATTCCGCCTTGAGGTTGCGAAGGCGGCCGGCGGTCTCGTAGATGGCTGCGGCCTGCTTCTGGGCAGCTTCGGTTTCCTCTTTGGAAAGCTCTGCGAGGAGGGCGGTTTCCGGGAGGACTTTCCGCATCAGGAACTCGCCTTTGGAAACGTAGTCCATGCGTTCGGACAGTTCCTCGGTGACGTGGGGCATGTAGGGATGCAGGAGCTGGAGGTAGCGGCTCATCACGGCATCGAAGGTGCCGAGCGCGCCGGCGCGGGCTTCCGCGGTGGCTGACTCGCGGAGGTCGGCTTTGACCGCCTCCAGCCATTTGTCGCAGAAGTCGTTCCACAGGAATTCGTAGAGGCGCTGGGCGATTTCCCCGAAACGGTATTCGCCGTAGATGCCATCGAGATCGGCGGAGAGTTGGTCGAGCTTCGCCATGACCTGGATGTGATAGACCGGCAGGCTCCCGAGATTTGAGATTTGAAATTTTAGATTTGAGATTTCCCTGTCCATCTGGCGGAAGCGGCATGCGTTGTAGAGCTTGTTGGCGAAGTTCCGGCCTTCCTCGGCGGAGCTTTCATCGAAACGGACATCAGCACCGACAGGCGCGATGCGCATGAGACCGAAGCGCAGGCCATCGGCGCCGAACTTGTCCATCAGGTCTATCGGGTCGGGGGAATTGCCGAGGGACTTGCTCATCTTGCGACCCTTGAGATCGCGGATGATGGAGGTGAAATAGACGTTCCTGAACGGGAGGCCATCGGCGAAGCGGTAGCCTGCCATGATCATGCGGGCCACCCAGAAGAAGATGATATCGGGGCCGGTTACTAGATCCGTAGTAGAATAGAATTTTTTGAGAGTCCGGGAGTTTTCACCAACATCGGACATGGTCGCGAAAGGCCAGAGCCATGAGGAGAACCAGGTATCCATCACGTCCTCGTCGCGTACCCAATCGCCATCGGTGGGTGGCTCGACACCGACGTAGATGTTGCCAGCTTCGGCGTCTCTGGTTTCGAGGGACTCGGCGTTCCTGAGGTCAGTGAGTTTGTCTTTTTTATACCATACGGGGATCTGGTGACCCCACCAGAGCTGGCGGCTGATGCACCAGTCCTGGAGGTTTTCCATCCAGTGGGCGTAGGTTTTCGCCCAACGCTCGGGGCGGAAGGCGATTTCCCCGGAGGCGACGGCGTCGGTGGATTCTTTGATTTTCGGGTAGCGCAGGAACCACTGCATGGAGATGCGCGGCTCGATCGGCACGTCCGCGCGCTCGGAGTAGCCGACGCTGTTTTCGTATTCCTCGATGCTGATGAGCAGACCCATTTCCTCCAGTTTCGCGGCGGCCATCCGGCGGGCGACGAAGCGATCCTGGCCGTCAAACTCGGGGAGCGCGGGGCAGTTGATCCGTCCGTCCGGGTGGAGGACGTCGATGATTTCCAAATCGTGCTTGAGACCGATCTCGAAATCGACCTTGTCGTGGGCGGGGGTGATTTTTAGCGCACCGGTTCCGAATTCCAGATCCACGGCCTCGTCTCCGATGATGGGGATGAGCGCTTCCGGGAAGGGGCGTCTGACCATTTTTCCGATCCACTTCGCCCATTTCGGATGCTTCGGATGCACAGCGACAGCCACATCTCCCATGAGCGTTTCCGGACGGGTGGTGGAGATCTCGATGAACTCGCCGGGGCTGTCGGCGAGCTCGTATTTCATGGTGAAAAGTTTGGAGCGCGAGGGCTTCATGATCACCTCCTCATCGGAGAGTGCGGTGAGGGAAACGGGGCACCAGTTCACCATGCGTTTGCCACGGTAGATGAGGCCTTCGTTGAAAAGATCGACGAAGACCTGGCTGACCCATTTCGAATAGGCCTCGTCCATGGTGAAGCGCTCGCGCGACCAATCGCAGGAGCAGCCGAGGCGTTTCAACTGCTTGATGATGATGTCGCCGTGCTTGTCTTTGAAATCCCAGACGCGCTTGAGGAAATCATCCCGCCCGAGATCGCGGCGGGTCTTGCCTTCGCTCTCGCGCAGCTCGCGCTCGACCTTCGCCTGGGTGGCGATGCCTGCGTGGTCGGTGCCGGGGAGCCAGAGAACCTCTTTCCCTTTCTGCCGGGCGCGGCGGGCGAGAATGTCCTGGATGGAGTTGTTGAGAACGTGGCCGAGGTGGAGAATGCCGGTGACGTTCGGCGGCGGGATGACGATGGAGTATGCCTCTTTGGCGGAATTCTCATCGGCACGGAAACAGTCGGCGGCCAGCCATGCGGCATACCACTTTTTCTCCACATCCTGCGGCTCGTAGGCTTTGGCTAACTCTGACATCGGGCGCGGATGGTCAGCGAGGTTTCCGGATTTGTCCAGCTTCGGGCTAGTTTAGCGAAAAGCGCCCGTGGATTTCACATGGCATCTCCGGAAGAGCCACGTGTTTTTGATCACTCCACCCGCATCGCGTTGCCGCTTGGCTCGATGGCGCGACCTCTCCGGCTGGCATAGACCTGGGTGAACTCGGCTCCGGGCAGTAGGATGTTCGCGGAACAATAGACCCAGCTCAAGAGCAGGATGAGAGCGCCTGCGGCACCGTAGCTGGAGGACGCGGCTTCCCGGCCGAGATAGAGGGCGAGCACTGTTTTCCCGAGCGAGAAAAGCGCGGCGGTCAGAAAAGCCCCGCTCCAGACATCCCGCCACTCGAGTTCGGCATCGGGCAGGATCTTGAAAATCATGGCGAAGAGAACTGTGATGACGCCGATGGAGATGAGCATGCTGATGAACTGGAAAATGAAGCCGGGGACGGGGAGCGCGTTGCCCATCCAATCCGTAACGGCAGTCATGAAGGTGGAGAGCACAAGCGAGATAAGCAGCAGGAAGCCGATCACAAGAACCATGGAGAGGGCGAGGAGTCTTCCTTTCAGCAGGGTCCGGATGCTGAATCCCGGCTTCGGCTCGATCCCCCAGACCGTGTTCATCGCGTCCTTAAGCTGGGAGAACACGCCTGATGCGGTGACGAGGAGGATTCCGAGTAGTAGGAGAGCGCCGCGCTAAGGCGCATTGCCTTGTCGGCAATGAACTCCTTGAGCGTCTCCTTGAGAAGGGCGAGCATGATCATGAGACACGCTCGATTTCCTCATCCATATCGTCACCTTCGGCGGGAATGATGGTTTCCGCGAGCAGGCGGCGGACGGTGAGCGTCGTCATCCCGCCGACAAGTCCGGAAACGGCCGCCCAAATCAATGCCTCGCGCCACGCGACCTCGGGGTTGGCCGGGTTGCGCGGGACTTCATCGTCCGTGAGGAGCGTGTAGCCGCGCCCGAGGAGAAAACGCGCCCCGCGAGCGGCGATCATGGGGAGCAGGAACCCTACTCCGATAAGGGCGAGTGATTTCGAGTCTGGAATTTTCATGCTGAGATGCAGTGGGTAAAAGTTTCTAACGGAGCACCATGGCACAAACCCGGGGGCTTTCAAACGGATTGTGTGCTCGGGGTGCAGCCGGATCAAACGGCATGCATCCCGCAAAAAGCAACTTCCTGGCAGCAAACCATCTGACGCCGCCAGGCAAATTGCGGGAAAACACTACATGAAAAAAATTCTTGCCAGGGCGGTTCGGAAGGCTACGTTCACCGCCGATGAACGGATCTGATCGCCAACGCGAAATCCGCAGTTTAACGCCACCCGGAAATCCGAAAAAAATACCATGATACCGAACCTGATTGAAATGACGCCCTCGCTTCGAAGCCCGGGCTTGATCCCAGCCATTTTCGCAGCCGGTGCGATGGCGCTGGGACAGGGGACGGCCCTTGCCCAGTCCCGCCACGAGGAATACACAAAAGCAGCCGCGCGCGGATCCCACATGGAGGTGACTGCGGCCACGTTTTTCGGCACGGCGGATGGCGAGGCCTTCGTCGGTGGTGGGACGCTTCCGGACGGCTCTATCCTTGCCGCAGGGAATCTGACCGGACCTGCGGTTCCAACTGCCGACCGGACGCTTGTGGTGGGCACCGGCAAGCGCCTTGACCTGGACCCTTACCTCTACAAGGAAAAAGCCGACAAGTACCGCGCGAATGGTGAGTTCAATCCCGACAACCCGGGTCTGGCGGGATTTTTCGTGGTGTTCGATTCGAAGTTGTCGAAGGCCCGGCAGCTCGTCCGTTTCGATTGGGGCGTGGCTTCCGTTTCCACCGTGCGGATGGCGGCTGACGGCAAGGCGGTGATCCTCGCCGGCCGTGCGACTCCGGAGTTCCGCAAGCTCGACAAGGTGAACCTGGTTCCCACCGGCGATGCCAAATGGACTTATGGCGAGTCCGAATTGCCCGCCGATGTCTTCATCGCCCGGCTCGGATTCGACGGCAAGATCCAGTGGGCGCACGTTCTGGAAGGGGCCGGCAACCCGCCCCGCAAGTTGTTCACCGACGACAGCGGGCACTTCTACCTACCTGCGGGCGGTTTGCACCTCGTCTCGCCAGACGGCCGGGAAATCAGGCGTATCAGCGACCGCG
>Ga0105047_10001701_pt1 | contig 39551 bp, 36 predicted proteins | sample MAT04_FD_78384 | JGI IMG/M metagenome (GOLD analysis project Ga0105047, IMG submission 78384) | Freshwater microbial communities from Lake Fryxell liftoff mats and glacier meltwater in Antarctica - MAT-04 (megahit assembly) | ecosystem: Environmental > Aquatic > Freshwater > Ice > Liftoff...
GCACACCTTCCCGAAACACTGAAAATCCTCGCCGCCAGCCATGCCGAGGCCGTCTCGGCCCGTCAATCGCTCCGCAACCGCGTCCTGCGTTCGCCGCTCTGCGATGCGGATTCGTTCGCCGATGCGTTTGCCGCTTGGGCTCGGGATGCTGCCGCGCGGGCCTAATCGCGTCGTTCTCGGTCAAGCCTGCGTTCTCAGCAGGTCCAACATTGGCGACCAGCGACCAAAACCAAAAACAGCGAGGGCTCCCCTTGAAGAGGAGCCCTCGTGTCGAATTCGGATTGTCTCGACGCGTCGGCCGTGAGAGTAGAAGGCCGGCGATGTCGATTCTTTCCAGACTGGCGTTACCAGTCACTCCTGATCAGAAGATCAGGCGCGACGGCGACGACCAGCGATCAGACCACCGAGGCCGAGCAGAGCGGCCGCACCCGGGGTCGGAACCCGGAAGGTGAAGGTCTGGGGGGCGAGGTTGAACGAAGGGGAGGCCGAGAAGAGGCCACCGTTGTTGCTGGACAGGTAGCGCACGCCAATGTTGACAGCCGTCACCGTGATGTCGCGGGGGAAGGTAACGCCGAGCTGGAAGCGCGGGGTGTACACGAAGCGGAACACGCTGGTGAAGTCACCGGTGAGCGAGCCGTCAGCGTTGACGATCGCAGCACCGAGCGCACCACCCGGAGCATCAGGAAGGATGTTGCCGGGGTTCGTGTTGAAGGCCGAACGGCTGCCGACGATACCGCGAGCGGTCGCGTTACCAGCGGCGTTGTTGCCGAACTGACCGTTGCTGGGATCGCTGTTGTTACCACCGGTGTTAGCGGGGACGTACGAACCGCGATATGGAGCGAAGTGCCCGGCGAGGGGGTTGCCACCCGCGTCGGTCAGGCCTTCGCCCGTCGCGCCGCGGCCAGCGGAACCGCTCGAACCCGGGGCATCGAGAGCATCCACAAACGTCATGAGGAACGCGCTCGCTGCGGTGCTGGCTGCACCACCGACGCGGCTCACACCGAAGTTGGTCGTACCAGCAGCCGACGTGTTGGCACGAATGCCAACCCGAGCCTGCATGGTGATACCAACGGCAGTTGCGTTCGGACCCTGGGCAAAGGGACCGTCGTTGTCAACAACGAAACGGATCTCCCAGACCTGGGCCGAAGAGGGAGCCTGAGCATTCGCCGAGAAAGCGGCGAGACCCAAGCCAGTGACTGCAAGCAGACCACGAACAACACTCTTATTCACGAGCATCTCCTTCCTACCACAAATTTCCAATGACACGACACGACAGAACACGCCGGAAAAACCGACACGACACCTACAAGTTACTGCATGCATGTCAACCTGTCAACCAAAATGGCCTCAAATCCGTCAAAAGCCGCCGAGTCGTCACCTTCCATTGCCTTTTCACTACACTTTGTTCGCAACAAGTTCGGCAATTGTCGCCTCCGCACCGCCAAGCCCTTGCTTATAGGACGACCACTCCACGCTCCCCCAATGATGGCATCAATCTTCCTTCGCTCGCCCACCAGTTGGACCCGCCCGCGCATCCAGCGGCTGTGCCACAATCACCTCAATCGTCGAGTTCCCCGACTTCGGCGGCCCCACCATTACCACCTTGCCGTCCACCCCGATCGAGCGCACCACGCACGGCCGCGCAATAACCCGCACCCCGCCAATCGGTGCTGATGCCCCGCTAAACACCGCCAGCGACATCCGCTCCACCACATCGCGACGCGTCAGCAGCACGCTCGCCGCCGCATCCGGAAGCACCGCCACACTCAGCGATGGCCCCGGCATGTTGATGCCCTTGGTCGTCACCGCATCAAGCAGCACCGGCCGACCCGTCCGCGGCGCGATGATCGCAAACAAGGCCCCAGGCCCGCCCGTTCCCTGCGGCCACAGCGGTGCCGCCAGAACCCCAGAGCATGACTGAAACGCCGTGCGCGGCTGTTCCTTGGGCGCAAGATCATGCCGGACCCGCACCACCACCCCCAGTTCCGCCGACTGCGCAAACGACGCGTCGATGTCGATACTCAAGAGCGATGTCGCGCCCTCAAGCGAAATCGAATACACCCCCACGAACTTCCCGTCGGCCGAAAGAATCGGGAATATGAGCGTTTGGCCCGCCAGCGCCAGCCTCCGTTCGTCGGCCGCCTTTGATGCGCCATCGCCCGCCCGCCGAAGCACCAGCGAAAACGCCGGGTCTTTTATGCCCCGCGTGCAGTACACCAGTAACTGGTTATGACCCTCGATCGCAAACGCGTTCACCATCTCGTCGCGAACCAGCCACTCAACATCCCCGCTCCGGAACCCCACACGCCCGATGCTCCGCGAGCCATCCGCGTTGATCTGCTCCACCAGATACCCCGCCTCCTCTGACCCATCCGCCGTCGGTCGCGCCGCGCTCACCGACCGCCCCAGCAGCAGCCCGCCACTCGGCGGCGTACGCGGCTCAACCACCGTCGGCGGCGTGCTCAAAAGGTCATACACCCGCTGCCTCGCCCGCACCGGCTGCGGCGGCGTGCCCTCGGCCAGCAGCATCTCCCACCCCGGCGGCTCATCCACCTGTGTCACCAAATAGCGCCCGTCCGCCGACACCAACGGCAGTGTCAGCCCGTCATACGGCAGTTCACCCACTGTGCGAATCGCCATGGTCGATTGTGCCGATGTCGCCGTCGCGCCCGGCTTCATCATCTCACTCAGGGGCCTGTCGGCCCCGCTCGCCTGCGGCTGCGGTTTCAAAAGCATGCCCTGCGGCCCGCCCGGCGCGTCCTGTTCCGTCACAACACACCCGCCCAGCGAAATGAGCATGCTCAGCCCAATCGCGCGAGCAAGCATGGGATATCCAGCCGGTGAGGCGGCCGCCGAGCGATTGATCATCATGCCAGAGGATACATGCCGCCGGTCCGCCGGTGGCGAATCTGCTCGATCACTTGTCGGATTTCGCCGGTGCCGCAGCCGCGGGCCCCGTTGGGCTCGCGGGAGCTTTCGCCGGCGGCGGATACGTCGGCGGCCAGTTGCTCCCCGTCTCGTCCTGCCCCAGCTTGTCACGCAGCTCGCCCAGCCGCTGGCGATAGGGCGCGTTGGCCGCATCGTTCTCCGCCGGGTTCTCGATCACGATCGGCGTCACAAACGCGATCAGCTCGGTGTTCTTGCGATTGTTCTCAACGCTCGTAAACAGCGGCCCGATGAACGGCAGATCCCCCAGCAGCGGCACCTTCCGCGTCGTCTTGCTGTCCTGAGTCCGCATGATGCCTGACAGAATCACCGTCTGCCCGTCCTGAACGATGAGTTGCGTCGTCGTCTCGCGACGGTCCACAATCGCACCGCCAAACAGCGTCTGGCCCGGCACGGTTGACGAAAGCTCGAGGTTGATCTTGATGTCCACATCACGCTGCGGCGTAATCCGCGGCCGCACCCGAAGCGAGATACCCACGGCCCGATAGTCGAACGACTGCAACAGGTTGCCGTTGTTGTTGGGCTGACTCTCGGTGATGAACGGAATGTCCTGACCCGAGAAGAACTCCGCCTCCTGGTTGTCGCCCGTATACACCCGCGGCTCAGACAGAATCGAGACCGACGACTTGAGCGCCAGCGCCTGCAGCAGCATATTGATGTTCACGCCAACGTTCAGCACGCTGGTATCAAACAGCCCCGGCAAAATGTCGTTCTTCGTGCCCGTAAACGCCTGCGTGTTGTTGGCATTGCCAGCGCCCGACGTATTCGCCCCGATCGCAAAGTTGTTCTCCCCAAACGTCGGCGTGATGCCGTTCTGGTTGGTCCGCAGACCCAGCGCCAGCGCATCCTCGGCCGCGATCTCCGCAATCACCGCCGTGATCAACACCTGTCGCCCCGGCTTGTCGAGCTGGTTGATCAGATCGGCCACCGCGTCGGCATACTCCGGCGGCGCCATCACCATCACAGCGTTCTGACGCGAAACCGGCACGATGCGCACCTTCGCCACCAGCGTGCTGGTGCCGATGTTGTCCGTCGGCGTGCGACCCCGACCCCACCAGAAGTTCATCACATCGGGCGTCGTCCCGCTTTGCTGCGAAAAGTTCCCCTGCTCGTCCACACCCGACTGCGAGAACGGCGACTGGATCGATCCCTTGTCACTCAGCTCACTCACCGTGCGGCGAATCTGCGCCAGCGTGCCATCCTGGGCCAGCAGCGCGTTCAACTGGTCGGCCAGCTCTTCAGCCTGGCTGTGCTTGAGAGGCACCACTCGCGGCATCCCGGCCAGCCGCGGCTTGTCGATGTCCTCGATCATCTTCTCAATCACCGCCATCGAGTCTGGGCTCTTGGCCACAACAATGATCTGCGAGGCCTCGGGAAGAGCCGTGAACGTAAACTGGCCCGCCAACGCGCCGATGTTCGCCGACGCCGCCTGACGCGTTGAGCTCGTGCTGAACGACGCCTCCAGAATATCGCGAGCCTTAATCGGGTCAATGTACTTGAGCGTGAAGACCTTGGGCTGCGTGCGATCAATCGGCGCCGGCTTATCCCAGAACTCGGTGATTTGCTTTTTAATGCGGTCGATAACGAGCGGATCGGCCAGCACGGTCACCGCATTCTGCGGCTTGTTGCTTGAAACGCGGAACGTCGGCGTCGTCTGGGTCGCGCGCCCTGCCCCTCCTTGGCCGCCACCTTGCTGCGCGCCACCCGGCTGGCCGCCGCCCTGCGGGGTCGGAATGCCAAACCCGCGGAAGTTGATCGCGCCGCCTTGATTGCCACCACCACCGCCGCCGCTACCGCCACCGCCGCCGGCAGCCGCGCCGCCCGTCGTCCGCGCGCCATCGCCGAACAGTTCTCGGATATTGGCCGCGATCTGCTCAGCATCCGCGAACTTCAACTGGAACGTCTCAGTCGCCAGCGTCGCTACGCTCTTCTTGTCGAGCGATTTCACCAGCTTTTCAATCCGCTGCAGCATCGCCACCGGCCCGCTCACCACCAGCTGATTCGACTCATTGTCCACCGTCATCTTGGCGTAATCCGGCAGCGATGTCTTCACAATCTCGCCCATGTTGGACGCGATGGCATACTCAAAGCCAAAGACCTTCTGCACCACCGTGCCATAGTCGCCGCGCTTCAGGACGCTCTCGTCCGGGCCAAGAACCGGAATGCTCTGCTGGTCCACCTGCGCCTGGTCGCGCAGATAAATGATCTCAGGCCCCTCAACCACCGCCACGCCCTTCTGCTGAAGAGCCAGGAACACCAGATCGAGCGCCTGCTGGTCATTCAGCGGCCGGTCGTTCACCACCGTGATGCGCCGGCTCAGGATCTCATCCTGCGGCAGCACCACCTTGCCGGTGTACTCCACGATCATCGGAATCAGTTCGCTCACCGAGGCCGATTTGAACGACAGAACCGTGGGCTCGGGGTTGTCACGAATCCGGCGATTGGACTCCGGGTCGCGCACCTCCGGCCCGCGCACCTTCACCGCCGGCTTGACCGCCTCCGCCGCCTTCGCATCATCCGTCGCTTTGCCGCTCTCTCCATTCACCGGCTTCACCGCGCCATCATCCGTCACCGGTTTGACCGGCTCCTGCGGCTTGGCCGCAGGCACAGCCGGTTCTTGGGCCGTGCGGTTCATCGCATAGCCCGCGGCCACGCCTGCGGAAATCACACCAGCGGCAAGCATCAGAGTTCGGGCGGATCGGTTCATGTTCACGAGTCCTTCGCGCTTCGAGCAAGCTCCAACGCGGAGCCAGAGAGGCAGTGAGTAAGGCAGAAAAGGCAGTCGCACCAGCACAGAGAGTGATTCAAACAGCAAGCGTCACGCGGCCAGTTCTATTTCGGCGCTGCGCCAACCGCAGGGCCCGACCGTTCGGGTTCCGGCTCAGGCGCAGGCTCCGGCACCGGCTCCGGAATCGGCTCCGGAATCGGAATCGGAATCGGCGCGGGCACAGGTTGGGGCGGCGCCACTCCCGTCGGTTTGCCAGGAGTCGGCGCTGCACCGGGTGCACCAGCGGCCGGAACGACCGCTCCGGGCCAAACCGCAGCAGGAACAACCGTGCCCGGTGCTGATGAGGGAACTGCTGGCGTGGGACCTGCCGGCGTGGAGCCTGCCGGCGTGGAACCTGCCGGCGTTGCCCCGCCCGGCGGGCTACCCGGCCCGTTCGGACCGCTCGGCCGAGCCGACGGCGCTGGCGTCGGCGGCGGCGGCGGCGTCACCGGCGGTGGTGGCGGCGGCGCGCCCAGCCACACACCCATGCTCTGCGTCAGGTTCGCAATCGACCGATCAAACAGCTTGACCTTGTACTCCCCACCCGCCCAGCGCAGCTGCGCCGACCACGGCGGGTCCAGCGACAGCACCTTCAACCCGGCCATTTCTTCGCCCAGCTTGATGCGCTTGCCATCGCGAAACCACGCGTAATTGTCAGCAATACCCGTGAGCTCCGGCCCGCCATAGCTCGACGGCACCAGCGGCTTGGCCGGCTCTTTGACCTTGGTTGCCACCTTGATCTGCCCAAACGGCGCTCGTGCGTTAATCGTCTCAATCGCCGTCGCCAGCATCACGTCATACGCCGCCTTGCTCTTGTCAAGCCGATCTTCAGCCACCGGCCGCGGCGCCTGCGTCACAGGAATGCTCCGCGCCGCCTGCAGCGAGAGCGTTGTCCACACGCAGATCACCGCCGTCACACCGCCCGCCAGCACCACCAACGTCCCAACCCGCCGCGACGGCGACAACAGCATGATCAACATCGGGCTGCTCATCGGCCACCTCCAGTCGCGCTGGTCACACGGCTCGAACCGGTGCCGGCAGGCAATGGCATCGTGACCCACGACTCTACCGTAATCGTCGCCGAAAGTGGCCCCGGCTCGCTCGATCGCCGGCTGTTGCTCGAGGCACGCTTCAGCACCACCTTCGACACCGCCGTCACCTCCGGCGCCAGCTCAAAGTCCCTCAGCACCGCCGTCAGCGTCTCCATGTCGGTCTCAAACGTCAGGTCCCGTTCAATCTTCGCCAGTTGCATGCCCCGCCCCGCCAGCGACGCCGGCACGTCCTGCGAGACCACCCGCGATTCCCTTGGCACCCGCCGCCACGTCGCCACCTTGTGGGCTTCGAAGACCTTCACCACACGGCTATCGAGCTTCGAGATTCGGTCCGTCTCCAGTTCCGGCAGCATCGGCTTGCCCAGCACCGCCGTGCCCTGCTCAACCAGCCCCGCCGAGTCGGCGGTCGATTGCCGCGTTCGCGCCATATCGCTCAGGTCCCTCTGAAGCGAATCCGAGCGCGTGTTCATGCGGTTCTTCGCATCAATCACCTGCTCAATAACGCCAAAGTAGAACGCGATGCCCGCCCCGGCTATCAGGGCCCACCGAATTGCCCGCGGCGATTCCTTCCAGCGCCGCGCGAGCGTTCCTTGCCCGTTGCTCATTGGCCCGCTCCCTTCAGCGCTTCCATCCGCGCTTTGAGTTTCTCAACCTCGCCCTTGAGGCGATCCACCTCACCCGCGTCGGTCAAAATCTTGCTCGCCTTCGACCGTGATGCAACCTCCCGGATCGCCGCCGACCGGTCGAGCCGATTGATCTCATCGTCGGTCATCGGCGGCGGAACCACATCCCCCGCCGCGGCCTTCTCGCTCTTGGCCGCATTGGTGCGACCTCCACCCGCGCGGTTTGTCCCCGCCGGTCGGTCGTTGCGATTCCCAGTGGCCCCCGTCGCCGGCGCAGGCCGCGCCGGTGCCGGCTGAACCACCGCAGGCGTCTCCGTCGCCGAGGGCGTGACAATCAGCGCCGACTGATTGACCCCCGCCGCACCGCCAGAGGCCAGGAACGGCTGCGAGACGATCGCCGCCAGCTCAAACGCCCCCGCCGTCACCGTTGCTTCGTTCTTGGTGTCTCGCGCCTCTTCAAACACCGGTGACTTCTCAAGCTCCACACGCCACTGGCTCACCAGCGCCGCCGAATCGGCCATCCCCGAAACCTTCACCTTCTGGCCAAACTCCAGCGTCAGCGTCTCGAGCGTAATCCCCTGCGGCAGGCTGGCCGTCAGGTCCCCCAGCAGCTTCGTCATCGGCCACCGCTTCTTCTTCAGCAGTTGATAAAACTCAGCCTGCCGACGCGCGTCCTGCGCTGCGCCATCATCGCTGCCCACCAGCTTGGCCTTGTCTTCCAGCACCCGCTGGCGAGCCCACGCCACACCCAGGGGCCATAAAAGCGCGAGCGCCAGGCACGCCGCCAGCGCCGTCGCCGCCCGCGAAGGTCGGCTGAAAAAATCAACAACCTTCACAATCGGCGGCACATGCGGCACCGGGCGTGAAAAGGTCATCCCCAGCAGCGTCCGGCTCAGCGGGTCACCCCGCAGCATCGCCATCGCCCCGCCCAGCGCCGTGCCATATTCGTTGATCCAGCGCGTATCGGCCACCACGCCCTGCACCGTCGGCCCAGTCAGACTCTGCCCGCTCGCGCTGATCAGCGCCACGGTTCGATCACCCGCCGAAAGCGCCTCACGCGGCGGCGAAACCTCAACCGCCGTGCACGCTCGCGCGGCGCTCTCATCCAGAGCCTCGCCCCAGGCCTGCGAGTCCTCGCCATCTTCATTCATCGACCGCGCCGCCACCTTCGTCGCGCCCGCCGAAAGCGTCAAAATCGACCCCGCCGCCCGATCAGCGCTCAGCGCCATCGCGCACCCCGGTGTCGCCGCCGCCAGCGCACCCAGCGCCGCCGCCTCCGGCACCCACGTGCACGCCTTGCCCAGCGGGCCGGTGTCCTTGCTCTGCGCCTGCTGCGAACCCGCTGCATCGCCCACCCACCCCACCACCAGCGTCATCGCCGCCGCCGCTCCACCCATCCGCACCATGCCCGCCGCCCGGCGATGTTCCTCAGTGCTGGTTCCCAGTGTCGCCTCGGCCACCAGGTCCATCGCGCCAAGCAATAACCCTGCATCGGCCCCCGGCGCGCTCGCCTCGGCCGTCGCCAGCACCGCGCGAACCACCAGCTTCGACGCCGGCACCACGCTCACCAGCGCGTCGGCCTTGCTGCGCTCGATGGCCGCCACCAGGCCCGCCGCATCATTGCCCGGAACCGTCGTGGCGCTCTCGATGTGCACGCCCTGGCCCGCCGTCCGTGCCACCAGCACGCGCCAGCCGCCGCCCTCGCCGCCACTGCGCGCAGTCACCACAACTCTGCCCACCGACCCGTTGTTGTTTGTCGCCTTTGCCATGCGCTCGCTTTTTTCTTCGTTGTCCTTCTGATCCAATCCAGCCGTTCAGTTCCACCCTTCAGCACCGTCAATCACGCCGCATCACCAAGGTAAGCGGTGCATATGCTCAGGCCGCCGTTGCGTTGCACCACGCGCCAACTCATCAACCGCACCAGTTCACCGACCTCACCGCACCAGTATCGTCCGAATCGTCACCGGGAGCGTCGAACGGTCGATCTCCACGTTCATCTCAACAGTCAACCCCGAAGCGTCATCTCGACCCTGCACCGTCATCGTGACCACGTTTGATCGCACATCAAACTTCTCATAGAGGTCCGCCAGAATCGCCGGCGTCACCTGTGGCACGTCCAGCAACTCAGTCAGGCTCTGCATCTCGCCCGCCGCCTGATCGCGATACAGCAAAATCGCGTCCCGCGTCGTCGGGTTCAGTGTAGAGAGATATTCAAGCGTCTTATCCGTCGCCGTGTTGATGTTCACTTTGCCCGTATACACCAGCTTCGCGTCGCCGATCGTGCAGGTCGCCAGCAGCGCCGCCAACTGCTCGCGCGTCAGATTCGCCACCCGTGGCGCCCGGCCCCCCCGCGCCGCGTTCGCCGCCTGCCCCAGCACACTGTTCTGGGCTTGGTTCTGCTGATTCTGCTGCGCGATTGTCGACAGGTTCGTCTTGATAAAATCCCCAAGCGTCGTCGCTCCGCCCTTCACGTGCGTCACAATCGCCTCGGCCTGCGTGTCATCGCACGATATCGCCGCCGACACCGCACCCGACGTTTCGGTCGACAAATCCACTCGCGCCTCACCGGTCGTCGCGCTGATCCCCCCAGACGCCCCGCCGCACCCGACAATCGCCGACCAACCCGCATCCAAAATACCATCCCTGTTGTCCGGCGGCCAGCTCGCATCACCGTCGTTCTCGTTGGGGTCGAGCACGCCGTTCAAGTTCCAGTCCTCGCCCCGCACCCATTCCGGCTTCACGCCGATCACCAGTTCAAGCTCCTGCAGGTGGCGAATCGGCCCATTCCGCGGCAAATACGGGATCGGCAGCCCGTAGTAACTCTCCGCCTCCGCCCCCAGCGTGTTGGGCTCTTCGTCGGCGTCGATGTAGTCGAGAATCGTGTAGGCCACGTCCTCCGTCATGTCGGGCAAAAGCATGAGGTCGTCATACGTCATCGTGTTGATGTTGAGCTTCGACTGCGAGTCCGCCGGGCCGGAGGCAACACCGGTGTCCTCCTCATGCCGCGTGCGATACGTCGCTCCGTTGAGCACGCCCTGCGAGTCCGCCGCCAAAGCGTCCATAAGCGCCCTGCCCCCCAGCGGCTGCGCCTGCGTTGCTTCTTGTTCCAGCCGGGCGATCACCGTTTCCACCGCGCTCCGCGCCGCCCAATAGGCTCGCGTTCGCGCCAGTGCCTCGCGCCCCTCCGCTGCCTGCCGCCACGCACTCATCTGCACCGCGCCCAAAATGAGCACCGCCAGCGCCACCGCCCACAGCACCAGCGCCGTCGCAAATCCACGCCGCTTCGCCCTGCGCCAATCCGGGCTGCGCTGCTGAATCATTCGGGTTGTCTGGCATACAGGCTTCATCGAGGGCCACCCCCGCCACCACCACCGCCGCCGCCGCCACGGCCGCCGCCGCCCGGGAAGCCGCCCCCCGGAGCCGGAGGCGCACCACCACCGGGGCCTTGGCCCGGGCCCGTCCCCGGACCTTGTCCGGGCCCGCCGCCACCGTCACGACCTCCGCCGCCACCCCCACGCCCACGACCACCCCCTCCGCCACCGCCCGGTTGCCCGCGTCCGCCCCCGCCCCGTCCACCGCCGCCGCCGCCAGCATTGGTCGCCGGCTGCTGCGTCGTGTTGTTCTGGCCCGTGTTGCCGCCGGTCGGGTTTGCAGCATTGGCCGCCGGAGCCGCCGCCGTCGCGCCCGCCGTGCCAGGCAGAGGCGTCCGGTCAAGCGCGACCGTTCGCCGCGCCACCGCCGTGCGCTCCGGCGTGCCCGAAACCGCCACCACCGTCACCCGCACCGCGTGCGGCATGCCGTCAAGATCCGAATCCCACGATTCAAACCACTCCGCGCCGTCCGTCGCCTCAATCGAGATCGATTTGATCTGCATCACCAGCGGGGCCGCCACCCCGCCGCCATCCAAATATTCATCCGGCAGCGGATCATCACGCCGCCACAGCACCTTCTTGCCCGAATCCGCCCCCACCGAACCGCTCGCGCCCGGGGCCGGCGCGGAAAGCTCTTCATTCTCAAGCCGGTACTGCACCTCGTGCACCGGCCCATCAGGAATCTTCGGATCGTTGCGCGTCGGCCGACCCGTCCGCGCCAGCAGAATCAACGAGTCACTCGGCGCGTCCGCCGAACCGCCCGTCGTGAGCGCCACCCGCACATACTTCGCCGTCTCGTCTCGCGCCGTGTTCTGCAGGTCCTTGGCAATCAAATCCGCCGCCGTCGAAGCGCTGCTGAACGCCTCATACCGCGCCTGCGCCGCATCCCGCGTCTTCACCGACCGCGAAATCGCCACCGTCGTCGCGCCCGCCATGAGCGCCACAATCACCGACGCCACGATGATCTCAACCAGCGTAAACCCCGCGCGCAACCGCCCTCGCGCCGCCGCCGGCCGCACGGTCTTCTCAGGTTGTTGCGCAGGTGCGTTCATAGTGCTCACGGTGCTGCTGGGATGCGCTCCACAGCCGCTTCCGGCCTTCGATCAGGATCAATATCCGTCCCCAGCCGCGGGGCAATCTTCGCCTCCACCGCAATCGTCCGGTCCCGGCCGCTGCTGTCCCAACTGATGGTCGCCGTCACCTTGTACGGTTCGCCGCCGCTGCCCGCCACAAACTGCAGGTCAAACCCAAACCGCTCGAACGGCGCATCACACTCGCCGCTCGTGCCATACCGCTTGGCATATTCATCCGGCCCGCGCGCCAGCACCAGGTTCAACTGCTCATCGGCCAGCATCGCCGCCGTCCGCAGTTCCTCCCCCACCCGCTGCGAGTTGAGAGCCTGATTGCCCAGCCCGATGATCGCCGAGAGCGCAACCCCCAGAATCACCGCCGCGATAATCGCGTCAATGAGCGCCACGCCACGCTGCAGCCCGGCCACGCCACGCCCAACTCGATATGACCGGCCGCGCATGTTCACCACGCCGCCTCCCTCATCCCGCCCGCGTCTAGGTCCACAGCGCCCTCCCGAGGCGGCCGCGCCGCCGAGACCGAGTCGCACGCGCTCATCGATGCCGCCGTGTTCGACGGCAAAAGATCAATCTGATACGCCCCGCCCGGCCCATCGCCAGACCTTCGCGCCAGCACCAGGCCGATCGCCCCGCGCTGCTGCGACTGATCCACCTCAAACCGCCACGAACCAGTCGCCTCCACCCCGCCGCTCCCCGCCGATGACCCCAGCGACAGCCCGTCGCGCGTCGCCCGCGCCATCGTCGTGTGCGTCAGCACCACCGGCTTCACCATCGGCGCCGGCGTCCATTCCTCGGCCGGTACACCCTCCTCATCCCTCGTCTGCACCAGCAGCGACAGCGTGCCCTTGTCTGCATCAAACTCAAGTGCCATGTGCTGCCCGAGAATCGCGTCGCGCTGCGCCAGCGTCGTCAGCAGCAGTCGCACCTGCTTGGCCTCAAGCTCCGCCTCCCGCGCCCCGTTCGTGATCATCCGCGGCACCACAAAGGCCGAAAGCACCGCGATCATCACGATCACCACCATGATCTCGATGATCGTAAACCCGCGCCACGCCGCCCGGCCGCCCCCACCGCGCACCATGGCCCGGCCCGCCTTCGGGTCTGGCCACTCCGCCGTAATTGGAAGCGCTCCGCGCTCTGTCATCGTCTGATACTCACTGGTCTTGTGACTTCGGCCCGCCGAGGGGACACGAGCCTCTTTGCCCACGGCCATCCGTGCCCGCGCGGGAGAGGGGGGTTCACTTGTTGGTCACGTCCTGATCTTCGCCCTCGCCGCCAGCCTTCTTGTCGGCTCCATACGAAACCACGTCAAAGTCAAAGTTCCTCTGGCCGGGCACGATGAGCACAAACTCAACGCCCCATGGATCCAGGAGATTCTCGCGGCTGTTCATGTACGGACCATGCCACTTGTCGGCCTCCACGTCCGTCGGACGCTCCACAAGGAACATGACCGAGGGCCCCGTCGGCAGCGACCCGGTATCAAGCCGGTACGTGTTGATCGCCCCCGCAATTGAGTTGGCGTTGCTCAGCGCCGTCGAGGTCTTCGCTGCCCCCACCCGCCCAATCAAACGCGGGGCGATCAGCGTCGCGAGAACGCCGATGATGACGATGACCACGATGATCTCAACGATCGTGAAGCCGCGCCGAAAAACGCCGCGAGCGGCTCTGCTTAGGGAATGAGTATTCATGCTTGTTCTCTTCAAAAAAACCAGTCCAATCTCGATCACGGTCCGGCAATCGCGTCCTGCATTTCCAGCAGGGGCAGAATGATCGCGGCAACCACGCCGCCCACCACGCACGCCACAATCACAATCAGAATCGACGGCAAAATGCCCGTCAGAATTTTTACCTTCGCCTGCGTCCGCTCATCCATCGAGCCCGCGGCCTGAATCAAAAGCTCCGGCAGCCGGCCCGACCGCTCGCCCAGCGACACAATCTGCACCAGCAGCGGCGGAAACAACCCAGCCCGCTCCAGCGGATCGGCAATCGTCTTGCCCGCCGCGACTTCATCGCACACGCTCACTACCGCGCTCTGCATCGCCTTGTTCGTCAGTGTCGCGCCCGTTAGCCGCAGCGCCGACAGCACCGGCAGGCCGGCCCGCACCAGCGTGCCCAGCGTCCGCGTGAACCGCGCCACCATCGCGTCGCGAATCACCGGCCCAAACAGCGGCAACCGCAGGATCATCCGATCAATCTTCTCACGTGTCGCCGGCTGCGCCCGCGCCTGCTTCCACGCCACCGCCATGCCGAACGCAATCAGCGCCAGCAGCCACCAGTAGCCGCCAAAGAAGTCCGCCGCGCCCTGCACGATCCGCGTCGGCAGCGGCAACTGTTTCCCGCCCGCCGCGATCGGTGCCAGCACCCGCGGAATGATCACCGTCACCATCACGATAATCGCCGCCGTCACCAGCAACGTCAAAATCGCCGGATACAGCGTCGCCGCCGCGATGGTTCGCCGCAGCGCCACGTCTTTTTCAAGTAGGTCGGCGCATTGGTGCAGCACATCGCCCAGCTTGCCCGACGCTTCACCCGCCCGCACCAGGCTCACCACCAGCTCAGAAAACGGCGGCCCCCACGAGCGGCACGCCTCAGCCAGCGTCGTGCCCTGCTCCACCTTGCCGATCAAATGCACAAGCATCGCCTTCTGGCCCGGCGTCCGCCCCTGCTTGGCCAGCGTCCGCAGGGCCGGCACCATCGGCAGCCCTGCCTGCACCGCCGTCGCCATCTCACGAATGAACGAGGCCGTATCCACCAGCGACATCGTCGCCCGCCGCCCCGTCGGAATATCCGTGCTGCTCCCCGCCCGCGCCGCCGGCTTCACAACATCCAAACCAGCCGCGCCGGCCGCAGCCTTCCCTTGCGCCGAGCCCTTCGCCTTCGCACCATTCGAGCGGCCATTCTCCGCGCCATCCGCCGGCTCAATGCTCGCCGGCGTAATCCCGCGCGACAGCAGCACGCGCACCGCCGCCGGCCGATCCGCCGCGTCAATCACGCCCGCCGCCATGCCGTTCGCCGATCCCAGTGATGTATATCGAAATGATGCCATAGTGCTCATCGACCGCGTCTGGTTCCGTCCGTTTCCCGTTCATTCCAAACTCGCGCACGGCGTTCCGCCCCGACTGCCGCTCAAACTTCCGCATCTTGCGTCGCGCGAAGCACCTCATCCACCGCCGTCAGCCCCGCCGCAGCTTTAACAAGCCCGTCGCGCCGCATCGTGATGTGCATCCCCCCCGCCGCCGCCAGCAGGTCCGTCGGGCTCGTCCGCCCCGCCGTAATCGCCGTTCGCATCGAGCCGTTCACCAGCAGCATCTCGTAGTAGCCCACGCGCCCGCGATACCCGCTGCTCTCGCACTTTTCGCACCCCGTGCCCTTGCTCCCCATCATCCCCGGGAACATCGCCTTCTCCACCGGCATCAGCCGATGTTGCAGCACCTCAGGAATCGCCGTCGGCGTCCGGCAATGCTGGCAAATCCGCCGGCCCAGCCGCTGCGCCAGCACCGCTTCCACCACGCTCGCCAGCAGGAACGGCTCAATATCCATGTCCAGCAGCCGCCCGATCGCGCTCGCCGCGTCGTTGGTGTGCAGCGTCGAAAGAATCAAGTGACCAGTCAGCGCCGCCCGCACCGCAATCTCGGCCGTCTCAGAGTCACGAATTTCACCCACCATCACGACGTCCGGGTCCTGCCGCAAAATCGCCCGCAGCCCCGAAGCAAACGATAACCCGCGATCCGGGTTCACCGGAATCTGGTTCACACCGTGCAGCTCATACTCAACCGGGTCCTCAATCGTGATGATCTTCAGCGAGGGGTCATACAGCTTCGTGAGCGCCGCATAAAGCGACGTCGTCTTGCCCGAGCCCGTCGGCCCCGTCACCAGCACCATGCCGTGCGGCAACGCAATCACCTTGTCAAACTGCGCCCGATGGTCATCGCTCATCCCCAGCGCCTTCAGGTCCAGCGACACCGCCTGCTTGTCGAGAATTCGCATCACGACGCTCTCGCCGTAAATCGTCGGCACCGTCGAAACACGAATATCGACCTTGCGCCCCTCAAACCGCAACGTGATGTGCCCGTCCTGCGGCACATACCGCTCGGCGATGTCCATCCCGCTCATGATCTTGATACGGCTCGTAATCGCCGCCTGCAGAGCTTTGGGCGGTGAGTTCGCCGGCCGAAGCTCGCCGTCAATGCGATACTTCACGCTCAACAGCCGGTCAAACGGCTCCACGTGCACATCGCTCGCGCGGCTCTTCACCGCTTCAAGAATAATCAGGTTCACCAGGTTGATGACCGAGGGCTCCTCGGCCAGCTTCTGCATGTCCCCCGCATCCACCGCCTGCATGTTCGACAGCAGGTCATCCTCTTCGCCCGTCCCCCCGCCCAGCCGCGCCGCCATCTGCGTCGCCGTCGCCCCATATGCCGCCCGCAGCAGGTCGTCGAAGATATCCACCGGCACGCTCGCCCGCCGGATCGGTCGGCCCGTGATCACCGAAAGCTCGTCGGCAACCGCATCATCCGCCGCGTCGCCCATCACCACCAGCAGCCGCTTGCCGCTGAACCCATACGGCACCACCCGCAGCCGCGTCGCCTGCTCAGGCGTAATCAGCACCGCCGCCGCCTGGTCAACCTGCGGCTTCTCCGACATCATGAGCACGCCCGGCGGTCCGCCCGCCCCACCCCCCCCAGCCGGCCCAGCGGACAAAACAGCCTCAGAACCGGCCGCAGCCCGGCTTGAAGACGGTGCGCTCGAAGTCGGCGAGCTCGAAAACGGCGATATGGTTTCTTGAGTGGGCATGCACGCACAAAAGCACAATGAAAGTTCAGAAATCCGCCGCTGAGCATAGGGACTCAGGGTCCGCGCGGTTGCGATCTCGCACATCACACGAAGCTCGATTCACGCGGCCTTTCCAGCCCCGCAAGCCGTGTACTCCACACATTTGCAACAACCGTGTCACTTCATCGGCATTTCAGCGCCGACAAAACGAAAACGTGACGCCGGTGCTTCCACCGCCGCCACGCAAACCCAGTCACCACCCGGCTGATCCACACCAACCGAGCTGTCCCTGGGCCGAAGTTCGTGCATGCATCGTCAGAGCGTCACCCGCGCGCCGCTCGGGCCCCGCTTGGGTGCCACTTGGGCGTCACTTGGGCGCCACTTGGGCGCCACTCGGGCGCCACTTGGGCGCCACTTGGGCGATTATCGCTCACTTGGGTTCCGGCTGGCCCTGCGGACGAGCGCGACGCTGCCCACCGGCCCCGGCACCGCCGCCGTTTGCGTCATTCCCACCGCCTTGGCCGCCAGCCGCCCCGCCGGCGCGACGGTTGCCGCCACCGCCACCGCCGTCGCCGCCATTCGCCGGACGCTCGGGCAGCTTGGACACTTGCTCGGGCGTCAACGTCGACTTGACCTTGTTGTACGTCGAGTCCTCAAGGGCACGCCGCTGCTCGCCCAGCTCGCGCATCGTGTCGTTCCCCTGACCGCCGCCAAACATCCCGCCCTCCATCATCTTGCGGAACGAGAAGTTCTTCTCCTGCTCGTCCTGAGCCGCCTCGCCACGCTTGGCCAGCGCCGCCGACTCATTCGCATAGGTCTCTTTGATCGCGATCAGACTGCTCTTCTGATCAGCCGAGAGGTCCTCAAACTTCTCGACCGAGTCAATCATCCGCGTGGTGTACCGCTCGCGATAGATCTGCGGATAGCTCGCCCGCTTGAACTCGTACTTGAACTTCTCGGCCTGCTCCGTCGGCAGCAGCCCCTCAACCTGAGACGCATACCGCTTGTGCACATCGCGAACCCGCATCATCGACTCGCGGTTCTCTTCCACCAGCTTCTCGATCTTGGTCATCGACTCTTCATCCATGCCCCCGCCGCCAAAGCCGCGGAACAGGTTCCGACCCTGGCCTTCGGACTTCTCCTGCAGGTCGTTGCGCTTCACAAGCGCCACATCAAGTTCTTCCTCATAGGCCGTCAGCACCGGCTCAAGCTGCGTCTTGGTCTCGGCCGAAATGTCAATCCGGTCAAGAATCTTGATCACATCGGCCCGCTCGCCGCTCACTTGGAACGGCGTAAAGCCCGTCGCAGCCGCCTCGCGCCGACGGCTCCGCTCAAACGTGGGCCACATCTGGCTCTGCTCGGCCGTCAGGATCGACTTCACGTCGCTCCACAGGCCCTTCTCAGCCGCCATGGTCTCCTCGCGGAACTTCGCCATCTTCTCGCCCATTTCCTGGAACACCGAAGGATCACGGCTCTCTCGGAAATCTTCGCGCGCCTTCTCCTGAACGTCGCGCATGTCCTTGCTCTTCTTCTGGTGCGATTCCAGATACCCCTCAAACAACATCTTGGCCGCATCCTTCTGCTCGCCCGCCAGATCCAGCATCTTGCCGAGCTTGTCAATGTCCTCGCTGTTCACCCGCGCATCCATCCCGCCGCCGCCGCCCATCCCCATCATTCCGCCGCCACCACCCCCGCGACCTTGCGCAATCGCAGTCGTCGTAGACGTGCCAATCACTGCGGCACAAGCAAGCACAACCGTGGCAGTCACGCGGGCAAAGCGACCAATCATGGGAAACTCCTCTATGGACTTCAGAGCGTTTTAACAAGAACCGAACGAACATGGCGAACGTATCCGCCAAACGAACCAACCGCCTCTTCTATTGCAAATCGCCACTTGGGTTGCGTCCCCGCCCCTCCAGCGGGACACCAGCCGGTCCCTCATCGCCCAGATTCCTGACATTTCCGCTTTTTCATCCCACCCCACCCAGCGTCATCCCAGCCCCAGCGCCGCCCGCACACCCTCCACCGTCACCCCGTCCACCATAACGGCCTTCTCCGCCCCATTCGCCCCGCTCACCACCGATACCTCCCGCGCCGCCACCCCAATCGCCTCCGCCAACAACTTCTCGATCGCCGCGTTCGCCTTCCCGCCCTCCGGATGAGCCGCCACCTTCACCTTCAGCCGCTCGCCAAGCACCCCCACGATCTGGTTGCGTGACGCGCCCGGCACAGCCTTCACCAAAATCTGCACCCCGCCCGCCACGGCGCGGACAACGCCCGCCCCGCTCCGTGCCCCACTCACCGACCGCCTCCCACCCCATCGACTCCAATCGCCCCCACCCACCGCTCCCGAATCCGCACCCACGCCTCCCGGTACCGCTCCGCCATCGCCTCCAGCGACCCGGGAATCACCCGCACCCGCGCCACCACCGAAATAAAGTTCACATCCCCGCCCCATCGCGGCACAACATGCACATGCAAATGCCCCGGCACCCCCGCCCCCGCCGCGCGACCCTGATTCACCCCGATGTTCAACCCCTGCGGCGAAAGCGCTGCCTCCGCCAAATCCGCCGCCACGTCCGTCAAAACCCACAAATGCGCCCGCTGCGCCAAGTCATAGTCCATCAGCCGCGGCCGTCCCTCTCCCATCGCCACCAGCAAGTGCCCGTTCGAATACGGATACGCATTGAGCAGCACCATACCCATCCCCGACCGCACAATCACATGGTGCTTCTCATCCGCCCCCGGCTTCGACCAATACTCCCCCAGAAAGCTCGCCGGGGAATCGCTCGTGCCCCCGGCCGAGCCCGCCTTCGCGTCCCCATCACTCTTGAGCCCCTGCAAATACTCCATCCGCCACGGCGCCTGAAGCAGTTTGGGCCCCAGCGCCGGGTCAACAGGATTCGGTTCATTCGGTCCGGCCATTGGTGCCTCGCATCCTTCGCATCACTCTGGCCCGGCCGTGTCTTCCGTCAAGTCCGTCGCACGCTTAGAGCACTTCGCTCGCAATCCCCGCCGCCTTGCCCGCCTGCCGGCTCTCGATATACCGCTTCACCCAAGCCTCCCACGTCTTCCCATGCGCCGCATCACGCCCAAACCCGATCTTGCTGATCTCGCCATACGTCAAGCTCACCGGCTTCTCAACACCATCAATCATCAGCCGCGCCACGCTCGCCGCAAACGTCCCGCCCACCCGGCGATCAAACACATACCCCGTCACCTCGCGCCCGTCCGCCAGCGTCAGCGTGCAATCGCCCCGAAAATCAAAGGCCTTCTCCAGCACCTCGCGCCTTGACGCCTCGTCCATCGTCGAGAGGTCCACTGTCATGTTCTGAAGCGTCGAATCGGCCATGGCGTCTGCATCGTCCTTTCAGGCTGTACGGTCGGTCTCTTCGCCCGGAATTATTGTCCCACCCTCACACGAATCCATCGAATCTCACGGCCCAAACCGCCGCCCGCTCTCGGGGTCCATCATCGTCCACTGCTGCTCGCGGCACACCCGCAGCATCACCGGGAAAGCAAAATCCTCATCCGTCAACGTCACCATGATCTGCCGCACCTCGTCATCACCCGTCGGCATTTCCATGATCAGCCCCGGACCAAACAACACCTCGATGCCCGTGCCCTTCGCGGCCGCACCGTCCGGCGCCGTGTTGTACCGCGCCAGCGATGCCGTCACCGCGCGAATACTCCCCAGCGGCTCCAGACCCCCGTCGCCCTTCTTCACATCGGCCGCTTTCAGCAGAATGATTTGCCGCGACTTCGCCATGCTTTACTTCTTCCCCTCACCGCTCCGCGGCCCAGGCTTCCCCGCCGCCTTCAGGCTCTTGCGAACCTCCAGCAGTTCCACGCTCTTGGCCAGCAGCCGCTCCAGCGGCGCCGGCTTCAGCATGTACGCATCCACCCCCAGCGACTCCGCATACGCCTGATGTCGCCGCCCCTCATTGGCCGTCAGCATGATCACCGCCGGCGCATCCTCATAGCCCTTGATCTTCTCCAGCACCAAAAACCCCGACCGCTTCGGCAGCATCATGTCCAAAATCACCAAATCCGGCGGCTCTTCCTGACACACCCGCACCGCCTCGTTCCCATCCATCACCGCCCGGGTCACCGCCCCCTCCGCCTTCATGGCCGTCTCCATCGCCTCCAGAACGTCCCTGTCGTCATCCACCAGAACCACGTTCACGCCGCTCAGTCGAGGAATCATGCTTTTCACCTTGCCATCTGTCCGCGTCGCCGGCACCGCCGGCTCCGCCAAAGCGGCTGTCTGACCCGAAGTATTCGTCGCTCCGCCCCCCTTTGCCAGCAATTCCCCGCTTCCACCATTTTCAACTTCTCCGCCGCACCCCTGCCCCACTCTACCCCCGCATCCTCTAACCTCCTCGTCATGTTCGCCCCGCTCCTCACCGCCGCCCTCCTCGCCCTTCACCCCGCTCCCCCCAGCGCCGCCCTTCCCCCCCCGGCCGCCACGCAGTCCGCACCCTCAACCCCAACCTCGCCCGCCAGCCCGGTCGACTCAATCGACAAAGACCGCCTCATGGCGATCGTCCGCGAGCTCCCCGTCAAACGCTCCCCTGTCGGTGAAGAACACATCAAAGGCCTGCTCGCCACAGAGGCGCTCCTCGAAGCCAAAGTCAAAGCCCTCGGATTCACCCCCACCCTCCAGCCCATCCCCTACCGCCCCCGCGCCGACCGCGACAACCCCGCCGCCCCCAAATACCACAACATCCTGTTTGATCTCCCCGGCTCCTCCCTTGCCAACCAGATCATCCTCATCTCCGCCCACTTCGATGCCGTCCCCAACTCCCCCGGCGCCGATGACGACGGCTCCGGCGTCGCCGGCCTCCTCGAAATGGCCCGCGCCCTCAGCATCACCAAGCACGCCCGCACCGTCCGCTTCGCCCTCTACAACCTCGAAGAGATCGGCCTCGTCGGTTCCACCCACCACGCCCAGACCATCGCCGATGACAACACCCACATCGCCCTCATGGTCTCGCTCGAAATGCTCGGCTTTTATAGCGACGCCAAGGGCTCACAAACCAACCCCTTCCCCGCCTTCAAAGGACTCGGCGTCCCCGACACCGCCGACTTCATCGGCCTCGGCACCATCCTCAAATACCGCCCCCAGGTCCGCGCCCTCGAAAAAGCCATGCTCGCCGCCGAGCCCCGCTGCAAGGTCTTCACCCTCGACCACTCCCCCATCGCTCCGCCCGACCTTCTCCGCTCCGACCATGCCCCCTTCCTCGCCCGTGGCATGCCCGGCATCATCGCCACCGACACCGCCAACTTCCGCTCACCTCATTACCACAAGCCAACCGACACCGCCAACACCCTCGACGCCCAGCGCTTCTACCTCACCGTTCGTGCCCTCACCGGCGGCGTCTCCGCCCTCGCCCTCCCGATCGATACCGCCGGCAAACCCGCTTCGCCCGATCCCCTCGCCACACCAGAGCCGCCCGCCGCGCCGCCACCTCCCGCGCCCGCACCCACCGCGCCAGCTCCCGAGCCGGCCAAATAGATCAACAAATAATCCAGCCCTCTGGCCTCACCTTGGCCTCACACCGGCTCATACGCCATCACCGCCCCGCGCTCATCCAGCGTGCATGTCGTGATCGACACCGTCCGCGCCCCCTCGCGCACCATCATCACCGACACGTTCGTCCGTTCCGGCCACTGATGCCGATGAAACGCCCGCTGCGCCGCCCCCCGCGCTTCCGATGCCGCGCCGCCCACCGTCTCAGCAAACAGCGGCATACGCACCGCCACGAGCTCATCCCCCAGGCCCGAACTCACAAAGCACCGCGCCTTCCGCGCATCGAGAATCTCTTCAAACGCCCGCTGCCCGCTCCACACAAAGCTCACCAGCTTGCAGTCCACCCGTGACGGCTTGTCCCCCTTGCCCGCAAACTCCTGCCGGCTCAGCCCCACCAGCCGAAACGGCGCAAACCGATGCAGCGCCATCTCGCGCACCCGCGAAAGCACCGCCCACGCATCCGGCGGGTTGGTTCCAATCACCTTCGGAATGATCGTCCCCCTTGACACCACATCCTCCGGCCGCGCCGGCCGCGCCGGCGGGTTCCCGTTCATCAAGCACAGCACCAGCCCCGTTCCCGCACTCCCACCGTGACCGCTCGCCGTCGCCACCCACGTCCCCCCCGCATCCTGATCAGTCGGCCACGTCGCTCTGATCCCCGCCCCGCCCCCCAGTTCATGCACCGTCGGTGCCAGCGCCGCCAGCCGGCTCTGCTCCTCGTCGCGATTCATCACCACCGTAAATCCGTCCGATCCGCCGCAGACAATCGAGAGTGTGCACATAAAAAACCATTGCTCCCAAAGCGAACTGATCCACCGCGCCTCGGCAAATCGCCCAAGCCGCCCACGCCGCAACCGTACGGCCCGCGCCGCACACTCACACTTAACCGCCGTTCAACTCAAACCTCACTGCCCCGCACTGCCCCCGCACGTCCGCTCAAAGTTGAGCGTGCTCGGCGCCTTCCCCAGCCCGCACGGCACCGTCGCCCCCTGCTCGCGCGCAATCGCCGCGATCATCGCCAAATGGTGCTGCGCATGATGCGCTGCAAACGCCAGCTCACGCCCCAGCGTGGTCTTCATCGTCGCGTTCGTCCCATCCGCCGCCATCATCATCCGCACCGTCACCGGCCGGTCATCGCTCCCCGCGCCCAGCGAACCAAGCTCCCGGCAGCACGCGTGAATCCGCCCAATCGCTGCCGACCGCATCGTCTCATCGGGCGTGTTGCGGTTCCGCTGGTCATAGTCAATCGGCGCGCCCGTCAGCACGCTGTCCAGCCCCGGGCTCAGAAGCACGGCCGCAAAATGATCGAGAATGTGCCGCATGTGCTTGCCGATCGTCCCCGCCGGCAGCACCTGACTCGGCGCCGCATACACGCTGTCGCTCATCGTCCCCAGCAGCTCGGCACACTGCTCCAGCACGTTCTTCGTCGCCGCCACCGCCAGCGATCCGCTCCCAGCGCCCTCGCCGCTGACCGGCTTGATTTCCACGCTCGTGTGCATCGTGCCCGTTGTCGTACTTGTTGTCGTACTTGTTGTCTTGCTCATTCGTCAACTCCGCGGCCAAAACGGCCAATCACCCGGCTCCGTAGCTCTCAAGCATACCAGCGCCCGCCTTCGCCGTGTTGCAGCCCACCCGGCCACCCCAGCCAGTTACCCAGCCAGCCAGCCGCCCCGCAGGCACACTCCAGCCTTTAGATCGGCTCCACGCTCGAAATCGCCAGCACCAGCCCATCATCGCGCCGCACCAATGTCCCCTTGACCCGCACCGGCTCACCCGCCAGTTTCGAAACATCCATATTGCACGGCTTCCCGTTCGCATCTGTCAGCACATACGCCGCCCACGCCCCCCTCCCGCCCTCGCCCGATCTCGCAATCAGCACCGGCGCAATCCCGCCCTCAATGCACCGAATCGCGCACGCCTTGTGCGTCACGCCGCTCCCCGGCTTCATCGCCCCAAAATAACACTTCGGGTCGCCAATCTCTCCCACCAGCTCGACCGGTCCGATCGTCACATTCCGCGTCGTCGCCACATCAAACCGCGCCGTCGCCTCGCCCCGCAGATCATCCCGTGAGCGCCGCATTTCAATCCCGCTTGACTCTACCTCCATCATCCGCCGCCCCTCGCGCGCCATCACCGTCCCCCGCAGCTCAATGTACTGCCCCGCCACGTCCCGCAGCGCAGCCCGCTGCTCCGCCGCCTCAGCATTCAGCGCCTTCTGCGCCGCCGCCGCCACACCCGGCCCGCAGTAATCCGCCGGCGACAGCAGCCCAAACTTCCCCGGTGCCGACAGCATCACCGACTCCACCGCTCCACCCGCGCCCGCCGTCCGCACCAGCAGCCGCGGGTACGGATCAATCACCACCCACCCCCGCAGCAGCGCGGGCGTGCTCGGCCACGCGCTCGGCGCCGGCGGGTTCTGCGCCCACGCCAGCACTCCCGCCAGCACAAACACCAGCCCGAAGAGCCCAATCAACACCCGCTTCACATGCGCCGAAATCCCCGGCGGCGCACTCTTCACATACCCCACATAAAACTCATCTCGCTCCGCCAAAAACCGCGCCCCATCGCCAGTCGGCATGGCCTTCAGCGACGGCTCATCGGCCAGCAGTTCACTCGGCACGATCGCCGGCGCCACCGCCGTTCCCGCCGGCAGCGGCCGCGGATCCAGCAGAATCCGGTTCCCCCGTAACGTGAGCCGAAACGTCTCCACCTTGTCATGAAACGGCGGCGGCGAGCATCCATCGCCCGGCCGATACTGATACCCGTGCCACGGGCATGTAATGCACCCGCTCTCAACCTTCCCCTCACCCAGCGGCCCCTGCTGATGCGCACACACATTGCGCACCGCCGACAGTTTCACCTGCTTCCCCTCAGTGTACTTGAACACCGCCACCCGTTCCCGCGCCGGCCCTTCCCGGCCCGCCCCGCTCGGGCACACCACCTTCGCCCGGTTCATCGCGATGTCACCCACCGCCCCCACGTCAATCAGGTTCGGCCCCGCCGCCGCCAGCGCCTTCTCGTCCTTGCCCCGCTCACGCGAAGCCGCCGCCACATGCAGCGCAACCGTCACCGCCACACTCATCACCAGCGCCGCCAGCATCACCACACTCCGCTCCTGCTGCAGCGCACCAAACGCCACATGCAGCACCAACAATCCATACGCCCCATATACCCCCATGTGCAGCCACTTCCACACCCTTGGCGAAAGCACGCTCAACCAATAGTCGTGGCTCGTTGCCGCCATCAAAAACAAAACCACCAGCGCCAGCGCGCCGAATATCTCAAACGGAAACGCGCCCAGCGTCAACCACCGCGTGTTGGCCGACAGCAGAGACACCAGCGCGTTCTCGTTGCCAAATCCGTGATACTGCACCAGCGAAATCGCCGCGTGCAGCAGCCCCACCAGAAACATCGTCACACCCAGGTGCCGCCGGTTGTAAAGCAGCGCCGTCAGCCGCGCGTCCAGCCGCGCCGCCGGCCCGATCCACAAAATCACATGCAGCATCACCAGCGCGCACGTCCCCAGCCCGCGAATCAAAAGCGATGCCTCGTCATGCACCGCATCCCCACCGCCAACGCCAAGCAGCTTCCCCACCACAAAAAACGTTCCGACAAACAGCGCAGTCCCCCCCAGCACCACGCCGTCGTAGATGAACTTCTGCCGATTGAACCCGATAGCCGAATACGTTGCTGACATGCCCGCGCCATTTCCTTAACTGAGTAATCCCGACCCACTGCCCTTCATGAGCCTCCTACGGAGTCGCCTGAATCACCTTCCCCGCCACTGGTTTGAGCCCCGGCAACTCGCCCGCATTCTCCGCCTCGCCCCGCCGCACCAGCACGCTCAGCACCACGCCCACCAGCAGCACCAGCCCAATCACCCCCCACACCCGCCCATGCACCGCCCGCTGCTTGGCAATCATGACCGCCCCCTTCCGCGCTCTTCACGCACCCGCGCCAGCCACCGCAAAAGCAGCAACGGCCACAACGCCGCCGCCCCCGGCATAATCAACGCCTTAAACCAAATCGTCGTCTTCTCCGCCCCCCCATCCAGCACCGCCGCCCCGCGAATCGCAAACAAAACCGCAAACACCACCCCCGCCGCGGCATACGCCATCAGCACCCACACCAAACTCGTCGCCAGAAACACCATGTCGCTCAGCATAATCGAAACGCCGCCTCCACGTGAAACCGCAAACCCGCACACCGGGCGAACGCCACTCCGATGCCGCCCGTAGATCTCCAGTTTCATCCGCCGGTTCCCGCCTCCGTCACCCGCGACCCCCCGCCCCCAGCCGCACCCACAACTCCCTCTACCATCTATTCGCCACCCCGCGCATCCATCCTCGCGAGTCGCCCCACCCCTCTTTCCCCCGGCCCATGCCTGAACCCGTCGGCCAATCCGCCCTCCAGCCCCCCAGCCGCCTCCCCGCTTGGCCGCTCGGCCTCCCCCTCACCGCCTCGCTCGTCGTCCACGCCCTACTCGTCACGTTCTTCGCAATCGTCGTCGCCCGCGGCCCGCAGGTCATTCACGACCTCAACCCCGGCCCCGGCCTCGACGTCGCGCTTTCCATCACGCCACTCGCCCCACCGCCTCCCACACCGGCCCAAGAAGATCCACCCGCCCCCGCTGAGGTGAAAGCCCCCGACCCCGAACTCCCCACCCCCCCAACTCCCGATCCAAAACCCACCCCACTTCCCCCCGCCGCCACCGCCCTCCCCGACACCCCCGGCCCCGCCCCCGCGCCCACCGTGCCGACCACCGACATCACACCCCCGGCTCCGCCCACCGGCCCGACCAACTCAAGCGCCACCAAACCCGCCCGCCCCACCCCCCCCGCCCCCAAGCCCGCCCCCGTCGCCTTCGGCGGCCTCACCGCCGAACGCGCCCTCAGCGTCGTCTACGTCGTTGACTGTTCCGGCCCCATGGTCACCACCCTCCCGCAAGTCCTCGCCCAGGTCCAGCGCAGCGTCGAAGGCCTCTCCACCGACCAGTCCTTCAGCGTCATCCTCTTCGGCGATGCCGGCCGCGAACCCGCCGACCCGCCCCCCACCGAAGCCTCCTCCCCCGCCCTCGTTCCCGCCAACGCCAAATCCCGCGCCGCCCTCGCCACCTTCCTCAAAAAAGCCTCTCCCCGTGGCAAGAGCAACCCGCTCGACGGCCTCAAAGCCGGCCTCTCCATGCAGCCCGACGTCATCTTCCTCTTCTCCCGCTCCATCACCCGCTCCCAAGGCAGCGTCTGGGGCAAAGGCCTCCGCGCCACCCTCGACGAACTCGACACCGTCAACCCCCTGATCCGCAGCTCGCGCCAAACCACCATCAAAACCATCCAGTTCATCGACGACGACCCCACCATGGTCATGCAAACCATCGCCCGCCTCCACGGCGGCGGAGTCGAGAGCGGATACCGCGTCATGAAGCGCGAAGAACTGGCACGCTGAAGCGACAGGTTGTTCGCGATCCTTAGCCCACGCGCCGCCCGCCCTCCCCCGGCTCTCCCCACCGAGCCCCTATCCTCCCCCATGCACCAAGAAACCTGGGCCGTCTTCCCCGGCGAGATTGACGAATCACCCGCGCTCTTCCGCGTCGATGTCGGCTGGCTTGAAGAAGGCCCCGACACCACACGTCGCTGGTGGCTTTGCGTCCAGCAGCCCTTCACCAGCACCAACGAAGACGGCCTCGGCACCGCCCAAGCCCTCGACCACGCCGCGGCCTTTGAGGACCGCCTCGTCCCCCTCGTCGAAAAAGCCTGCAGCGCCATCATCGTCGGCACCGTCACCACCGATGGCACCCGCACCTTTTGCTTCTACGGCAAAACCAAGGCCGGCCTCGAAGCCGCCGCCGCCGCCGCCGCCCTCGGAAGCAAGGTTGAAGTGCAAGTCGAAGACGACCCGCAGTGGGAGCAGTTCGAAGAGACCCTCGCCCCCGACGAGTCCCAATTCCGCTACATCAACGACATGACCGTCATCCAACAACTCGTCGAAAACGGTGACACGCTCACCACCCCGCGCGATATCGAACACCTCGCCGTCTTCCCCTCCGCCGGCGCCCGCGACAAGTTTGGTGACTGGTGCAAGAAGAACGGCTTCAAGGTCGCCAACGCCTACAAGGTCGATGATGCCGACCGCGATTCAGACGATGATGGCGACGACAGCGACCCCCTGGTCTTCGCCCTCGAGTTCGTCCATCGCGCCCCCGCCGATATCGACGCCATCACCCCCATGACCACCAAAGCCACCGATGCCGCCGACGACTTCGGCGGCTGCTACGACGGCTGGCAATCCGCCATCGTCAAAGGCCGCCGCTAAACCCCGGCCTCCACCCCAATCGCGGCGATTTTGTCCTGCTGTCCTGCATCCAGCCCCGCCGCAACCAATAGCATAACTTAAGCCCTTTTTCGCACTTTCCCGGAGCATTCCATGTCAAATCGTCTCTCGTCCGCCGCCCTGCTCGTGGCCCTCTGCACGTTCAACCCCTTGGCCAGTGCGTTCTTCGCCCCTCCCACCGATGCCGAAATCGCCGCCATCGTTGATGGTGTCAAGACCGCCGGAGCAAACGAAAAAGACCAGGCCAAGCTCCGCGCCGCCAAGATGGCCGCCGCAGACGAGGCCTTCGCCAAGCTCAACATCAGCGAACTCACCGTCGCCAATATCGACGCCCTCGGCAAGGTCGGCATCCTCGCCAGTACCCAGGCCCGCACTGCTCTCGCCCCCCGCCTCGCCGAACTCGCCAAAGACAACACCGTTGACGGCGCCAAGGCCGCCATGCTCCGTCACTCCCTCGCCCCCATGGAGACCCCCAAGTCACGCGAGGAATACGAGGCCGGCATCGCCAAGAACGCCCCGCTCCTCATCGAGGCCATGAAGCACCCCAAGGCCGGCGAACTCGCCGCCCTCCCCGCCGGCGATATGTACATCCGCGGAGCCTCACAGCTTCCCGCCGCCTCGCTCAAAGGCCTCATGTTCTTTGAGACCTTCACCCCGCTCCTCACCGCCAACCTCTCACCCGAAGCCACCGGCGCGCTGCAGGGCATCATCAACATGGTCGCCGATGACGACACCAAGCTCTCCAAAGAGGAGCGCGCCACCATCCTCGGCAAAATCGCCACCACCGCCGAGGCGGTCTCCAAGAAAATGAGCGACACCCCCGGCTTCGACGAGGCCAAGCTCCGCCGCGTCACCAGCGTCGCCAAGTCGGCGCGGTCCCCGTGGGCCATGGGCGAACTCGTCGGTGCCAAAGCCCCCGAAATCGTCTTCAACTGGTCCAACCAGCCCGAGCAGTTGTCCTCGCTCTCCTCCCTCAAAGGCAAGGTCGTCCTCATCGACTTCTGGGCCACCTGGTGCGGCCCCTGCGTCGCCTCCTTCCCCAAGATCCGTGAACTCCAAACCCGCTACCAAGACTTCCCCGTCGCCATCGTCGGCGTCACCAGCCTCCAAGGCTTCCACATGGACCAGAAGGCCCGCAACCGCATCGATACCAAGGGCGACCCCAAGAAGGAAATGGAGCTCATGACCACCTTCATGAAGGACATGGACATGACCTGGACCGTCGCCTTCAGCGAAGACTCCTGCTTCAACCCCATGTTCGGCGTCAGCGGCATCCCCCACCTCGCCATCCTCGCTCCCGATGGCACCGTCCGCTTCAACGAACTCCGCCCCGGCGACCCCGCCGAGGAAGCCGAGAAGATCGACGCCCTCCTCAAAGAGTTCAAGCTCGCCGCTCCTGACAAGCCCATGGAGCCCGCCAAGCCCAAGGCCCCCAAGGGCGAGTAAGCCCACCGCCACTCCGACAATCAACCTTGCAATCTCAAGCGGGCGCATCGAACCTTCGATGCGCCCGCTTCGTTTTTGCTCCGTCCGGCCTCATGGGGGGTGCCCATAGTTTGGGGCACAAGCAGGCGGCTATGCGGGCTTTGGCTCGATTCCATCCTGCTCATCCTGCCCATCCATGTTCCTTCTCCGAATAGGTAGGGTCGAGGTCGACGCGGCGTTTGGTGTCCGAGTCGAGCATGGGTGGAGTTTACATAGATGGACAAGATGGACAAGATAAAAAGAGGGAAGGCGAGCCAACTGCCCTCATCCGTGGTCATACCCGGCCTCAACCATCACCCACGCCCCACCTCACCCGCGGATATGGTTCCCCCCGCGTGCTTCACCCCCCATCCCGTCCGCTGCGATCCTGCCCCATGCTCAACCGCTTCACCCTCCTGCTTTCCCCCGCCCTGCTTTCCCCCGCCCTGCTCGCCCTCGTCGCCTGCGCACCGCTCGCCGGCACACAGCCAGCCACAACCGCCACCGCGCCCACCTCCACGCCAGTAACCCCCGCTCCCGCCCCCGTCGTCGTCGCCGCCGTCCCTGTCGCCGCGCCACTCGAACTCCCTCCTTCCGCCGCCCCCGCCGCGGAACTCGCGCCCTTCGCCTTCATGACCGGTCGCTGGATCGGCGTCAACCCCAACAAAACCGTCAACGAAGAACACTGGACCACGCCCCGCGGCAATCACATGCTCGGCACCTTCCACCAAATCCGCCGCGACGGCAAGCCCGCCTTCGTCGAACTCTCCCTCATCACCGTCGAGAAAGACGGCATCAAACTCCGCCTCCGCCACCTCCACGCCGCGCTCGAAGTCCCCGAATCCCGCAAGGAACTCTCCGTCTTCGTCATGAAGGCCGCCGGCGACAACCGCGTTGAGTTCACCGGCACTGGCGATGCCCAGCAAGTCACCGGTGTGACCTACCGCCTCGTAAGCCAGGACGAACTCGCCGTAGACGTCGCCTTCGCTCCCACCAGCAAAGAAAAAGGCTTCACCTCCCGCTACGTTCGCGAACGCTGAGTACCGATTCGTCCACTCCCCGCGCCCCCACTGACCACGCCCGAAAAACGGATCATCTCCAAACAAAGCGGCCCCGGCAGTTCTCTGCCGGGGCCGCATCAGTTTCACTTTGTCTACTCGGCTCCGAAGCCGATCATCCGCCAATCTTCAAATCGCCCAGCCCGCCGCCCAGGAAGTTGAACCGCTTCGTCTTCGCAAAGCCGCCCGCCAGTTCCTTGTTGCGGAACTTCTCGCGCTGCCGACGCAGTTCCGGCGACTCCTTGGCGATCTCGGCCAACCGCTCCGAATCACGCTTCTCGCGATCGGCGCGCTGCATCGCACGCTTGTCGTTCGGATCCGGCGGGCCCTTCTCCGCCATCGGCTCAAGCGCCTTCATCGAGAGCGAAATCCGTCGCGTCTCGTTATCAACCTTCAGCACCTTGGCCGTAATGATCTGGTCCTGCTTGAGCACATCGCCCGGAGCGTTAATCCGCTGGCGGCTGATCTCAGAAACATGCAGCAGGCCGTCAACACCCGGCGAGATCTCAACGAACGCGCCAAACTCCGTCATCCGCACCACGCGCCCGGTAACGGTCGCACCCTCGCCGATGCTGCTGATGGCCACCGAGAACGGGTCGGCCGCCAGTTGCTTCAGGCCCAGCGAAATCTTCTCGTTCTCAAGGTCCAGCTTCAGAATCTTGACGGCGATCAGCTCGCCTTCCTTCACAAACTTCGCAATGTTCCGCTCGCCCGGGAAGATCCGCTCATACGTGATGTCCGACACATGCAGCAAACCGTCGAGCCCGCCGATATCCACGAACGCGCCGAACGGCATGATCTTGCGAACCGTGCCCTGCACCGTCTGGCCCTCAGCCAGTGAGCTCGCAAGCGCCTTGCCCTTCTCAGACCGCTCGGCCTTGAGCAGGTCCTTGCGGCCCAGCAGAATGTTGCCACGCCCGCGCGTGTCAACCTGAATCACCTGGCACGTGAGCTTCTGGCCCACGAACACCGACAGGTCCTCAATCCGCTCGAGCGAAACCTGGCCCGCCGGCATGAACGCACTGTGGCCCGCCAACTCAAGCTCAAGCCCGCCCTTGTTCACGCCCGTCACCTTGGCATCAACCGTCTGGCCCGCCTCGAGCGACTCCCACGCCGCCTTCACAACCGTGCCGGGCCGCGAGCACAAATACAGATTCTCGTCCGTATCGTGCTTATCAACCACCACCTCAAGCTGCGAGTTCACGGCCGGAAGGTCTTCGCCTTCCTTCCACTGCGTGCGGCCCACCACTCCCAGTTCTTTGGGGCCAAACTCGATGAAAATATCCTTCGGACCCACCGACACCACCGTGCCCGTGCGCCGCTCGCGCCCCGACTCCACCCGCCGCGGCCCACGGAACTTCTGCGGCTCCGCCACGGCGTGCTTGATCTTGGGCTTGCCAGGGTGCGCGGTCTTCACCTCTTCGGGCATCCCGCCCTTCAGCGCTTCCTCAATCTCCGCCGCCAAGGCCGCATCCATGCCGCCCTTCTTGTTGTCGTCGGTCACCTTCTGCAGCGTGTCATGCGTGCCCGGTCCCTTCTCGCGATTGGTGTCCTTGGCCACCTCGTCACGCCGCGGCTTCTCGCCACGAGGCCCGCCCCGGAAGCCCGGCGCCTCCGGCTCGTTTGAGTGAATCACCGTCGGCCGAGCGATCGGCGGGAGCCCCTTGCGAGGATCGACCGCCGGCTTGGCCGCAGCCGCTGCCTCAGCAGGCGCAGCCGCCGCAGGAGCAACAGCTGTCGCCTCAGCAGGCGCAGCCGCCGCCGGAGCAGCAGCCGCCGCCTCAGGCGCAGCCGCCGTGGTGGTTTCAGGAGTAACGGGAGTGGAAGAGGACGCGTTTGACTCGGACGACATGATGGATCTCGAATGTCTGAAGCAACGACTGCCGCGCCGGAACTCGGCATGGCGTGAACTGCGATAATAGGAGCCGACCCGCCCAAGGGCGAAACCCCCCTCCGTTCTCGGTCCAGCCCGATCCCTAACCGATCGGTCGCCGTCCCGTTCACCACCAAGCGGCCCCTCCCCTTCGGCTCATCCCACCTCCCGCTTTCCCAGCACACCCCGCTTTCGCGTTTGCGCCTTCTACCTATGCTGCGCCAATGGCTTCAGACTTCCCGTCCATACCTGATACCTCCCCCTCCACACCCAGCAGTTCCACCCCCCGCGCCGCCGTCCTCACCGTCTCCGACCGCTGCTCCCGCGGCACCGCCATCGACACCTCCGGCCCTGCCCTCGTCGCCATCCTCACAAGCCGCCTCCACTTCGACGTAATCGCCACCGCCTGCCTCCCCGACGATCAACCCACCCTCTCCGCCCAGTTCGCCGCCTGGGCCGCCCAGCGACCCGTCATCGACCTCATCATCTCCACCGGCGGCACCGGCCTCGCCCCGCGCGATGTCACCCCCGAAGCCGCCATGGCCGTCATCACCCGCCCCCACCCCGCCCTCATGGAACTCGCCCGCCTCCGCTGCTACCCCAAAACCGCCCGCACCTTCCTCTCCCGCGGCGTCGCCGGCGTCTGCGACCGCTCCCTCATCCTCACCCTCCCCGGCTCCCCCCGCGGCGCCACCGAAAACCTCGAGGCCCTCCTCGACATCCTCCCCCACGCCATCGAAACCCTCCGCGGCGAGGTTCAAGACGATGGCCGCCCCACCGCCACAAGCACGACAGGAAAAGTGATCGCTCATAAAGACTGAGCCGCAGTCGGACCTCCACAAGATCGTCCGCCCGCCCTCCTGCTTCCGCTCATTGCCCGCGCGCATAAAAAGAGGCGCGACCGTCGCGCCTCTTCAAGTTAAACACGTTATCTGCGCAGCCGACACGCTGGACGCTCCAAGCACCCCAGCCGCTTTACAGCCGTACCGCACTCGCGGCCTTGCCCGAAGTCTGGCTCGTTGCCTGACCTGCCGCCACCAGTTCCGATTCGGCCTTCATCCAGTTGCGCTCACAGTGACCACGGGTCGACCCGTCGTTCTGGTAGTTCGCAAATGCCCGGGCCGCAATCTCCGCGTGCGAAGGTTTGACCTCGCCCACCGAACTTGCGCCCAGCTTCGGGCCAGCCGACGGCGCCAGACCCGGCTGCGAAATCGCGGCCGGTCCAACCGGCATCGTGCCGTTCTGCTGCTTTTGTCCGATGGTGTTCTGATTCATTATTGTGTTCATACGCGATCTCCTTTATGAAAAGGTGCCGCGGCACGCCCCGCTCTCAAAGCCAGGCCACCTCAACACAACCGCAGTCACCCGTTCCAGGGCGACCGCCCCACCCCAATCAACCGACCCCATCCCCCCAACCCCACCGATCTAACCCCCCAACTTCACCCGTCGCTACGCGTCCGACTCTCCAGGTGTTCAGATTCATTTTCCCGCCCACCACTTTCCCATTCATTGCGCATCCCACATGAACAACCCCTCACCGCCGCGCTCCACTCGCGCTCAATTCGCATCGTCAGTATCCCCACCAACCCCTTCACCTCCGATTCACCTCCTCTTCACGGCTCCCACCGGCAAGCGTGATAGTGTTATGGACTACGACGCTTGAACGCAATCGCGTCGGCACCGATGGATGCAACGAAGGGACCAGCGTGAGACAAGCCTTCAGAAAATCCGCAACCTCTGCACTCCGCCTGCCAACCGGTGAACCACTGACCATCCGTCATCGCTCATGAGCCCCCCGCGCTGCGTACGCATGCACACTCCTTCACATTGGCTCGCCGTCCTCATCGTCCTGATGCTCGGCTTCGCCCTCCAGGCCGGCTGTCAATCCGCCGTCCGCTCGACCGATCCACCGCAAACCGCCACTGAACAATTCCTCCTGTCCACCGCCGCATCGCGCGCGGTCGATCAGATCTCCGTCAACAATCTCCGCGGCCGCAAGGTCTTTGTTGACACTACCTACTTCGGCGCATCGCAGCAGAACTTCGTCGTCGGCGAACTCCGCGCCAAACTGCTCTTGGGCGGCGTCGAACTCCTCCCGGAACGCGACAAAGCCCAGATCGTTCTCGAGGTCCGCAGCGGCGGCGTCGGCATCGATCGCTCCGACACCCTTGTCGGTATTCCATCCATCCTCCTTCAGGCCGATTCCAGCAACCAGGGCAGCGGGGCACGCGTTCCTCTCGCCACGCCGGAACTCGCCCTCCTCAAAAACACCGATCAACGCGGCATCGCCAGCGTCGCCTATGTCGCCTATTGGCGCGAAACGGGCGAAGTCGTCGCCTCTTCCGGCCCCTTCGTCGGCTGGACCTACCGCGACGACTGGTGGTATTTCGGACTGATCCGCGCCACCTCCGGCGACATCGCGCCCACCTCACCCCGGCCAGAATAAGCCTTCGGAGCGACCCTTCTTATGCGTCGATGGCTGATCAGAATCACGGTACTACTGATCGTCCTCGTCGCGGCCGGCTTCATCGCTATCCAGGCCGTCCTGATGAGCACCGTGCCACGCAACTTCATCGTGCGAGAACTCGACGAAGCCACGGGCCTCCGCTGGTCCATCGCCGATCTCTCGATCCAGTGGAACGGCCAGTCACGCCTCCAGAATGTCACGGTGTCCCTCCCGGAAGACGACACCCCCTTTTTCACCGCCGACTCCGCCAGCGCCTCCCACAGCGGGCTCCTTCGTCTGCTCACCGGCGCTCGCCTAAGCGTCCCGTCCATCGCCGTCGCCGATGCCGCTATCACCTGGCGTGAAGACATTCGGAATCGGTCCACGCTCGAGCGCGCCATCGCCATCATCCACGCCCATCAGGCTTCCGATCCCGGCCATCCTTCGACCAGACCCATCCCGATCCCCGCTATTTCCATAACCCGCACCCAGTTTCTCCATGAGCATGCCGGAGCGACCACCTCACTCGGCCTTCTCTCCTTTGATGGAAAGCCCGATTCCTCTCGCTACGCCTTCGATGGCGCACTCGGTGAGACCAACACCTTCCAAGGCAGCATCGTTCTCGCCGAGCCCTTCACCCACACCCTCAATGTCGATCTCCGCGCACCCGTTGCGGTACTGGGGCTCTTCCTTCCGGATCTTCCTCCCAATCTCGCCCTCCGGGCGCAGTGGCAGGGCGCGTTCACCGATGGTCTGGCTGGCCGCATCGCCATCCATTCTCTGGATGCCCACCGATTCCACCTGACCGGCCCCATCGATGTCGCCACCCGCATCACCGGCGGCTCATCCATCACCACGCTCACACCGAAGCAAGTCACCCTCACCGACCGCGATTCGGGGCGTGAAGCGACCATCGCAAGCGGCCACATCGAGATCACCCCCGACATCATTCGGGCCCAGCGTCTCCTTCTTGCGCAGGGCGACGTCCGCGCCGAGGCCAAAGGACTCTGGAACCTCGCTTCAACGGATGGCTCCGCCTCCGTGCGCTGGCTCACGCTTCCATCGACCGACTCCACCACCTCACCGCTTACACACCAGGGCGACCTCGACCTGCATCTCGACCTCGATGCACTCCGCGGCTTCACCGCATCCCTCACCATCGCCTCTACCGGTTCGTTCGACACCTTCTCCTGGTCAACCCGCGCCGCCTCAAAGCTCTCCGGATCGGACCTTTCCCACATCCGCGCAACGATCGACTTTGCAGCGCTCAATCTCACCGCTCAGGATCAACCCTTGCAACTCGATGGAGCGGCCTTCAAGCTCTCCTTAGATGGTCCCGTCCTTCATCTCGAGTCGCTCTCTGTCCCCAACGCCGAGGTCGCAGTAACCGGCACCCTTAACCCCGACTCGATGGAATGGACCGTCGATCTCCGCGCTTCCAAAATCGATCACCCATGGGCCATGCAGCTCCCCGGCTCACTCGAGGTCACGGCCTCCGGCGCACCTGATCGCATCCACGTCAACGCCCTCCGCTTCGAGACCCCCTCCTTCACTCTCAATGCCTCAGGTGACTACCTGCCCGACAACGCCCAGCCGCTCGACGCCCACGCCTCCATCACCATTCTCTCCATGCCAGTCGCCCTCGACACCTTCGCACGCCTCTTTGCCCAATCCCTCGCCCCGCCTTTCACCTGCGGCGTCGGCGCGGCCACTCTCTCCACCAGTCTCCGCGGCTCCCTCTCCCCGCTCTCCCTTCGCTCCTCCGGCACGCTCGACGCCGACCGACTCTCGTTTGGCTTCGCCCAACCCATCACCACCTCCCTGCCATTCGCCGCGAACATCACCGAGAGCGTCACGCAGATGACGATCTTTCCAACCGCCATCGCAAACGGCTCCGTGTGGGTCGTGGCGACCATCGACCCCGCCGGCGTTTCCCATGCGCACGCCGTGGCCGAAACCATCTCACTCGATGCGCTCGTTCCCAACTTCTCCCCCTCCATCACCTCATTGGGCATCCTCTCCACCTCCCTCGATCTCCGCTGGCCCGCGGCAGATGGATCCAAGTTCGAGCTCTCCGGCCCCTTCGCCATCCGCTCGCTCGATACCCACTACGTCTACGTCGAAGCAGGATCCGGCCACATCCAAGGCACCCACGCCGCCCTCCGCATCTCGCAAGTCGCCGTCCAAACCGGCTCTGCCTCCGCTTCCGGCACGGTCGATCTCGACCTCGTCACGCACTCCGCCGACGCAAGCATCCGGTTTCACGATTGGCCCTTCGAATACGAACCCGCCCAACTCTCGGCGAGCCTGACCGGAACCACTCAAGTCGCTCTCAAGAACGGATGGTCCTTCAACGCCGCAGCGGCCGATCTTCTCGCCGTCATCGCCCACGCCGGTCGCCCCCTTGGCGATTTCAACCTCCGGGGCAATATCGATAGCAACGCCATCACCCTCCGAGACATGCAGGCCTCCCTCCTCGGCGGCACGGCCCGCGGCAGCGGGACCTTCCCCTTCACCGACTGGCACAACGCCCAAGGGACCGTCCAACTCTCGGGTATCAACCTCGGCTCCTTCAACGATGTGCTGCCCTTCCCCGGTCGCTTCGCGGGCCTGGTCAACGGCGCCGCTTCGATCTCACCCTCCAACGACAAGCGTGCCCCCGGGCCGGTCAAGGTCGATCTTGCGCTCACCATGCCCGGATCGACCTTCGAATCCCTCTCGATCGGATCGATGAACGGCCTGCTCTACCTGGGCGGCGACGGGATCACGCTCGAAAAACTCACCACCAACGTAGCCGACGGCTCCGTCGAGGTGTGGGCCAAACTCTCGCATCGCGCCGGCGAAAACCACCTCCGCCTCGCTGCCTCATTTGAACAGCTCGATCTCAACCAGCTCACCCACACCTTCCAGCCCGACGCCGCGTCCGTCCCAGGACGAATCTCCGGAAAAGTCGCCGCGGGCGGATCTGTCGCGTCGCCGCATCGCTTCTACGGCGACTCCACCGTCCGCATCACCGACTCGGATCTCGTCAACATCCGCGCCTTTTCAATGGTCTACGACGCCCTCAACCTCGGATTCCCCGACCCCACTCCCGTCGGCTACGGCGAAGCCCGCATCAACCTGGAAGGCGATTCGCTTGTCCTCCGCCGCCTCTCCTATTTCAATCGAGGGACCGAACTCCGCGCCGACCTGGTCATCCAGGACATCACCGCCGGAATGCAAAGCCCCATCCGCGGCACAGCCGCCGGAGCCGCCCGTCCGCTCAAAGACGCCCGCCTTTCCCTCCTCTCTGATTTCGATCGGGCCCTCACCACGTTCCAATCCGATTCCGCCGTGGTGCGCATCGGCGGCACACTCAAAGCGCCCGACCTCCAACTCGTCCCGCTCTCGAAACTCACGGCCCCGCTCCGCTGAAGCCTCCTCAAACGCCATCGGAAAAGACCAACCGCCCCCGAAAGACGATGCCGGGACAATACCCGCTCCCTAACCACCGGCTCCCGCCCCGGCACACCCCGCCAACGCTCCTCGCTCGCGCGCGACACACACCCGCTCCGGCCCCCGCGCCCCCCTCCTGACCCCCGCAAGGGCGGCCCAAACCAGCCCAGGGCACAGCATCGCACCCCGCGATGCGACGCCCTGGGTCAACGCCCACCCACTCATCTCATCGTTTTTCTTCCCCGCCGCGCTTCACGCCCGCGCGCCATCCCCGCTCCCTTCGCTCCGCTCCGGCGTTCGCTCGGCTCCGCAACGTCTCTGCCACCGCCGTGCTAATCCCACCTTATTCCTAGCTGTTCAAGAGCTTGCGGAGGTTTTCTGGAAAATCCGAACAAAATCCAATCTTCGCCCTTGACGCCCCGCTCAAAATCCGTACACTCTTCCTGTGCTCTCCACAGCGACCCTCCAACCCGCCTCCTCCGGTGCCCCCACGGACCTGCCCGCCCAGTCCGCTGCCGCGTCTGCGGTCACCTCCGCCCCCATCGCCACCCCCGACGCCTTCCTCCAAGCCCTCATCGCCTCCAACTTCGACTTCCCCTCCCTCGCCCGCGCCATCCCCGCTCCCACCCTCCTCACCCTCATCAAAACGCCCGACCTCCTCGCCTCGCTCGACGTTCTCGCCCGCTTCTCCGCCACCTGCGCCGCCCTGCGCGATGCCGACCTCCGCCAACTCGCCCTCTCCCACCTCGCCGCCATCGTCGCCGACCCATCCGCCGACCCCGTCGAAACCCGCCGCGC
>Ga0105047_10001703_pt1 | contig 39540 bp, 41 predicted proteins | sample MAT04_FD_78384 | JGI IMG/M metagenome (GOLD analysis project Ga0105047, IMG submission 78384) | Freshwater microbial communities from Lake Fryxell liftoff mats and glacier meltwater in Antarctica - MAT-04 (megahit assembly) | ecosystem: Environmental > Aquatic > Freshwater > Ice > Liftoff...
GATGCTCAGCCGGGCAACAAGCCGTGGTTCATGGGCTTCAAGGACATCACCAGCCCGACGAACGAGCGGACCATGATCTCCTCGTTCGTGCCACGGGCCGCCGTCACCAACAAGTTCGTGCTCGTGCTCACCAACGCGGAGCCGCGGCGCCAAGCCTGCTTGTTGGGCAACGTCAACTCCTTCCCGTTCGACTACGTGACGCGGCAGAAGATCGGAGCCATCACGCTCAACTTCTTCATCGTCGAGCAGCTCCCCACGCTCCCCCCCGACACCTACGAGGGCAAGTGCCCGTGGTCCAAGCGTGAAACCCTCGAACATTGGATCAGCGAGCGCGTCCTCAAACTCTCCTGCACCGCCGAGGACATGATCTCGCTGGCCAACGCCTGCGGCTTCACCGGCGGCCGGGGCGACGGCGTCCACATCTGGAAGGAAAAGGAGCGGGCAGAGCTCCGGGCCGAACTTGACGCCGCCTACTTCATCCTCTACGGCATCGACCGCGAGGACGCCGAGTACATGCTGAGCACTTTCACCGGCACCGGCCTTATCAAGCCCGACCGTCGCGGCGAAGACGGCCGCGCGTGGGAACGCGGCTCGACCGGAGAATCTGTCTTGAACGCCTACGACGCGCTCGTCTCGCATGGTTGGTAGTCTGATCCCTTTACCCCGCCGGGGCAGAATAGAGAAAACGAATTGCCTTCCACGAGTTGCGCTTGGCCCGCGAAGACCCGGGCGGCGCTCCACCCGTGGCGACATCTCTTCGCCTCGTTGAGGCGGAGCGCCGGGCGCGCGGTGCCGCCTATCGCCTTGGGCGGCCTGAATTGGACCAACCTGGTCCTCTGAAACAGTCGCCTCGGCAACCAAGGCTGCTGAAAGAGCGGCCACCCGAAGAGGAAGAAGACGAACACGCACCACCGCCAACGGATCATGAGAAGAAAGAGGTCAAAGGAACTTGTGGATATCTTCAACAAGCTCTTCGGCAAGCTGGTCGATATCGTCGAGTAGACCGACGACAGCCGCGACACGCTCGTCTACCGCTTCTAGCAATACCAGAACGAACTCACAAACGGCGCGAAGCTGACCGGCGTGTTCTTCGTGAAGAGCTCATCAAACGCGGTGCCGCTCAGCTCGTGCGGGTGCTCGCTCGCCAGCTAGAGACGCATGAGATCCACGACGTTCACGACCCGAACCTTCAGCTCCGGCAGGTGCTTTCGCGTGATCGAGACCGCGGCCATCGTCTCCAGCGTCGGCACATCTCCGCCACAGGCCATGACCACGTCCGGCTTGCTCAACTGGTCGCTGCTGGATTAGGGCCAGATCTCGATGCCTTTGGAGCAGTAGGCTACAGCTTCTTTCATCGTCAGCCACTGCGTGGCCGGGTGCTTTCCGGCAATCACCACGTTCATATAGTGACGGCAGCGGAGGCAATGGTCCATCACCAAGAGCAGGCAGTTGGCGTCTGGCGGCAAATCGACTCGAACAACCTTGGCTTTCTTATTGACCACAAGATCGATAAAGCCTGGGTCCTGGTGTGTAATCTCGTTGTGGTCCTGCAGCAAGACATGCGACGCGAGCAGATAATTAAGCGAGGCGATCGACTGGCGCTACGGCAATATCGCGGTCAGCTTCAGCCACTAGGCGTGCTGGTTGAACATGGAATCGACAATGTGGATGAACGCTTCGTAACTGTTGAACAGGCCGTGCTGGCCGGCCAGCAGATATCTCTCGAGCCAGCCTTCGCAATAGTGTGCACCGACCCATCTCCATCACGCGACCGTCGGTTGCAAGGAACTCATCGTTTGGTTGTGTATCCGCTTCTCATTGTCGTGCTGTGACCTGGAAGACCGCTCCCAGACCGTTCGAAAGCGTCTCACCGGGTCCGAAGACCCGGAAGTTGCGTTGCACACTGTTTAGTTTCGCGATATCGCGGAGGAAACCGCCGAATACACGGATGTCACCGATGCCTCGCACCCCGGGCATTAGCACCTCGACCGCGTAGTCACGAAAGTCGGGCATTTGTAGATAACAAAGCAGAAGCTCGTCACTCGCGCAGGTTCGCGCCCGTGCGATGGGTAGCCTCCGGCGAAAGATTTGCAAGGTCAGCGTTCAGTCGGCCTTACGCGTCCAACAGTTTCTCCGGTCGGTACGACCGGCAGAACAGCGCCGTCGGTCGCCGCCTTGAGGAACTTGTTGGTGTGCCACGCCGTCCAGAGCGGTCTCGTCTCAGCTTCTCCATCACCGAGCACGGACGCGACAATAAGATCGAGATTATCGAAGATTGCGCCGAACGAGTCACTGAGTGAGTGCCCAACTCACCACCCTCGTGGATCGAGCCCGGGCATTCTGGCGAGGCGTGACTCGGGATCTCGCCAGGGAAACAGAACTGCCTGAACAAATTGCGCAGACTCGCCTCGTCCTAGGTGATCTCTGGGCAGACCTCGGCGTACGTGCCTTTGAGGTAGGTGTTCCCAACCACTGCGGGTCAGCCTTGCCGCGGTACAAGACTTAGATCATATTGAGTTCGTATTTTTTTTATAACACGGTTGAGGTGCGCGTAGATCCAGTTCTGCCCCGGCGTCGTTCTCCGGTGGCCGACGAGCAACGGCGTTACGTCTTCCCGGGTCAGAGGTCGTTCAAGCAGGACGTTTGCCCAGAGATACGGTGGCCGACAGAGATGCAGTTCGATGCCCGGCAATACCCATCCTTGGCTTTCAGCGCGGCCACGTCCAGCGTCGCTGAACAATCTTCCACGGGCGGCGTGGCGAGAATCTATTCATTCTTGGCGTGTGCTTTTCACGGGTTTAGTCGCCATATCGAATAGTTTAAAACTGCAGCGAACGACACCCAAGCAAGATAGGGAGCCAGCAGAGCGCCCGCAGGCCGGCTTACTCGCCAGAAAAGCACGCACGTGGCCAGCAGGGCGGTCCACAGCAGCATAATGTCAATGAAGGCAATCCCGATCAGATGCGCTCCAAAGAACAACGGTGTCCACAGCGCGTTGAATAGCCATTGCAGGCTGAATATTCCGAGTGCCCACCGATGTGCCTTCCAACCGCCATTCCTCCACACCAGCCAAGCCGCGACGGCCATCATCGCGTACAACAATGTCCACACCGGGCCAAAGAGCCACGATGGTGGATTCCATGATGGTGTTTTCAGGCGAGCGAACCATTCGCCCTGGGATACGAAGAAGCCTGTCGCGGCCGCGGCATAACAGAATGCAAGCCATGCGCCCAGAGCTGCAGCTTGTCGGACCCAGCCGCCGGTTGGAGCTATGGCAGTTCTCATGCTGTCTTCCGCGACGCGTGATACGTTGCTCATCTGAGGGCTCCGGGTTTTACATCGGTTCGTCGAAACACTTGCCCGAATGATCTTTCGGTCGACAAACTCATCGATAAAGAAGGGCGACAGCTCGCGCCCATACCCCCACCCACTCGCACCCGCCAACGGCAGGTGGTCAGTCTCCCACGTTGGGTGGTTGGCAGAAGCCATAGCCGGAGTGGTATGTTCCAGGATGCGCTTGCCTGAGGGATACCCCGCGTGCGACTGGGCATCCGGACTCGAAGGAGTTATCGTGGGGAAGCGTAATCGCCTCTTCCTAGTCATTGACTCGGTAATTGACCGCTACAAGTCAGAGAATCTCCTCGTATGGAGTCCACGAGCCAGCTTAACTTCCCTCAGCGCACTGACCTCGGACATCGCCCCTTTCGTTCAAGATATTTTCCCCGATTAGAATCCAAGCTCTTCAACCGGTTGGTCAAGATGGTTGATGAGGTTCACCATCGCATTTGCGGAAGTGAGAGCCTCAAATTGCGAGAATTTTACGGCAGGATCTACGGAATTAAACTTACTTATGCGCGTGAACAGCTTCTTCTCGAACTCAAGAGGCACCACAGCTGCAACGTTGATACGATCCGCCGCACCGCAGAACTGCGGCTGTGTAAAATACAAAAGCTTAGAGAGCTCGTCGGCATCTCAGTTCAGCCACATGCGCTAATCGGTTACGGCGATGGCAACCTTCGCCCCGTCACTAGGCTGTAAACCAGCCCCACCAGAAACATAACTATGAATATGAAGAACAAGATCCGTGCGATCGAACTAGCCTCGCCAGCGATCCCACCGACACCCAAAACGCCAGCGATTAGCGCCAAGACAAGAAAACCAAGTGCCCAGCGAAGCATGTGCGATCCTTTCATAGATAAGTTAATACGATGACCTCCTGCTGAGGCCAGCTCTTGACAATGAAAACAGTTACGCCGATATCGGCTCCTCCCTCACGACCGACCGAGCTTCGACGCTGCCAACGCCTTAGTAACCATCGGCACAATCCACGGCAGACCACGAACAATGAACGCCAGTACAGCCACGCGCCCAACCCCTCCTTTTCCGCGCCTCAGTGCCAGCCCGGCCAGCACTATCCCCGCGCCGGCGATCGCAATCGCTTTGAGCGGGTTCAGGCGCGGTGCACGCTGCGTGTCGTGGGCCTCCGCCCAGTCCAGCAACCGACGCTTAGCTTCGAGTGTCGTCATACCCGGGCGATGCGATAAAAGATCCATGATGAAAGGATTCCTAGAAGAAGTGTCACCGCGCCAGTGATCCCCGCCGCCGCAGCCGAGCCTAGGAGCGGCTGAACCCACAGAAAACACGATGCGCAGATGAGTCCACACCCCGCAACGACAAGTACCGAAGCCGCGACGAGCAAGACAACACCGATGCCCATTCGTGCCAGGTAACCGCGCACCCACATCCCTTCGGCGCGGAGAGTCGAAAGTAATGTTCGACCCTCCGCCTCGACGAGGTCGGACACGCGCACGATGAGTTCAGCCAAGCGTTTCAGGTTTAGCTCCTCGGCCGAAAGAGAAGCATACCTAGCACCACGCCCGCGCCGAGCGCGACACCGAGGCTCACCAGTGGACGGGAAGAAACCTGATGCTTGAGTGCTTCAACGGCCTCGTCGCCCCGTTCTCTCGCGGCGTCCACGGCGTGAGATGCCCCGGCCCTCGCGGCCGCGACGCCAGACCTCGCGGTGTGAGCAACGTCATGCCCCAACCCGACAATGTCATCCTTCACATGTCCCAAATCGTCTCCAAGCCCCTGCACGTTACTCTTGAAGGATTGGGTTTCGCTTTGAACGGCCGTTCCGGCTGACTTTGCTCTGTCAAACATGACTTTATGATCTTTCTGTAATGGAGAGTATTATGAGCTCTGATCCGAAGATCGAGCACGGAGAGACAACAACTCGCGTTACGCCAAACTTGGGCTAGAACCCGCGAGGGATCACGCCAAGCAGGAGCAGGACGATGACCACCACAAGTATCAGCCCGAGCCCGCCGCTGGGAGCCGCACCCCACTTGCGGCTGTACCCCCAAGTGGGCAACGCACCAATCAACAAAAGAACAAGAATGATCAACAAGATGAGACCCATGAGCATGCTCCTTAATGAACTCTTCGTACTTCTTATGGCGGCTGTGCGGTCCCTACGGGGAAAACCAGCCACTCACCCAGGAACTTTCTGGCACTTCAACACGCACTACCCGCGCCACAAACAAAACACTCGCCACAGATATCAACGACTTACTCTTTCGGCTCTGAGTCGATACCAATCTGAGTCTGAGCCCCCTCGTCACTAATCGTGCCGCCTCCGAACTCGCCTGCTTTATGGCTCAAGCTTGTGTGCCCAGAGCCCAGTTTGCTAGCGATGGCCTGTATCGAAGCACGCGCGGTTTTGAGTTTCTCAATCATCTCAGAATGGTCATAATCGCCCTCGACCATAGACAACTCCAATCTACCATGCCCGCGGCTATTCGACTCGCTGTAATGTTTACTCTTACTCAAATGACCGTTCTGGACGCCAAGCCGACCTCGGCGTCCAGACGGTCAGCTCTTCTGTGAGCAGCGTGTTCGTGCGGCGGCTGAAATTTCTCACGAGAAGCCTGGTTCGCTTTCATCACACCGTCACGAACCGAGCGGTCTCGTCTAACCGTTTCTTCGGTCGCGGGCTTAGCCGTTGGAAGGTTTACTCTGCGCGCCAGTATAACCAGCGGTGCCCTGCTTGGCGTTCGCGTTACCGGCCTGCTGCTCCGGCTTGTTCGTTCCGGAACCGGCATTCTTGGAACCGCCGCCGCCCTCGCTCATCATTTCGTTGCCGCCCTTGGATTGCGGCGAACCGCCAGCGCTCCCGATCTTGTCACCAGGCTGATTCGCCGTTGATGCACCAGCCGAGCCCTGAGCTTCCTTGGCTTTATAACCTGCTGCGTTGATCGCAGAACATGCGGCGGCGCACTGCGTCGAAGTATCGCAGTGGATCATGGCCTTGCCAACGCGCACCGAGTCGGTGGTTATACCGTCAACGCCGTCAAGGGCCGTCTTGACCTTCTGCACGCACGTTTCACCGGACATGCCGTTGATGTCGATCGTGTGAGTGTTCGTAGTCATCGTTGCCATGTTTGAATCCTTTTCTTGGAAGACAGTGTCGAGGCCTTAATACCTCGATGCAGAGTCACGATACCCCGCCGCTACACCCACGTCCATCTCAATTCTGCGTGGAAGAGCCGTTGAGGGAAATTATCCTTACGGCAGTCTTGGACGCTGAGAACGTGCGATCTCCCGGGCGTCGCGTTGAACATCGACCTGACGCTCACCCTTAACGCTCGCGCGATATCCCTGATTCGAAAGCTCAAAAGCGCTCGATATTGCCCTGTCGGTTTCGCACCGACTCGGCGCGTCAGCGCGGTCGACCTGCTTCGAATGCTTCAGCACTGCACAAACTAAGCGCGGTGCGGGCGACGTGCCACCCTGAACGGCGAGAGTAGGAACGTTTTGTTTCAGGCCGGATCAGAGCTGCGGGTTGAGCGCGGCGATGCTGGCACCTGCCGTGGCATTAGGGGAAACTTCCGCCATATCTTGGGCGCGTTGGATCCGACGGCACGAGTCTCTAGGCTTTTGCTACAGTTGGAGAGTTCGCTCGCGTTAGCCCGTCTCCCGGCGTGCAACAGGGCGGATGGCGGCTTGCCGTACGCGGGAATCGAGTTTGTGGGAATCGAGAGACTTGGCTGCTTTCATATCCCGTGGCACCGCTCAATGCATACTGATCCAACTATCTCACAGCCTCAACGCACGCGAGTGCTTTGCGTCGACGACTCGCCAGACATCACCAAAATGCTCTTCACATTCTCGCGCGGATACCCCGATCTTGAAGACGCCAGCACGCTGGACAACGCTGAAGAGAGCCTTGGCGAGGTCGTTCGGCGCAGCACCGACGTCGTCGTGCTGCAAGTGTCGATGCCGGACGAGATGCCGCTGGAATCGATTCGCGCACTGGCCAAACAGGTTTCATCATTTCGCGTGATTGCCTTCAGCAGGTACGACCACGCCGCGACTAGAGCGGCCGCAAAGCTCGCGCGCACCATGAAGCTCTTCGGTAAACGCAGTGAGCCCGACGAGATCATCCACGCGCTCTGGCGCGTGGCACGCGAACGAGCCACGCGGCTCGGGTCCACTCTCAACCTCCCGGCCAAGTCGCCCGAGCCTCATCAACTACGGACCAATCCATGATTTACCAACGAGACATTATCGACACCGTCCGCGACCCGCTGCTGGTTCTCGATGCGAACCTGACTGTGATAGCGGCGAGCCGCTGCTTCTACGCGAGCTTCTCAGCTACACCCGAGCGGACGATCGGTCGAAAGATCTACAACCTTGGCAACCGCGATGGAAGCGCGGGCCACGGCAACGGGGGGGGGGATTGGGACATTCCCGCGTTGCGAAAGCTCCTCGAAGAAATTCTGCCCAAGGAATCGCACTTCGACGACTTCGCGGTCGAGCACACCTTCCCGCCGCCGATCGGATACCGAAGCATGATCCTCAACGCCCGGCGTGTAACTGGCACGGGAATGGAAAGCGGGCAGAGCCCCGGGCTGATCCTGCTGGCGATCGAGGACATCACCAAACGCCGCGTCGCGGAGACCTTGGCAAAGGTCAATCAGCTCGCGCTCGAAGTCACGCTCCGGAGTATTGGCGACGGGGTGATCGTGACCGACAATCAAGCCCGGGTGACCTATCTCAACCCGGTCGCGGAAAACTTGACGGGCTGGACTCTGGCCGAGGCCACGAAAGGCAGCACGGGCGTTGCCAGCGGGGTCGGGGGCAGGCCTTTGCCAGAAATCTTCAACATCGTCAACGAGCAGACGCGGATACTTGCGGAGAGCCCAGTCGACAAGGCGCTACGCATGGGAACAATTGTCGGGTTGGCCAATCACACCGTGCTGATCCGCCGAGATGGCACGGAAATCCATATCGACGACAGCGCCGCGCCGATCGAATTAACGCCCACCCCGAGTCCGTACGGCGAACTAAACACCAAGGGAGAGGTCATCGGCGTCGTGATGATCTTCCGCGATATCTCTGAGCGGCGCGAGATCGAGCGCAAGACCGAGGCCTCGGAGGTCCGCTATCGGCGGCTCTTCGAGAGCGCCCACGATGGCATACTTCTTCTCGACCCCAAGACCCGCAAGATCACGGATGCCAACCCCTATATGGAAGAACTGCTCGAAACCCCGTTGGCCGACCTGGTCGGTAAAGAGCTCTTCGAGATCGGGCTGCTGAAGGATCAGGAAGAGAGCAGGCAAGCCTTTCAACGGCTTCTCAAAGCGGGAAAAATTCGCTACGAGGGTCTCCCCCTGGAAACTCGCACGGGCCGCCGACGCGACGTCGAGTTCGTCAGCAATCTTTATCAAGAAGGGCCTCACACGGTCATCCAGTGCAACATCCGTGATATCACCGAGCGAGTGATTCATGCGAAGGAACGCGAGCAAATCTTGGCCCGCGAGCGCGCGGCCCACGAGCAGGCCGAGATCGCCAACCGCAGCAAGGACATCTTCATGGCGACCCTCGCCCACGAACTGCGCACCCCACTCAATGCGATCTTGGGCTGGGCCGTGATGCTGCGGGCCCGGGCCGCTGCCGACGGAAAAACGATCGACGCTGATGTCGATCATGGGCTGGCCGTCATCGAGCGCAACGCTCGGGCTCAGGGCAAGCTTATGGAAGACGTGTTGGACGTGGCTCGGGTCGTCTCGGGAAAGTTCGAGCTCGACCGCCGCCCGTGCGATCTCGCCGTCCTCGTGTTCGGCGCCGCGGACGCGGTTCGCCCGGCTGCCCAGGCCAAGGGAATCACGCTCGAAACCACGGTCGACCCGGCGACGAGCCTCGCGTCGTTCACCGTCTCCTGCGACGCCGCCCGCGTCAGCCAGGCGATCCTCAACCTGCTCAACAACGCGGTCAAGTTCACGCCCAAAGACGGGAAAGTGAGCGTGCGCCTAGAGCGCGCGGGCGACCGAGCCCGGGTGATCGTCAGCGATTCAGGGCGAGGAATCCGTCCAGAGTTTCTGCCATATATCTTCGAACGCTTCAAGCAGGCCGACGACGGCACCACACGGATGTTCGGTGGGCTCGGGCTCGGGCTCACGATCGTGTGGCACATCGCGGAGCTGCACGGCGGGACCGCCACGGCCACGAGCGGCGGCGAGGGGCTGGGCGCGACCTTTACCCTGGAACTGCCGATCACTGACACGCTCTCTTCGTCTGAACTCAAACTAGCCTCGACAGCCGAGAACGTTCCCGTCGGGCTCAACGACCTGCGTGTGCTGGTGGTGGACGATGAGGAGGATGCCAGAGACATCTCCCGCATGGCGCTCGAATCTGCTGGCGCGATCGTCTCGACCGCGGCGTCGGCGGAAGCCGGATTTCAGGCAGCCGCTCGCGGAGGCGAGGGCGGGAACAACCCGCTCCCGCATATTTTGGTCAGCGACCTCGGGATGCCCGGCGAGGACGGCTACTCGCTCGTTCGTCGCCTGCGTGCCGACGGCGTCAACGCCCGTCATCTGCCCGCGATCGCGCTGACCGCGTTCGCAAACCCGGAAGACCGCCGCCGCACGCTGCTGGCGGGCTTTCAAGTTCACATGGCTAAACCCGTCGATCCGCACGACCTAATTGCAGTGGTCGGGAGCTTGGCAGGGCGGACGGGGGTCTAAACGTCTGTTTCAGAATCCTTAGATTACTAGTTGAATAGTTTTTCAACCCGTCTCAGGGCCTCCTACTCCTTGGTTTTGAAACAGCTTCTAAGACCCACACCGCATTGCCTTTGGTGGATTATTTAACACCGAGCCGGTTCTCAGCCGAAAATGATTCTCACAGAGCGCTTCACGTCGGGCCTGAGATGAGTCGGTGTGGGTTGGTGTTGGCTTCGTGCGTGTATCAGTTTCAACGTTTGACAAAACGCAGGCCGCGGCGCATGGTGCGCCGCAGCCCGTCCACATGAACACTATCAAGAGTGAGGTCGTCGAGGATCACATCAACATCTTCGTCGGAGAGTACTTGGGATAGGGCGGGTAGGAATAGCCGTCCTGCCAATATGGCGAGTAGTTCCAGTAACCATAAAGGCTGGCGAGATAGGCGCGATCAGTCACTTCGGGGTTGTAGCCGGGCGCACCCAGGAATCTATCGCGTGCGTGGTTAATATGTACTGCATTGTCTTCGATCTGGCTAATGGCATCGACAGGGATTAGGAAAATCTTCTTTCCCATCCCTAGGAAGCCCCCGGAAGAGACGCGGATGAAGCGAACCTTCTTCTCGGCGGCGTCGATCATAAGGTCATCGACCTCGCCTATAGACTCGCCCTTGGCATCCACGACCTTTCGGCCCCGAATGTCCTCGTCCGGAGTTGCCAGCGTAAGCACGGTGTCACTCAGCTTGAGAATGTCGGGGTGAACGGAAGTTTGCCCGTGATCGATCGTTGTCATGGTCCATGCTCCTGTTCGCGAGGAAGGCATGTCGGCCCACTCGCGGTCGTGAAATCAGCGTCCCCGAGGCAGCGCCGGCGGCCTGACCAAGTGGAGAGTCGTGTCTGAAAGATGCGGGCCGAAGACGTGCCTCTTCGATCGCGCCTTTGATTGGTACATTCAAGCTCGCACGAGTGGTGTGTCGACAAGGTGCTCCGAAAGAAACCAGGTCTGCAGTTCATTCGTGCGAATAATATCCGAAACGATTAGGTCGTTGGTTCCGACATCGCCGAGTTCGCCAGCTTTAGCGGCGGCCTCGCGCGCGTCGGTAAGAATCATTTCCAGCGCTTCAAGAAGACGCGAGAGCATCGCGGGCACTTCTTCACAGCCGTCTGGAGCGCGCGGGATCTGTGTAATCTCTGCCACATGGCGCGGGTCACCTACCGCTATCCCGCCGAGGGTTTGAACGCGCTCGGCGATGCTGTCTATCAGTTCGAGCTGTCGGCTGGCGTGCTCGTCGAGCAGCAGGTGAAGTTGGTGGAAACTGGCGCCGCGCATGAGCCAGTGATGCTTCTTATATAAGGAGAAGAGGATCTGCGTGTCCGCGAGCAGAGAATTGAGCCGCTGGCACGAGTACGTGCGAGTGTCGTGTGCCAGCCCGAGAGACATCAGGCGAACTGTACCGTACCTCTGGATCTCGCGCCCTTGTTGGTGAAGCAGCGGCTGGCTATTCATCGTGGCGGCGGGCGCCGGTTCGGTGTCGGATACTCTTCGTGTCGGTGTGGTTTGGGTCCGCCTTGGCAGGATCGTTTTCATTCGAACTCCTTGATCGTGCGGTGTGTGCGGGCGTGCAGCGTCCAGGTCCGAGCTTACGCCGGGGGCGGTACAACGCTGGTTTAGCTTTGAGCTGAACTACTTGTTCCTTGCGGCGCTGTCCTCGATGTTGTCGCCAAGGTTCTTGACGTCTGTGCCGAAGCCTTCGGTGGTGCTGCAGGCGGCAAGCAGTCCGCCCAGCGCGATGGCGCACACGAGCACGCATGTGCGAGCCGATGGGGCGTATTTGCAATTACTGAGGATTGAACGATTCATGGTGAACACTCCTTGGAGGTGACGAATCACACCGGACGCGGGCGTGAATTCAGAGATTCTAAAACGAGCGAAATGAGTGAGGTTCTGTTGATGAGCATTGTACCTGGCAAAGTTCTCTACCGGGCCGCCGTGAGCTGGTTCGCAGGCTTCGAACACCCGGGTTCAATCGGGGGCAACGGCTTTCGCCAACCGCCCCCGTTACTCTATCCACCTCCCGAAAAACAGGGAAGCAGAATGGAGCGGGGCACCGTGAAATCCTCCTGAAGTTCAGGAAGAATCGATATTGTGTATTAACGAACGTGAGAAGTGGTTCTCTCGCCATCACTTGGTTCGACAATTTATTTCTGAGTCGTGCTCATAGGCCTCGCAACAACTTACCGCTCGCGAAGCGTCCAACGACGACGAACAGCGAGAAGTGCAACGCCACTGAATCCACTTACGCCCGCCCAGACGCCTGGAGGAAGAGGTACCATGGTTAGTTGGCTCTGAGAAAATTCGTTTGGGTTCGTGCCACTGCCGCTCAGAGTCTTCAAGTTCATGACTCTGATGTCCCCAATGTCAGTCCACCCCGCAGCGCAGGCTTGCTCGACGAGCGCACGAGCCTGAGGGGAGATTTGAGTGCTCTGTCCCTCCAGGAACCAGATCGCCTGCTGAAGTGCCGCCGAGTCGCTGTTCGACCAAGCGCCACTACCAAGTTTTCCAGAACGGAATTGAGTGTAAAGATACGCTGTGCGCGGAGAAAGGGTGCGTGCTCCTTGCTTCGCATCGGTGTCGTTCCCGGCGCGTGTCACTGTGTCAAGAGTTACATCATAAGTTTGACCAGCGGTGCATTCATTGCCGCGGATTAGGCTGAAAGTATCGAAGCTATTGCCAAGACCGTTGGCGTCTACAATTCCAGCGAATCCCTCCAGCACGGTGGCGATATTTGCGCCCCGTATGCCGTTTTCAACATTTGCCGATGAATCGATTCTCACCGTTCCGGCTAGTACAGTGGCGCTCACGGTGGCGACAAGGGCCGACACTCCACATCTCACTAAATTCTTCATCATACCTTCTCTCTTTCTTTCTCTCTAAGGGTGATGGTGGTTCACACGTGGACGTTAACGAGCCGACACGCGGTGCATGCTCTGTGAGGCGTATATTCTGTCAGGACTACTTCAAGCAAAGGCGACGGCTTTCGCCTATTGCCCTTGCTGAGGTCTCTCATTCGGTTGGCGGCGAAGGAAAAACCACGTTTCGTTTACCTTTCGTTCTTTGTGCCAACGCCGTGAACCGAGTCTCGCACGCGGTTCCAAGCGTCTCGGCTCGCGTCTTTCGCGTCATTCCAAGCGAGCTTGGACGTCCCCTTGGCTCTGTCCCAGCCGCGGCCCATATCGGCCTCAACGGTCTCAAAGGTGCTGTTGTCAGCGCCCGTCCGCTTAAAGTTCTCCCAACCGTACTGGTACGCGGGGGCGTACTCCTCGTATCCCAAGACGTCGTGGCCGTACGGGCGTGAGGAGTGGTTCTCTCGCCAGTATTTAGTCTCGACGGTGGGGTTGATGGACTCCGCCGCGACCTTGCCGACCAAACCACCGACGACCGCCCCGGCCGCGGCACCGACCACCGCGCCGATCGGGCCGCCAATCACTGCGCCAGCGGCGCCCGCCGCCGCTCCAGCGCCGACGGCCCCGACGCCAACGCCCACCGGATGCTCAGACTTCTCGTCGATCTTCGAGTCCGTGATGATGGTCCTCTTGTTATCGTTCATAAAAAAACTCCTGGGTTAGGGCCTCGGTGTGAAGTTACGCCGGGGCCGGAGGAAGCGGCTTGTTTCTCAGCCACAAAGAGTGTGCGCGAAGTGGGATCCAAGCAGAGGTCGCTAAAGTCTTATGGCTGAGCCCACGCTGGCACGTCGCGGCCGTCGAGCAGGACCACGCGGGTGCCCTTGAAATCCACTGATCGAGCAATCCAGTATTGCCGCCCGTTGATCGTGGTTCGGCTAGCCTCGACCTTGATCGAATCACCAGCCTTGCCAATCAACTTCTGGTTATCCATGTACGCCGTTGGCCCCAACAGGACAACCTCTCCCTCGTCGTTCCCCGGAGTTTTGATCTTCACAGCTCGGGCTGGCAGCACGCCGTTTTCAAACGTGACGTCCGTATATTCGACCATGGTTCCCTGGATCAGCTTGGCCGAATCGCGCTCGATGCCGGTGATGACCGCACCGCGCGCGGTCCAAGTGTTTTCAGCACCGTTCATTCCAGCGGCCGTGTGAGGCCCGGCCTCGAAGCGCGGCATGGGGACGTTAAACGCCTTGTACGCTCGCTCCGCATGCGTGCCGCTGTTCAGAGCCGAGAGATCGGAAGGGGTCTCTGAACTCGCGAGAACCATCTCCTTTGAAGCGTCGATGTGCACGATTTTATCGACCGTCACCCTGGCAACAGACCACGGCACGAGGCGCTTGGTGTCGGCGATGCCAAGGAAGTTCTGATTAGGGTCGATTGAGAGGAAGCCGATCTCCCCAGAGTTGCGGTCGATAATGATGTCCTGCACCTTGCCGACGTTGTCGCCGCGGCAGTCGATCTTCATCCCGGGAAGGTGGCTGAGGAGCAGGTAGCGCGAGTACGAGGTGCTATAAGTTCGCCCGTCAGTCTCGACGGTCCTGAGCGACCACGAGGGCGCTCCTGAAGTATCGCGCAGGCGGAGCTTGCGGTCGCCCGTGCGGAACTCCGTGGCGGCCAGGAGCTGGTCAGGGTCGCGAGGCAGAGCCAGCGCTTCCACGACTACCTTCTCGCCGCGCATCGGGGCCGCGGAGGTGGAGTTCACGAACCAGGTGGGGCCGAGTGCGATCTTTTTGGTCGAACCGTCCGCAACTTCCACGCTGATGATCGTCTGCTCGCCGAAGGTGCTTGTGCGGACGCGCTCGACCTTGGTGATCGTGCCTTCGATGCGGCTTGACTTGGCAACGTCGAGGTTCCCAGCGTAGGGGTCGCTCGGCGAGGAGGCGTCCGTGGCCAGCCTTTGACGAAGAGCGTTCGTGTCGTCCTTCTTTGACTCCCTCATCCCCTCCCAATTCTCGCTCGTGTACTCTGGGTACTGCTTGAGCTGCTCTGGGGTCGAGGCGAGGACGAAGCGATCCTTGCCAGCCGGCTCCCAGCGGAACGAAGCGTATGGGATCGCCACGGCGCGGCCGCCCATGCCGAGAATCGTGCCCGTCTTAACGACGATGTACTCGATCCGACCCGAGCCGCGATCAAGGATGAGCTCGGAGACGTTGGCGATGTCCTCGTTGTTGTTGTTGATGACCTTGCGGTCGATCAGCCACTTGGACGACCGGAAGTCAACGCTTGGGGCGAGCGTGGCCGAGTCCCGGATCGCGACCGACCCGGTCTGAGCGAAGGCGGTGGCCGCAGAGCCCGCGACCATCGCGAGCATTACGGCAGTGAGAACGCGAGCATTCGTGCGGATTTTCATGGCGAGCCTTTTTTCTGTTGCCGGATGGACCGGGCAAAGGACGCTGACGTTCAGCGACACGTTGTGGTCCGCTCAGTTCGAAGAGTCGGAATCAACATGCGAGTCATCATCGTCCCAGAGCAAGGCGCAATCTAGTGCGGAAGTTTCCGCAGTTGGTTCTGATCAGGCTTCGGCGAGCCCTTCACGGATCGCAAATCGCATCAGATCCGCACGCGCGGCGATCCCGAGCTTTTTCATCAAGCGATCTTGGTGCCCGTCGATCGTTTTGGCGCTACGGCAGAGCTGGGCCGCGATCTGGACCCGCGACAACCCCTTGCCGATCAGCCGAAGGATTTCGACTTCACGAGCTGTGAGAGAGCCGAGCAGGGTCGTCGGCACCTCCCCTCGCTCAACCGACATGTTGCCCGGCGTGCTTCCGGGCAGCGCCCCGCGGACTCCACGTGCGGCCATCGGCGTGCAACGCTCGCGGACCTTTGGCCCGAGCACGAACGAGCCGCATCCCTTCTTGCTCACCTCGTAGATGCCGCGAACGATGTCCTCAAGTTCGTCAGATTTGGCGAAATAGCCGCACACGCCCGCGGCGAGCGACTGTGAAATGAACGTGTCACGCACGTGCGCGCTCAGCATCACGACGCGCACATCCGGGTACGCGCGCTTGAGACGGTCGGCCATCTCAAAGGCGTCCGGCCCGGGCATCTCGATGTCAAGGAGCACCACTCCCGGGCGCAAACGCTCGACCTCATCGACGAGCCGAACTGCGCTGGAGAGACGCCCGACGACCTCGATCCCGCCGTCGATGGCAAAGTGAGCCTTGAGCCCCTCGACCAGCACCGCGTGATCGTCCACGCACAGCACGCGGATATTCCGCGAGCCCTGCGCGCTTTGTGGCTGGGGATCAGCAGGCGCATTCTTCGGGCGGGCCATGCTGCCTCGTGAAACGCTCTTCGATGGTGCCGACGTAATTGACTGCCCGTTGGGGCGCTGAGTGCTCATTTCATGGCCTCACCGTTGGTATGGTTTCCGTTCGTCTGTGTCACTTCCGTCAAGATATGCCGTATTGTGGCGAAGTCGTCGGGCGGGTCAATGATCTTCGCTCCGATCGCGTCCCATCGCTTCCGCGAGTTCTTGGGCGGCCCACCCAGAAGCACAACCGTCCGCTTTTCGCTTCCCTTACTGCCTTGCTTCGACCAGCGTTGAGCTCTGTCCAGGGCGATCAGCGATGGGTCCGTGACCCACAGCGTGGACTTGCCCGGGCTGTCGCTCTGGCCGGGCTTGATGTGGACGCCTGCCGCGATCAAAATCTGCGCGATGAGCGATGAAATTCGATGGTCACCGACCGACACCACGGCCAGGAGTGCTCCGGCCGCTGAGTTGTTCGCGCCCCCGGCACGGTCGTTCGCTTCGACCTTGGAGACCGGCAGGGTCAGTGTCACAGTGGTGCCACGCCCCAATTCAGACTTGATCTCGACATCCCCGCCAGCACGCATCGCGATCTTGTGGGCCAGCGGCAACCCTAAGCCCGTTCCCATGCTGCGTGGCTTGGTCGTATAAAACAGATCAAACGCCCGGTGCTGCACCGCACGCGACATGCCGCGGCCGTTGTCACTCACGCAGATCTTGACCATGCGATCATCATCCGAACGCTCCGCCCAGACACGAACCTTTCCTCGTCGATCCGCTGGGATCGCCTCGCCCGCGTTCACGATCATGTTGAGCATCGCCTGCGTCAGCCAGTGCGACGCGATGGTGACGTGCGGCAGACTGGCAGGGAACGACGACGTGAGTTTGACATGCTTGGGAATCGCCTTGCGAAGCAGCAGACCCACCTGATGCCACCAGTACGCCAGGTCGGTGACGCCCTGGCCGTCTGACGTCGCGCCGGGGCCGTCGGGGTCGAGCGATAAGAAGTGCAGCCCGTCGCTGAGCTGCTGCAGATACGCGATGGATTGGCGCACGGCCTTCACGCGCGCGAGCATGAGAGGCGTGATCCCCGCGTGCTCGATCGCGTTGAGCTGGGCTCGCACCGGCAAGAGCACGTTGTTCATATCGTGCCCAAGCCCCGCCGCGAGCGTGCCGATGGTGGCCAAGCGGTCGGCGAGGAGGAGCCGAAGATTCGCCGTGGCCAGCGCCCGGGTCTGCTCGGTAACTAGCTTCTGGATGTACGTGCGATGGTCCGTAGTTTCGTTGGCGACATCCATTTGGCGAGTCACGTCGCGGACAATCCCTATAAAATACGACGCGGCATGTGCCGGGAGGTCGGCACGCGACATCGACAATTCGATCTGAATTGCGGCGCCGTCCTTGCGAATAGCATCGAACCGCCGGGTTCGATTGAGCGTGGTCGGCCCCTCCGTGTTTCGATAGCGATCAAGGTAGCGGTCCAGAGCGGACCGACGAGGCTCGGGGACAAGCTCTTTGATATTCTTGCCGAAAAGCTCCGTGGGCGTCCAGCCAAAGACCTGCTCGACCGTATCGCTCGCGGACTGGATAACCCCGCCAGCGTTCATGGTGATGATCGGGTCAAGGAACGAACGTCGGCGCGCCTCGGCCTGGCCCGCAGGACTTGCAAGAGGCTTCCCGGTAGCGGATTTCTTGAGGAGAGAGCGTCCGCGCATCACAGACTCTACGACCCGGGCTCTGTTGCACTCTGCCCACACGACCTGACGGACAAAATCAGGGAAGTTTCCCTGAATCTGCTAGATCCCTAGAGTTTCACCTCCGAGACCGCGAGCCAGCGACGAGGAGGATCGCTTTGATCTGTGCAGTCAAAGGTAGCCAGCTTGAGCACTTTGCGAGCTGAAAAGGTCGCATGCTCCCGGCTGGGCCCTGCAGTGTCTCGACCGTAGGGAGCCGGAATGAGGGATCTTTCCCGACTGGTCGGCTTCGGGCGCGGTAACGATAATGTTTCCGTAGTGTTGAACTTCAGCGTCTAAGATCGCCCATCCGTGCAATTCAACGGTTTAAAGGATTTTCAAGCTCGGCACCGGACCTCTGAACGTCCTCGCGCTCTTGCTCGCCGGTACGCTCCCCGCAAACCCGCACAACCGCGAGCGGGGGCACGCCCAGGGTGGTGTACTCGCAAATCTCCTGATCGTGCTCATCGTGCTCATGATTTCGAGGCGCATCTAAACTCGAGGCGGCACGGCCTGCTCTGTGTCCCCACACTTCGGAGAAAGCTGTATGCAGATGCAACGCTTGATCGGTATCGTGGCTCTGGTCGGAGGGATCGTCCTGCTGGTGATGGGCCTGCGCGCGGTCGATTCCTTCGGCTCGCAGCTTTCCAAGTTTTTCACCGGCTCGCCTACAGATCGGGCAATATGGATGACCTTCGGCGGTATCGCGCTCATTCTGGTGGGTGCGGGCACGACACTAATCCCGAATCGATCTGGGAAGTGAGGATCTCATTTCCTGCGTAAAACAGCTTTAAACGCGAGCGACGCTAGATATTAAGCGACGGCCATGTCAACGACCAGTGAGTGCGGGATGCTCCAAGTACGCACCGCCTTGGTCCACGCGTTCGCGTAGGCTGGCAAGAAACTGGTCAACAGTATTAGAATTGATTCCCCGATTCACTTCGCAACCTGCACGGCCGTGCGACTAGCGGCAACGCATCGTGGGAAATAAAAGACGAAAAATGCTCCGACACTCGCGAACGGACGCCATGGCGGTTTCGGATTTGGAAAAGTTAGAATGACAATGACCTCTGCAGACTTCAATATACCGCGATAGTTCTAACTGAGCAGTGCGGAATCTGTTCGTGATCTGCGTCTACGGTTCCTGCCAAAGTCTATGTCCCTGCTTTGATCGGGTAGTGGCGCTGCTGAGCGTCTGCGGCGCCGGCAGGCGGTACCCCGGCTGCGGTGGGGCCTCACGGTGTTGTACTCTTGCCGCCACTGCTCGATCAACACTTGTGCCTCCTTCAACGAGTAGAATATCTCTCGGTTGAGCAGCTCGTCACGTAGCTTCTCGTTGAAGGTTTCCACGTATCCGTTCTCCCACGGCGAGCCCGGTTCGATGAACAGCGTCTTCACGCCGACCTTCCCGAGCCACTCTCGCACCGTCTTTGCGCTGAACTCGAGGCCGTTGTCGCTCCGCACGTGCTTGGGCACGCCTCTGGTCGTCATCAGCCAGCACAGCCGTTCGAGCAGGTCGTCGCTGGTGAGATGCCGCGCCACGTTGATCGTCAGGCACTCACGCGTGAACTCGTCCACGATCGTCAGCATCCGAAATGCACGCTCGTGGTGCGTGCGGCCCGTCACAAAGTCGTACGCCCACACGTGGTTCTTGCGCTCTGGCCTCAGCCGCACACAGCTCTCGTCGTTGAGCCAGAGTCGGCCTCGTTTGGGCTGGCGTTTGGGCACCCTGAGCCCTTCACGCCGCCAGACGCGTTCGACCCGCTTGTGATTCACTCGCCAGCCTGTGAGCCTCAACATCGCTGTGACCCTCCGATAGCCGTACCGCCCGTGTGTGCTCGCCAACTCAATGATGTCCTTGGTCAAAGCGTCCTCGTCGTCACGCGCGATCGCGTGATGTCACTGTGTGCTGCGAGGTTGCCGCAGGACCGTGCAAGCTCGTCGCTGCGAGACGCCCAGATGGTCGATCACACGATCGACCACGTTGCGCCTGCGCGACGAGCTCACCAGTTTGGGCTCGCCGCCTCCTTCAGGGTCGCCATGTCGATGGCTTGGTTGGCCACGATTCGCTAGAGTCGCGCGTTCTCCGCTTCGAGTTCCTTCCTGCGTTTGGCCTGGTCGACCTTGAGTCCGCCGTACTCACGCCGCCAGCGGTAGTAGGTCTTGTCCGTGACGCCAAGCTGCCGGCAGACCTGCTTGACCACCGTCCTCTTGGACAGCTCAACATCCGCCTCACGAAGCTTGTAGATGATCTGCTCGGCGCTATATCTCTGCCTTGCCATTGTCGTTGCCCTCCTGCGTCCAGCACCAGATTACGGAACTTGCGGCTGGATCGGGTTGAGGGGGACAGATCAGCCATTGCCGCCACTATCAATCGATCCTTCTGCTGGGCGTGCTTCTCGCGCCGAGCCAAGAGTCCAAGACGCTGAAGATCTCCCGCCGTTCGTTCGCCCATGAGCATGCTGGGCCTCCTGAGCCGAGCACATCATGCCGCACACTTCAACCTCGCGCTACCCAATCATGCGCCGAACGCGCACGAGTTTCGGTGGCGATCCGTATCAGGCCGCCAGCGGCATCTCGGCGGGCACTGTGCATCGCAGCAGGCGGGAACAGTCGATAATCATGCAGACATCGCCGCCGTCGCGGATCGTGGCGCCCAGAACGGGCGTGTCGGCGGTGTACTCGCTGCCGAGCTGTTCGACGACGAACTCCTGGTGGCCCAGAACGGCATCGATCACAGCGGCGGCCTCCATGTGCTGGTCCTTGATCACCACGGCAAGACTGCGCTGGTCCGGGCTCGAGGCTAGGCCAAAACGCGTCGCCAAGTCGAACACAGCCAGCACACGGCCGCGGACGTTGCACATCTCGCGAATTTCACCCTGCGGGGTGAGCAGCTTCTGAGCGGGGATAATCTCTGTGACGGCCGTGAAGGGAATGGCGAACACATGCCCGCCCGCGCGGATTAGGAAGGCCCTGATAACGGCACCGCGGATGGGGATGTTGATGGTCAGACCCGTGCCGGCGCCCGGTTGGACACTGACCTCAACGCTCGCGCTGATGCGTCGGAGCATCGGGCCGATGCCCGCCAGCGGGCTGGACGGCGTGTGGCCTTCGAGCAGATCAGCGGGGCGGCGTTTGATCAGGTCAGCCATGTCGGGATATTCCTCAGAGCACAGTTCGGACATACCGCTCCCGTCATCGGTGATCTCGAAGACGACCTTGCTACCGTGGCTGCTGGCACGGATGGCGATGGTCCCATGATCCGGCTTGCCAGCCTTGCGGCGGACATCGACGGACTCGATGGCGTGACAGGCCGCTCGTACGATCTGGTTGAGAGGCTGGGCGAGTTCCTCGAGCACGAACTTGTCCACTTGGGTCTCGGCGCCGGAGAGATGTAGCTCGATTTTTTTCCCGGTGATATTCCCGATGTCGCGGGTGAGTTTCTTGTATCGCTCTAGGAGGCGGTCGGATGCCTGCATGCGGGCCTCCGCGAACGATACACGGAGGTTGCCGACGAGCCGGTCGAGCAGCACGGCGCGGGCGACTGTCTCCGCGCAACTGGCCGCCATGCTCTCCGGCGCGATCAGCCGCATGGCATGGGCGCTGCTGAGAAGCTGGTTCTTGGTTTGCACGAGCTGACGGATGGAATCAAAGATGTCGTCGATCCGACGCCGCCCAATCCGCATGGTCGGTTCGTTCTCTGCACCTGCATTGGTGTCATCGATCTGACGCCCCAAGACCGAAGGGTTGGTTTCATCGATCCGACGATGCAAGAGCGAGGGGGTCGATTCGTTCTCTGCATCAGCGATGATGGGCGGCACTTCAGCACCCATGGTCACGCCGTCGAGCTCCAGCACCCGTTCGGGGTCGAGCGCGTGCCAGGCACAGAGGTCCGGATGCAGATGGCGTCCTGCCGACAGCAGTTTAACACGTCGCTCAAAAGTGCGAAGCGGCCAGGCGATCTCCATGCCCACGCCGAGCGTTGCGCAAAACTGTTCGATGAGTAGACCGACACCCTTGGCGCGAAGCACAATCTCGGGGAGGATCTGGTCGTCAACGTCGGGGATGGCCTGGCCGATGGTTCGCAGCACGGTTGTCAGACGCAGGAGACTCGAGAACTCAAAGAACTCGCTAACCTTGGCCATCTTTTCGGCCATGCTGACGACGGAGGCACCCGCCTCCTCACGACTGGCGTGGTCGGAAGCATCCTTGAGCACTTCAACGAGGTCACCCGGCACGGACTGCAGGTCGGCGACCATGAATTGAAGCATTTCCATCCGGTCCGCCGGGATGCTCAGCGGTGTCGTCCCCCAGGCTTCTTCCCCTTCTTGTGGCGAAGGCGGGGGGGCAGCGTTGGCTCCAAGCGAAGCTGCGGGAGAAGTCTCCGCGACCGCATTAGTGCCCGTGGATAGGTCAACAGGTGCTGAAACCATTCCTGCGCTTTTCTGGGTCTGCAGATCGGCATTATCGTTTTGTGTGTGTTCCATACGTGGTCTCGCAGTCGGGCGGGGGTTTGGGGGTGGCAGCGGTCGGAAGCGGATGTTCGCTCGATCATGCCAGGAAGAAGCGGCTGAGCCGCTCAATGTCTGCGCGCAGTGGCCGGTCTCCGGTGAACCCATCGATCTGAGGAAGCCATTTCGGCTTGGGTGTTTGGCGTCCCATGGCCGTGCCTTCGCGACGCAGGAAATCCAGCTGCGTCATCGCGATCGAGAGGATTGCCAGAATGGCCGCGAGCCGGTCGGTCTGGGCGTGGGCCACGCGGGCGGCCATCGCACCCATCGAAACGACATCCTGGTTTCGGCCGTTGGTCGGAATGGTGCTAATCGCCGCGGGCTGGGCCTGGTGTCGCATCTCCGCGGCGATCGCAGTTGCGGTAATCTGTGCCCCGGCGAGGCCGGATGTCGCCCCTGGCCGCCAGGCGAGGAGCAGGGTTGCTCCAGTCAGTTCGGGGTTGCAGAGCACATCGATCTGTCGCTCCATGAGCAGTCCGACTTGGGTCATGGCCTGGGACATGGTGTCGGAGGCGAATGCGATCTGCTGGCCCTGGAAGTTGCCGCCGTGCAGAACCGCCGGTTCGTCACCGTGGCAAATCACCGGGTTGTCCGAAACGCCATTGATCTCGGTTGTCACGAGTCGACGGGCGTGGTCGAGCTGCTCTCGTACGGCGCCAAGGAACTGGGGCGCGCAGCGGAGAGAGTAGACCTCCTGGAGTGGTCGGGTGGTGTCTTCGTAAGGGCCGTAGCGTTCGGCTTCGACGCGAATCCGGCCGGCCGATTCGATCTGACCTCGATGGCCGCGGGCCTGATGCAGGCGTTCGTCGAGCGCCTGGCTTCGGCAGCCAAGAAGGCGGTATGCCCAGCCAGTGAGCTGTTCGGCGTAGGACACCAGCCGGTCGGCCCGTGCGATGGCGATCGCGGCGTGGGCCGTCATGAAGCTTGTGCCGTTGACGATCGACAGGGCGTCGCGGCCCGTGAGCCGGCGCGGCGTGATGCCAGCCTCGTTGAGTGCTTCGGTGGCGGGGCGGATGCCCGCGTCGCCAAGCACCTCGCCGACACCGGTGATGACGCGAGCGACATGGGCCATGGGGATGAGGTCGCCCGAAGCACCGACCGAGCCAACGCACGGGACAGCAGGCGCGATGCCCGCGTTGTAAACCGCAAGGAGCGTATCAGCCGCGTCCGGGTCGATACCGGAGCGGCCCTGAGCCAAGGTCTGCAGGCGCAGCAGCATCATGGCGCGGACGAGCTGGGCGGGAATCGGATCGCCCCAGCCAGCCCCGAGGTGGGCGATGAGCCCATCCCCCTGCTCTTTAGGGTCGTTCGACGCGGCATAGCAGACATGTGGGCCGTAGCCGGTCGTTAGGCCGTACACCGGATCTCCTCGGTCTACGCATGCATGGAGGGCATCGCGCGACGCCCGCATCGCCGCGTAAGCGGCGGCGGAGAATCGCAGCGTGGTGCTTTGGCGTCCGGCGGCCCGCTCGATGTCCTCGGGCTTCCAGCACGGGTGTTCGCCCAGCTCTAACCATTCCTGGCTCGAGGCCGGGCGGGTTGGATGATCGGTCTGGGCGAGATCGAGCGTGGCTGTTTGCATTGTGATTTCCGTTCAGCCGACACGAAGAAACGATGACGAAGGGTTTTTGCGGCCGGTGCGATCGTCGCGAACGGGATAACCGTGTCGCTGGGGACGGACGAACTGACCCTTCACATCGCGTTCGACATCGTGATCGGCACGCACCGTGCAGCGGCCGAGATGGCGCATGAGCGAGCCAAGGATCGGCTCCGCCACGCGGCGGAGACCTTCGTCGCCGCGTGCGGCGACCGAGCGCAGCGTCTCGGCGTCACTGGCGACGATCGTGATGTCAATCGTCCGATGATCCCGGGTAGTGATCAGCACGACGGCGTGGCCGCCCAAGACGTGGGCAAGGCCTCGCTCGAGTTCAGGGGCGTTGACAAGCCGCCCGTTGCTTAGTTTGAAGGCGTGGTCTGCCCGACCGACGAACGCCATCGTTCCGTCGGGGCTCTGCGAGACGAGATCTCCGGTGTCGAGCCAGCGCCCTGCTGGCATACGGACCACACCCAGGCTCTCGCTCCAGACAGCGTCGCAGACATTGTCGCCTCTGCAGAGCAGATGAGAGTGGCAGTCGATGCTGGTCTCGCACCCGATCGTCATGCCGATGGTGCGGTCGCTCCATTGACCGGGCTGGCCGAGGGCGATGCCGGGGGATGCCTCGGTCTGGCCATATCCGACGCGAAGCCGGGTGGTGGCGAGGATGCGGGCGAGGAGCGCGTCAACGGGGGCACCACCGATAACGCCGCCCTGCAGGGAGGTAAGGAATCGGAGCCCGGTCTCGCTTTCCGCGAGCTTGGCTGCCTGTAGCGGGACCATACAAGCTCTGGTGACGCCCCAATCATCGGCGAGTGCGGGTAGCCTACTTACGTCGCGGCCGTTGGCCGCATCACGAACGACCGTGGCTCCGGCGAAGATCGCCGTAAGCAAATCGATGATCAGGCCGAAGGCGTGCGTCCAGGGCAGGGTGGAAAGGCAGGTGTCGTGCTCGTCAAGGCCCAGTTCGGGGATGTGCGAGCACAGGACGGCATCAAGGTTGCGGTCGGAGATGGCCGCGTGAGTCGGTCGCCCGCAGGTTCCGCTCGTGGACAGGATGAGTCGGGTATCGCGTGAAGGCAAGAAGACGGCCTCCCTCGGGGCGACGAGCTGAGTTGGGCACCCGTGACGGTCAGGACTGACGACCGCGGGGATCGATCCTTCCGCCGCGGCGATAGCCAGGCGGGCATCGAAACGACGCATCGCTTCGAGTGTGATGCTTGATGAGGACGGCTGCACGGGGACGATGGTCAGGTCTTCCCACAGGCAGGCTACAAAGATCATCAGCCACGCGGGAGACGGGTCGAGGGCGAGCAGCACGCGATCGCCAGCACGCAAACCCGCGGAGCGGAAGTGTTCGACCCAGAGGCGCGAACCGGTCCAGACCGATGCGGCGGGGATAGTGGCGTATTCGAAGATGAACAGCGGGGTGGCTCGGCCGCGCATCCGGTCCCGGATGCGGCCCCTCCAAACATGTCCTTCCTTTCCATCGTCCATGCTGGTGGCCTCGATCTTTGCTTGAGGGGAAGATCAGAAAATGGCCTTTGCGGCGCTTTCACGCCGCAAGGCAGTGCTTGATTAGACGGTCTTGACGAACACCCAGTTTGTCCGGCTGGCCGAGTCGTGCAGCAGGTGGATGTTGACATTGGTCGGCTTCATCTTGTACGTGAAGGTGTACGCGAAGGTACTGTCGAGCGAGCCAGCGGCCACGCCCTTCTTGAACACCCCGAAGAACAGGCCGTTGTTGGTGCAGGGAGCGATCTGGGTGAAGAAGCTCTTGCCGATGGCGGACTGGACGGTGATGCCAGCCAGATTGGCCTCCCACTGGTTGTAGATGATGATTTTGCCAGCGTTATCAACTTGGACGACGCCAAAGTCGCAGGCGTCGGCCTGAGCCTGAGTGAGGCGGCCGAGTTGGGAGAGGACATCCGAGGAAACGAAGGTGGTTGCGGTCATGGTCATTGCTGAACTCCATTGTGGTGCCGCGGGGTTTCCGCAGCGATGAAAAAAAGTCGATTTAACCCATTCGACTGACGGGATCCGGCTCACTCGCCGGTTTGACGCGTAACGAAGGTTCAGGCGGCCTGAGCCTGGCGTGCGTAGAAGTCGCGCAGCTGGCTCTCCATGCTGGAAATCATCGCCGCGGCCTCTTCGACGCCGGAGATCCCGAAGCGGTTGTGAAAGGCTTGCTTCTCTTCGTACATGCTGCACAGATTCTGCTCGGCCGCTCGAGTCTCGCCCTCGGCGTAGAGCTGACGGAGCTGGGCTTGGAGACTGTGGATCGTTGAGAGCGTCTGTTCGAGCGAATCACAGCCGATTTCGCAAAGGAACGCTGCAAGCTGAATGCCCGCCGAAGAGGTCGAGTTGCTCGGGGAACCGTTGTTGTAACCGGTAGTTTGCTGGCCGTAGAAGTCTTTCAACTGGGCTTCCAAGCTCTCTATCATGCGGGTCAAATCGGTAAAGCTTCCGCACCCGAAACGGCTTTCCCGGGCTGCCTCTTCGGCCTCAAGTTCCGAGACCTGATGGCGGATGCTCTCCCGCAACTGCTGGTCGAGGTCTGGCTGACCGGTGATTTGCCGCCCCGATTGGGTGTTGAGAAGGAGCTTGAAGTTGCCTGACAGTTCGTGCGTTTGATTTTGCATAAAACTTCCTTTCGTGGTTGGTTTTACGCCGCTCGGTGCAGCGGCTGGGACAGGAAATCTGTGATGGTTTGGATATCCGTCGGGGTAATCAGCGTCTCGAGCAGGCCGATGACGCCTGAAATTGACGAGGCGTGCAGCGCGTCTTCGGTCTTGCACACACCGTTCTTAAAGACCGCGTAGTTGATCTTCGTGTTGAGCGCGATCCATTGCGTTTTCAACTCGATGTAGTTGATCGCGATCAACACCGAGATCTCATCGGGATCCTCGACGGCGTTTAGCGTCTCGATCAAGCGTTGCGTCGTTGATTGGACCGACGCGATTGCTCGATCGATCTGATCGGGCGTTGCCCCATTCCAAGACGAGAGCCCGGCGCGCAGCTGCGCTAGATCAAAGGCGATAATCTTTTTGACGGCTTCCAGGTGGTTCATGGACAGTTCCTTGTTGGAGTTGTTAACCTCGTGAGGTTGTTCCATCGGAATCCGTGGCGGCGGTATTCCGGACTTCCGAAAAAAGATCGTCGCCGGGTGCGTAACACGCCGTTGACTCCCCGAGTTGAGTAGCCTCATACGGATCACGCCTCTTTCTCGTGCGGCAGGTCACCGGTACCGCCAGAAGAACGCGAATCTTCGGACCCAGATGGAACGGCTGATCACCAAGGCGAAGGTCAAGCAGTGGCCGAGGCTCTTCCACAACATGCGGGCTTCGCGTCAGACGGAACTCGCCGCAGCGTTCCCGTTGACAGACGTGTGCAACTGGCTGGGCTACTCGCCCGCGATCGCCGCTGGGCACTACCTCCAAGCGACCGATTCCAACTTTCTTGCAGCGACCAACGGGCGTACCGGTTCGGATCTCACGCCGCAATCTTCACCGCACGGACCACGAGAAAAGCGCGGCACAGAATCCGGCACACGCGCGGCACAAATTGCGGCACAGCAGGCGGAAGCAGGAGCTCGCATCGCGTCGCAAAACTCGCCACAACCTCTTGTGACCTGCAGGCTTATGCATCAAACGACGACGCCTTGCATTTGCATGCAAGGCGCATCAATGACCCCGATGGGATTCGAACCCATGTGTCCACCGTGAAAGGGTGGTGTCCTGGACCAGGCTAGACGACGGGGCCGTGAACCGCAAACTGTAGACGGAGCGCCGCCCTTTTTCACCGTAGATCGGCTCGATTTTCAGCCGTGTTTCTCCAAGCCAATTCATCGGCCAACTGTCTCTCGATCCTACCAACTACCCGACCAAAATCGGCTCACGCTGCGCCACGCTCGTCACGATCGGCCCTTTGGTCGGATCGACGTACACGTTGATCTCGTTCCGCACGCCGAACTCTGGCAGGTAGATCCCGGGCTCGACCGTGAAGCCGATGCCCGGCAGCATCTCGCGGGTGTCGTGGGTTTCCAGGTTATCGAGGTTCATCCCCACGCCGTGGACCATGGGGCCCGGGCTCAGGCTGTGGCCGGTGCGGTGGCGGATGAACTCGCCGTAGCCTGCCGCAATGATCTTGTCGCGCGCGGCCTCATCGAGCTGCCAGCCTTGCACCGCCTCGCCCGCTTTCCACTTTGACTGCGCCAACGCAACCGACGCATCTCGAGCCGCCTGCACCGCGTAGTACACGCTCAGGTGCTTGTCGCTCGGTTTATCGTCCGCGTTCTTGCGGATGTAACCGGTCCACGTCACGTCGCAATAAAGGTTGTCGTCGCCGGGCCGCCGTGCCCAAAGGTCGATCAGCACCCAGTCGCCACGCTTGAACGCTACGGAGGTCTTCGCGTTGGTCTCGTGGTGCGGGTCGCCCGCATGCGCATTCGCGGCCACGATCGGCGGGTCGGGGAACTCGAGCCCTTGACGGTTAAACTCTGCGACGATGAGCTGCTGGACCTCGAACTCCGTCACAGGGGTGCCAGCCTTGATGCGGTCGTTGATAAGCGCAAAGGCCGCGTTCTTCGCGGCATCTACCTGCTGGCAGGCGAGAGCGTGATTGGGCAGCGAATTGACCGGCCATTTCGCGACGTGAACCTGAATCAGGTTGGCCGAAGAAACGACCTCAACGCCGAAAGAGCGGACAAGCTCGATCGTGCCCGCGTCGACGATGGCGATGATCGGCAGAGCTCCGCCCGGGCTGTACTCCATCGCGACGCGCTTTATCCCCGACAGCACCGACTCCATCGTCCGCCGCAGATCGGGCCAAGAGATGAAGACCGTTTTGTTGACGGGCTGGCCGCCGAAGCTCAGGTCGTTGAACTGCGGCGCGTCGAGGTGCTGCACGATCAGGTGCGGCGCGCCGTGCGCGGGGATGAACAACTGCGTCCGCCGCGAGAGGTGCTTCTTCCCGCCCGTTATGCGCGTGAAGATCTGGTTTGAGCCACGGAAATCGTGCAGCAGCCAGCCGTCGATTTTCTCAGAACGCATGTACGCCTGCACGGCTTCAAATGACATCCGCGAGCTCCTTGTGCAACCCACGGTCCGTCGCCGCGAACGCCGAACGCCGCCGTGGACCGCAAGCGTACGGCCGCCGAGAAACGATCGACGCTCCAACCACGGATGCCCCGACGCTAACTCTTCTTTACACGCTTTTTCGAGAGCGAGCCAGCCTTCGCCGAAGAGGCACGCACCGCCGCCTGCTTCCCCCGGGGCTTGGATTCCGACACACCTTGACCCGAAGATTCGCGCGAGGAACCCGAACCCGAGAGACTCGATTTCGCGGATCTAGATCCCGAGCCAGATGAAATTGAGCCGGGGTCCTTCGCGCCCGCGAGCTTCTCGTCTGCACGCGAGCCGTCCCCGCTCTTTGGCTCGGCCTCGATCTGCCGGGCCTTGGTCTGCCGGGCGTGGGTTTGCCGGGCCTGGGTTTGCCCGGCTTGGGTTTTCTCGATCTTGGTTTGCTCGGTCTGGGCATCCCCGGCCTTGGCGTCCCCGGTGCTGGTCCCCACGCCCTTGGCCTCGGCACTCTTGCCTTCCGCGAGCTTCGCCTCGCTCGCCGCTGGCGCCTTGTCCGCGTCAGCCGCCTTTTTGTACGACTCAGATCTGTAGTCCGTCTGGTAGAATCCCGATCCCTTAAAGACGACGGCCGCGCCGATGCCGATGAGCCGCTCGAGCGTGAGCTTCCCGCACGACGGGCACTTTCGCTTCGAGCTGTCCTTCATGGACTGGAAGAGCTCGAACTCGTGCCGGCAAGATGTGCAGCGGTAGTCGTATGTGGGCATGGCGTGTTCGCTGGTCTTTCTTATGCTCGTGGAGAGGAAAACAATCGCGCGTGCGCGAAGGTTCGAACGAACGCGCGAACCGTTCAGGGCGCGACCGAGACCTTGGCCGCGCGCACCACCCGGTCCCCGCTCGGGCCCGAGATGGCGTACCCCGCCTGAAGCGTCGCGACGACCTTCCCGCTCTCGACGCCCTCGGCCGACTGCTGCATGATGGCCTGGTGCAACGACGGCTCGAACTCCGCTCCCGCGGCCGGCGCGATAATCTTCACGCCCTGAGACTGCAGCACTTTAAGCAGCTCGTCGCGGATCACCTTCACGCCGTGGATGATCTGCGCGACGGTGGTCTTGCTCGGGTCCTGCATCAGGGCCAGATCGAAGTGATCGACCACCGACAGCACGCTCTGGATCACGCCGCTGCGAGCCTGAAGCCTTGCCTCCTGCTCGTTCTGGACCGCGCGGCGCTGCGAGTTCTGATAATCCGCCAGCGTGCGAAGGTACTTGCCATTGAGCTCGGCGACCTGCGCTTCCAACTGCTGCACGTGCGCCTCGTCGATGAACGCGCCCGCGTCGCTGCCGTCGAACCCGTCCTGGTCGCCGGGGAGCGGGCCATCGGTACCGCCGCCGTTGAATGGGTCGCCCGGTCTTCCGCTTCCGTCATTGCTGGTCGCACTCATCGCTCGCCCCGTTCTTAATCAGTCGGCCTCGCTCTCGGGCCGCCGCGTATAACGTTGTCCGTTTCCTATATCTTCCGCTTCTTACGCCCCGAACGCGTCCTTGATCTTTTTCCAAAACCCGTCGCCCTGCGGCGACACCCCCCCACTTTGATCCTCGATCCCCGCGAACTCGCGAAGAAGCTCTTCCTGCCGCGAGGTCAGCTTCGTAGGCACCTCAAGCTTTGCCACCACAACCAAATCGGCCCGTCTTCCGGTGCGCAAATCGGGCAGCCCCAGCCCATCCAGCCGGAACATCTGCTCGTGCTGCGTACCGCGCGGCACGCTCAGCGGCTTGGGCCCGTCGAGGGTCGGCACCTGAACGTCCGCGCCTAGCGCCGCCTGCGGGAAACTGATCGGCATCTCGAGCACGAGATGGTTCCCCTCGCGCCGGAACCGCTCGTGCTCTTCCACGCGGACCACCACGTGAAGATCACCGCGCTGCCCCTCGCCGCTAGCCGACATCTCGGGCGGCGGCGGTTCGCCCTCGCCCTGCACGCGGATCGCCTGACCCTCCGTGATCCCCGCCGGAACCTTGATCGAAAGATTTCGCTTCTTGGGCTGCCGCCCCTTGCCGCGGCACGCATCACAAAACTCTTTCACCACCGACCCGCGGCCGTGACACGCCGGGCACGCCACGACCATTCTGAACATCCCTCCCAGCCCGGTCTGCTGCACCTTCCCCTGCCCGCCGCACGTCGGGCACTTCACCGGCTTGGTGCCGGACTTCGCGCCGCTCCCAACGCACTTCTCGCACACGTCAAGCCGCGTAAACTCAACATCGCGCTCGCAACCGTTGAGAACGTCCGTCAGCGTTAATGTTACTTCTGTTTCGAGGTCGTACCCGCGCGCCACGCCGCGACGCCCGCCACGCCCGCCCTGGTTCTGCCCGAAGATGTCGTTGAACATCGAGAAGATGTCAGAAACATCCATCCGAGAAAAATCGTGAGCAGCTGGACCACCGCCGCGCCGCAGCCCCTCGTGGCCGAACTGGTCGTAGACCTTCCGCTTCCCATCGTCAGTAAGAACCTCGTAGGCCTCGGCGCACTCCTTGAACTTCGCCTCGGCCTCGACGTCGTTGGGGTTGCGGTCGGGGTGGTACTTCATCGCGAGGCGGCGATAAGCGCGCTTGATCTCGTCGCCGTCGGCGGTTTTCTCGATGGAGAGGATCTCGTAGTAATCGCGGGTGGTGGGCATTCGCGTGGGCCTTAATGATCCGGGAGGAGAAGATTCACCATAGAGGCGCAGAAACGCAGAGGGAGCACAGAGAAAAAATCGAACTCTGGAAGAGAAGAGGTTCCGTTGAGAGTGAGGGTCTCAGAGCACTCGACGAGAAATGCTCTCGCGGAGGTATGAAGTATGAAAGTTGATAAGCAGGCCGAGGCGTTTGCCAGTGATGCAACGGTATGTCAGTAACTGAGCTTCGTGGATCGGCATGAGTTTTTCAACCGACTTCAGCTCCAGCACGACTTGGTCTGCGACAATCATGTCGACTCGGTAGACGCCATGAGTCTGGCGTCCCTTGTAGAGCACGAGGATCTCAATCTGCCGCTTGAATTAAATGTTTCGATCATTGAACTCCATCGAGAGGCATTCTTCGTACACCGATTCCAACAACCCCGGCCCCAGAATTTTATGAACCTCGATTGCTGGTCCGATGATCGAGCCGGTGAGCGGGTCCTGCTCTTCCCTGTTCAGCACCTCTTCTCTCCCCTCTGTGATCCCTCTGTGCTTCTGCGCCTCTGTCGTGAAGTTCGATCTCATCATTCCCTAGCTCTGCTCTACAAATCGAGCCCACTCGCTGTCGCGCGTGGGCTCGGGATCTGATTTGGCCATTCGGCAACTCTACCCTTCGGCCATTTACTCACTCAAGACACCGCGCCAACCTCGGCCCGGGTCTCTTCCTTCAAGTCGGTGATGAGCACGTCCGTCGTCAGCATCAACCCCGCGACACTCGCCGCGTTGATGAGCGCCGTCTTCGCCACCAGTGCCGGATCAATAATCCCGGCCTTCACCAGGTCAACGTACTCCCCCGTCGCCGCGTTGAAGCCCATGCTCACCGGCTTAGAGTCCTTAACCTTCTCGACCACAATATCGCCGTCAAAGCCCGCGTTCTCGGCGATCTGCTTGATGCACGACTCCACGGCCTCGGCCACGATGTCATACCCAACCTTCTCATCATCAGTCGCACGCGCCTTCTTCTGGGCCGCGAAGATCGCGTCCTGCGTGCGGAGCAGGGCCACACCGCCGCCGGGAACATAACCTTCCTTCGCCGCCGCACGCGTCGCGTGCAGCGCGTCGTCAACCAGGTCCTTCGTGGCCTTCATCGCGATCTCGGTCGCGCCGCCGACGGCGATCATCGCCACGCCGCTGGTCAGCTTCGCCAGCCGCTCCATCAGCTTCTCGCGGTCGTAATCGCTCGTGGACTTGTCGTGCTGGGCTTTGATCTGCGAAGCCCGGCCGGTTATATCCGTCTTCTTGCCCGCGCCCTCGATGATCGTCGTGTTATCCTTTGTCACAACGATCTTCTTCGCCCGACCCAGCTCCGACAGCTCGATCGAATCTAGCCCGCGGCCAAGGTCCTCGCTGATAAACGTACCGCCCGTCAGCACGGCGATATCGCCCATCATCGCCTTGCGACGATCACCAAAGCCCGGGGCCTTGACCGCGCAAATCTTGAGAGTGCCTCGGAGACGGTTGACAACCAAGGTCGCGAGCGCCTCGTTCTCTATTTCTTCGGCGATCAGCAGCAGCGGCTTGCCGGTCGTCACGACCTTGTTCAGCAGCGGAAGAAGGTCGGGCAGGTTCGAGATCTTCTTCTCGTTGATGAGAATGTAACAATCCTCGAGCACGCACTCGGCCGACTTGGGATCGGTCATGAAGTACGGCGAGATGTACCCCTTGTCAAACTGCATTCCCTCGACGTAATCGAGCGTCGTCTCGGCCGACTTGCCGTCCTCGACCTCGACCACGCCGTCCGCACCGACCTTGGCGATCGCCTCGGCGATCAACCCGCCGACCTGCTCGTCGTGGTTGGCAGAGACGGTTGCGATCTTGCGGTAGTCGTCCTTGCCCTTGCACTTCACAGCCATCGCATCGATCGCTTCGCACGCCGCCTCCGCGGCCTTATTAATGCCGCGCTGAACGTGTACCGGGTTCGCGCCAGCGGCGATGTGCCGCAGACCCCCCGTGAAGATCGCCTGCGCGAGCACCGTTGCGGCCGTCGTGCCGTCGCCCGCCTTGTCGGCCGTCTTCTTGGCGACCTCGTTCACCATCTTTGCGCCCATCGCCTGGAACGGCTCGGGGAGCGATACTTCTTTCGAGACCGACACGCCGTCCTTCGTGACGTGCGGGCCGCCGTAAGATTTCTCGATGATGACGTGCCGCCCGCTGGGGCCCATCGTGCACTTCACCGCGTCGGCGAGTCGGTCAACGCCCTTCTTCATTTCGAGAAGAGCGGCGTCTTGAAACATGATCTGCTTGCTGGACATTCGTTCGTTCCTCACAAAGTGCCAAAGGGCCAAATCGCCAAGTGGCCAAAGTTCGAGTTATTCAAATCAACCAAGACCCAGTCAATCTGCTTGTAGCCATCTGGCATTTTCACCATGTGGCGATTTCAACTCACCGATCGATGACGCCGAGCAGCTCGCTCTCGCGCAGGATCAGGTGCTTGACGCCCTTGATCTCTACTTCAGAACCCGCGTACTTGCCGTAGACCACCGTGTCGCCCGTGTGGACCGACATGGTGGCCCGCTGGCCGTTCTCCAGCCGCTTGCCCGGGCCGGTCGCCATAACCTCGCCGCGAACGGGCTTCTCCTTGGCCGCATCCGGCAGAAAGATACCCGAGGCCGTCTTGGTTTCGGCTTCGATGGGCTTGACTAGAACACGATCTTCCAAAGGCTTCACCGCCATCGCGAATCTCCTTCAATTTCAAACTGTTTCGATCAATCTTCGTTCTACGACTATGAATCCTAGCGGCACGTCCTCACACCTGTGTCCCACTCGGCTTTGTTTCTTCCTCTTGCCCCTGCTCTGTCGTTCTTCAATCCTTCTTCCGTCTTTCCTCCGCACAACCATCAACGCGCCCCGAGACTGCCGCTCCCCGGTGAAGTTGACCTTAACGCCCCCAGCACCACCGGCAGCAGCGAGATCGCGATCACGCCGACCACGACCAGCTCGAAATGTCTCTTCACGAACTCCGTGTTACCGAATAAATACCCTGCCGTGCAGCACACCGACACCCACACCAACGCGCCAACCACATTGAAGAACAAGAACCGCGAATACCTCATCGACCCCGCACCGGCCACGAACGGGCAGAAAGTACGCACGATCGGGATGAACTGCCCCATCATCACGGCCTTGCCGCCGTGCTTCTCGAAAAACCCGTGGGCCTTCTCCAAGTGTTTGCGGTTGAGCGCTCTGACCAGCCACCCCGCCACCCCCGTGCTCGCCCGCCCGTCCGCCCTGAAGATCCGAGGCCCCACCGATTTCCCGACCCAGTAGTTCGTCGTGTTCCCCAGCACCGCCGCCGCGAATAGCAGACCCCCGCCCAGCCAGATGTTCATCGAACCCCGGGCCGCGATCGCCCCAACCGTGAACAGCAGCGAATCGCCCGGCAGAAACGGCGTCACCACCAGCCCCGTCTCGCAGAACACAATCGCGAACAGCAGCGCGTAGACCCAAGGCCCGTGGCTAAGGATGAAACCATCCAGAAAGCCCGGGAGGTCGTGAAAGATTTGGAGAAGTTCGTTCATGCTCGGTCACGAGGCAGCGCCGGAAACGCTGACGAAAGATCTATTTCTCAGAACCTACTCAAGCTTGTGGAGCGGGCGTGAGGCCCGCTCACTATTTCATCTCTGCTCTGCTTCCCTTCATATCACGGCCATTACACCTTCGGCCGCCGCGCGATCGGGGCCTTGCCGCCCGCGCCGCCTTGACCCTTGCCACCCTGAACCGAGAGGTTCGGCGGCTTCTTGGCGGTATCGGGCTTGGCCTTGTCGGAGGGGTTGATTTTGATGGTCAGGGCGGGCTTGTTGCCGAGGCCGCCGGAACCAGATTTGCCGAGAAGGTCGCTTGCTTTGCTCATTGGAAATTCCTTTTCTGAAAACGTCATCCTGCTCTGCGACGACTGGTACGCGATTTCAATGCCCGAGGTTTAGTTGTTGATTTCCCGTCGAGGCGGAGTCGTCTTTTTACGGCTTCCCAAGCCACCATCGGTTTACTGACTTTCTCTCACTCGAACCCTTGAAACTTCAACGGTCAGTATTGCACCGCGGCCCAGACTCTCGCTGTATTTTTCCAGAGCTGCAACACACATTGAACCCTGCTCCATCGCACTCAGACCCACAAGTCTCACAATTCCGGCGTGCTTGATATTCTTCACGATCGCCAACTCTCCGAAATCCTTGTCGAGGGTCACGAGCACTCGGCCTTCCGCGATCGCTCTTCCCAAAATCTGTTCGTCGCCCGGGTCATGGTCCCAATCACCGCTCCACACCGCATCGTGCCCGGCCGTCGCGAGGGCGGCCTTTGCCCCGCCCCACACGCAACTGTCGAGCAACACTTTCACGCTGCCGCACCTCCGCTCGACGGGGTGATCGCGGGCTCGACCCGCTCGTGCGCAACCAGCCGCTTGGCATACACCAAACACGCCTGGACATCCGCCTGCTCAAGCCACGAGTAGCCCTGAAGGATGACGTCGGGCGAATCGCCGGAGGCCAGCATGCTCAGGACGTGCTCGACGGCGAGTCGATGGCCGCGGATGATCGGTTTGCCGCCAAAGATGGCGGGGTTGACCGTGATGCGGGTGAGGAGCGCGTTTTCGTCGAAGCCTGATGCGACCATGACCGTTCCTTCCGAAAACTGAAACCGACTCTCGCCCTCAACCCGCCTTTGACTGCTCGTTTTTCTGACGCTCTCCATGTCCGCTCTAAGCAGCGAGCATGCCGCCCACCGTCTGTTTCTGTGAAGCAAACACGATTGAGCTAGATGTTGAAGCTCTCAAAGCATGCTCGAATCGATCTTCACCAAGGATCGCCGCGACACATTCATGCAAAGTGAAAACTTTATGATGACATCTGGAAGTTCATCATCCGACTCAATTGGCGAATAAACCTCACGAGCCATGCCTCTAAGTGTTTCAAGCAATGCTAGTTCAATCTTGCGAATTGAATCGAGCGTCGAAGGTCGTGTAGCCGCAGAGCGACTAATCATCGCACTCAACCCTTGGATCGCTCCGCTGACCATCGCAATAAGAACGTGTGGATTGATGGTTTGACCCACTCTCGGAGAACGTGTTGTTGTGTTCATTTAGAACCCCATGCCGCCCATCCCACCCATGCCCGGCATCCCGCCGCCCATGCCACCCATGCCACCCATGCCGCCGCCACCACCACCAGCGGCCGGTTCCTTCTTCTCAGGCTTGGTGATGACGATACAGTCGGCCGCCAGAAGCATCGTCGCCACGCTGGCCGCGTTCTGGAGGGCACAGCGATCAACCTTCGCGGGGGTGATGATCCCCGCCGCGAGGAGGTCGCCGTATTCATCAGTCAAAGCGTTGTAGCCAAAGCTGGGCTTGGTGGACTCGGCGACCTTCGAGACGACGACGGTGCCCTTGGCTCCGGCGTTGTCGGCGAGAGTCTGAAGGGGCACGGCCAAGGCGTCGTAGACAACCTTAATTCCGGCGGCCACGTCATACTTCGCACGCCCGACGTCCTCGGAGGACTTATCATCGCCCTTCGCGCCCGCCTTGACAAAGACGGCCTTGTACTCGCGGAGATTCTCAAGAGCCTTGCGGGCGCGGATGAAGCTGACGCCACCACCGGGGACGATTCCCTCGGCCACTGCCGCACGGGTCGCGTGCAACGCGTCCTCGATCCGCGCCTTCTTCTCTTTCAATTCAACCTCAGATGCCGCGCCGACTTTAATCTGGGCCACGCCGCCCGCGAGCTTGGCAAGACGCTCCTGCAGCTTCTCGCGGTCGTAATCGCTGGTGGTCGTCTCGATCTCGCGGCGGATCTGCTCGATGCGGGCCTGAATGTCCTTGGTGCTGCCCGCGCCCTCGATGATCGTTGTGTTGTCGGCATCGATCTCGAGCTTCTTGGCCATACCCAGCTGCTTGAGTTCGATCTTGTCGAGCTCCAGACCCAGATCCTTCATCACCGCCGTCGCGCCGGTGAGGATCGCGATGTCTTCGAGCATCGCCTTGCGACGATCGCCATAGCCCGGGGCCTTCACGGCCGCGACCTGCAGCGTGCCGCGGAGCTTGTTGATCACCAGCGTCGAGAGCGCCTCGCCCGTCACGTCCTCGGCGATGATGAGCAGCGGCTTTTTGCTGGCCATAACTTTCTCGAGCAACGGAACCAGCTTCGAAACGCTCTCGATCTTGTCCTCGTGAATCAGCACGAGACACTTATCAAACTCGACCTTCATGTCGTCGGCGTTGGTGACGAAGTTGGGGCTGAGAAACCCGCGATCGAACTGCATGCCTTCAACAACCGTCACTTCAGTCTCAAGGCTCTTGCCCTCTTCGACCGTAATCACACCGTCGGCCCCGACCCGCTGAAATGCGTCGGCCATGATCTTGCCGATCTCGGCGTCGTTGTTGGCGCTGATCGTCGCGACGTTGCGGATGTCCGAACTCTTGGGGCTGCGATCGACCGGCGTCGCGGTCCTCTGGATCTCCGCCACCGCCGCCTCGACCGCCGTCTTCATGCCGCGGATCAGCGCGTTGGCGTCGACCCCGCTGGCGATGTGCTTCAAGCCCTCGCGGAACAGAGCCTCGGCGAGCACCGTCGCCGTCGTGGTGCCGTCGCCCGCGTCGTCACTGGTCTTGCTGGCCGCCTGCTTCACGAGCTGCGCGCCCATGTTCTCGGCTTTGTTCGTCAGCTCGATCTCCTCCGCCACGCTCACGCCATCCTTGGTCACGGTCGGCCCGCCCCATGACTTATCAATCACCGCGTTCCGCCCGCGCGGGCCGAGGGTCGATTTCACCGCCCGAGCCAGCTTCTCAACACCGGCCAGAAGGGACTGACGAGCTTCGACGTCGAATACGAGTTCTTTGGCTGCCATGGTCTGATGGGCTCCGAAAAAAAGGACCGGTTTGGGGTCGCGTTCAGGATCAAAATGCTGAGCGAAGAGGTTATGGACTATTGCCGAATCACGAATGCCGAAGTTCACCGCGGTTTTGCGAGAGCCTGTCAATTGAGACCGCCGATGAGACCGCCGAAATTCTAAATACCGGGAACACCGAGCTCGATCGCGCGACATTTCCACCAGCACATAGGCAACCCCGATGCCAGTCCCAGCCACCGATCCTAGACATCGAACACCGCAGTTTGGACCCCCACAAGGTGGTTGAGAGTCTGTCAGGCACAGGCCATTCTCGGAGAATGACTGCCGATGTGGCAGATTCACGCTTCGTCGCGCTCGTCTCTTTGAAGCCTGTCAGTCGCCGACCTCTCTCAGACAACCAGCAGCAACTTCACCCGCCTCCTCTGGTCCGCCGCGGCCGCCGTCGCCTCTACTCGCTCGACTCCCGGCTGCCCCATTACTTGGCCTGCCCCCCCCGATCCTGATCGAGCAACTATGCGAGTCTCGTCGGGCCGCACTGCGGCCCTAAACGCGCCGGAACATGAAGCGGACAGGGCATCCAAGCGGAGAAGATCGTGAACAAGCTGCGTGCTGCCAGCCGCGCTGCCCGGGCTGGGCGCGCTCAGCCGCCAAGCGCATCGCCACGCTGACGACATGGCGTGGCACACAGCGGCGCCAAGAACGAGGCTGGTTGAAAACCTGCTCCACCAGAATACCTCAATACTTCTTCGGTGCTTTCTTCTTCCCCAACTGCCCCTCGATCGACTTCTTCACCATCTCGCGCATCTGCGTTGCTTGCGCCTCCGTGATCCCGGCCTTGCTCAGGTCCATGTCGA